>Ga0099364_10001485_pt1 | contig 38538 bp, 40 predicted proteins | sample TergutTh196P3_FD_73070 | JGI IMG/M metagenome (GOLD analysis project Ga0099364, IMG submission 73070) | Microcerotermes parvus P3 segment gut microbial communities from Pointe-Noire, Republic of the Congo - Th196 P3 | ecosystem: Host-associated > Arthropoda: Insects > Digestive system > Gut ... | reverse complement strand
GCGGGCGGCACAATCACAATCACCGGCGGCACGGTCACAGCCACCGGCGGCGGCAGCACCATCATCGGCGGCGGCGCGGGTATCGGCGGCGGCGGCATCGCCAACAACAGCAGCGGCGGCGGAGCGGGCGGCACAATCACCATCAGCGGCGGCACGGTCACAGCCAACGGCGTCAACAGCGGCGCGGGCATAGGCGGCGGCGGCGGCAGCGCAGCAAGCGGAACCCTTACCATGAACAACAACGGCGTTGTGTACGCTTCGAGCGTGAGCGATAAGGACGAAACCCACAGAACAGGCGGCATACTGTTTATCGGTGCTGCCGGAACCCTTCCAAAATTTCCAAATGCTGATGGCACGGTATACGGCGATGTTGCCCTCACGGAGGATTTAACGATAAGCAACGGCCAAACGCTGACCATCCCGCCCAGTGCGACGTTGACGGTCCCGAACGGCGTGACGCTGACGAACGAAGGCAAGATAACCAACAACGGCACGATAACCAACTACGGCACGATTTACAGCAGGAAAGGCGGTATAGCAGGCAACGGTAAGATTATTGGGAATCCTGTGGAGTACCTGTCCGACGATGGCGGCGGGTGTAATGCCGCGGGCTTGATCGCGATGTTTGCGCTGCCGGCAGTTATTCCGCTGTTGCGGAAAAAAATGAGAATTGAAAATTGAGAATCATAGCAGTGTGATTTTATATGTTCTACACATTTTCCGGATCGCTTCGCCTACGGCTCGCGAAGACGGGCTTGTTTCCCGTCTTTGCGGCCTGATGAAGAAACTAAGCGACCTCGCACGCTTCACTTCGTTCAGCGGCTCCCTGCTTATGGCGAAGCCAGTTCTTTCCGCCCGTCATTTTGGCGAAGCGACCCAGCATCTTTTGCCTTTGCTTTTTCCTGTAATAGCAACCGTTTTGACTATACCGAGTTTCCCCGTTATTTTGTCTTTTATGAAACGAACGTGCTCCGCCTCTGCTCTGTATTGTAAGATTTGCCCGCTTGTAATATAATCTTAAAAAATATTCCTTGAATCTCAATGTGAAGGCGGGTGAAAGCATTTGACAAGGGCAAACGGAATAAAGATAACAGCGGTCTCGCTGATAACGATCGTTGGTCTTTTGTTTTGCTCGGGCTATTTTCTGGGAGCGTCCGCCTGTACTTTGTCGTCTGAAAATTACCCTGATTCACCCGTTATCAGAGTATCGCGGGATTTTTTCCGCGAAGCGATGCCGGACGCTTTTATTGAACCGGCTGCCAGCAGATACCTTTCAGCATATGCAGATCGTGAATGTATGAAACGTTTCTCAAGAACGTTTCATAATATGCGAGGCCATCTTTTTACTCTTCCCCGGACATTGGCTTTTAACTTTATTTCCCTGTCAATACAAAGAGTTTTGCATTTTACGCAATGCGGCGGGAAACGCATATCAATCCTTGCCCTGCCTTTAGGCGGTAATTCCCCGCCGGCTCATAACGCATAAAACAGGCCAAAACCATATGATCCCATGCATTCCATTCCCGCGCCGCGAGAATGAGGTTTTTGTACCCGTTTTAATTCTTATAATCCAAAGGAGTAGGAAAAATGCCGCACGACACGAAGCAAAAACGTAAGGATCTCCTGCGGGGGATGGTGTTTTTTTCGCATGTTGGAATTATTATAGCCTCTTGTGTGTTGATTGGCGTGCTCGCAGGCAGGTTTTTGGACAGGCGCTTGGGCACTTCGCCGTGGCTCCTGCTGATTTTCTCCTTGGTGGGAACGGCGGCGGCTTTTAAGGCTTTATTCGATTTGGCGAAGAAAAAATAGCTGGGCGGCATGGATTTGAATAACGAATTGTCCTCCATCGCGAGTAAAATAAAGTCCGCCACAGTTATTTTGCTGTTGCTGCTTATCGCTGCCAGCGCCGCGTATTACCGCTCGTTCGCGTTTGCGCCCTTCGCGTTTGGGGCTATACTGGGCGCGGGGCTTAACGTGGTCAAGATAACCATGCTTGAGCGCGCCGTTGTGAAAGCCGTCGGCATGGAAAAGAAAGACGCCGGGAATTACATTCGTTTTCAATATTTTTTAAGATTATTGATTACCGGGCTGGTATTGATCTTATCCGCAACCCTTCCGTTCATCAGCATTTGGGGCGCGGCTGCCGGTATTTTTACAATGCCGCCGGCCACGTTTTACGCGAAGAGATTTACCGCCCGCGCGCAGCGCGCGAACTTTTAGTTTGAGCAATGTCCACGAGCGGAGTTTACGGGAGGTGACGGGTCTTGGATTTCAGGATTAAAAACCTGTGGGTCATCAACATACGCGGCGTTGAGATATGGATAACGGAAACCATCTTCAACACATGGGTGATAATGCTTGTCCTCATTGCGGCTGCCGTTGTTATCCGCGTCAAACTTGGCCGGTTCCGGGATATCCCAACCGGCGCCCAAAACGCCGTTGAAACGGTCATCGAGGCCTTTGACGGATTTGTGCGGAACACCGCCGGCGAAAAATTGATGTATCTTGGCAATTGGTTCTTCATGGCTTTCGTTTTTATCCTTACATCCAATCTCAGCGGGATAACAGGTTTACGGCCTCCTACGGCGGACTGGGCCACCACGTTTGCCTTCGCGCTCGCGACGTTCATACTTATCCAGGTGATGGGAGTCATGTATAACAGTAAATACATCAAAAATTTTTTTGAGCCCAATCCCATATTCTTCCCGTTGAATATGATCGGGGAATTAGCGCGCCCTGTTTCATTAAGTTTTCGTCTTTTCGGAAACATCCTTGCGGGCATGATCATTATTTCGCTGTTCCATGCCTTGGTACCCATATATTTGCGTTTCTTCATACCTGCGGCGCTGCATGTTTATTTCGACCTGTTTGCCGGAGTGCTGCAAACCTACATATTCTGCATATTGAGCCTGATTTTTATCGGCGTGGCCGCCTCACCCGAGGATATGTAAAGAATATAAAAATAAAAAATATTGGAGGAATTTACTGATGAACGACCCATTAGCTTTCATAATCGCAGTAGCTCACATAGCAGCCGCCATTGCGCTGCTAAACGGCTTTATTACCGTCATAGGACAGGCAAAAGTGGCATCCGCCGCAATAGAATCGATAGCTCGGCAGCCTGAAGCGGCAAATTCCATAACAACCACCATGTTCATCGGTATGGCAATGAGTGAGACGTCCGGGATATATGGCCTTTTGATCGCCATAATCATGCTGTTTGCCAATCCGCTGATAGGCATTTACATAGAATACGCCGCCAGATAGCCTGCGTTAACGAAAACGGGAATCGGGGGCGATATTTTTTGTTAGAGACTGTTGCGGAGGGACGCTTATTTGCTTTGGACCGCCAGATGCTTATCAGCATCGGGATACAATTATTCAATATCAGCATCCTGGCTGCCGCGCTGTCATTCATCCTGTACAAACCGGTCAGCGATTTTATCCGCAGGCGCGCCGACAGGATAAGGGAGCAGATGGTCCGCGCCAGAGATGATGTGGCCAGGGCAGGCGAACTGAAAGCCCATTATGAGGAAAAACTCAAAGATATCGAGCTGGAACGGGCTGAGATCTTAAAATCGGCGCGGCGGATCGCAGCGGAAAAAAGCGGGCAGATACTGGACGAAGCAAAAAAAGAGGCGGCTGCCGTCAGGGAGCGCGCCGCCGCCTATTTACAAACGGAGCGCGAGCGGGTCAACAAAGAGATGAAGCTCCATGTTATCGAGGTTTCATCTCTCATGGCGGAAAAATTTGTGACGCGCGCCATTGACGGCGACACTCAGGACAGGCTGTTTGCCGAGGCAATGGCGGAACTGGAGGACACGGCGTGGCTGAGCTGAAAGTCCGCTATGCGTCGGCGCTTTTAGATCTGGCTGTTGAGGACGGGGTACTGAGCGAATGTCTTGACCAGGCCGTTTTTGTGCGGGATGTACTGCAAACCGGCGAATGCCGGAGCTTTATTGAGCATCCGCATATCAGAGGAGCTGATAAACGCAGGTTTCTTGACAGCGTTTTTGCCGGGGTGCATGATAACCTGATCGGCTTACTGTACCTGCTGATCGCCAGAAGCTATGAAAACCTTATGATTCCCGCGCTTACGACGTTTATTGAGATGGTGAAACTCCACAGCGGCTCCGCGGCGGCAAATATCGTTTCCGCGACAGAGCTTAATGAGGGGCAAATTTCCGAGGTCAAAGACATGCTGTCCCGAAAGCTTGGCAAAGAGGTGGAGATTTCGTCGATAACGGACCCTTCTTTGATCGGCGGATTCTATATCCATGTGGACGGGCGCCTCATAGACTGCACGGTCAAAAAATATCTGAGCGATTTGAAAAATCATATTAAAAAAGGGGTTTTAGATGATCACTAAGCCTGAAGAAATAAGTTCCGTAATAAAAAAACAGATAAGAAACTTTTCCTCGCAGTTGAGCGTTTCCGAAGCAGGGACTGTTATCCAGGTCGGTGACGGCATCGCCTCCATTTATGGGCTGAACAACGCGATGAACGGCGAGCTCCTTGAATTTCCGGGCGGAGTCACGGGCATGGCCCTTAATCTTAACGAGAACAGCATAGGCGCCGTGCTTTTGGGTTCGGATTCGCTCATAAAAGAAGGGGATCCCGTCATGTCGACGGGGCGGGTCGCGGAGGTGCCGGTCGGCGACGCCATGCTTGGGCGGGTGGTAAACGCGCTTGGCCAGCCGATCGACCGGAAAGGCGTCATCCCGTCCGCGGCGTTCCGCAAAATCGAACGGATCGCGCCGGGAGTGATCACGCGCCGGGAGGTCAACGTACCGCTGCAAACCGGCATTAAGGCGATAGATGCCCTGGTCCCTATCGGGCGGGGACAAAGGGAACTGATAATAGGCGACCGTCAGACCGGAAAAACCGCGCTTTGCATAGACACTATCATCAACCAGAAGGGCAAGGACGTGTTCTGCATATACGTGGCCATAGGGCAAAAAGCGTCAACAGTGGCGCGCGTCGTCAGGACTCTCAACGAGACCGGCGCCATGGAGTACACGACCGTTGTCGTCGCCACCGCGAGTGATTCCGCTCCGTTGCAATATTTTGCGCCGTATGCGGGATGCGCCATTGGCGAGGAATGGATGGAAGCCGGCAAGGACGTGCTGGTCATCTATGACGATCTATCAAAACACGCCGTCGCGTACCGCGCCTTGAGCCTTCTCCTGCGCAGGCCGCCGGGGCGCGAGGCGTATCCGGGAGACGTTTTCTATCTTCATTCAAGGCTTTTAGAGCGGGCGGCGTGCATGAGCGAGGAATACGGCGGAGGGTCGCTGACAGCGCTGCCGGTAATAGAGACGCTGGAGGGCGACATATCCGCGTATATTCCGACCAATGTAATATCCATAACGGACGGGCAGATTTATTTGGAAAAGGAAATGTTCAACAACGGCATCCGCCCGGCGATAAACCCGGGTTTTTCCGTGTCCCGCGTAGGCGGGGCGGCACAGGTAAAAGCGATGAAAAAAATAGCCGGCCCGCTGCGCATTGAGCTTGCGCAGTACAGAGAGCTTATGGCGTTCACCCAGTTTGGCTCCGATTTAAGCAAAGATACGCTGGAGCGCCTGAAACATGGCTCGCGCGTAGTGGAGATACTCAAGCAGCCGCAGTACGAGCCGATGAGCGTCGAAAAACAGGTGCTGGTGTTGTATGTGCTTACAAATAAATATCTGTCCGATGTGCAAACCGAGCACGTGCGGGAGTTTGAAAAAGATTTTCTCGACTTTGCCGACAAACATCACAGCGATATAACGGACGAAATCCGGGAAAAAAAGGAAATCTCCGGTGAGCTTGAGCGGAAGATTGAAGCGGCTGTCGTGGAATTCAAAAAACGTCATACATTTCGGTAGAGGACAGCCATGTCGTCAATGAAATCGATCAAGCGCAGGATAGCAAGCGTGAATTCAACTAAGAAAATCATGAAAGCGATGAATATGGTCGCGGCTTCAAAGCTCCAAAAAGCTAAATCGCAGTTGGATTCCGCGCGCCGCCTGTTTAATGAAACAAAGAGGGTCATGGATAACCTTAAAAACTATGAAGAAGCTGTAGAGAACATCTTTGTCAAACCGTGGCGGGGAAAGAATACCGTTTACATCGTCATAACGAGCGACAGGGGATTATGCGGCGGCTTCAATGTGAACGTGGCGGAAAAAGCGCTGTCGCATATGAGAGAGCGCAAAAACGAAAAGATAATCGCCATTGGATTGAAGGGGCGCGACTACTTCCAGCGGAACGGGAAAGTAATCCTGCATAGTTACGCGGGCATGTCGGAAACCGCGTTCTATGAGGACGCGGAGCGTATCGGCGAGATTGTTGAGTCGTTATACAAATCAGGAGAGGCTAACGAAGTGTATTTGGCTTACACTCAATTCGAGTCGGTGCTTGCCTGCGTCCCGCGCCTGGAAAGGATTTTGCCGGTCAGCAGCTCTGCGGCGGCGGCAAATAAAGCTGACGAAATGAAATACGACCCTGATTTAAATTTTTTTTTGAATTACGCTGTGCCGATGTACCTGAACGCGTTTATTTACGCGGCTTTTTCTGAATCGTTGGTTTGCGAGCATGCCACCCGCATGGTAAGCATGGATTCATCCGTCAACAACGCTTCCGATATAATCGACAGGCTTACGCATATGTATAACCGCAGATACCAGGCCTCCATCACGCAAGAAATCAGCGAGATAGTGGGCGGCATAAACATTTTGACGTAAAGGAGAATTATATGACCAACACAGGCAGGGTATTGCAAATTATCGGCGCGGTATTGGATATCCGTTTTGAAAACGGTCTGCCCGCGCTGTACAACGCAGTGGAGATACAAAATAACGATGAGACCGTGGTATTGGAAGTCATGCAGCATTTGGGCAGCAATACGGCGCGCTGTATTTCCATGAGCCCCACGGACGGCCTCGTCAGAGGAATGGAGGCCGTGGATACCGGGGGCCCGATATCCGTGCCGGTGGGCAGGGATATTTTAGGGCGTATGCTGAATGTGCTTGGCAGGGCGATAGACGGCATGCCGGAGCCGAAAGCTGAGGAATACTGGAATATTCACCGCAGCGCGCCGGAGATTTCCGACCAGACGGCAGCCGATGAGATACTGGAAACCGGCATAAAAGTCATTGACTTGCTCTGCCCATATTCAAAGGGCGGAAAAATCGGGCTGTTTGGCGGCGCTGGCGTTGGTAAGACGGTGCTTATCATGGAACTTATCCGCAATATCGCGCACGAGCACGGCGGCTATTCCGTTTTCGCGGGCGTGGGGGAAAGGACGCGCGAGGGGAACGATTTGTACAATGACATGACCAGATCAGGGGTCATCAAAAAAACGGCGCTGGTATTCGGGCAGATGAACGAGCCTCCGGGGGCAAGGATGCGCGTCGGCCTTGCAGGGTTGACCATATCGGAATATTTTCGCGATGTAGAACGGCAGGATGTGCTCTTGTTCATTGACAACATATACCGATTTGTTCAAGCCGGTTCGGAAGTTTCCGCGCTTTTAGGGCGCGTGCCGAGCGCTGTCGGGTATCAGCCTACGCTTGCCACCGAGATAGGCGCCCTTCAGGAGCGCATTACTTCGACAAATGCGGGTTCAATAACGTCCGTGCAGGCAATTTACGTCCCCGCGGACGACATTACCGATCCCGCGACCGCCACAACTTTCGCGCATCTCGACGCAACTATCGTGCTGTCGCGAGAACTCGTCGAGCAAGGTATATATCCCGCAGTGAGTCCGCTGGAATCCACATCCCGCATACTCAGCCGGAGCGCGCTGGGATCGGCTCATTATAACGCGGCACGGGGAGTGCAGAGTATTTTGCAGCGTTACAAAGACCTCCAGGACATCATTGCGATCCTTGGCATGGATGAGCTGTCTGAAAAGGACAAGCTGACCGTCAATCGCGCGAGAAAAGTGCAAAGATTCCTGTCTCAGCCGTTCTTTGTGGCGGAAAAATTTACGTCGATCCCCGGCAGGTACGTGCATGTCGCCGAGACGGTACGCGGAATCACGGAAATACTCGAAGGCAAACATGACGAAATACCCGAAGGGCTGTTCCTGAACGCGGGGGCTATTGACGACGTGACGGACAAATACAGTAAAATATCCGGTCAATGACATGGCTGACGTCGCTGAGAAGAAGGTCCGTTTACGAATAATCACTCCGGACGAGATAAAGTTCGATGAAAACGTTGACATGATAGTCATGCGCTGCGCTACCGGCGACATGGGGATCCTTCCGGGGCATGAGCCGCTTTCAGCTGCGCTTACTTACGGGATCCTCCGCATATTGAGCGGAGGTGAAGAACGGAGGCTCGCTGTATTCGGCGGCCTTGCCGAGGTGCAAAATAATGTTATAACCATACTGACCAACCTCGCCGAGTGGCCGGAGGATGTCAACCGCGCACATGCCATGACTGATCTTGAACCTATCATGCAGCTCCTGCAAGAGCAGGTTGACGACATAGAAACACAGGATGACCGGGCACGACGCCGACGGGTTCTGGAGCGCGCGAAAGTCAGCATGCATCAGTTCACCAAAACGCCTGAAAAAAAATCATAAACAAAAAGGAGAATTCATGAAAAGGATAACACTAAGCTTTATCGTTGCTTTGGCGTTCGTGGTCCTGGGAATCGTGGGATTTGCAGTGGTATCAAAACTTCCGTTCAGCAATCCGGTTACCAGAGTCGGAGGCCCGGCTACCTTCCCTGCCGCGTTTTTAGTCATTATCATAACCTTTTCAGTTATTCTGGCCGTGACGGAATTGGTTAGCTCCTTCTCCGCTTCCGGATTACCTGAATCAGGATCAATGGAAAAAAAAGATATAGCAAGGATACTGTTGCTGATCGCAGCCGTTTCCGTATACATATTGATTTTGGATACGGCGGGGTTTTTGGTTGCTACCCCTTTGTTCATTATTGCTTTATTTTGGCTGTTCGGGTACAGGAATAAAATAATTTCTCTGGTGTTGGCAATAGGCTTCCCGGTTATTTTGTATTTACTGTTTCGGGTCTTTCTCAAAATTTCATTACCGTAAACAACGGAGGCAAGAATATGGATATAGCTAACATTTTTTCACTCACAAATATAGTAATTAATTTTTTTGGCGTTGTTATCGGCATAATTTTTGGGGCAATCCCAGGGATCAATACGACAATGACCGTTGCGCTTTTTTTGCCCTTCACGTTCGGAATGGCGCCGATAACGGCATTCGGATTTTTGTTGGGGATGTATGTCGGAGGAACTTACGGAGGCTCCATTACGGCTATTTTAATCAAAACTCCCGGGACTCCCGCGGCAGTAGCCACGGTGTTCGACGGTTATCCCATGGCCCAGCAGGGCAGAGCGGCTGAAGCTTTATCCATAGCAGGGATAGCTTCTTTTATCGGCGGCATATTCAGCTGCGCTATTTTGATCATTTTAGCGCCCAGGCTTGCCCGGGTGGCTTTATTATTCGGACCTGCGGAGTATTTCGCGGTGGGCGTTTTCGGATTGAGCATCGTAGCAAGCCTCTCCACGGATAACTTTATCAAGGGTATCATAGCCGCCGGCTTTGGATTGCTGATCGCCACGGTGGGAATGGATCCGATAACGGGCGCGTTAAGACTGACCTTCGGCAACCGTTCCATGATGGGCGGCGTTGAATTTGTTTCCGCACTGATCGGTTTATTTGCGATTTCCGAGGTTTTTTGCAAGCTTGAAACAATTTTTAAAGACAAAGCTATTGAAAACATTGCAAGTGTGTCGAGCAGGATGGTAAGCCTGAAAACCCTGAAAGAAAATACAGTCAATTTCATCAGATCGTGTTTCATTGGAGTAACTGTCGGAATAATCCCCGCCACGGGAGCGGCTACGGCAGCCTTGATCTCCTATAACGAGGCAAAGCGGGCCTCTAAAAATAAAGAGCTTTTTGGAAATGGCTCCGCTGAAGGGATTATCGCTGCTGAAACCGCCAACAACGCGGTTACCGGAGGAGCTTTGGTGCCCTTGCTGACGTTGGGTATCCCGGGCGATGTCATTACCGCGGTAATATTGGGGGCTTTTTTGATTCAGGGCTTAAGCCCGGGGCCAAATCTGTTTGTTCAGCATGGCCATGTTGTAAGGGGAATTTACGCGCTTTTGATCCTGTCCAATATATTTATGCTCGCTATTGCGATTGTGGGGCTCAGAGTATTTGAGAAAGTCATAAAGATCCCAACCAATATACTAATGCCTCTTGTCCTTGTAGTATGCCTGACCGGCGCTTACGTAACCAATTTATCCTATTTCAACATGAAGGTTGCTTTAGTGCTGGGCGTGATTGGATACATTTTTAACAAAGCAAAATTTCCGGTAGCGCCGGTCTTACTCGGAATTATTCTGGAACCCATTGTCGAATCGAACTTCAGGCGCGCGCTCACCATATCGCATGGAAGCTATGATATCTTTCTCCGCCCCATCTGCTTTGTCTTCCTGTTAATATCTTTGCTTGCTTTCTTATTTCCAATAATAACCAAACAATATGGTAAATATAAGAAAAGAAAAGCAGGTCAGGCAGCTTAAGCGGTCTTTTGTTACAGCCCGGAGCTTTTCGGGAAAATAAATCCAAGCCTATTGCTGATTTTCTTTGGATTTCTCTGATTTCTCTTTTTGCCGCTGTTCCATTATCATAATTTCTCTGCGCAACCACCGCTTCCAAAGCCAGATAGCGAGGGCTGCCGATAACGTTCCGCCGGACAGCCCTCCGATTACATAAGGGTAATTCATTTCAGCGCCAAAGAATTTTGCTCCCCAGCCTGCAAGGGCATGACCATAAGCCACAACGCTTCCCATGGAAAGCATGAGGATTATCAGCCTCATGCCGGTTAATCAAGCTCCGCTGTTACATCTATTTCAACAAAGAATGGGCCCGGAAGCGTGCTTTGCACGGTAGTGCGCACGGGGTAAGGGTGGCTGAAATATTGCCCGTATACTTCGTTGAATTCCTTAAAATGCCCCATATGTGTGAGATGTACTGTGCTTTTCACTACATTGTCCATTGACGCCCCGCCCGCTTCAAGTATCGCGCGGATATTTTTAAGCGCCTGATGAGTCTGCGCGGCTATGCCGTCGGGGATTTTCCCCGTCTCAGGGTCTATCGGGGTCTGCCCTGATACGTATACGCGCCCTCCGGATATTATCCCCTGCGAGTACGGCCCGATGGGATCCGGGGCTTTGCCGGTTCTTATCTCTTTTTTCACTTGAAATTTCCTCCTTGATAAAATATTTCAATTTCAATAATCTTTATTTTACACGTTTTTAATTATTTTTATTTTCTGAAATAACGCGAAAATTTTTTCTTTCGATTGAAAAGCGTTAAAAAAAGCTGTATGATTTTCAAGCGTAACAGGTTTTTTGAATACATGCTTTGGATAAAAAATTTAGGAGGAAGTATTAATGAGAAAAAGATTCTTTAGCGGTTTGATTCTTGCTTTATTAGTTGTTTTGATGTCCTGCGGAGCCTGCTTTGCCGACCTTTTGTCGGCCCTGCCTGAACCGGCGGGGGAAAATCCTTACTCTAAAATTGCCGTCAGGTTCACTGACGCGAGTAAACTGATCGAGGGCCTGTACCCGTCAAATTTTATCGAAGCAATAGCGCCGCTGGCTGCCAGATCTGAGATTGAAGATTTTATTAAATTCAGCAACGTCATAAAGGCGCTGTCGGAATCAAACCTCAGAGAGTTTGCTTCTCTGCTCGTCCTGGATGAAGACCTTGATTTTTATAACGGAGGGGTAATAATGTCCGTGCCGGGCGGCAGAAAAATACTGGATGACGCCGCCGCGTCCGGAAAGCTTACGTTATTTGATTTGGTATCATCATTGGGCGAACCGGTGCTTGAAGCCTGGAAAGCGGTTGACGATTCGTTCGAAGATTTTGAATTTGAACGCAGCAGCGACGGGGTTTTCTTTTATAAGAACAACTACGTTTACATTCAGGGAGACAAAATAATAGTGTTCGCGACTAAGGAAAGCACCCTTTCGGCTGCTGAGGCGGTAAACAGCGTTGAAACAGCGGCCAGATTAAACCATCCTAACGTGCTTTTAGTGTCTGTTCCCAAAGAAATGGCAGAGACTACTGAGGACATAAAGGCTGAGATCGGTTTTGCGTATGAAGATTCAACGTGCAGGATAAAAATTTTAAGCAACGTATTCAGGCTGATGCCGGGGGGGATCAATGTCTCGGGAGAGGAGCTTGAAAATGCCCTGAGAGTTATAGAGACTGTTCCGATGGTCGGAAAGGGAGACCCGTTTTTTACAAGCGGAGGCAATACCTTTCTCGAAGGGTTGGACGAGATAGAAGAACGGCTCATGGAAGCCGGGGATATGGAGATTACCCTTGGCTGGGCGGCGTTTTTACAGGCGGTGCAGCAGATCGGGATCTCAAAAGAAAATCTGGGAAATTTGCTGGCAGGGTCTATGGCGATGGTATTTGGGCTTGACTCTGAATTCCTTGGCATTCCGCTGCCGCTTGGCGGATATTTGGCCATTACCGGCAAAGAGGGAGCCGCTGCCAACGTTATTGGCGTGGTGTCCGAAGTTTTGGCCCAGACCGGAATTGCCACGGAATCAAAAGTTGACGGATGGGATAAGGTATACTCCGTAACTTTCGACCCCGGTATGCCGAAGGCTGTCATAGCTCAAAGAGGCGAGTCCATTCTGGCCGGCATTATGAATCCCGAGGATCTCAAAACCGATCTTGATATAAACCAAGTGGGCGTGCCTTCCGAAAAGATGCTCGGCTGGCTGGTCCTTGACACTGAAAAAATATGGAAAGCCGCGCGGAACGCTTATACGCCGATAAGCGCCATGATAATGTCCGGCATGTTCGGCAGTGTTTCCGATGAGGAAAGGGAAGCTGTACGGTTTGCCGGGGAATTACTCAAGACAGAATTTCCGCAGAAAACGTTTAAATCATGGATGGCGTCCGCTGAAGAGCTTGACTTGCATATTCTAATGAACCCTTCCCATAAAGGAGATTTCTGGAAAACACTCTTTGAATTGGTAGTTAAATTAATGGAATAGCAGATAATAAATCCTTTAAATGCATGTTTGCGGGCAATCTTTGTTATAATAACAGCAGCTCATGATATGAGCTGCTGTTTATTTTAGCGGGGCTGGTGCATAAAATGAGACTTAAACAATATTTACTGTTTTTTAGCGTCGTAATTATAAGCTTCATCCTGAATTTATACACCTTCACCGAAACGGCGGGAAACGCGACCAATACGGGAGATAAATCAGCCGCAACAAATTTGGAGAATTCCAGGAAAGAGGAACTGGCAAAACAAATATTTTTTGAGATAAGGCACGTTGAGGACCCCGCTGAAAAAGCCATGCTGTACAGAAGGATAGCTGATGAATGTTCGGGGACGGAACCCGCGCAGGAAGCCCTGTGGAGGCTTTCTAAAGTTTATCTGGACGATTTTGACGAACCGAACGTAAAGGACGCGATAGCCAGCCTTGAACGTTTTATAAGGACATACCCCGGATCCGAATGGAGATCCCATGTTGAATTCAGCCTGCTTGGGCTTTATGAAAACGAGAAATTATGGGAAAAAGCTGCCGGGCTTTGCGAGAAACTGATAGCTGAAAATCCCGACATGCCGAGCAGGTTGAAGCAGGAGCTGTTAAAGCGATATAATAACTATAGAAATTAGGTAACCGTTCAAGCCCCCTTGTCGGGCTAACCGATAGATTAAAATCGGGCGAACACCGCAGAGGCGGCAAAAGCCCCTGCGAGGGAGGGTTGAATGGTTACAAATCAGGAGGATTTTGTTAATTTTGAGATCAAGCATAAGGGCGGTTTCTTATTACCTGCCGGAAAAAGTTTTGAGCAATGCGGATTTAGTGCGTGAATTCGGGGCGTGGACCGAAGATAAGATACTGAAAAAGACAGGAATAACCGAAAGACATGTCGTCACCGATGAAATTGTCTCCGATATAGCGGTCAAAGCCGCTGAAAAGCTCTTTTCAGAGCATGATATCAAAAAGGAAGAAATAGATTTCATTTTATTGTGCACCGAATGCCCGGATTATTTTCTTCCGGCAACCGCGTGTGTGGTTCAGGGCAGATTGGGGCTGCGCAGGGATGTTGGGGCTTACGATATGAATTTGGGCTGCTCCGGTTTCGTTTATGGGCTGGCAACGGCAAAAGGGCTTATTTGCGCGGGAGTGGCAAAAAATATCCTGTTTATTACAGCCGATACGATAACGAGAACCATCCACCCTCACGATAAAAGCACGCGGACTTTGTTCGGAGATGCCGCCGCGGCAACTCTTATTACAAAAAGCGATACTGACGGCATATTGGATTTTGTTTTCGGCACGGACGGCAGCGGAATGGACAGGCTCATAATTCCCGCGGGCGCCTGGGCTCAGCCTTCTTCGGAGGAAACAAGGGCCGAGGCGGTCAACCGCTGGGGAAATATACGGACTAAAGAGAGCCTTTATATGGACGGCCCGGAAATAATGAAATTTACCCTTGATGTCGTTCCTAAAATGTACGAGGAGATACTGGCGAAAAATAATATGAAATTTGACGATATAGATCATGTTGTGCTTCATCAGGCAAGCCTGATGCTTCTTGAGAAACTTCGGGAGACTTTAAATATTCCGGAGGATAAGTTTTTTATAAATATACAGGCGAAGGGAAACACCACAAGCAGCACTATCCCTTTAGCGCTAAGGGATATGCGGGATGAGGGGCGGCTCAAAAAAGGGGATAAAATTTTGATAATGGGTTTTGGAGTAGGGCTCTCTTATGCTGGAACAATAATTGATTGGATGGTATGATACGAGGATATAAAAAAAATTCCCTCCTGCGGAAAGCGAGCTAAAAAAATGACCAAAGATGATTCTCCATTGGACAAAATGTTTGAGATCGAGGCGGTGCTCTCGTTAAACGAGCCGCTGCCCGCAGTTGACGTATGGCTTGTTTTGGATCTGCTCAGGGCAAGCACTACCATAGTTACCTGGTTTGAGCGCGGAGGAAAGGAAATATTCCCTGAAATGTCGGCGGACGCGGCGCTTTCGCTGAAGGCAAAGATGCTGAAAGAAGGTTTTTACCCTCTGCTTATGGGAGAGGTAAATGCCGTCCCTCCGGATGGATTTGACGCGGGGAATTCTCCCCTTGAGATCGATAAGCAAATCGTAAGCAGGCGCCCGACTGCCATTATGGCTACAACTAACGGGACGAAAGCCATACTGAAGGCGGTAGCGACCGGAGCGGCCGTTTACATCGTATGCGCCAGAAACGCTTTGTATGCGTTGGATTCAGCCATTGGGCAGGGGCGCCGCATCGGTATATTATGCGCGGGGCGTTTGGAACGGCCAGCTGTTGACGACACCTTGTGCGCGGGGCTGATAATTGAAAAGCTCTGCAATTTCGTACCCCATCATGTTATGTCTGACGGGGCTTATATCGCGCTTAAAATGTGGCAAAATTCGGGCGGATCGTTTGAACATAACGTAAGGAGCGCTGTCCACGCGAAGTTTTTGGAGAAAATCGGTTTCAGCAGGGACATAAGTTACTGCTGTGAGCAGGATAAAACCGCTTATGCCCCGGAAGTAAAGGAAGTTCTTAACTTTTGCGACAGCGGGCTTCGCCCCCTTATCACCTGCGAACGTAAGAGCGAACTCAGGTTTTTGACGCGCGGCGCGGTATCTTACGCCGTGGGCGAAGAACAAACTGAAGAAAATATAAAAGAAAAGAAAATGCCGGATGACGGAGATATATTCTTTGGAGGAGATTCATATATGCGTAATAAACTTTCGCGCGCCAGCCTTGAACTTGATTTTGGAGGAGGAAAAAATTGAGGACTATTTATATTGACGCTTATGCCGGCGCCTCGGGGGACATGATGGTAGCGGCCTTGTTTTCGCTCTTTGCTTCCGCCGTCGGGACCGAGACCGCGGAACGGAAATTCAGGGAAGAGCTGGCAAAGATCCCTCTTGAGGGCTACAGGACGGAGTTCAAAAACGAAGTAAGAGGCGGGATTTCAGCGACGACATTCCGTGTTTATGATGAAGGCTGTCATGATCATGACCACAAACATAATCACGGTCACAAACATAATCACAACCACAAACATGATCATGAGCACGACCACGACCATGATCACGACGCTGAGGAATCACACCATCATGTCCACAGAAATTTTCACGATATTGAAAAGATTTTTTTAAACAGCGCTTTAGACCCGCAAATAATCAGGGAGTGCATACATGCTTTTGCCATCCTTGCGGAAGCCGAGGCAAAAATTCATGGCACGACCATTGATAAGATACATTTTCACGAAGTCGGCGCGATTGATTCAATAGTGGATATTGCGGGGGCGTTTATCCTGATGGGGCTGCTGAAATGGCCGAGGGTCATATCATCAGGCGTGAATGTCGGGTCGGGTACCGTTAAATGCGCTCATGGAATACTTCCTGTCCCGGCGCCCGCCACATTGGAGCTTATAAAGGGATTTCCCGTTTTCTCGATGGGAGAGGAAATGGAGCGCACGACCCCAACCGGCGCGCTGCTTATAAGACAGCTTGTCTCCGGGTTCTCCTCCATGCCATCCGGGAAAATCGTCTTTGCGGGTTACGGGGCGGGGAAAAAAGACAGCCGCGATATCCCGAACGTTCTCAGAGCCACCCTTATGGAGTCAGGAGAAGAGCCTTGCGATAAGGACTTTTGCGTTCTGATCGAAACAAATATCGATGACATGTCGCCGCAGGATTATCTTCCGGCAATGGACAGGTTATTTGAAAACGGCGCGCTCGACGTCTGGATGGAGTCCATATTTATGAAAAAGAACAGGCCGGCGCAGAAGTTTTGCTGCTTAGTGCCTCCCGAAAAGAAAGATTCAGCCGCCGAAATCATATTGCGCCATACGACAACGCAGGGAATAAGGTATCATATGGTTTCCCGCTCCAAGCTTTTTTGGCGGACAGAGGAAGTGGATACCCCTTTCGGGCTCGTCAGGATGAAGAGCTCAAGACTGGGAGAGGAGGTTTTAAGAGTTACTCCGGAACATGACGATCTTAAACGCATAGCGGCGGAATATGACATGCCGCTTAGTGAAGCGCGCGCGGCTGCGGCGAAATTTATTAAGGAGGATGATTTGTTTTGACGGCTTTTCTTATTTTTGTTTTGCTCACTGTAATTGCAATATCGGTGTGCATGAATGTGTACATGCTGAAACGCAGGAAAATTTCGGCCAAAAAAGAGATAACCTCGGTGCTCATGCAGGGAATTCAGGAAATCAACGATCTTGCCACGATCCGCCAAAACTTTCAATCGATCATCATGTATGAGGACTCTCGTTCGCTATTTGGCTTTCACCTGCTCGGAACCCGCAAGAAGTTCATTCTTAAATATTCAGGGAATATTGTTGTCGGGACGGATTTGTCAAAAGCCGATATTACACAGTTCGTTTCCGGCAAAGTTCAAATCACCCTGGCTCACAGCAGGATTTTGGATGTCACCGCGGATATGAAAAGCATAAAAATATACGATCAACGCTCAGGCATCTTCAATCCTTTGTCCTTTAATGAACAGAACCATGCCATAGCGGCAAACCTTCTTGAAATCGAGGCGGAGGCCAATTCCGGCGAGCTTTTGACCCGTTCGGATGAGAACGCTAAAAATATTCTCGTCTCCCTTTGCAAGGGCATCGGGGTCGAAGTTGAAGTAGAATTTGCCGATGAGCCCGTTCTTCCGGAGTCAAAAGCAATTTCCCCTGCCCCGGAGAGTCTGCCCGAAAGTCCCGTTTGCGCTGAAATGAAATATGACGAGCCCGTTGCCATGCCCCTGCCGGCGGAATAAATACTGAAAAATGAAACTTACCGTGGTGGGGACGGGTTATGTCGGACTGGTGACCGGCGTATGCCTGGCGAAATTCGGCAATCACGTCAGGTGCGTTGACAAAGACCCTCAGAAAATAGAGAAACTGAAAAAGGGGGAAGTCCCTTTTTATGAGCCGGGGCTTTCGGAAATAATCCGCAATAATATCGAGGCAGGCAGGCTTGAGTTTACGACATCCCTCCCGGAGGCTTTAAAAGGCGTTCAGATATGCTTTATCACGGTTGGTACTCCGTCAAACCCTGACGGCTCGGCAAATCTTTCCTATGTTCAGGATGCCGCGGAGATGATCGGCTCGCATATGGAAGAAGCTCTTACTGTTGTCGTAAAGTCCACTGTTCCGGTCAGAACGTGCGGGATGGTGAAAAAACTCATATCAGATGCGATTGAAACCAGGAATTTAAGCGCAAAATTACCGTTCGACGTGGTTTCCAACCCTGAATTTTTAAGAGAGGGCAGCGCTGTCCGCGATTTTCTTGAACCCGACCGCGTGATAGTGGGAACCGATTCCGAGCGCGCCACGGAATTGATGAGGGAACTTTACAATTTCCTGCCCCCTGAAAAATTGCTTTTTATGGATATACGCTCCTCCGAGATGAGCAAATATGCGGCAAATGCGATGCTGGCGGCGAGAATATCCTTTATGAACGAGATCGCGAATATTTGCGAACATGTCGGCGCGGATGTTGAAAAGGTCAGGGTTGGAATAGGTTCCGACACCCGCATAGGTTATCCTTTCCTGCGCGCCGGATGCGGCTACGGAGGGTCGTGTTTTCCAAAAGACGTCCGCGCGCTCAAAGATTTTGCCGTGCGGGAAGGATACAGCCCGAAGATTTTACAGGCAGTCGACGAGGTCAACGAATCTCAGAAGCATGTATTATTTTCGATGCTCTCGAAATATTTTGGAGATGACTTGAAAGGTAAAACCATAGGGTTGTGGGGGCTCGCGTTTAAACCAAAGACGTCCGATGTAAGGGAAGCTCCGGCGCAGACGCTTATCCGTTCTCTTGCCGGGAGCGGGGCGGCTGTCAGGGCCCATGATCCCAAGGCCATTGAGGAAACTCATGAAGCGCTTGGAGACATGCCGAATGTCATATATGTCCACGACCAGTACGACGCCATTAATGGCTCGGACGCGCTTGTGCTTCTTACGGAATGGGATATTTACAAGCAGCCTGATTTTGGGAGATTAAAGACCCTTTTGAAAAGCCCCGTCATATTTGACGGCAGGAATCAATATACGCCTTCGGAAATGAAAAGAAACGGTTTCAAATATTACTCGATCGGTAGGCCGAGCGTGTGAACAGTTCAAATTTAACCTGGGGAGGATGCGATGTCATTGAGCTGGCGCGTAAATTCGGTACTCCCCTTTATGTCTTGTCCGAAGATATTATACGCGCGCGCTGCCGCGAAGTGAAGAAAAGTTTTCTCGATAAATGGAAAAATACAGCCGCGTACTATGCGAGCAAGGCTTTTCTCACGATGGCGATGGCAAGGATCATTGACTCTGAAGGGCTTGGGCTTGACTTTGTTTCCGGCGGGGAAATTTACACGGCGTATAAATCGGGTTTCGATATGGAGAGGACCCTGCTGCACGGCAGCGCCAAATCCGATATGGAGATATCGGAAGCGCTTGAGCGCGGGGTCGGCAGAATAGTTATCGATAACATCCAGGAAATATCGCAGGTGGCGGATGTCGCGGAATCACGGGGCATCCGCGCGCGTGTCTTGATACGCGTGGCAACGGGGGTTGAGCCTGAAACTCATAAGGCGATGCGTACGTCTTATACCGGGGGAAAATTTGGCATATCCCTCGTAGATGATAATTTGGAACAAGCCGTGAAACTTGCGGTATCCTGCCCGCAGATTGAGCTGTACGGATTTCATTTCCATGTCGGTTCGATGATTTATGAACCGGATGCCCATGTCGAGTCGGCTGGAGTGATGATGAAAAATATCAGGCAGCTCAGGGATTCGATCGGCTTTGAGACTCGTGAGCTCGATGTCGGCGGGGGGGTTGGAACGGCCCGCTCTCCGACGGAAAAAACGCCTGAGATCGCTTATTTTACCGACCCGATAATGACAAGGATAATAAATGACTGCGAATGTTTTAAACTGCCCCGGCCTAAAATTATGATCGAACCCGGAAGGTGGATCGTCTCCGAGGCCGGTATTACTCTGTATTCTGTCGAAAGCGTTAAAGAGACCGGCAGCTTTTCCGAAGGCAGGGCATGGATAAATGTTGACGGCGGAATGTATGATAACCCAAGGCCGTGCCTCTACGGAGCAAAATACAGCGCGGTCATTGCGGATAAAATTGACGTTCAGGGCACGCGGGAATTTGCGATCGCCGGGCATTGCTGCGAAAGCGGGGATACCCTTATAGAGGCCATAAAGCTGCCTGAACCCAAACGCGGAGATGTTATAGTTTTTTATAATACGGGCGCTTACACATTTTCCATGGCAAGCAACTACAATCGCATGAGAAGGCCCGCCGTCGTTTTAGTCAAGGACGGCAAAGCTGAAATGATGGTCATGCGCCAAAGTTATGACGACTTGTTGTCGGGAGAGGTTATGCCTGAACACTTGAATAACCTAATGAGCAGGCGATAGATAGTGGGAACTGGGCAATTGCTTGCAAAATATCAATAATGAAAACCAGTTAAGAAGTGTATTTGGTATTGAAAAAAAGAAACTGTGGGGACAACTTTCACTTTTTTATAGTAATTTGATTTAACATGTACTATATTCATTTTCAGCAAGCAAAGGAAGAATATTTTCGTGTCTGTCAGATTGGGGCCCAAAATAAAAGCGAGGGGTAAGCAATTTACAATTCACAATTTACAATGCACAATTAAATAACCACGTTTTCCCAACGCCGCAGTGAACGAAAAATTATTTTCACGGTTAAAGACAAAAAGCAAAAACAAAGGCAAAGCGGGGCTGTAACAAAAGCGGGCGAGACATCCGCGCTCCCGCAATATATTGTGTATACGACGCAGCTTTGCCACAATATATAGTGGTTGGATTAGTCATTTAGTGACTTTTGTTACAACCCCCTGCTGTTTTTGCCTTTTTGATTGTGCATTGTGTATTTACCAAGCGTTACGCCGTATTCGGCTCGGATCGAAACGATTTATCCGTTCCGGTTTTTCCAAAGGGTAGCCTAATGAAACGATTGATAACGGAATGACGTTTTCCGGCAAGCCGATCAGATTTTGCAAGCCTTTGACGCGTTCTTCCACCGGATATACGCCCAGCCATACCGCGCCAAGTCCAAGATGAACCGCTTCTATCAGAATGTTTTCCGTCGCCGCCGAGCAATCCTGCACCCAAAAACCTTTATACAGTTCCAGCGATAAATCTCCGCATACCATTACGGCAGCGGCGCATTCTTTTAACATATTCGCGTATGGGTGTATTTTAGTGATTTTTTCAAGCGTCCGCCTGTCGTCAATAATTATAAAATGCCACGGCATTGCATTTCCGGCTGAAGGCGCCGCCATTCCCGCCATTATAACCTTCTCAATCAAATCATGCGGTACCGGAACATCCTTATATTTTCTGACGCTGCGTCTGGCAAAAATTTCTTCCATTTTTTATCCCCCTTCTTTTCTTTTAACTGCGACGGTTTTTGAGTATGATCAAACGCAGAAGCTGCATGGCGGCCATCACGGCGGCGGCGATATAAGTCCATGCGGCGGCGCGAAGCACTGCCCTTGCGCCTGTAAGTTCATCCGGAGAAAGCGTCCCTGTGCTGCCAAGCGCCGCGAGAGCGCGGGAACTGGCATTAAATTCAACGGGCAATGTCACCAGATGAAAAACTATCACTCCCGTAAATAGCAATATCCCAAGCGTCATCAATCCGGCGGCGCTAAGCAGCAATCCTACAAAAAATAATGGTATGGCGAGATTTGAGCTAAGGCTGACTACCGGAACTATTGCGTTTCTTAACATTAACGGGGAATAACCAAGGCTGTGCTGGATGGCATGGCCGCATTCATGCGCCGCCACACCCAGCGAAGCGATACTGTAGCTTCCGTACACCGATTCCGATAAATTGACAGTTCTTTTCAACGGGTCATAGTGATCGGAAAGATGACCGGCAACCCTGTTTACGGGCACATTTGAAAGCCCGGCCTTGTCAAGCAGCATACGGCAAACTTCGGCAGCAGTCGAGCCTTTGCGGGCCCTGATTTTGGAATATCTTGCAAATGTTGATTTAACATTGAACTGGGCCCACATGGCCAATAAAAATGCCGGAATCAATAATATTATCGAAGAATCAAAAAAAGGATACATTTTACACCTCCGTGATTTTATTTTTATCTAATAGTTTAAGACACTCAAAAGTTATAGTCAATTGTTTTTACGCCAAATTGTTTTTACGCCAAATCTACCCGTATGAGGTATACTATTAAGCGATTTTATAAAAAATTACGCGCCCTTATTTTATTTTCGAAGGAGGGTTTTATTATGTTGTCCTGCGTATGGTTTGTCACGTTGAAACGCGCTTGGGAAACTGCGGTTTTAAGCTGTATCGCATCCGAGATGCGCGATAAATTCGGGGCTCAAATAACGATTTATACACAAGGAGGAACCGAGGGGCTGGAAAACCAGGACGCTTTTTCCTGGAACTCATTGCGCCCAATTGAAAAAAGCTTAATAATAATTGGAAAAGCAAAACTTTGGCATCTATGGAGCTACGAGGACGAAGCCCCGCTATGGTGGCACGTTATCCGCACGAGAGCGCGCACGATGCACACAAAATTGAACAGCGGCGAAAAATGGAGAGGGCACCCTTCCGTTATGGCATACGCTTTAGCCGGCGACGGCGAGACGGTCATACCTCCGGGGTTTGAATCCATGGTTGAAAATTCCATTAACTGGATCCCGAATATTGATGACCTGTACCTTGAAAACGGAGACATGTCGGACGCGATATTAGGAGCTTACGCAAGCCTTAACGGAACGAGGGTAATAGCCCCTCACACTGCGATTCTTGACGAAATCCTCGGTCCAAACGGTTATGCAAGAAAATCCGCAGACATGGAAGCTGAATTAAGCCTGGATAAAACAGCTTCAATAATTCATGAAGAAAGCAATAATAATGATAATGCGGAAAATGAATTTCATGGGCACGCTTCCGGAGTCGCGAGCTACGCCAGGCGCCACATACAGCAAAAATTTCAGCCTATTGAAAGCGCAAAGAAATTAGCGCTGCTCTACCGCAAAATATTAGGGATGAAAGGATGAAGGCAGCGGCTAAATCTATAGAAATGCTGAGGCTCATAGCTGCACCCGGCTGGAGGAGCAAAGCTATATCCTTGTTTGTCAACGCGATGTTTCGCATTGTCCGTCCAAGAAAAAAAGTAGTGTTGGACAACCTTGCCATAGCTTTTCCTGAAAAGACCAAGGACTGGCATAAGGAAATACTGAACGGCATGTATACAAACCTAAGCTGGATTATAACGGAGCAGCTGGTGTTGCAGCGCGACCCGTCAATGGCGGAAAAATGGGTGGATGAAATAGAGGGCGAAGACTATGTAAAAGAGCTTTTAAAGCAAAAACGCGGAATGATCATTCTCACCGCGCATTTTGGCAACTGGGAGCTTTTTCTGGCCTGGGGGACGCAGCATGGGTATCCGGTTTATACGGTATCCCGCGGGCCAGATGACCCCGATGTGGATGAACTGCTCGCGAGATACCGCGGCAACTGCGGGTCAAAAATGCTTGACCGGCGGTCCGGATCGGGAAAAACAATAAAATTAGCAAAACTCTTAAAAGCAGGAAATTTTATAGCGATAACAGGTGACGTACGCGAATCCGATGGAATTGACCTGCCGTTCTTCGGGCGGAACTGCAAAACCTCGGCAGGCGCAGCTATTTTAGCTTTACTTACCGATGTTCCGATAGTCCCGTTTTTTTTGTTTCGCAAGGCTCCATTCAGTCACAAAGCCGTAATAGGAGACCCGATAAAAATTCCTCGGGAAGGGACGCGGAAAGAGCGAGCGAAGGCAATTACGCTTGAAATCAACAGATGTATCGAAAACACGGTAAGGCTGGATCCTTCTCTTTGGTTCTGGATGCATAAAAGGTGGAAGAAATGATATTTGAACTCATGTCTCGCGGAGATATCGTTGAACTGCCGGAAGGCGCCGATATTATTGACGGTTGTGGACCGGAAGATGTGATATTACTTCTTCCGTATAACAGGTATCTGCATGGAAAAATGCTAAACGGCTATGAAAGCTGGAAACTTTGTAAACGTGAACCAGACGCTTCGCGCAACGGGAGCGCGGACCAGGAAGAAATTTTTCTTTATGAAGGGGAAACGCGCCCTTTAAATTTTGACATCGGCCATCAGGTCATTATTTCGCGTGAAGTGGTGGGTAAACTGAAAAACGCGCTTTTGTCATCAGCCCCGCCTCCGGGGGAACATTTTCAGGCGGCGGCTGCACTGAAAGGAATTTTAGAGCCGGATATCGTAAATAATGAATTATTCGTTTTTGACGAGGCGTTTGCTTTTACGCAATTGGATAAAAAAATTGAGGCGAAAGCGGCATATTGGGCTGTGAGGTTTGCGCTCTCAAGAGGGGATCACGACGTTGTATCACGTATAAAACTGTGGTATCGTATCGCGCCCCGTATAGCGTTCTCGGAACCAAAAGTCCTGGTATGGTTTTCGCTCTTATCAATGCCCGACGCGGAAGCGGTGGCATCAATGGTTTCTCTTGGAATGTCGGAGGAGAATATTCACAGGATAGCGGCGCAATCGGTATCTCCCGTCGTGCTTTTTAGCAAAAAAGGATATTTGGTTTACGCTTCTTACGGGGACGGCCACAGGACACCGGTTTTCAGGCAATGGGCGTATTTCCCGACGCCCGTATGGAACGAGCTTCGCGACCGGAAAAGAATAACGCTGAGAGAACTTCTTACCGCAGCCTGGGGAGCTGACGAAGCGCGCCAGGCTTTGAAAACGGGCTCATGGTATATGAAAAAATAATATGGTTATTAAGCTGTCTCTCATATAATAAAAAATAATTCCTGGAGGAACATCGTTAATGCTCACATTGAAAAAAAAATTGCTTCTTATCAGACACGGAAAGACCGATTGGAACATCGAAGTCCGTTTTCAGGGCTTAACTGATATCCCGCTGAACGATTACGGACATCAGCAGGCGGCAAAAACTGCGGCAAGGCTGAAAAACTGGCGGGAAGCCAAAGTTTACTCCAGCCCTCTTAAAAGGGCCATGCAAACAGCGGAAGCAATTGCGGGATCGCCGGTGATCCCGCTTGACGGGCTGACGGAAATAAGCTTCGGAGATTGGGAAGGCGCCCACGTATCGGAGATAAGGAAAAAAGATAAAAAAGCCCTTGATGATTGGCATCGTGATGGCTTTTTCTCAATACCCCCCAATGCCGAGCCCTGGGAGCAAATATACAAAAGGGTTTCCGAGGCGGTTGACGTGTGTATTGCCGGGGAAGATGAACGTATAATAATAGTCGCGCACGGCGGGATTTTGCGCGCGGCGATGGTGCACCTTGCTAAATTGGACCCGCACTCGGTATGGAGATTGGCGGTTTATAACTGTTCCATAACCGGAATTGATATATGCCGGGGAGTCAACAATTTGGTCTTTCTGAACGATACCTTGCATCTTGACGCGGAATCAGGCTATGACGCCCCTTTTTACTATTGAAGACGATTTTAACGAAGACGAGCTCTGGCGGCGTATGGAGACCGGGGATGACGAAGCGAGAGAGGCTCTCATCGTAGCTTACAGGCCCCTTGTCTTTTGGCTTGCGGGAAAATTCAACGTATTTTCCTCGGTAAAGCAGGACCTGATCCAGGAAGGCATGATAGCTTTGATCAACTCAGTCGACAGGTTCGAGTATGAAAGAGGGATCAAATTTTCAACTTTCGCATGGCACAGAATAAGGGGCCAAATGATAAATATGATCGAAAGAAGCGAATATAAAGCGCCTGCTCCCATACCGGATGAGTTCATCGAACACTGGGCGGCTCCGGTATACGACGAGGACAATGAAATATGGATGAGCATTGAAGAAAGCATAAAAAAATTACCAAAACGCGAAGCCGAAATAATTTCGGCCATATTCAAAGACGGCAAGGAGGCGAAGGAAATAGCGGCGGAACTCGGATTGGATATAAGCCATATTTACCGCATCAGAAGAAGCGCGGTAGCTCATTTGAAAGAATTGTACGCCATAAAATAGCCACTTGCGGGGATAATACAAGTGTTAGATAATAAAGAGTAAGGAGTCACGCAAATATGGCTGAAAAAATTGAGAAAAAAATATCCCGCGTCATGAGATGGCTTGATCGTTGTGCGTTATCGTGCCGTGGCGAAAGTTACGGAAGCGCGCTCATGGACATTGAATGCGCAAGGGTTGACTTTGACTCCGCGAGGGATGAAATTTGGAATGTTGCCCATAAACGATACAGCCCCGCAAGCGGGAAAAAATATTTTATTAAATTTTTTCGCACAACTGTGGCGGCAGCTGTTATACTATTATCAGCGGCGGCTCCTGTTTCGTTTATAGAAAATACTTTATCCGACAACTCTCTTGAATGGGTAACTCCGGACGAGAAAGTTCTGCTGAGAAGCCTCCGTGAACAATTAAGCAGCGCGAATACCGAATGGGCTCCATTAACAGACGCGCCTGTTGAAACTTATTCAAGCGCATCTGCGAACGGGGTAAATATGCATGGTGATGGGCATTCCAGATATCCAGGAACTTATTCAGGCGCTCCTGCGAACGATGCGGGAAAAAACCAGAAAGCGCCCAGGTCGGAGGCGACAGTTTTAGCCGGCAGTGATGGAGGACAAGCTTCAAAAAATGATAAAATTATAGAAACGCAAATTTTTACCCTTCTTAAAATAGGAGAAAACGCATTAAAAGGGAAACCTTCGGCTATAATGGTGGAAAGGTAGGTGGCCAAATGTGGCAAAAAAAATCATCTTGCTGTTATTGTTCTCATTAATAATTTGCAACCCGGTTTCGGCGGCAGAGCCACAGGTAACTTTGGTGGAAGTGAGAGGCAATGTAAATGTGGACTCAGATTATATCCTTGGAGCCGTGGAGACCAAATCGGGGCAGCCTCTTGACAGGGAAATGCTTCAGCGTGACATTGACAGCATATATGAATTAGGCTTCTTCTCGATCGTTGATATGGAATTATTTCAGGTATCCGGCGGCGTCGGAGTAACCTTCGTCGTCAATGAAAACCCTGTGGTCGAGAGCATATCTTTTTCAGGAAACACGGTCTATACGGACGAACAGCTTATGGAAGTAGTTTTCACTCAGCCCGGGTCGGTATTCAACAGGGTATTCTTCCGTAACGACCTTGACAGGATCCAGGAAAAATACGGCAGGGACGGATATATCATGGTCCGTATCGCGGACGTGTCAATAAGAGGGGGAGACATCTCCGTATTTATAACGGAACCGCGCATAGGCCATGTAATAATACTGGGCAACGTAAAAACCAAGACGAACATAATAGCGCGTGAAATAAAACTGAAACAAGGAGACGTCTTCAACGCCACAATATTTCGCCACCAGCTCGGAAGGCTGAACAACCTCGGTTATTTCGACGATGTCAACGTCGGATTTGAACAGGGGGATTCCCCGAATGAAAGCGACATAATACTCACCGTAAAAGAGAAAAAAACATCATCAATAGGGTTTAACATAGGATATGGCTCCGACGGAGGATTCAGCGGCGGGATAGTTTTCAGGGATGTCAACTGGGGCGGGCGCGGACACGTCGCGGAAGTTGGATTTGAACTTGGAAATTATGAGCAATACTGGATTTCATATTCAAGCCCTTATATGGACAAAGATACCTATGGATGGAAAGTCGGCGCGTACAGGCATTTCTATGAGGATCGCCATTATTACCACGAAAGGCAAAGACAATTTGAGTACGACGAAACTATGAAAGGCGTATTCGCGGGGTTTGGAAAGAAATTTGGGTGGAATGAACATTACAGTTGGTTCTTTACTCTCGACTGGAAGGATGTAAGCTATACCAAGAAAAAAGAACTGGTTGACGAACCCTATGACGACCTTATGGAATGGGCGGGTAAAAATTTCACGACGGATTTGGTGCTCGCATATAATACCCTTGATCCGTATTTATCGTACCCAAAGGGTTTCGTTTCCGAATTATTTTTGTCAAAGGCATACAGCATGATGGGCGGAGAATTCGATTACTTTAAATACTGGGTGCAGCTTCGTTATTACCTTCCTTTCCAGTTGAACGAGGTATTAGGGGATCTTATTGATATAGACGCTTTATCCGATGAAATGCCGATTATTTTTGCCTCCCGCTTCAGGATCGGCGCGGCCTCGGCCTCGGTTCTTCCCGCCTTTGCCCGTTATTCACTCGGAGGGGAAAACACTTTGCGCGGATATGACAACAGAACTTTTGAAGGCAGCAAGATGATACTCGGAAACTTTGAATTGCGCGTACCGATACAATCAATTTTTTCCATAGTAGGATTCTACGATATAGGAAACGCAGGCAATGATATAGGCTATTTCAGCGACCTTAAATCGGATTATGGAGTTGGCGTCAGGGTTAATACCCCGATGGGAAATCTGCGCCTTGATTACGCTTTTGGCGGAGATGAAAGCCGTTTCTATTTCGGCTTCGGGGAGATGTTTTGATTTGAATATCTTTAAATTCAAAAAGACTGTGGCTTTCTTCGCCGCAGTCTTTTTTTTATACACACCGGAAGCGGGCGCGGTTTCTTTAAAAGGTATGCCGGACTGGGCGCTGCCTTCCGCAACGCGCAGTATAGAAGCCGTATGGAATGAAATCAAGCTTTCAATCGAAAAAGAAGAACAGGAAAATACGCTGAAAATAGTCATTGAACAACTTTTTCAGGGATATAGGATTTTTGATTTAAGGCTCGCGGATACCCCGGAAATAATATTCGTAAATACGGGAGACAGTTCTAACTGGGACGTTGAAATAAATTACCCTCAGCTGCGTTATCCGGCAAACGAATGGTTCCGTAAGGACATGCAGGGAATTGATTCGGGCATACTCAAGCTTATCGAGTCTGTCCCCGTGGAAGCGTTGCCGTGGATGGATACGGCATTGCGCGAACGAATAAGGATGCTTATAGAGGAAAGGGTATCGGGCTGGGATTTTTCCGTCATTGTTCGTCTAAGCGATGAAAAAAAATTGATGCAGATTTCCTTTACGCCCGTTCAACCGTATATACTTTCAATAACCCCAAAAGTAGCGTCAAACGCCCTGCCGGTAATGTTTCACTCAGACCTTTCGGCCAAACTGACAGCCGATATGTCGCCAATAATAGGGCTCCCCGTCGCGTGGGCAAAACAACATGAAGAAGATATATCACGATTTGCCGTAAACAAGCTTGAAGACCGCAACGCGGTATCTAACATACGCGCGTCCGTCAGCGCAAAATTCTACCCGGAACAGATATCAAGGATAGATACTTCAATTGACAGCGAAAGGTTTTTTTTCAGCCTGAAGCTTGCCGCATACGCGGGGGCCAGGCTGCGCGCGCCGGAATTATGGCTCACAGCGGGATGGAGAACTGCCGGGCTGACCAACCTGCCGCTTGACATATACAGCGAAACGTACATTACGCTTGACGAGTTTAAAGCATATACAAGATTGGGCGGACGCCTTGAAATTTTTAACGGGATATTTATAGGCGCGGAAAACGCGTTCCCCGAAGAAGGTTTATGGTATCGGTTCTGGTGGGACGACAGGAGGAGAAAACCCTATGTCTGGTGGCGCTGGAGCCCTGACCTCGGACATAATTTTGCGATTGGAGCGCGTTTAAGGGACGACCTTTCGATCGAGCTTCATTATGACGAAATTTACAGGGATAATTTCAGCATTCGCGGAATTTTCCAGTTTTAAAAGCAGAGGTGGCTGCATTTGAAAAATATAGTACCAAGCGGCACTATAAATGGCATTATATAGCAGATTGCAAAATTGAAGGCAAAGACATATACTATATGCATGAAAGCATATTCAAAAGAATTTCGAGAAAGAGTGATAAGAGCAACCGAACGAGGAGAGACGCCTTTATCGATAGCAGAACGTTTGGAGGTGGGTTTTAGCTGGGTATACAAAATATTGAGACGCTATCGGGCAACAGGAAACTACGAAGCGCTGCCGCAGAATAGTGGAGCTAAGCCCAAACTATCGAAATCAGATTTGGAATTTCTTCGTCAAACGGTTCACGAACACCCAGACGCAACGCTGGAAGAATTAAAGGATTTGACCGGTTTTTCCGTTAGTATCGCAACGATTAGCCGGGCTTTGAACAAACGATTGAAGATAACCGTTAAAAAAAACTCTCTACGCAAGTGAACAGAATCGTCCTGATGTACAAGAAGCGCGGGAAACATGGAAGACAGGGAATGCGTCGAAGGATGCGGAAAACTGCTTGAAGCCGACGTTAAATGAAGGTGATGTTGTAATAATGGACAATCTTTCTTCGCATAAAGTGAAGGGTTTGGAAGAAATAGCGAAGGCAAGAGGCGCAAGAATTGAATACCTACCTCCATATAAACCTGCCCTAAATCCAGTTGAAAAATATGTGGTCAAAACCTTCGTCAGATATAAAGATACTTTGATGATGCTGTAGATACTGCTTTGAGAACAGTTACCGCCCAAGATGCCCAAGGCTATTATTCATAATTTTGCAAGCCGCTATGAATTCTGATGAGGACAATACCAATACCCCAGTGGAATAGAATACGTATTTGTGAACGGTAAAATAGCTTTGGAAAAAGGTATTTACAAAAACATCAGAGCCGGAGAAGTTTTGAAGCGCCGCTAAAGAATGCGGAAGTTATTCAGAAAAATACCAAAGAAGCGGACGGCAACGGGAGATTTTCTCCCGCTGCCGTTATATTTAAGAAAATTCAATTTATTTAGTTTTATATGGACAGCGCATGATATAAGTATTACAATTCAATCCTCGACATAGAAAAATAGCCTGCCGTCAATTAAAAAATTTGGAGGGATATGTAATGAGCGAAGTTTGGAAAGAAAATTTCAGTCAGTGCAGTAAAAATTCTCGTCCGTCACCGATCAGGGAGTTACTCGCAGTGATCAAACAGCCTGGAATGATTTCATTTGCAGGCGGAATGCCGGCGCCTGAAGTTTTTCCGGTGGATGAATTCTGGAAATGCCTTGAGGACCTGAAAAAAGAAGGCCGCGACATGATGCAGTACGGGATGACGGAAGGGGATCCCCGCCTGCGCGAATTTCTGCTGAATTGGACAGCTCCGCGCCTTGGAAAAACTGCCGCAATGAATGAGATACTTATAACCACCGGTTCTCAGCAGGCTCTTGACCTGTTTTCATGGTCAATGCTTGATGACGGGGATTACGTGATCACTGAAGACCCTACATATCTCGCCGCTTTAAGCGTATTCAACAATCACGGAGCCAAATTTATAGGAGTGCCGATGGACGCCGGAGGCATGGAAGTTGACAAGCTGCCGGAGATAATAGAAAAAGCGAAATCGGAGGGCAAAAAACTTAAATTTATATACACGATAGTCAATTTCCAGAACCCCGGGGGAGCCTCTCTCTCAGTGGAGCGCCGTAAAAAACTTGCCGAGACAGCCGCAAAATACAGAATCCCTGTTTTCGAGGACGACCCTTACGGATATGTCCGTTTTGACGGAGAACATTTACCTTCCATTTATTCGTTCGATAAAGAAGGGCTGGTGCTGTATGCGGGGTCGTTCTCCAAGATACTCTCCCCCGGCGTCCGTGTGGGATGGGTAACCGGCAGCGAGGACATCGTTCGCCAGATGACCATATTTAAACAGGGGACGGATCTTTGCTCAAGCTCGATGACCCAGGGAGCGGTTTATGAATATTGCAGACGGGGGCTTCTCGATTCACACCTTCCGAACATAATATCAAACTACAAGGTGAAAAGAGACGCAATGGAGGAAAGCTTCAAAAAGCATTTGGCCCCCCGAGGCGCAAAATGGGTAAAGCCGGAAGGAGGATTCTTCTATTGGGTTGACCTTGGAGGAATTGACGCAATGGAGTTAGCCAAAAAAGGCACGGAGAAGAAAGTCGCCGTTATACCCGGAGCCCCGTTCTGCATAGACACTGTCACCGGAAGGAACAAAATAAGAACAAATTATACATACTGCAACCCGGACACCATAGAAGAAGGAATGAAGAGGCTGGCGGAAGCAATAGACGAAATGAAAATCCCGGCGAAATAAAAAAACAATGAACAATGCGCTACCTGATACCCACGTTCTTTCGACAGTGGACAGAAAAAGCAAAGACAAAAAATAGGCAATTATATTAAAAAAGGGGGAAATTTTTATGGCTCTTGTAGCTCCGAAACAAATGTTTGATCGCGCTTTCAAGGAGGGGTATGCCGTTGGAGCTTTCAACGTCAACAATATGGAGATAGTGCAGGGCATAATGGGCGCCGTCGCGCAGGAGAAATCTCCGGTCATCCTTCAGGTTTCGGCTGGGGCGCGCTCGTATGCCGGACAGGTTTACATCATGAAATTAGTCGAAGCCGCCCTCATAGAGGCGAATAATGCGGGCGTAGATGTTCCGCTCTGCGTTCACCTTGACCACGGGCCTACTTTTGAAATGTGCCGCGACTGTATAGACGGCGGTTTTACATCCGTCATGATAGACGGTTCTCATCTGCCGTTTGAGGAAAATATCGCGCTTACAAAAAAAGTGGTGGATTACGCGCATGAAAAAGGCGTTTGGGTGGAAGCCGAACTTGGCAAGCTTGCCGGCGTGGAGGAGCACGTTCAATCCGCCGACCATGTTTACACAGTTCCTGAAGAGGCTGCGGAATTTGTTTCCCGCACGGGGTGCGATTCCCTTGCGGTTGCGATAGGCACCAGCCACGGCGCTTATAAGTTCAAAGGAGAGGCGAAACTTGACTTTCCAAGACTGGAAGCGATATCGAAGCTGCTTCCGGTGGGTTATCCTCTCGTGCTTCACGGCTCATCAAGCGTGCCCGCCGAATTTGTAGAAATGTGCAACAATTACGGCGGACAGGTGGGCGGGGCAAAAGGGATCCCGGAAGATATGCTGCGTAAAGCGGCTGGGATGTCGGTTTGTAAAATAAACGTTGACACCGATATAAGACTTGCGTTGACGGCGTCAATACGCAAGTTCTTTGCGGAGAAACCTTCCGAATTTGACCCGCGCAGCTATCTGAAACCCGCGCGCGAGGCCGTCAAGAACATGGTTGCGCATAAAATACGCGAGGTCATGGGGTCATCCGGCAAGGTATAAAGAATAGCAACAAATACGTTCATTCGCTGGAAGATCAATGGCTGCCGGTATAAATAACGGAGGTTTCGCGAAGCAGATGAAAGACGCATTACCGCCGGATTTTTCAGAGGAAAAATTCGCAGAAAACCTTATTAGCCAGGAAAAGATGAAGGAAGCTGAAGAACACACTCAAATTGTGTTGAATGCTACTCCTTTATGTTGTTATATTTGGGACAAAAATTATAAAATAATATCCTGCAATGACGAAACTGTGCGTTTTTTTGATTTGAAATCTCATCAGGAATACCTTGACAGATTTTTTGATCTTTCTCCGACATATCAACCCAATGGCAGATTGTCTTCAGAGCTTGCTCTTGAAAATATAGCAAAAGCTTTTGAAGGCGGGCATTATAAGTTTGAATGGATGCATCAGAAGTTGAATGGAGAGCTTATACCATCTGAAGTCACATTGGCGCGTGTGGTATATAAAGAAGAATATATGGTTGCGGGGTACACAAGGGATTTGCGTGAGACAAAAGCTATGATGGCGGAAATCCATAAGACTCAGGAAGAATTGCGCGCGGCGCGTGATGAGGCTCTTGCCAATTCAAAGATAAAAAGTGAATTCCTTGCCAAGATGAGCCATGAGATACGCACGCCGATGAACGCTATTGTGGGAATGTCAGAGCTTATGCTCCACGAATTTCTCAGCCCTGCGGCAAAAGAATATGCCACGACTATAAAGCAGGCAGGCGAAAACCTGCTGGCAATAATAAACGATATTTTAGACTTTTCTAAAATTGAATCCGGGAAACTTGAGATAATAAAAGAAAAATATCAATTTTCCTCCGTAATAAATGATGTGATAAATATCATAAGCATGAGGCTCATAGGCAAGCCGATTATTTTTTCGGTGGTCGTTGACTCCATACTGCCGGATAACCTTATTGGCGATGAGGTAAGGGTAAGGCAGATATTGCTCAACCTTTTGAGCAATGCGGTCAAGTATACCGAAAAAGGAAGTATCGTGCTTGAAATATACAGCGAATTTACAAGCAGGGGTAAACTGAACCTGATAATGGATGTTACGGATACAGGCGTAGGAATACAAGAGAAGGATTTGGAAAATCTTTTCGGGGACTATACTAAATTTGATGTTTCCAGAAACAAAGGAATAGAAGGAACAGGATTGGGCCTTGCCATAACGAAAAAACTCAGCAATGCGATGGGCGGAGACATTTTTGTCGAAAGCGCTTATGGAGAAGGCAGCACGTTCAGAGCTGTTTTACCTCAGGATTTTTATGATTATAAAGAAATAGCCTCAATAAACAGCTCTGAATTATATAACATCTTATTGTACGAACCGCGTAAAATGTACGCGCAACCGATGATATCCTCGTTTGATAATCTTGGCGTGAAATTTACCCTGGTAAGCGGGCGTTCCGAGTTTATTGAGGCATTAAAGGACGATAAATATTCGTTCATATTTTTACCTTCATTTTTGTTCTACAGAGTCCGTGACATTGTATTGGAAGCGTCAAAGGAAATGCAAATAGTTCCAAAATTTGTTGTAATAACTGATTACGGAGAGGCTATAAATGAGACGGATATTATCACGGTCTCAATGCCTGTTTATTCGGTCACAATCGCTGAAGCGCTGAATGAACCCGCGCCGGAAAGTCAAGGCAAGCCGAACATTAATATTCATTTTACCGCTCCAAACGCGAAAGTGCTTATAGTTGACGACATAAGCACTAACCTGAAAGTGGCGAAAGGGCTTATGTCTCCTTATAATATGCAGATAGAAACCTGTGAAAACGGAATGGAAGCGTTGGAGCTGATTAAGACAAATCATTATGACATAGTATTTATGGATTATATGATGCCTGTAATGGATGGTATTGAGACTACAAAGAAAATAAGGGAGATCCCTTCGTTTAAAGACCTGCCGATCATAGCGTTTACGGCAAACGTTATTTCAGGCGCAAAGGAAATGTTTTTTTCGAGCGGATTCAGCGATTTTCTCGCTAAGCCTGTTGAAATGACAAAACTTATCGAAATATTTGAAAAATGGATCCCCAAAGACAAAAAAGAAGATTTTTCTCCAAAAAAAGCGGAGTCCCAAGCCAATATTACCATCAAAATAGACGGGGTGGATGTCGATGCTGGATTGTCAATAACAGGCGGGGTATTTGAGAATTATATTGAGATATTGGAGGTTTTTCACAAGGATGGTTTGAAAAAGATCCAGGAAATTGAGGACAGCCTGAAATCTAATGATATAAAATTGTACGCCACGTATGTCCATGCCTTAAAAAGCACCCTCGCGAGCATAGGCGCCGCCGGGCTTTCAACTTCCGCGAAAAATCTTGAATTTGCGGGTAAAAGTGAAAATATAGGCTACATAGAGAATAATAATGACGCGTTCATCCGTGAGCTTAGAAAATTGCTGGGAAAAATAGGAGAAACGATCAACCCGGAAGGCGACCCCCCGCAGAGCGGTTCTTTGGAAATTGATTCCATAAAACCCGAATTATTGAGTTTAGAAAAATCGCTTAATGAAATGGACGGAGCATCCATGAACGAAATTATCAAGCAACTGAAAGCCAGGTGTAAAGACAGCAATCTTAAAGACAGAATGGAAAAGCTGGAACAGTATATATTGATGTGCGAGTACGAAGAGGCGGCAGAATATATCAACAGTTTGATAAATTAAGAGCTTACCACCACCCCTCCGATTATTACCATAAATATTCCCAGCCATTGAACAGGTGAAAGATGCTCGTTAAAGGCAAACCTCGCTGTCATAGCGGCTATTACAGGGTTGGTTGCCGTTATTGGCGAAGCAAGCGATACCGGAGTAGTTTTAAGCGCGAGCGTAAATGCAATCCCGCCGACCACAAAACCAAATGTTCCCGCTAAACATGGACTCAGCCATTTCTTGAACCCCACATTAAAGATATGTTTTCGCTCCGTTCCGTTTTTACGAAAATACCAAAACCCCCAGGCCGTAAAGGCCAGCAATATTCCGCGCCACAATGTAACCGTTAAAGCCTCAAAATTGTATGTTACCAACGCCCATTTTTGAATTGTATGCGATAACGCCCACATTACCGAAGTCAGAAGAGCCATGAAAAATCCAAGCGCGTTACTGCGGACTTTTTTGGAAGGAGGGACTGAGCTTTTCCTGGAGCAGTTAAGAAAAGTAAGCCCGGCTATTATTATGGCTGTGCCTGCCAAAAGCATCAGCGAGGGAGCCTCTCCAAGCCAATATACGGAAAACAGGGTCACGAAAACCGGGTATGAGTTTGCTGTGGATAAAGCTCTCCCGACGCCGATATTGTGGATTGCGATCATATAACAGATATCGCCGGCAAAGTTGCCGAGGATCATTGTCGAAAAAACGACCCCAAGCGCGTTAAGCCCATATTCCCATACAAAGGAAGACGGGCTGAATATGACGCACAAAAGCGCCGACGTAACGATAGCGCCGACGCTTCTAGCTGCATTTATCTCGGTATTGTCAAATGTATCAAGGCTCTTCCTCAGCAAAATCGGGGCTATCGCCCAACAAATCGTAGTTAATATGCAAAGCGCAAGTCCAATAGGGGTCATTCTAAAACAGCTTCTTTTCATCTTAAAAATTTTTGGTCACAGGAGTGATTCTTTCATATTATAATGCATTAAATGAAGTTGCAGCGGAAAATAAAAAATTTATTCGGAGGCGTGGTAAAAATGAGCGTAAAAATTCCTGAAAATATTTTTCGCGAGTACGACATACGGGGCGTTGCCGATACCGATCTTGCTTCTCCGGTAATAAACGAGATAGCAAAAGGATTCGGGACGTGGCTTGCGACGCGTGGAGTGCAAAAGACAGTCATAGGCGGGGATGTGCGTTTTTCAACCGCGCGGATTCGCGAATGCTTCACGGATGGGCTGCTCGAAACGGGAATTGATGTCGTGGATATAGGAATTGTAACCACCCCGATATTATACTGGTCACTGTATCACCTGAACCTCGAAGGGGGAGTCATGATAACCGGGAGCCATAACCCCAAGGATATGAACGGGCTCAAACTCGTATACGAAAAGGCTACCATATGGGGGAAGGAAATTCAGGATCTGCGAAGGATCGTAACAGGCGGAGATTTTATAAAACCCGGAAAAAGAGGCCAATTGACCCGCTCCGATATAGGGGACGCCTATGTAGATATGCTGACGTCAAAAATAAAGGATTCAATAGGCGTAAATTCAGACAAACTGCTCGTGGCTTACGATTGTGGAAATGGGACCGCGGGGCTTTATTTTTCAAAATTTTTATCAAAGCTTGGCGTCGGCGGATTACCGCTTTTTGAGGAAAGAGACGGGAATTTCCCCAATCATCATCCCGACCCGCAGAAGCGCGAGAACTTGCAGGACCTTATATCTTTGGTAAAGGACAGGCGCGCGGATGTGGGAATAGCGTTCGACGGCGACGCGGACAGAATAGGGGTAGTTGACGAACGGGGAGAAGTTATTTGGGCGGACAGGCTGATGGCGCTTTACTGGGATGAAATTTTGGAAAAACATCCGGGGGCGGACGTCCTTGTCGAGGTAAAATGCAGCCTGGCGCTGTACGAAGAAGCGGAAAGAATGGGCGGAAACCCCATATTCTGCCAGGGAGGACATTCCGTCCTTAAAGCAAAAATGCGGGAGATAGGGGCTCTTTTCGGAGGGGAATATTCAGGCCATATGTTCTTTGCCGACGAATATTATGGGTTCGACGACCCATTTTACGCGGCTGCGCGGCTGTTCAGGATAATGGCAAGAAACCATCCAAAAAAGTTATCCGAAATAATCCAGCACATACCGGAATACCCGGCGACTCAGGAGTCCCGCATCGCCTGTCCGGACGATAAAAAGTTTTCGCTTATAGAAAACGTAAAAAAGAAATTGGAGGGCATATATCCGCTGATAACATGCGACGGCGTGCGCATAGTGTATCCCGACGGCTGGGGGATCATACGGGCGTCCAATACGCAGCCCGTGGTAACGACCCGATGTGAAGGGCGCACGAGTGAGGCGCTGGAGAGGATAGCCGCGGACGTCAAAAAAAGGATACTTGATGAAGGCATGCCCGATTTTGAATGGGAGTACTGATTAGCCGGATACCGGCTCTCCTATTGAGATGGTCTTGCGTCCACACTACCTTCTAACTTTGACGGCAAAGTTTAACTATGTTTTCCTGAGTTTGACACTTTAAGTTCATAAACCCAGTATTCAAGCGGACAACAAAATTAAAAAAGTGAAAGTTGTCCCCACAATTTCTTTTTTTCAATACCAAATACGCTGATCAACTGGTTTTC
>Ga0099364_10001484_pt1 | contig 38572 bp, 32 predicted proteins | sample TergutTh196P3_FD_73070 | JGI IMG/M metagenome (GOLD analysis project Ga0099364, IMG submission 73070) | Microcerotermes parvus P3 segment gut microbial communities from Pointe-Noire, Republic of the Congo - Th196 P3 | ecosystem: Host-associated > Arthropoda: Insects > Digestive system > Gut ... | reverse complement strand
AAGCTTCAATAGGTTATACTAAATTCTGAATTAACTACAAATAGTATACTACATTTTTGCAGCTTTGGATATACAGCTTTATATTCCTTGTTTTTCCATTACCCAGGCATTGCTATGGCCAGCCGAAGCCGTGAGTTCTGAGCGACGCGACTCACCTCATTTGCGTCAAAACGGCTTTTTTAAAAGCCTCCGCGGCGAAAGACAGCGAAAGGTTCGTCATTTGCGCCATGCCGAGATCCCGTATAGGCAGCGCCTCCAAAAAACTCAACTCAAAAAGCTCCCCGCTATCCAGCATTTTTTGCACATCTTCTTTTATCGTTACCGCTATGCCAAGGCCCATTTTCGCGAATTCGGAAAGCAACGCGAGGCTCTCCAATTCTATTGCGGGGTTTATTTCCAGATCGCGGTTTTGAAATAAGATATCTATTTGTTTTCTGGAATTACTGCTTTTGTCCAACATGAGCAAAGGATATTTTTGCAGATCGCTGAGGCTGATCGGAGAATCCGCGAGATGCGCGTATTTGGCCCCGGCGACGAAGCAGTCATGAAACCGCATAACAGGCGTAATGTCAAAAGCGTCGTCCTCATCAAGAGGCAGGGTTATAAAAGACAGATCAACCGTCCCGTTTTTCAAAAGATTAATCAGCTCGCGGCTTGTGCGGTTTATGACAGAAATATGGATATCGGGGTTTTCCATATTGAATTTATTTAAAAAAGGCAACAAAAAAAGGCTGCACGCCGTGTCTGATGCGCCAATCTTTATTTCGCCGTCGCGCAGGCTTTTCATCCTTGATATTTTTTCCTGCGCGTTTTCAATTAATGAAACCGCATTGCTCACATAAGAAAAAAGTACCTCTCCTTCGGATGTTAGTTGAACGCCGCGTTTGTTGCGGTTAAAAAGCTTGCACCCGAGCTTGTCCTCAAGCTGCATGATCGACTGCGAAACGGCGGACTGCGAGACATAAAGCCTTTCTGCGGCCTTCGTTACATTGCCGGTTTTAGCCGTTTCACAAAAAAATCTATACAATTCCAAGTTAATATACGTTGACATCATCACACCTTATTGTTATGATAAGTATCATTAATTTTACTTATCGCGCCAACCTTATTATACTGTGAATATAAAAAAAGTCAAGCAATGAAATTTTTCGCCATACGGTGGTTACAATTCACATCGTGTAAATTGCAACCACGGTTTATGTGAACTGTAACGTTTGAAGAAAGGAATGAAATTATGTGCGGCATTATTGGCTATATAGGCAGCGAAAATGCTGTCCCCATCATTGTTGACGGCCTGAAAAAACTGGAATACAGAGGCTATGACTCTGCGGGGCTTGCCGTCTATTCGGGCGGCGGCTTTGAAGTGGTAAAAAGAAAAGGCAGATTGCAGGCGCTGGAAAGTGAAATAGAGCAAAACCCCATAAAAGGCTTTGCAGGCATCGGGCATACAAGATGGGCCACCCACGGGGAACCGTCAAACGAAAATTCACATCCCCACCTGGGCCATCAAAACAAGATAGCGGTCGTCCATAACGGGATCATTGAAAATTATAAGCAACTGCGCGAAAAACTGGAGGCCGGGGGGATCAAATTCACATCGGAAACAGACAGCGAGGTCATAGCCCAGCTTACGGAATACTACTACAAAGGGGACATCATGGAGACAGTTATAAAGGTAGTAAACAGGCTGGAAGGCTCGTATGCCCTCGGAATCATGTGCATTGACGAACCGGACGCCCTTATCGCGATCAAAAAAGACAACCCCTTGATTATCGGCGTGTCCGATCACGGGCAGTTCATAGCATCCGACGTCCCGGCCGTGCTGAAGCACACGAACCAGGTCCATTATCCGAACGACAAGGAAATCGCCGTGCTGCGGAAAGGGTCCGTGCAGTTTTTCAACCTTGACAACGAGCCGATTCAAAAAACGCCGGAGACGATCACATGGAGTTTTGACAGCGCGGAAAAAGGCGGTTACCCGCATTTCATGCTGAAGGAAATCATGGAACAGCCCAAAGTCCTGCAGGACACGTTCCAGTCCGCGGCAAATACCGGAGACAATAAACCCATTATCGACAGCCTTGATTTCACAAGGTTCAACAAATTGGTAATCACCGCCTGCGGTTCCGCGTACAACGCCGGAGTCGTCGCGAAAAACGTCTTTGAAAGGTTATGCGGGATTACGGTTGAGGTGGAGCTTGCCAGTGAGTTCCGGTACAAAGACGCCGTCGTAGACGATAAAACGCTGGTCATTCTGGTCAGCCAGAGCGGCGAAACGGCGGACACCATCGCCGCCATGCGGGAAGCAAAATCCAAAGGGGCGGCCACCCTGTCCGTAGTAAACGTGATAGGCAGCACTATCGCGAAGGAATCGGATTTCTGCGTATATACAGCCGCCGGACCCGAGATAGCCGTCGCCACGACAAAGGCGTTTTCCGCGCAGCTTGTGTTGCTGTATATCCTGGCCATACGCTTTGCCGTTCAACTAAAAAAACTATCGCCGGAAGCGGAGCGCGAACTGCTGGCGCAAATCAAGGCTCTGCCCGAAAAGGCAAACGATATACTGAAACAGGTTGACCTCATTCAGCAATACGCGTCCACGTGCGTCGGCTGTAAAAGTATCTTTTTCATCGGCAGGAACATTGATTACGCCATCGCGCTCGAGGGTTCCCTGAAGCTCAAAGAGATATCCTACATCCACTCCGAGGCATACGCGGGCGGCGAGCTGAAGCACGGAACAATCTCCCTTATCGAAGAGAATACGCTGGTCGTGGCAATTTCCAACTGCAAGCGCTTATACGACAAGATAATGAGCAACGTGGAGCAGGTCATAAGCCGCGGCGCGAAGGTGCTTCTGATAGGAAACTGCCCGGCCGCCGGGGCGAATGAAACTGACAAAAAGCTTTCGGTTATAGAACTGCCGGAAACAAACGAGCTGTTTTCGCCTTCGCTGTCGGTTGTCGCGCTGCAGCTATTCGCGTATTTCGTGGCCGCCAATAAAGGATTGGATATCGACAAACCCCGCAACCTGGCAAAGAGCGTCACGGTGGAGTAGCCGGGCTCGCGGCCCCGTCAAATTTATTTACCGAAACGCGCATACGTGGAATAAGACGTATCGCCGGCATACCGATGTATAAAATCTTTTTGCTGATCTGTAATATTTTTACCGTTTTCCCAGTTTCCCAACATTTCCCGAAGCAGTTTGTCAAAATGTTCTCTGGACCCACTTGCTTTGAAAAGAAGATCATATTGGTTTTTTGAAATAGGCATACCGTACCGGTCATAACAAAATCCCTGAAAATCTTCAAACGAAATATCTCCAAGGCTTTAGCCGGTGGTAGTTGAGTTATTGGTAACGCGATAAAATTTTCTCGGCGGCTTTTTTAATGTCTTCCGCAATGTCCTGCGGCTCCAGCACCTTAACTTTGCCGCCGAAACCAAGCAGCCAATTTATCAAATAATCGCGATTGGTAAACCCGATTTCCAGACAAAGCCCGTCGTCTGTTTCGGTATAACAATCAAGTCCATATGTTTCAATAAGCTGATATTTTACAGATGGGTCAAATAACGCCGTCAGCTTTATATCGCCGGTGAAACACGCGTTAAAATCCCGCTTGTCCGGCGGGATTTCGCGAGGTATATAACACTCGTCACATGAGCGCAAATTCCACAGGCGCGTCAGTTTGAACATTCTCCAATCCTGCCGCTCCAAGCAAAACCCGAACACATACCACGCCGCCCATTGGAAAATAACGAAATACGGTTCAACGCGGCGGCGGGACTGACCTTTTTCGTAGAAATAATCAAATTCAATAAGCCGTCCTTCGAGAACGGCGCGCTTTATCTGTTCTATTTTTTCGGTAAGCTGTCCTTTGTAATGCGAAGCAAGGTCGATAATAACAGGCTCGCGCATGGAAATAACCGCGTCGGATTTGGCGTGAAGTTTGTCCAAGGTGCGCTCGACATTCGACTGCTCCGACACGCTGCCGATTCCTTTCAACGCGGCGATAATGCCGGCCAGCTCATCTGTAGTCAGAACGCTTTTATCCAACTTGAAACCCTCGGCAATCGAAATACCGCCGCCGCTTCCCTGATGGGTTACAACGGGGATTCCAGCCATACAAAGCGCGTCGATGTCGCGCCCGATTGTGCGGCGGCTGACCTCGAATTTTTCAGCTAATTCGGGAGCGGTAACGCGGTCTTTTTGAATTAGGAGGGTAAGGATGCCGAGCAATCGGTCAAGTTTCATTTTTTAGTACCAATATTATGATAGTAAACATCATGCACACCATAGATACCCAGAGTAACATTGTCAAGGGGGTAAATCATCGGGCAGGATTTGGTATACTGGTCATGCGCTACGTATCCGTATCGCCGTTTGTTGCGTTTACAACGCGTATCAGGTGTTTCAAACTTGTTCACCCTGAAAATCGTGATAAGCCGGAAGAAACTGATGATAAGTGTACGATTAGCTCACACAGAGGACATCGAGAAAATAAGCTATGTATTGGCCGCAAGTTGGAAAACGGCGTATCGAGGAATTGTCGATGACGATTACCTTGATTCGCTCAGTAATGACCACTGGGTTGATTTTTTAGCTACGGCGTTAAACGGTGACTCTGTTTTCGCTATGGTGTTACAAGAAAAACAAGAAATAGTCGGAGCATCTATTTTAGGCAAATCAGAACAAGAAAACGAAACCCATATGATTTCTCTTTATCTATTGCCGGAAAAAATCGGTAAAGGATTAGGACACATCTTTTACAGTGAGATTGAGAAGGAAATTCAGAATAAAGGGTTCACTAAATGTACAATTGATGTTTTGAAAGATAACGAAAGAGCAATAAAGTTTTATAAAATGCACGGTTTTGTAGATATGTTCGTTGAAGCAAAAACCACTCTGGGAAGCCAAGATTATCCCTACATGGTATTTGAAAAGGTATTGTAGATTCCTTTTCTGCGTCAGCCGCGTTATTTGCGGTTGAACAGGTGAATATGAAGTAACGCAAGAGTATAGAGGGGTTCAGAGGGTGTCAGCAGGTGCTCCCGGAAAGCAAAAATCCCGCTGTAGAGCGGGTTTTTGGTGTTAGGAGGTGAGAGGGAGTTTTAAAGTTTGGCGAGCTTGGGCGGACTCGAACCGCCGACCTACGGCTTAGGAGGCCGTCGCTCTATCCGCTGAGCTACAAGCCCTTAATATACCATTAATCTTTCAAGAGAATACCATAAAAAAAAGCTATGTCAAACTGACTCCGCCGATGTCCTTCCAAAGAAAATCGTTTTCAAGAACCGGCCTGTGTGGTATGTTATATTGAAGAAAAGAGGGGGAGATACATACAATGAATGAAAATCCAAGTACGGCGCCCGACACAGACACCTCGGCAGCACAGAACAAAGGCATTGATTTTGACGGGCTGATGCGGAAGTATGACTCCGAGGCCCGCTTCCGAACGCCGCCGGGATGGCAGTTAACCTTGATCACGGTTTTGTGCGTGGCGCTTTCGTGTTTCCACTTCTACACTGCCGGGATGGGGCTTTTACCCGCGCAGAAACAGGGAGCGGTTCACCTGGGGCTTGTCCTGGTTATCGTTTTTCTGCTGTATCCAATAAAGCCCGGAATGCCCAAAAAAGCAAAAATCCCGGTTTACGACTTCATTTTAGCGGTAATCGCAGCCGTTCCGCTGCTGTATTTGTATCTGGAACTGGACACCATCGCCATGACGCGTTCCGGACTGCCGACAAGGGTGGATATCGTCATGGGCTTTATACTCATAGCCGCTCTGCTGGAGGCGACGAGGCGGGTATCGAATCCCATCCTGCCATGTCTCGCCGTGATAGCGCTGCTCTATTGCTACTTCGGCAGGCTCATGCCCGCCGCGCTAATTCACAGGGGTTTCAGCGTCCCTCGCATCGTAAACCACATGTACCTCGGAACAGAGGGCATTTTCGGCACTCCGCTCGAGGTCTCCTCGACGTTTGTCTTTATGTTCATCCTGTTCGGCAGCGTGCTCGAAAAAACCGGTATGGGACGCTTTGTCATAGACCTTTCGATGGCTCTGGCGGGCTGGTCCACGGGCGGCCCGGCAAAGGTCGCGGTGATCTCCAGCGGCCTGATGGGAACAGTATCCGGTTCGTCCGTCGCCAATGTCTGCACAACGGGAATGTTCACGATTCCTCTCATGAAGAGTGTCGGTTATAAACCTCATTTTGCCGCGGCCGTCGAAGCGGTGGCCTCGACCGGAGGGCAAATCATGCCGCCGGTGATGGGGGCGGGGGCGTTCATCATGGCGCAGTTTCTTGGAGTGCCTTATATCGAAGTGGCTATAGCCGCCATCATCCCGGCGCTTTTGTACTACTTTGCCGTTATGGTTCAGGTTCATTTCGAGGCAAACCGCCTCTCGCTCAAAGGACTGCCGCGTGAACAGCTTCCGAAAATCTGGCCGCTTCTCAAACAAAAAGGCTTCCTTCTGATTCCCCTGGCGGCCATCATCTATCTGCTGCTTGCCGGTTACACGCCCCTTATGGCGGCATTCGCCGGCATATGGACGAGCATCATCCTGTCGTGGTTTAACAAAGAAACCGCCCTGACGCCCAAACGCCTGACAGAGGCCTTCGAGTCCGGCGCGCGGGGGGCTCTCGCGGTGGCCTGCGCCTGCGCCTGCGTTGGCATGGTCGTAGGGACGGGAACCCTCACAGGTCTGGCGCTGCGCATCGCCGGCGCTATCGTCGATCTCGCGGGGGGCAGCCTTCTGCTTACGCTCTTTTTCACCATGTGCGCCAGTATCCTTCTGGGAACCGGTTTGCCCACGACGGCCAACTTCATTGTCACCAGCACCATGGCCGCCCCGGCCATCATGCGAATTGAAGGCCCCGCGCAAGTTCCCGCTATCGCGGCCTACATGTTCGTCTTTTACTTCGGCATCTCGGCGGACTTGACTCCACCCGTCGCGCTGGCGGCGTACGCGGGAGCGGGAATCGCCGGCTCGGATCCTATGAAGTCGGGAGTCGTCGCGTTTAAGCTGGCCCTGGCGGGTTTTCTGGTTCCATACATTTATGTATATGACCCCATCCTTCTCTTTGTCGACGCTGAGCCTTTACACATGATACAAGCCGTAATATCGGCGCTGCTCGGAGTTTACTTGCTCGCTATGTGTACGATAGGCTACTATAAAGCGAATATCAACTGGTTTTTTCGTATACTGGCGCTCGTCGGCGCGCTGGGACTCCTCATTCCGGGAACAATGTCGGATATTGCCGGGCTGACCCTGCTTGCGGTCATCTATATGTATCAGACGGCCAAAGCTAAAAAAGGCAACATTGCGGACGCTTAACGCGCGTCCGTCGGGTAAAATTTTTTGTGAAATTTATTTTTTAAGGAGGAACATATTAATGAAGGTAATGAAGATGCGGTTTCTTTCAATTTGTGTTATTGCGGCAGTAATGGTTTCCCTGACAGCGGCAGCGCCGGCGTTTGCGGCGCGGGCGTTTGTGTCGATAGCCACAGGCGGCACGGCGGGAACCTATTATCCCATCGGCGGAGCCATAGCCCAGGCCGTCAGCAAGCATCCCGCCATTCAGGCCACGGCCGAAACGGGGAACGCGTCGGTAGCCAACGCGAACCTCATCGGCACGAAAGAAATTGAGATCGCTTTTGTGCAAAACGACATCGCTTACTGGGCCTACTCAGGAGAGCACATGTTCAGCTCCCCTCTGACCAACCTTCGCGCCATAGTAGCGCTTTATCCTGAGCACCTTCAGCTCATCACCGCGAAAGACTCCGGAATACAGACGATTAGCGACCTCAAGAACAAGAGGGTAGGAGTGGGGGCCCCAGGTTCGGGCGTTCTGGCTGACGTGACGGCGATTTTCGAGGTGGCCGGCATCAAGCTCGACGACATGAGAGCCGATTACCTCGACTTTGGAGCCACGGCGAACCGTTTCAAGGATAACCAGATTGACGCGGGCTTTGTCGTCTCCGGGTATCCTACCGCGGCCGTCATGGATCTTGCGACCACCAGGGATATCTCCCTTATGGACTTCTCCGCCGAATTTATGGCTGAACTCGGCAAGACTCATCCTTATTTCGTCCCCAGCGTCATTCCGGCGGGGACGTACCGCGGAATTGACACGGATACCGCCACCCCGGCGGTAATGGCCATTCTCGTCACCCACAGTGATATCTCCGAAGAACTCATTTACAATTTCCTGAAGACCATGTTCGACAACATTGCGGACATTCACGCCTCTCACGCCAAGGGCAGGGAAATCAACCTCGAAACAGCGCTTGAAGGTCTGACCATACCTCTGCACCCAGGGGCGGCGAAGTTCTATCAGGAAAATGGCATGGCGGTCAACTAGCGGTCATCCCGGCCTCGGCTTTGTCAGTTTTCTTTTACCGACGCGGCGCAGGGGCGGCAGAATGTCGCCCCTGCCTGTAGTTATGCTGCTTAAATTAGCGCTCGGGGCATTTTGCTGTGCTGTCCTGCTCTACAACATGCCGGTCAACTGCCTCATGGTGTCCGCACAGGGCGGCGCGCTGCTTTTTTCTTCGCCTCTGCCGCACGGAGCAGCCTTCGTCACAACCTATATCCACTCCGTCCAGTTAACGCCGGTTGTCAACGAGTACCGAATCCTTCAGGGCGGAATATGGGGATGGGAGGAACGGGTGCGGTCACAGGGCGCGGGTCTCCCGTTCAGCGCGCCGGAGCACGGAAAGTTCGTCATGAGCCCTCCGTGGATGGTCGTACAGGGAGGAAGAAGAATGGAAAAGAGGATAGCATACAGAATCGGCGACGACGCGTTTGGACGAAACACATGGCAGCTTCCGCCGCTCAACCCTGTGGAAATCTATAAACATTTCCCCTCGAAAAGAGTTTTCATCGAGGCGTCAATCAAAAAGTTCAAAGACGTTCCCGTAAAAGGATTTTATTAGATTGATGTTCGACATCTTTTTGTGCGCTGTTTACGTCACGCTTGTCGCGCTGGTGACGCCGCCGAAGAAAAACGGGAAGGAAAATCAGAAGGCGGGTTTCAATCTTTTCTTTCCTTTTTTATCCACCTTATTTCTGCCTTGGAGCGGCGCGTCGTTTCTCTCCTTTGCCGGACTCGGTTCGCGATGGTGGTTTGCGGCGATAAGCGCCGCTTTCATTTTCTCGGGTCCAAGCGCCGGCAAAGCCGCCCTGCTCAAAGGTATATGTCTGGCGTTTACATTCACAACGGCATGGGCCTTAAACCAATTTGCGCTCACAGCCGGTGTTCCCGGGGTGTTATACGACCTCGAAAGCCTCTCTATGGTTCTGCGCCTCGCAAGCCTTGCAGACAGCAAGCTACTCATAACAGCGGCCCTTTTTTTTACCGGACTTGTCCTTTCTTTCGCCGCCGCCTGGAGGTCGACCGGCTCTCGCGGCTCCCGTTTTTCGTCGGTGACGGCGTTTTCGTTTTCCGCCTATCTCGTTATCGTTTTCGTCCCATTTGACGCGGCCGCGCTTTGGGGAGCCGAACCACGGGTCGCGGCTCTGATAAACCCCGTCGTTCTCTTTCTCTTTGCCGTCCTGCTGAGCCGCTTTCTTCTAGGAAAATTTTTGCCAAAAAAGAGTCGCTGATTATTGACTATCAATGACCTTTAAGCGTAAAAAAATTCTACTCCGTGATTTTCCCGTCATTTACGCGCCATACCGTACTATTGACCGTATCAAATGGATTTTCCGCCCCAGCGGCAAAAACCTGCCAGCCGGTTTCCACGAGGGCCTGCCCCATGAGCGACCTGCCGTCCGCGTCCAGCTCGGCCGCGACATCGTCAAGGATCAGTATGGGTTTTACGCGCAGTTTCACCTCAATAAGGCGTCCCGCCGCCAGAATAGCCGCCATCACGACGCGCTTCTTTTGTCCGCGCGAAAGGACAAGCGCGGCGGGACGCCCCAGGCACGAGAACACAAGGTCGTCCCGATGAGGCCCGGCCAGCACTAAACCGGCATGGCGCTCACGCTCCATACCTGCGTCAAGAGCGGATCTCAGATCCTCGATATAGTCCTCAAGTCCAAAACCGGTCTTTTCACCAACACCGCCTCTGAGTTCCACAGACACGCTTATGTCGAAAGGCAGCAGATTATTTTCCAAAGAGGATTTTTCAACAGACAGGTTCTTACTTAAAAGATCAACCGCTCTTTGCCTGACTAACCTTATCCAGCCACCTAATTGAGCTGTCGGGATACTCGAAGCCCTGAGCGGCGTGTTCTGCGCGTTCCGGCGCAGGAGCGCGGCCCTCTGACGCACCAACTGCCTGTACTCCGCCAGCCTGCGCGCGTACAAAGGGGAACAAAGAGCGCATAGCTTATCAATAAAAAAACGGCGGACGGACGGCGAACCGTCAATAATGTTCACATCACCCGGCAAAAAAGAAAGGGACGGTAAAAACGCCCTCAGCTCCGAGTAATTTATACGCTCGTTCGACACACGAAGGCTTAATCTCTCGCCTATCTGAGCGGTAATTTCCAGATCACGCTCGCCGAACGCCCGCCCCGATAAAAGGGCCCGCCCTTCCGCGAATCCCCAGGTTATCATGGAGGAAACGCGGCTGCCCGGCACTGGAAAAACACCCCATCCCGAGAGCACGTTAAACGACTCCAATATATTTGTTTTGCCGGAACCGTTCGGTCCCAGAAAGACATTAAGCCCCGGACGCCATTGCCGGCAGCGGGGCTCAAGGTTCCTGAAATTTCTCCAAGCGGTCTCTGATAGTTCCACAGCTAAATTATTAAAGGTTAAAAAATTAAAAAGTTAAATCTCCAGAAGTTTCTCCCCTTTGAAAGTCCCCTCCGTATTTTCCCACACATTTTCGCTTTTTTCGCCTTTCTCGCTTTCTTCCTTTACGCCGGCGTATTCCTCTTCTTCAGACTCAATCATGTCCTGTTCGGTTATTCGCACCGGCATGAGCATGTAAAGAAAATCATCGGAGCCGTCGCGCCGCAGCGTCATTTGACCGGCTTCTCCATTCAGGCTTATCTTGACCTGGTCGAAACTGATTGACTTAAGGCCATCCTGCAAAAACCCCACGTTAAATCCGACCTTCAGAGCGTCGCCCTCAACCGCGGCGTCGAGCACTTCGGCCGCCGTGCCAAACTCCGGCGCTCTGCCGGTCAGCTTTAGTTCTCCTCCGGGCGAAATGTGCATAACAACCATCCTTGTGTGAGAACGCACTATTACGTCTATTCGGTCAAGAGCGGAAAGAAGATCCGGACGACTCACGAACATCGTCGTTGTTGTGTTGGGGTTAAGTATTCTCTCGTAATTCGGAAAGGAGGACTCAACCCGTCGTATCGAAAACTCGACGCCGCCCATTTGAAACCACACCATCGAACCGTCGTACAATATACGCACAGACCCGCCGCCGGATTTATCCTGCCCTATGCCCTGCAAAAGACGCTGCAGCTCCCTGAGAGGCAGTATCGGAAGCAGAAGGTCCGTGTCATTCTGGCTCTGAGGTTCACATAGGCATTTTGACAGGGACAAACGGTGACCGTCGCTGGAGGCCACGTGCAGCAGCCCGGACTTGAGCTGAACCAGGCAGGCCCCAAGGTACTTCGGAAAATCGTCCGTAGGGGAGCTAGCTATGGATCCCTCGGACAACGCCCTGAGAAAGTCGGATGCCGGAACGTCGCAAAGGACGTCCGCGCCGTCGCTCTGCGCCAGCTTCGGAAAGTCGTCCAAAGGCCACGTCGAAAACCTCGTCTTGTTACGCCCGGATACCAGAATCCCCTTTTCGCCTTTAATATCAACGCTGAATACGTCGGTCGGCGCTTTCTTAAAAAGCTCGCCCAGTATCCTCACGGGGAATATGGCCGAACCCTCTTTCAGCACGTTCACTCCGTCGGCCGCGCATTTGATTGACGTTTTGAGATCCGTTGCCGACAACAACACTTTATTATCGGCGGCGGTAACAAGAACTCCGCCCAAAGACCCGACTGTGCTCTTTGAGCTGCTTGACCTCTCGGCCATCTGCCATACTTTGAGAAACTCAGATCTCGAAATCTCTATTTTCAAAGGAAATTCCCCCTGTTATTTATACTTTTATTTATAAAATAAAGAAGAAGCAGTAGTTATAGCTTTGAACAAGTCTGCGAATAAATACCCTTATCCCTCGTGTCCAGACTTCCGGCGACCTGTGGAAGCCGTGTGAAACCGCTGTGGAAACCGTGTGGACAGTGTGGACGAATTTCTGAGCCGGGCGCGTTTTTGATCAATTTTTGTGGAAAACGCGCCTCTGTTTCACAACTTGTTCTTTATGTTGTCCACAATGTTTTTTATGCCGTTTTCGCTCTTGACCATATGACTTACTTTTTTGTGAGCATGTATCACCGTCGTGTGATCCTTCTTTCTAAAAGCCTGCCCAATGTGCTGGAGGCTCGATTCGGTGAGTTCACGGCACAGATACATGGCCACCTGCCGGGCCATGGCTATCTCCGCCGTGCGCTTCGAGCTTACCAGGTCGTCCACGCTCATCTCGAAACTTTCCGCCACCAGGCTCTGTATGCTTCCTATAGTTGTCGGGGCTTTTATGTCTTCCCTCAAAACGTCTTTAAGCCATATGGAGGAGTTGTCTATGCTTATTGATTCTCCTGACAGCTCCGAACATGCTATAACACGGTTAAGAGCGCCTTCCAGCTCTCTTATGTTGCTTGGTATGCGCTGGGCCAGAAAATTCACCACTTCTTCCGGGATTTCGTACGCTCTCATGCGCGCTTTTTTTTGCAGTATCGCTATTCGCGTTTCGATATCCGGCGGCTGAATGTCCGTGACCAGTCCCCACGCGAATCTACTGACCAGACGGTCTTCCACGTTGCGCAGCTCGGAGGGGGGACGGTCGGAACATATGACAATCTGTTTGTTTGCCACGCGAAGACTGTCGAAGGTATGGAAAAATTCCTCCTGACTCGAACTTTTGTCCCCCATAAACTGAATGTCGTCTATGAGAAGGATGTCCACGTTACGGTACTTGCTCTTGAACTCCTGGCCCTGTCCGGTGCGGATTGATTGAATGAACTCGTTGACGAACTTCTCCGAGCTTACGTAAACTACGTTGAGGTCGCTTCTTTTGCTCAGCGTATAGTGGCATATGGCGTGCATCAGGTGGGTTTTTCCAAGGCCGACCCCTCCCCATATAAAAAGAGGATTGTAGGCGTCGCCGGGAGTTTCGGCGACAGCCAGACTGGCGGCGTGGGCAAGGCGATTCGACTTACCCACCACAAACGATGAAAATTCGTAGTTTGGATTCAGGTTAAGGTTGCTTTTGGATGGTTTCGGTACGGTTTTTTCGGCGCGCTCCGCCCATTCCGTCTTTCTGTCCTCGTCGCCTTCAATTACCGTCAGGCACACCCCGGACACCTCGCCCGTGCTTTGAGCGGCTTTATTCAGCTCGTCCAGAAAACGGCTTGCCATTTGCTCTCTGGCAAAGACGTTCGCGACGTCCACAACCAATTTGCCGTCTTCAATTGACGTCGGCGAACATGTCGTGAACCACAGATCCGCGCTTCCCTCGGGGAGGTTTGGCACAGCTTTGTCTACAATGTCCTGCCACAGCGCCCGCAAATCATTCTGCAATCCCGCTCACTCCTATAGCCCGGTTATCCACAAACACAGAAGCCATGTCGGCTATTTCTATCTGATTATACACTTATCCACAATGAAAAGAGGTTCAGAATGTGGATAATGGGGCTTTTTTGCTTTGCTCAAAACGATGTGGAGAATTATCCACAAAAACGAGAGCCTTTTAGGGCATTTCTATCCAGTTATACACTTATCCACAATGAAAAGAGGTTTAGACTGTGAATAACCACCGGGATTTTCTTCTTCGTTTTACCCCCGAGGACACGAACTGAATGATATCATAAATGAAAGGCTTCAAGATTTATTTGTTCAATTTGGGAAGATGATTAAATGTACAGGGAGAAACTAACGGTAATGCCGTCCGAGACGGCTTGTACCAACGAGATCAAAATACGGGCCCTTCTCAACCGCCTTCAAGATACGGCAAGTCTTGCGGTAATGGATAACGACGGTTCGCCGGGCGATCTGATACGGCGAGGGTACGGTTGGGTGCTTTTACGTTATCAACTGAAAGTGGAAAGGCGCCTGCCGGCTATGGATGAGGCGATAGTGATCGAAACCCGTCACACTGTGAACGACGGTTTCCATACTTTGCGCGCTTTTCGCGTTTTTGCGCGTGCCAACGAAGCGGAGACGCTGATTCTCGCGAGAACTTCCTGGGTTTTAATCGACTTGGCCGCCGGACGGCCTGTGCGGGCATTACAGCGCTTGCCGGAGGTTTTTCGCGACGTGGCGGACGACCCTCCCATAGACCCGGAGTTCGCCTCTATCCCGAAACTGAACGGACCAGCCCTCAAAGACGCGCCCGTTCTGCGTGAAACGGATTTCCCGGTGCGTTTTCACGATCTGGACGCCAACGGGCACGTCAACAACGCCGTGTACTTTGAATGGATGTATGAGGCGACGCCCCTGGATCTTATGGACTGGCAGGTGCGCGAGGCGGACGCGGAGTTCCGAATAAGCCTGAAATATGGAGAGACGGCGCGGGTGAGGGTAAAGGCCGCCGATCATGCGGACAGCCCGGATGAAAAGACCCGCGCTTTCGTTTACGACATGACGCGCGCCGACGGGGACGGGCACTCCGTCGCGCGTTTTTACGCCGTGTGGGCGGTAAGCTGAAATCATGAAGATAGTTGTCGTGGGATTGGGCGAGATAGGCTTCAGCGTGGCGGCCGCCCTGTCCGCCGAAGGGCACGACGTAAACGCGGTGGAAGAAAACCCGGATCGCGCCGCGAAGGCCGACAATGAGCTGGACGTCCGTGTTATATGCGGGAACGGGGTTCGCCCTCGGGTGCTTTACGAAGCCGGAGTCCGCGACGGGTGCGACATCGATTTTCTGATAGCCTGCACGGGGCGGGACGAGGCCAACATACTCGCCTGCTGGGTAGCCAAACACGCGGGGGTTAAAAGAGTGGTAGCGCGGGCCCGCGGGCTTGAATTTACCGATTCCCCGACCTGGGGAAAGGACCTCGGCATAGATGTGATGATATCGCCGGAACGTTCCGTCGCCCGCGAGATTCTGGAATTGCTCTCCGTGAGTTCCGCCGTTCACACCGCCGAACTTCTCGGGGGGCGGGCCGCGATATACGCCTTCCACGTCGCCGGATGCTCCCCGCTGGCCGGGCTTTCCCTAAAGCAGGCGCGCGCGGCGAATCCCGGCATCGCCCTGCTGATCGTTTACATAAAAAAGACGAGCGGGGAAAGTATCGTGCCGGACGGCGATACCGTTCTGGGAGAAGGGGATTTGTGCTACGTGGTCTCCGGTAAAGAACAGGTATGGAATCTGGAAAAGCTGTTTCAGCTTCGTTATTCGCGTCCTTTGAAACGCGTGTTCATAGCCGGGGGGGGTAAATTGGGTTTTCAGGTCGCCGACGGGCTGGAGACCAACTATCGTAATGTGGACGTCAGGCTCATAGACCACAACCGTGAACGGTGCGAAAAACTGTCCACCGAACTGAGCCGCACAATAGTTTTGAACAGCGACGGAGCGGACGAGCTGCTTCTGACGGAGGAAGGGATTGACTGCGCGGACGGGTACGTGGCCACTACGGAGTCGGACGAGGTCAACCTGATGTACGGCGTCATGGCGAAGTCGATGGGGGCCCATAAATGTATTGCCGTGGTGCGGCACAAGCGCTACCTCAACATGCCCGAACTCATACCCATGATAGACGCCGTGGTAAGCCCCAACGAGGCTCTGGCTTTGTTTATGCTGCGCTGCGTGCGTTATCCCGGCGGCTCCAAAGCCCTGTCCATTATCGAAAAAATAGACGCCGAGATGCTTGAAACGGTTTTGCCCGAAGGGCACGCCGTTGAAAATGTCCCCCTGTCGGAGTGCAACGTGCCTAAAAACGTGCTGGTAGCCCTGGTGGGGCGCGGCGAGCGCGTTTTCGTGCCGGACGGGACAACGCGCCTGCGTGGGGGCGATCACTTGATACTGTTTGCTTCCGCGTACAAAATGCGCGCGGCGGCGGAATTTTTCGATTAAGAGCGGGAGGTATTGCCTTGAGGCTTAGGCTGGTGGCGCGGGTTCTCTCGCTCGTGTCTTTGGTGGTTTCCCTCTGCATGGTTTTTCCCATGATGTGGTCGGCTGCCGACCGTACCGACGACATCCGCGCCTTCGCCGCCTCCCTGGCGTGCGGGATTACCATCAGCTACGCCCTTTTCATGGCGGGAGGGGGCAGGATAGGTTCCGTGAAGCGCGGGGACTATGAAGAACTCGGAATCCGCGAGGCGTTTGCCGTGGTGGGGCTGTCCTGGGTGATCGCCTCGGCCGTGGGGGCGCTGCCGTATCTGTTCTCCGGGGCGCTCAGTTCCTATACCGACGCGTTTTTTGAGTCGATTTCCGGCTTTACGGCAACCGGCGCCAGCGTCATAGCGGACGTCGAGGTTCTGCCGCGCGGCATACTGTTCTGGCGCGGACTGACGCATTGGCTGGGGGGTATGGGGATAATAGTTCTCAGCCTCGCGGTTCTCCCTTTTCTGGGGGTCGGCGGCATGGAACTCTACAAAGCCGAGTTTCCAGGCCCCACGCCGGAAAAACTGACCCCGCGCGTACAGCAAATGGCGCTGCTCCTCTGGGAAGTCTACCTGTTCCTGACGTGCGCGGAGACGTTTTTTTTGATGCTGGGCGGCATGGATTTTTTTGACGCGCTCGTTCATTCCTTCGGAACAGTGGCAACAGGCGGATTTTCGACCAAGAACGCCTCGATAGCCCATTACGGCTCTCCTTACATTGAATGGGTCGTCACGTTTTTCATGCTCGCGTCGGGGGTCAGTTTTTCGCTTTATCTTTTGATATTGGCCGGCTTTTGGGACAAGGCGCGGCGTAACGAGGAATTTTTACTCTACGCGCGGCTTTTCCTCGCGGCGACGCTTTTGATAGCCGCCGTGCTGTTTGCCGGAGGCTTCTGCCGCGGGGCGGAACATTCGCTCCGGGCGGCCGCGTTTCAAACAGCCGGTTTTATGACGACAACAGGCTTTACATCCGAAAATTATATTGCGTGGCCATATTTCACGCGGTTTATAATTTTACTTTTGGCGTTTATCGGCGGGTGCGCCGGTTCCACCGGCGGCGGCCTGAAAGTTGCGCGAGTGCTTATGCTGGCGCGCTGCATGAGGGTGGAGCTGTTGAATAAGCTGCATCCGAACGCCGTCCTGCACGCGAAAGTGAATGGAAAAGTGATCCCGCCGAGGGTCATGAACGGGGTTATGGCGTTTTTCACACTTTACGTCGTGCTTTTCATCGGCGCGACGGCGGCGGCGCTGGCTATGGGAAACAACAAACTCGACGTGGCCGCCGCCGTTTCCGGCGTGACGGCGAGCCTCACCAACCTGGGCCCCGGACTTGGAACTCCAGGCGCGCTGGGAGCTTACGGCTGGGTTCCGCCCGGGGTCAAATGGACGTTTTCTTTCTGTATGCTGGCCGGGCGGCTGGAGCTTTACGCCGTGGTTCTCCTGTTTTTCCCCTCGACTTGGAGACGTTAAGGTAGTTCATGGGTTAAAGACAACGAAAGGTAGCGATGAAAATGACTGTAGCGGCCATCGAAGAAAATCAGGCGAGTGAAGAAACAAAAGAATATACTCGTAAAATATACCAAGCAAAAATACCTGACGACCTGTCAGAGAACAGATACATCTCCGGGATGGCGGCATTAAACCTTCCCGCGCCGGAAGGCACAAGTGGAGATTGGCATTTTTTAAGCATTTATTATTGCAGGGATGCAAAACATGTCAAATTTATAAAAGTAGCTGGGGAAAGAGAGTATCTTAACACTAATCACATTTTCAAGAATTACGGTATTTACAAATGCGGAGAGATTTTACGTAAAAAAGGATTTAATGTAGAAAAGGGAGAACCCCATGCGGCGAACCATTTTCGGGCAATCCTTGACCTCTTATACGAGCGCATAAAAGAAGGGAAATATCCTAGTTACTTATATGGTTCTTCTGAAGATTACTTGGACACAGAGGAAGAAAAATGTTTTCTGCTGGAAAAAGCTGCGACAATGCTCCCTTATCTTAGTATTGAGGAGCAAGAAATGTTAATACGATGGATAGAAAAAGAACGTGTTCCTGGTTACAAAAGTTAAGGAGGGTTTGAAGCCATGAAAGAATTTAATGAACAGGAAAATGAACGTATTGATTTCATGAAAGCGATTGCTTTTGAAGTATCAAAAAACGAAAAATCAGCAATCCTCAAAGGAGGGACATCCCTGTTGCTGACACGTGGATTAGACCGCTTTTCAGAAGACATGGATTTTGACCTCACTCCCGGTACGGTTACTGATTTCCAGAAGCACATCTTAAAAGCTGCTGAATCTGTGAAGCTGGATATAGACTGCATAAACGTCAAAAAAAATACTGAAACAACCAAAAGATATATGGTACATTATCAATCGGCTTTCACAAAACAACCCGATGTTCTCAAAATTGAGTGTTCCATGCGTCATGAAATTGAAGAAAAGGACGCAGAGATTATTCAAGGTCTGAGAGTATATTCCATCGCACGAATGGCAGAATTAAAAACAGCGGCGTTTATTGGTCGTGATAAGGCACGGGATACCTATGATGTTGCTTTTCTTGTTGCAAATTATCCGTCTGAGATTAGGGTAGAAACATGGAATAGTATAAAAGAACACGTACAAAATAGAGGAATAGATTGCTTGTGTGACTCTTTCAATAAGGAGCAAGATGAATTGTTGGAAAAATTTGAGGGTACAGAAGTTGTACTCAGAATCCAAGAATCTCTTGATCGTTATGCACAAAGTATAGGGTCTCTTGAGGAAGAAAAATCGCTTAAAGCGGATTGGGTAACGCTAGACGTATAAAGTTGATGTATAATAAACCTCGTTCCATTTTGAAAATAGTATGGGGTGGTTTCTGTAATGGAATCCGATAAGAAAAAAGTCCGCAAGCCTGACTATGTGAAGCCTGATTATACGAACGGCAAAAAAACGGGGCGCTCGTGGACTCTGGAAATAGCTTCCTTTACCTGCGGCGCGTCCGTGATGGTGCTGGAAATGGCTGGTTCGCGCGTGGTAGCCCCATACATAGGCACATCTATAATTGTGTGGACTTCACTTATAGGCGTCGTCCTGGCAAGTCTCAGCTTGGGTTACTGGCTTGGCGGGAAGGCCGCCGACCTGCGCCCGGACCAGAAGGTGCTGGCCAGGATTGTCCTGCTCGCCTCCTTTTGCACCGGCCTGATGGCTTTTTTGTCCAACCCGGTTCTAAGGGTGCTTTCAAGGAACATAAACAGCGTTTATCTGTCCTCAGTCATAGGCTCGTTCCTGCTTTTCGCGCCGCCCAGCGTCCTTCTCGGAATGGTGTCCCCGTTCATAGTGCGTTTGGCTATACGTGACGTCGGCTCGGCCGGCGCGACGGTAGGCCGCTTTTCGGCGCTGTCGTCCGCGGGCAGTATCCTTGGGACTTTTCTCGGGGGTTTTGTCCTGATATCGTTTTTGTCGTCCGGGGCGATTCTGTTCCTTGTAGCCGCCGTTTTGGCGTTCATTGCCTTTTTGCTCTACCGGTCCGTCTGGAAGAAAGCGGGGGTGTTCTGCGCGGCGTTTTTGACGTTTTCCTGCGGCGTGATTGTGTGGGGTATGCCCATGATGCCGCCGGGGGAGCATATCGACACGCCTTACAACCACATCTGGATAGCGGAGCATACGCGCGCCAACGGCCGCAGGGCGCGTTTCCTCATGACGGACGCCTTCAGCGAGGGGGCGCAGTCCATCATATACACGGACAACCCCTCCGAGCTTGTAAGCGAATACACCAAATTTTATGACCTGGCGTTCCACTATAATCCGGACGCGAAAAATATCCTTATGCTCGGGGGAGGAGGGTACTGCGTCCCCCGTCACCTTTTGGTCACGCGCCTGGACGAGGCCGGGCTTCCCGCCTTCTCCATGGACGTGGTGGAGATAGACCCCGGGATAACGGCCGCCGCGCGAAAGTATTTTTCGCTCCAGGACAGCCCCGCCCTCAACATTCACCATGAGGACGCCAGGGTTTTCCTCAATCGCGCCGCCGCCAACCCCGAAACGCGCGGGTCGTACGACGCCATTTTCACCGACGTCTTCGGCTCGTGGTACTCCATTCCCTTTCACGTGGCGACGGTGGAGGCCGCGCAGCGCATGGCCGACATTCTTGCGCCGGACGGAGTGCTGGTCTCAAATGTTATATCCTCGCTCACCGGAAGGCGGTCGGGCGTTTTTCACGGCATTTACGCGGCCCTGTCGGAGGTTTTCCCCCATATACTGATCTTCCAGGCCCAGCGCCCCGGCCCCGCTTTCGCCCAAACCCGCCAGAACCTCATTATAGTGGCCATGAAAAAACCCCCCGGCGAACATCTAACCACGCGCGACGAGGAAATGGAGCGTCTTCTGTCGTACCACTGGACAGCCCCCTTTACCCCGGAAGTGGGGGCCTTCACCGACGCCTTCGCCCCGGTGGAGATATATTCGTTGAGGTAGGTGTTATCTTTTTTCCCTGTACTTCTTAATGTCTTCCATATCGCTGTCCCGCAAAAGAGCTTCAAGTTTTTTCTCTATGTCTTCCTTTGTTGCGGAGTCGATGGAAAGCATTAAAACCATTTTCAAGATTCCATAGTATTGATTGTCTGTCATGACGCCGGCTCCCTCCATAATTTTTTATCTCCTTTCCGTCGTTTGAAAAAAGCCGCCTCGCTTAAGCGAGGCGGCTTTTGTAATCTCTGCTTGTTCTATCTGCCCATCTGCGATGCCTGCTGCGCCTGAAGCTGGGCCGTCACGCTGGCCAGCCAGGCGGCCTGCTCCATCAGTTTCGACATGGCGACCTCCGCCTGGGCGAACTGGTCGAAAAGGGTCTTTTGCCTTCTCTGGAGGCGTTTTTCAAACTCGTCCAGATATCTGTCTATTGACCTGATCTGGTCGTCGATGGCGCTCATCGCGCGGGGAACCGCTCCCTCGACCATCGTGACCCCCGACACTTCCTTCTGGGAAGATTTCACCAATTCGTTCAGGTAATTGTCCATCTCCGTGGAGAAGGCGTTGAACAGCAGCGCCACGTCGTCGGGGTCCTTTTTCATCGCTTCCATGAACGTGGTCGTGTTGAACTCCAATATACCAATCTTGGCGTCTTCCGTGACTCCCTGACCGGCGGACGGCAGCTTGACTCCCACCTGGGAGAGGGTTGTATACTCGTAGTTAAGCCCCAGGGCGGTCAGGGCGGCATTGGAGCCTCCCAGGCGCACCGGACGCTTTACCTCGCTGTCCGCTTCTCTTATTTCCAGCATGTTGTCCACTATATGGGCGGTGGCGAAGGGCTGGGGATATTGCCGCCCCTCCGGGTCGAAGTACAGCGGGTTCAGGTATTTGTATCCCGCCGTATTCGCGGGGGTTACCCCGTTTATGGCTCCCGCTTCCACATAGGCGTATACAAAACCGTTGTTCTCGTACCCCGGCGGCATTAACCCGGCCTTTATGTAGTCGTACACGGAGTCGCTCGGCGGATCCGGTTCCCCCGGCGACAAAAACGGCGCGTTTATCCAGGTCGCTATGTCCTGGATGGTATCGGTGGGCCTTACCGGCACTCTGAGAGTCCTTATGCCCACCGTGACGGTGAAGCTGTCTTCTCTCGTTATACCGTTCTGCGACATTGTTCCGTAAATGGATTTAGTGCCGGTGCGCTTCGAGAAAGTTGGGACGTACGGCTGCGATGTAATGCGGCGGAAGTTGTCCTTCGCGCTGCGGAGCAGAGAGTCGCCGTTCAGAAGCCCCCATTTCCAGCGGACGTCGTCCTGTCCCAGTCTGGACTTCGTTGAGTCGTCCACTTCTTTTTCCGTGAGGCGCGTGTTTATCCACCTCATGACGTCGTTGTAGGAGTTGAGGAAGGCGTTTATCGCGTCAACCGCGGGGTTCACGTCGTGCTCGATGTCAACGATCACCCGCCCCGTCCCTCTCAGTTCGAGGGTTATCCCTTCCAGCCCTTCAATTGGGTTGCCGTACCCCTCGCCTATATTGTTGGAGAAGCTGGTGACAATCCGCCCGTCCTCCCCGCCGATTCTCAACTGTGCATCCTGCGCCTCGGTGAAGTGGTCGGGGTCATCAAAGCGGTCAAAGCCCAAACGCCCCAGTATTCCGTTGCTTACTCCGTTGCTGTCCGTGTCGTCCAGGCGGAACGTGCTTTTGTTGTAAGTGTACTCGACTCTGTACCCGACATCGGCACCGAAGCGCGGAATGTTCTCATTCTCTTTCATAGGGGAACGCGTATGCCAAGTCACGGCCCCAGTACTCGCATTAATTTCATAGTCGTATTCAAGGTCGTCGGGGTCACTAAGGGGGCCTTTAATCGCCCCCAAGTAGTCTACGTCGGTAAATGTTCCAGCGCTACCGCCGACCCTATTAAATCCAGCAGGGGTTGACACAGCGTCCCCGGTATCTCTGCTGGAGCTGTAGGTGTGACGTATGCCTCTCTCGTCGTACACTTCGATGGAATAAGACGCGCCGGGCATCGGGGCGTAGCCCAATTCCTTCCATTCGATAAATTGTTCGCTTCCCACGGCTTTGACCTCGAAATCCACGCCCTGCCTGAAGGTGACACCGCCATGCCGAATGACGACCGTATCTGGTTGGGTAACTACCGTAGTACCGTCCATTACGGGTTCGATGATTATGGGCCTCGTACCGCCGCCGGGAAGGAGAATCGGGTCTACCGAATCCATGTTGTTTCTCTTGGCGTCGAATGAGAATCTATCTCCGGCGGCGCAGTGGTACGCGATTATATAGTTGTTGGTCGGGGGAGTTTTTCCTCCCTCCTCAAGCCACACAATGTCCCTGCCCTCAATCTTGAAGTGTATACCTTCGTAGTAATCGGTCGTGCCGTCGTTGATTGAGGCGCTACCCGCATGATGGGAAATAATGTCGAACGGCAGGACATTCTTGTCTCTGATGTCCTCGTCCTTGACGGTTTCCCTGACTATTTTGCTGAAGTCGACATTTATGTCAAACCTGTCATCCGCCGTGGCGGTATACGTAACCTTATAACTCCCCCCGGGGGGCGGGAAGTTGTGTTTGAAGTCATACCAGTATATTTCGTTGCCGTTTATGATGTCGAAGTGTACGCCTTGCTCTAATACGGTGCTACCGTTGGAGATTCTGAGTTCCCCTCCGTTGATGCCGCCGATGTCGTCCGTCAGGTTGAGCGTGTACGTGCCGCTCCCGGGTTCGTCGGGGTTTACTAGAAACGCCACGGTATCCATGCCGCTTACGCTCCGGTTAACGGTTGCCGTTACAGTCTCGCGCCCCGTGCCGGTATCGTCGCTTTTCAGAACCAGGCGGTCGTCCACGACCATCGCCGACATTTTTATCGGGGGAAATACGCTCTGATTCCCGGCATTGATTTTCCCCGCCAGGCTTTCCGCCGTGTCGTCGCGGGAAACGTCGATGCGTACCTTCTGCCCGGCGGCGTACACGTAGAAGTAGGAGTCCGCGCCGAGATTGACGGGTGGGCTTCCAAGCGAGTTCAACGAGCCACCCAGCGATATCGAGCGGTTTATCTGTGCCCTGGCGAGCTGAAGAACCTCGATGTCGTGCGAGCCGACCTGGGCGTCGGCGTTGGCCGTTGCGTTCAGTACGGCCCTGTAGGAACCGTTGCTGTCCATTCTGTCGATGATGACCTCTTTCGCCTTGAAGGTGGAAACCAGCCTGAGGGGCGAGAGGGTGCTCTGGAGGGAGCGAAGGGAGATCAGGAACTCCTCGTATAAGCTTTTTTTCAGCTCCAGGTTATCCTTCTTGACCAACTGGACATAAGCCGGCCTTTTGGCGTTTTCAATCATCTTTTCTACCATAGCGTCCCAGTCAATGCCGGATACTATGCCCGAAATAGACATGTTTGACATGTAAGATCCCTCCGTCGTGACAATCACTTAAAGTATAGGTGTATAATCAATTCGGTAAAGGGGCGGAGATAAGCCCACTATACTCCCATATCTTAAATATCGGAGGTCTCAATATGAAAATTAACAACGACATGCTTAAAATGGTAAAAAAAATGCAGGATCAGGCGATGCAGATTCAGGAGAAGCTCGGCGATGAAATGGTTGAGGGGGAATCCGGAGGAGGAATGGTTAAAGTCACCTTCACCGGGCACGGAGACCTGGTGGAGCTCAAGATTGACCCGGAGATAATAAAACCCGAGGACGCCGGACTGCTGGAAGACCTCATTCTGGTTGCCGTCAACAACGGTATTCAGAAAAGCAGGGAACTGGCCTCCTCCAGTATGCCCTCCTTCGACATGGGTTCCATCGCCAACTCGCTGGGTATGAGGTTTTAGTCAGGCTTTTTGATAATGCAGGACCCTATAAGTAAACTTGTCTCTTTCTTCAACAAGTTCCCCGGCATAGGGAACAAGAGCGCGAGAAGAATGGCCTTTTTCCTGCTCAGGCAGGACGAAGCCTTCCTCCGCAGCATGGGGGGCGCGATTGCGGAACTGAAGGACAACCTGACCCGCTGCGGCGAGTGCGGCAACGTGTCGGACTCCGACCCCTGCGCGATATGCGCCGACGCCCTCAGGGACAGGCACACTCTGTGCGTGGTCGAAAGCATAGACGACCTGGCGTCGTTCGAGCAGGCCGGCGTTTACAACGGGTTGTACCACGTGCTGGACGGCAAGGTCTCGCCTATGGACGGGCAGGAGCTGAGCGAAGAATGTATCGGCTTCCTGCTGAAGCACATAACCGACTTGGAAGCCGAGGAAATAATCATAGCGACGAACCCCAAAATGGAAGGCGACCTCACGTACTTCACCATTAAAGAAATATTGAGGGAAAAATTCACGGACGGGGAACAAGAAAAGCTGAAAATGCCGAAAATCTCGCGCCTGGCCTTCGGCCTGCCGGTGGGAGGCTCGATAGAGTTCGCGGACAGGGTGACGCTGCACACGGCCCTGGAGGCTCGGGTTGTGGGGAAATAGGTAAATATAGATGGTAAAAAGCGAAGATTTTTCCTTCTTAATAGTCGCCGGAGGCAGCGGCAGCCGCATAGGCGGGCTGGGGAAACAGTTCCGCTCTTTGGGGGAGGGGAAAAAGCCTCTGTGGAGTTGGAGCGTTGACCTGGCTCTCAGCGCGGGAGCGGGGGAAATAGTTCTCGTTTTGCCCGCCGGGTATGGGACGGATGAAATTTCAATCCCCTCTCCGGTCAAGGTGGCGTTTGGGGGGGCTACGCGCACGGAGTCCGTGCGAAACGGCCTCGCCGCGTCCTCGCGGGATTACGTGATGGTGCACGACGCGGCGCGCCCTTTCGCGAGCGTTGACCTTCTTCGCAGGCTGATGGAAAGCGTATCCCCCACGGTAGGGGCTGTCCCGGTCATGCCCGTGTCGGAGGCGCTTAAGTCAATATGCGAGGATGGCGTCCGCGCCGTTGACCGGGATGGACTGTACGCCACTCAGACTCCGCAGGTTTTCTTTCGGGAAATGTTATTGAAGATTTTGAGCGAGCGGGGGGCGGCGTTCAAGGACGAGGCGGAGGCCTGGCTTGACGCCGGGCTGGAGTTGCGTTGCGTCGAGGGAGAGAGGCTGAACTTCAAGGTGACGTGGCCGGATGACTTGGAGCTGGCCGAGGCGCTTGTCGAGAAGCGGGAGAAGGAGAAGATAACGGGAGGCTGTGGAATGAGGGTTGGAATCGGTTACGACGTGCACCGCATGACGCCTGAAAGGCCGCTTGTCCTGGGGGGCGTGGTTGTGCCGTCACCTTTGGGGCTGTTGGGGCACTCGGACGCGGACGTCCTGTCTCACGCCGTGGCGGACGCGCTTTTGGGAGCGGCGGGCCTGCCCGACATAGGAAACCTGTTCCCCGCGAACGACGAAAAATATAAAGGAGCGGACAGTTTGGAACTGCTTCGCCGTGTCGTGGAACTCGTAAAGGGCCGGCGGTGGGAGATAGTATGGGCGGACGCGGTTCTGGAGGCCCAGGTTCCGCGCTTGAACTCATATCTGCCGGCGATGGCTGAAAAACTTTCCGCCGTTCTGAACCCCGGCCTTGGCAGTCTTTGCGTCAACATAAAGGCCAAGTCGCCGGAGCGCACCGGCGACCCGGGAATGGCAAAATCCATGACCTGCCGCGCCGTCGCCACGCTTCGGAAATAATCAAAAATTCGCTGAAGGTGTTCTCATGCCGGTATCGCCCTCATTTGCGTTTCGTAAAACGTATGGTAATTCATAACCGTCACTCCTGTCTTATGACCGTGCAATCCCCTATGTATAAAGAACAGGCATGTTATTGGCTATTCGTCAACTACATTTTGCGCTTCGTGAAATGTTATTTCAATCGAGCTGAAAAGATGGCAGAATGTAGCATGACTTCGGCGGCACAGGTATGCCGCCTGACAAAATCAAGTAAGGAGAGTGTGAGAAAATGAGAAAATTGTGCGGAGTAATGGCGGTTCTGTTGGTTTGCGCGATAGCGGGCTTCCCATCCCAGGCCCTGGCGGCGGATGTCAGGGTATTGGTCACGGAACTGAACAATGGGATACTGGATTTTGGTGATTTTAGATCGGGGGATAAGTTAATCGTAGTTGGTAATGGACAGTTGAACGCGACGGGGTGGAGGACGTTGAAAGACGAAACTGACGTGAAAGGACTCTCCTTCTCGCTGGTTTTAGAAAACGGTCAGACGTCAATACCGAACGAAGCGATGAGGGGCAACACGATGCTGACCTCCATAACGGGGTCGCAGGTGACCAGTGTGGGCGAATGGGCTTTCAGCCGGAGCGGATTGAAAAGTGTTTCCATGCCCATGCTGGAAACCGTCCAGAACAATGCGTTCTTCTCCTGCTTTGCTTTGGAGAGCTTTTATCTGCCGCAAGTTAAAATAATAGGGTGGCAAGCTTTCGAAAATAATACCTCCTTGAAGGTAATTTCCCTCCCTGCGGCGACGACAGTGGGAAGGCTGGCGTTCATGAATTCGTCGTCCGTCACGGAGTTGACTCTGCTCTCGGTGGAGAATATCGGAAATCAGGCTTTTGCAAACTGCACGGAGCTTAAGGTTCTTCGTCTTGGAAATGCCGACCCGTCGGTGAGCGAAGACGCTTTCGAGGGTGTGGGACCTCTGAGCATTTACTCCAACAAAAATCGTTTGCGATCCTCAAATTATCCGGCCGGTTCCAGACTGCTGACCAGTACTGATACATCCGGTGGCAGCGGCTGCGACGCTATGACGGCAAACGCGGGCCTGTGGCTCCTTCTTTGCGTCGCGCTTTTCCTTACGACGCTAACCGGGCCGGGAAACATCTGGCTGCAGTCAATGCCAGCCCAGAAAGTGGCTAACGTCATCATTCCGTACCTCCCGGCCAAAAGCGACAGCGGGAGCGGCGACGACAATTAGACTGAAATGATATACTAGTTGCGGAAAACAAATTACAGGAGGTTTTTGTGGTGAAGAAAACGTATGTGGCGGTAGCAGTTGCGTTGTTGGCGGTTTTTACGGTGTTTGGGGCTTCTTCCGAAGCCAGGACTATGACGTTCAATGATCTTCGTTTTTCCATTGACGTGGCCGACGGCTGGAAGGTGGAAGAGGACAAGGAAAATTACACCGTAGGTTTCACCGCGCCGGACGACTCGGCGGCGCTTACCGTTTCCAGCTTCGAGAACGAGGACAAGATGTCCCTGCAGGAAATCGCGGAGGCGCTGCGGGGAGAACTGAACGGCAAAAACCTGACAAAAGCCGGAGACGCTTACAAGTTTGAGTTCGAGAACGAACACGGAGTTGCTTGTCAAGGCATCGTTGCAGGGGACGAATGGATCTTGTTTCTCAGCATCATAGGCGAGCACGACGATATCGGAAAGATGATAGACTCCCTGGAGGGCATTGATTAGTTTTTCCGGCGGCTCGAAAATAGTTTACAGTCCATAACAAAACAGAGGCGGCAAGAACCTGACACAGGCGCTTGCCGCCTTTATGAATTTCCGCTGGACGGCAAAGCGTTTGGGCGTTTCAGCTTCTCATAGACCTCGCACCGGACGCTCCACCCCAGTTCCCTGCCTACGTACCCGACCACGCTGTCGAGCGCTCCGGGGCTGCCCATGCGGGTTCTGCCCGCCCTGCTCATCATGGCGTGAAGCTCAGGGGTCGTGAGCACCTTCAGGGCGCAGGCGGCCAGCGCCTCAGGCGTCGGTTCCACCAGCAGCTCGGAGTCTTCGAGCAGTTTTTTCTGCACGCGTTTGCCCTTTTCGTCTATAGATATCACGGGTATTCCCATGCCCGCGCAAAGCTGGTTTGCCGTCCCCCCAAGCCCGATCAGGATGTGAACGCCATTTGCCGCCGACGGCACGTCGCCCTGATGCAGCCGTATTTCCACTTCACCTTTTTTCAGAGTTATGTTTTCGCCGGTATTTTCACCGCTGTTCCATCCTTCGCACGCTTCTATCAGGCGCTGGAGAGAAATTGTAGGAGCAAGGGCCATTACGTAATCACAGGCTTTTTGGGTCTGCATAATCAAGGCCGCGTCAAGCAGCATTTTTACGTCGGCATAAGCCCGGAGCCTGCTACCCGGCAGCAGCATGACCAGAGGGCGCGAAAATGGCCCATGCCCTTGCGCCGCCGAGATCGGAACGTCGCCCAAAAGATCCATTATAGGGTTTCCAGCGTATACCGCGTCGGCGCCGGACGCCGCGAGCTGGTTGGCGGAATCGCTGTCCCGCGTCCATGTTCTACGGCAGCAGCGCCTGATTATGAAGCGTTCGAGCCTCCAGTGGCCGCTGAGGTACACGGTCTTGGCCGTGGCCACAAACAGCGGAGAGATACCCTGCCCCCACAGCGTGTGTAACAGCAGATACACGTCACCCACGCAAACCGGAGTGCGCACCCTGCCGGCGATGTCCCGCCAGTCGCCCTGCTGGTCGCGGATGTGCCCGAACAGCCCGGCGCGGATGTCCCCCCAAAGGTCGCGCAGCCTGTACTTAATCACTCCGCCGGAGGGCGTCACGGAAGGCGTGGCAATCACTTTGAAGCCCTGGCTCCTGTAAGGCTCGCCGCGCCCTACCAGGGGAAAAGCCGACACCTCGGCGGATGGGAAGGCGCGGCGCAGTTTTTGGGCCATCAATACGCCGATGGCGTCTTCCCCGTAACCGTTGGACGCTACCACAAGGCGCGGGCGGAGACATTCCAGAAGCGCTTCGTTGAAACGCTCCGGCTCGTCCATGACGGTGACGACCCTCGGCACCAGCAGGGGAGGAAAATTTCCCGACGCGCCGGACGCCGACCTCCACGCCGCCGGCAGGTTATATATGTCCTTTTCGGTACAGGTCAGATAATCGGCGCCGCGCGCTTTCATTTCGGCCTGGAGCGACTCCATGTCGGACTCCGAATAGGAGTGATGGTCGCGAAAATGCCGCGTCCCGGCAATTATCGTTCCCTCCGCTTCCAGGGAGCATACGAAGCTGTCGGGGTTACCTATGGCGGAAAACGCCATCACTCTGAGCCCCGCCGGCTTTTCGGCGTTGAGGCGGAAGCTGCCGTTTTCCCAAACCGCCCAGTCCGCTACGTTGAGGCGCGCGTAAAAAATACGGTTTTCCGGGACGAATTCCGAGATTTTTTTCCGAAGCGAAGAAAGCTCGGACGCGTCCGCCTGGTCTACTTTCGTTATGACGGCGATGTGGGCGCGCCTCAGGGCGGACGGAGGCTCCCGAAGGGTTCCGGCCGGAATTAGCAGGCCGTTGCCGAAAGAACACGCCGCGTCGATAAGGACGATGTCCGCGTCGCGCGCGAACCGCCGGTGCTGAAAGGCGTCGTCCGCCACCGCCAGCTTGACGCCCCTGCGCTCCAGCTCTTCCAGCCCCTTCACGCGGTTGGGCGACACCGCCACGGGGACTCCCGGCAAACGCGCCGAGAGCAGCATAGGCTCGTCCCCTACGTAGCGCCGGTCGGCCGCAAGCCCGGATATTTTCCCCCCCTCCACAACGCGGACGTCGGGGTTAACGCCTCCGTAACCGCGGCTGACCACGCCCGGCGGTATGCCGCCTGCCTCTATGAGCCTGCAAAGCATTTCCACGAACGGGGTCTTGTTGGTTCCTCCGAAGGTGAGATTTCCAACGCTTATGACCGGTATGGACGGCTCCAGAATTTTCAGGAGCCCGTGACGGTAGAAAAAATCCCATATTTCAACCCAAAGGCGCATTATCCACGAAGACGGAATTATGAACGCCCAGACGAGGGAAAATTTCGTACCCCTGACGAAGTTCATGTAACTGTGTACGACGCGCTGAAAACGTTGGAAAAATTTGTTCATTTGAATTGCAGGCCGTACAGGCGGGCATACAGGCCGTCTTCACGCAGCAGGGTTTCGTGGGTTCCGCGCTGGACTATTTCGCCTTCCGAGAGCACAAGAATAAGGTCGGCGTTCATTACCGTGGAGAGCCTGTGCGCTATCACAAAAGACGTCCGCCCGGCCATTGCGCGGTTCATAGCCTCCTGAACCTGGCGCTCGACCTCCAAGTCCAGCGAGGACGTGGCCTCGTCCAGAATCAGGATGCGCGGGTCGCGCACCACGGCGCGCGCTATGGCTATCCTCTGCCGCTGGCCGCCGGACAGGTTCACTCCGCGCTCTCCGATCTCCGCCTCGTAAGCGCCGGGCAGGCTCATTATGAACTCGTCTATACCGGCAGTTTGAGCGGCGGCGCGGAGGGTTTTCATGGACGAGGCCGAACGATCGAGCAGTTCCGGCAGCCCGTAAGCTATGTTAAACGCGACGGTTCCTTTCATGAGAACCGATTCCTGCGGAACTATGCCTATCTGCCTGCGAAGCGCCGGGAGCGAGAGGCCTGATATATCTTGCCCGTCAATCAGAATCCGTCCGGAAGTTGGGTCGTAGAACCGTGGAATGAGGTCTACGAGGGTGGATTTCCCGGAACCCGTCGGCCCCACTATGGCTGTTTTTTCGCCGCTTGGAGTATCCAAGTCGATGCCGCGCAGAACCTCCCGGTCCGGCGCGTAGGAAAAACGCACGCGCTCGAACGTGACCCGCCCTTTGATGCGTCCTGGGGCGCGATTTTCTTTGCTGCCCGCGCTCTTGCCGTCCGCCTCGGTTGGGGAGTCCAGGACGGAAAATATGCGCTCGGACGCCGCAAGGCCCGTCTGCAAAGAATTCATCCCGTTCATGAAAACTCGGATGGGCTGCACCATGAAAGCGATATACCCTATGAAGGCCACCAGTTCGCCGGGGGTGAGCCTGCCTTTCAGGACGTCGCGCCCGCCGAACCAGAACACCACCGCCAGGGCGAGTATCAAAAACACCTCCACCACGCCCGACAGGAACGCCTGAATACGCACCGCCCGGAGCAGGGCGTCGAAATTTTCGACGTTGCCCTCGCGGAAACGCGCCGATTCAAATTCCTCCGTGGCGAACGCCCTGACGATTCTTATCGCGGAGAAGGCCTCCTGAACGATAGCCGTTAGGTTGGCCAGCCTTTCCTGCACCCTGTGGCCCGCTTTGCGAAGGCTACCGGCGGCAAAGGTCAGCAGCCACAAAACTGCCGGCAGCGTGGTTATGGTGATCAGGGCCAGCCGCCAGTTTATATAGAAGATGAACCCCAGCATCCCGAAGAACGTGACCCCGTTGACTATCAAATTGGCCAGAGTGGAGGTCACAAGGTTCTGAAGCGTAGCCACGTCGCCGGTGATCCTGCTCATAAGCTCTCCCACGCGCGAGGCGTGGACGACGCGCAGGGACATTCTCTGCATGTGGTCGTAAAGAACCATGCGGATGTCCATCACCACGCGCTGGCCGACCCAGTTCATGAAATACTGCTGCCCGAACGAGGCGGCTCCCTTCAATGTGAAAATCACCACGACGCCCACGCACAGCATATTGAGCATCGCCATGTTCTTGGAGATCAGGACGTCGTCCACAACGCTCTTAAAAAGCAGGGGAGGCAAAGTATTAAGGGCCGAAGCCGCCAGCATGAAAAAAAACGCCGCGAGGAAAGTCTTCAAATACGGCGCGGCGTAAGCGGTGAGGCGGGATATCACTTTTTGAGGCCGGGGCGTGCTTGCTCCGTCGTGCGTCATTCCGCCCCAAGCTGGCTCAAGCGGTTTGCCGCGTCTTCATTTTCAAATTCCGCGGCGTACCGCAGCGCCGTCCAGCCGTCAAAATCCGTGGCGTTTATGTCCGCCCCGCCGTCGAGCAGGGCGTCTATTACCGGGACGCTGCCTTTCCGCGCCGCAACCATCAGGGGGGTGAGCCCGTCCCTGTCCTGAGCCTGCAGGTTTGCGCCTCCATCGAGTAGGATTTTAATGGCTTCCACGTTCTCGTTTTCACACGCCAGCATCAGGGCGTCGATACCATCAACGTTGGTCGCGTTTACGTCGGCGCCGGAACGCAGCAGGAGGGATAAAACGGGGAGGCGTCCTGTGTACGCGGCGGTCATCACGGGAGTCAGCCCGGCTCGATCCGGCGCGTCAACATCGGCCGACGCCGTGATGAGGGTTTCGGCAGCCTGAACGTCGCCCCGCGCAGTTGCCCACATAAGCGCGGTCCAGCCGGAGCCGTCTTCGGCGTTTATCGAAACTCCGGCCTCGAGGAGCGCGTTTATTGTGTCGATTCTCCCGCCGCTGGCGGCCAGCATCAGCGGCGTAATGCCGTCCTCGTTGCGCGCGTCGGTATAGGCTCCGGACTCAATCAGAAGTTTGGCAACGTCCTCTCTCCCCTCCATAACCGAGGACAACAGCGCCGTGACATAGTGGGCGGATTGGATGTCCAGATCGGCCGACGCGTTTATAAGCTGCCGCGCTATGGAAATGTCCGACCTTATCGTTGCCCACATGAGCGCGGTCCACCCGTCCTCGTCCTGGGCGTTGAGGTCGGCTGAGGCCCTTATCAGGACTTCCACTATTTCGGGGCGGTCTAATTTTACGGCCAGCATCAAAGGAGTCATGCCGTTTGTGTCGGCTTCGTTGACGTCGGCCCACCCGGCGATGGCCTCTTCCACCTCGGCGGGACTTTTGTCGGCGCAAAGCTCAAAAAAATTCGCGTTCGCGGCGGCATACGCCGCTGCATTGAATACAAGAAAGAATATCACTATGTATTTTTTTAAGCTCAAGCCTATCGCCTCCAGGTTGGCATATCGACAAAACGTAAGTTTATTATATCGTCAATATCGAAATTTAAGCCTAAAATCAGTTACGCTTGGTGAAATGCCGGTATCGTTCAAAGTGCGCCTGCGCCCCCTTCCCCCTCCGACGAACTGAATCTATACGGTAAAACAAGTGGAGCGCGCCTAAACAAAGCCATATATCCGCCAAATTTATGTAGACTACTATGTGAATCCAGTCGACTACGTAACCGTATATCAACCTGTCAGAGAGGTTTCCCAGAGCTCCGGCCAATAAAAAAGCAACTCCAGGAGTCAAAAGCGCTTCTTTGTACCTGACGAGGGCAAGAACAAGAAGCCCTATCACCAACAACGCCAGAATCAAACAGGCTTGAGGATTGTCTTTCAAAATACCGAACGTCATTCCATAGTTGCGGTAAACGGCAAATATATGGAAACCGCCGGCGTAATCGACTTTTCCCGGGAGATACGCCAGGGCTAAAAATTTAGTCAATCTGTCGATGGATAAGGCGGCCGCCAAAACTACGGCAAAATAGACATACTTCACCTTGCTGTACCTCCAGGTAAAAATCCGATATCCAAAACCTGACATCAGTTTATTTTTTAGCCATTTCCAATAATTTCTAACTTTTATGTAGTCCGGTTGATCGGTCAAAATACCAATGATGTCCAAAACGGAGAACCACTATTTTTCAGCTTCTTCATCCCAAATGGCACGAATCTGCTTTTCTTCAAATAATTTGATTTTGTTTTTATATTCACTCATAATACTAAAGCCTCCAATAACCGCTAAGTGTCCACAAAAAATATCAATCGCACCAAGTCTATCAGCTTTCGCTTGAGCGGAGAAAAAATCATAGCGCCGCAATTATTGGGGTACAACCTGTCCCTTATTTTTTGATAAGAAAAAAATTATGATGTCACTGTGAAACAGTAAACAGAATTCTAGCTGTCCTCTTTGATCACATCTATATGGTTTTCATGAGGCGCGCTGAAGATTCTGTTTTGAATCTTCAGTAGTTCCTGAGCGACGAGCAAGAGAGATTCCTGATTTTCCAGCGTCAGATTCATGCAGATGTCTCGTAATTTTTTCTCGTAGGGTGACGCGCAGAACATCTCACCGCTACCTGTGCGCAGCCATTGCTCATTGACATTGAATGTCACGCACACCAGCTTTACATTCTTTTCTGTAACTGGGGCACGATTCTTTTCAATTGTCGACAGCGAATTTTGGCTCAAGCCTATTTGTTCAGCAAAGCACTTCTGGTTTAAGCGCAGGGCCTTGCGAACGGCCCTCAGTCTATTGTGCATGGCGTTAAATCACCTTCCAACTTTAAGGAAAGAATACCCGATTTCAAATTGAGGCGCAATGGATTAGCCGTAATGGTAGAGTAGCAATCTTGCGGATGTGACTGTTTTAGATATAATTATATCTAAAACTACCTAAACGGAGGGGGAAGTATTTTGTGTGACAAGGTACAAGCAATAATTGACACCTTTAACTTATTGTCACCTGAAAACCAAGGCACTTTATTTGAATTTGCGTGTAATACTCTCAAAGCCACGAACTCTGTGAAAAAGTCTGCGAACTGTGCGTCGAGATGTGAAAAGGAAGATACTGGATTACACAGTGTTAATAAGCGGTAAATTTGCCGCGTAATGTGAATGGAAAGCGAAAAAGTAAGAAAAATTTTGTAGAATGTACAAGGAAACAATGTTTATACTAAACGGCCACAAGCGGAAAGAGGCTTTCAATATGGTTGATGAAACTGAGTTTAGGAACAGGCATTTTGAAACCAGGGGAATTATCGAACCGATAGCCAGGGTCGCCGGCGGCTATAAAAAGCAGCAAGATCAGCGCGAGTTGGTTCATTCCATGCGGCTGATGCTGGAGGCCGTCCTGCAATCTCAAAAGAAGGAGACGGGAAAAGCGAAGTCCATAGAGCGTACGGTATGGGGAGATGTGGAGGGCGAAGGCTGTGAAATACAGTACAACACTTACAGGTCATATATGGGGCTGAAGCGGCGGGTTACACGTGCCGCCCTCGCTAAATTCGCGGTTGGACTCGGCCTTTCGCTGGACGATGCCAATAAATTGTTTCGCCTTCAGGGAGGAGAGCTGAACGAAACTAACGATTTCGACTACATCACCATCCACGCGCTGATGGACAAAGATAACATTATGGTTTTTATGGAAGAGGTAGAAAAATACACGGCAGTAAAAATCCGCCGCGCATAGGCGACGGAGCGTCATATCGAAATTGGGGTACAAATTGTCCCTTTTTCCCTTTATAAAAGAAATTATACTTTACCTATCATACAGAAAGGGGTCAAACCCAAATGCCAAATGGGAAAGGTTCTACGTTTACCTGGGCGAACTTTGACTCGGATTTTCTTCTCGATATACTGGACAGCGGCAAAGCGCCGCCCGACTGCAAGCCGTCGGTTGACACTGACGACCCCGCCTTTCTGGCGACCGGATTGAACCGGCACTATCCAAAACCGGACGAGGCGTTCGTGACGCGGTTTCAAAAGGAAATTGGGCGGTATTTTTTCGGGAAATACCCGGATAAGCTCCGCGAGGTTATGGACGCTCCGAAGGATATAGATATCAATATGTACGCCGCCTCTCTGCGCGATGACTTTGAAAGGCAACCCATGACCGCGGACAGGGCGAAAAAGGTCGCCGCCGTGCTATTGAGCGTCGGCTGCGAAGGGGAAGAAGCCCCGTCGCGGTTCGCTCAAAGACCTCCGGTCGTGAACCTGCGCGACAGCAGCGCGAACGACTTCAATCTATTTCCGTTTCAAAAGGACGCAATTGCCAATCTGCAAGACGCGTTTTTGCAAAAAGGCAAAAAAACCGGAATGCTCGTGATGCCTACCGGCAGCGGAAAGACCATGACGACCGCGTACTTTTTGCTGCGCTACATGATCTCCATCGGTTATCAGGTGGTGTGGCTGGCCCATCGCCATATGCTGCTGAATCAGGCCGCGGGAGCTTTTTACGACAACAGCCCATTGATCAAACTCCACCCAAACTCCACAAAAGAACGTTTTCAATTGATATGCGTATCCGGCGAACACGAGGGCATCAAAAGCGTGGAGCGCGACGATGACGCGATTTTCCTGTCCGTTCAGTCCGTCTATAACAGGCTGGACTTTCTGGAGTCGGTTCTGAGGGAGAAGCTCATTATTGTCGTTGACGAGGCGCACCATGCTATAGCGAAGACCTACCTCGACACCATCCGTTTCATTCAGGATCGGAATGAAAACGCGAAACTTCTTGGACTGACGGCCACCCCGATCAGAGGATATATCGATAAAAAAGAAGACAGCGTCCCTAACAGACAAACCGCCTACTTGCAGAAGATTTTCGGCTGGCCTCCAATTTACGACATTTCGATGGGTAAATTGATCACGGGAAAATTTCTGGCAGACCCGGAAGTGGAGCGGATAGAAACGGGGGAAAACTTCGAGTCGTCGATCTCCAAAGACGAAGCCAGGCAGATGGCTCAGTTGAATAATATTCCCGAGTCGCTGGCTAAAAAAATCGCGGACTCAAAAAAGCGCAACAACCTGATTATCGATCATTACATGAAGAACCGCGACAGGTACAAAAAGACGCTGATTTTCGCGCTGAATACCGTACATGCCCAAACGTTGCACGAAGACCTTGTAAAAAAAGGCGTAAAGAGCGGCTGCGTTTACAGCGGAAACCCAATGGAGAATAATAAGATCATCGAACAATTCAGGAACGATAAACTGGACGTCCTGGTCAATATCAACATAATGACGGAAGGCAGCGACGTTCCAGGTATTCAGACCGTGATGCTCACTCGCCCGACGGGCAGCGACGTACTGCTGATGCAGATGATCGGGCGAGCAATGCGCGGCAGCAACGTCGGAGGAACGGAGACCGCGACCATCGTCGACTTCCATGACAGTTGGGATCGCTACAACTACTGGCTCAACCCGGAGTGGCTGGTCAAGGCCGAACCGGAACCGCTGCCGGGCGTTGCAGGAGTGGCGGGAGATACTGTATTCATCCCTTGGGCCGTGATACGAGCCGCTTACGACAAGGCTCAAAGTGGCTCCGGGCAGTTGAATAGTTCCATTGCCATGCCCTACGGCTGGTATAACTTGGTTAAAGATGACGAAGACTACGTTTTGTTGGTGTTTGAAGATCAGGTGCATGGTTACGAAGAGCTGATTGCGGATTTCAACACCTCCGGCTTGCCGAACGGCTTGAACGAGGTGATGAACAAATATTTCGGCGGATTCTGCGTGCGCCCGTCCGAAAAAGACCTGGAGGTTTTTCTGAGTAATCTGAGCCAGGGAACAGAACCGCCCGAGTTGTTCCAATTCAACGACCGGGACGAGATCGATCCACAGGTGGTCGCGGAAAAAATACGTAAAGAAAACTTGAACATCATGACTTACCCGGATGAATTGTTCGCTAAATATCCGATAATCGAAAGTCTGTTCGGTTTTTTGCCAAAGTACAGGGAACGTATTTTTCATTACATGAATTACCCCGATGGGCGAGGGCCGGGATGCGCTGTCGTTCCATTCCCGGAAACGGCGCGGCTTCCGTTCGAGATCGACGGGGCCTACGACGTCGAACAGTTGATGCAAGAAGTCATCGATGAACAGTTTGGCGGAACCAACCCCGGTATCCGCTCCATACGCTGGACGGACAGGCCTTATCAAAGCCGTTACGGGCAGTATATTCAAGTAGCACTGGAGGACGGGAAAACTGCCAGCGACATACTGATCAACCTGTTGCTCAATTCCTCCCAAGTTCCGCGCGAGGTGGTCAAGTACGTCATTTACCACGAGCTGCTTCATCGAAATTACTGGAGGCACGACCCCACATTCAGGAAGATGGAACACCAATATCCGAATTACGTGGAATTGGAGCGTTTTTTGGACTACCGCCTGCCGAGATTCTACGACTTCCCGTATTGGGACGATAACAACCGAGAGAAAAAGACTTTCCCTCCGCGGGATATTAGGAAGGACGCCGAGGCGCAATACAATCTTGGCGCTATGTACGACGGCGAAGGAGTGGAACATAACTACGCTCAGGCTTTTTACTGGTATCGCAAGGCTGCCGAAGCAGGACATTCCAAGGCACAAAACAGCCTCGGTTCTATGTACGATAAAGGCGAAGGAGTAGAACAAGACCACGCTAAGGCTTTTTCCTGGTACCTTAAGGCCGCCGAGGCGGGAAATGCCGAGGCGCAATACAATGTTAGCGTTATGTACGAAACCGGCGATGGAGTGGATCAAGACCTTGTTAAGGCCGCTTATTGGCGCGATAAAGCTAATAAGGCTTTTCAGAAAAAGCGTTGAGCAGATAGCCCCACGGGGATTGATTACGCA
>Ga0099364_10001483_pt1 | contig 38592 bp, 42 predicted proteins | sample TergutTh196P3_FD_73070 | JGI IMG/M metagenome (GOLD analysis project Ga0099364, IMG submission 73070) | Microcerotermes parvus P3 segment gut microbial communities from Pointe-Noire, Republic of the Congo - Th196 P3 | ecosystem: Host-associated > Arthropoda: Insects > Digestive system > Gut ... | reverse complement strand
AAGGATAACCGCTAATATACCCGAACGGGCGATTTTTTGCCCGTTCGTTTTTTTTACAAAAAAATTAGACAGGCTCTTAAGAATGGGGCCCGCAAACATGGAGCGCTCTTTACATGGTACAAGATAAGGATGATTTTTTAATCGGAGTGCATATTGTCGGCGTTTCGTAACCTTGAAGCTGGTTCACCGCCTCCACGGAAATTTTAGTTTTTACCCTGTTAATATGTGTGAAATTTAAACTGGCAATGCAGTCCATAGCATATAGTGTGGCCATAGCTATGTGTATGCCGTCCGTTCTATATCTTGCCGACACTATCCTTGCCTCAACGTATACGTCGGCCAGCGCGACGGCATTTGGATTCCTTTCAAGCGTAATAATCCCATAACGCGCAATAAGTTCCAGCATTTGTTCCTTTTTAGGCGAAGACGCCTTAAGCAATTCTTCGACGACGTACTCAGACGTGTATGGTTCTATTTTCCCCATTGATATTTTCTCAAACATCAACCTCGTTTCTCGGGAATAATCCCGCCCTTCTTCCACATATCGATTAAATATCGTCGTTTCAAGATAGACCTTCGGTATCCTCATCAACTTCGCCTCTCTGAGCTTCAATTCTTAGTTTTCTCAAGGACGCCGACAACACCGTCCAGCATAAAACGGACAACCCGATTGACGCGCCTGCGATCTTTCAGCTTCTCCGCGGCATGATTTGAAAGCATTGTATCACTCGAACTGAACACGCCGCTAACCACGAGACAAAACCACATCGTCATGGCGCATAAAATTGGCTTATAATGCGGGTGAGCAAATAGCGAGCCGGAACATTTTTTATCAGGAAAAGAGCCGGCTTATAAAGGATTGGAGGAAAAAGACCTATGAAATGTACTGTAAAACTGGTTTGGGACAATGAAACAAACAGATGGTATACGGAAACGGACGATGTTCCCGGCTTAATTTTGGAAGCCCCGTCGTTTGACGACCTTGTTGATAAAGTACGATTGGCCGCGCCGGAAATGCTGGAACTGAATTGTGATTACATCGGCCCCGTGCATATATCCTTTGAAGCGGAGCGTATTGAGAGGGTATCCTAGTGAATGACTATGGGAAAGCTGTCCGCGAAATGCTGAAAAAGCACGGTTGTTATTTTGTCCAGCATGGAAAAGGTGACCATGATATTTGGTATAGCCCTATTAGTAATCGAAGCAATCCCTCCGGTTGACACCGGAGGTTATTGAAATCGCGTCCCTTCGGGATGCCTTGATTTTGTCTTTAACTCCCAACTCTTCCAATTCCCAAATAAAGCAGGCGGCAGAATGCCGCCCCTGTTATATAAACTTATAGTGTTCAAGGCGTTTTCTTGTTTCTTCCCTTCCAAGCAAAACGGCCACTTCAAATATCCCCGGGCTTACTTTCATTCCCGTAAGAGCGTACCTTAAAGGCATAGCGCATTCCTTCATTTTTATATTGCCGCGCTCCGCCCAGCCTCTTGCCGCCTCCTCAAGCGCTTCATGTCTCCATTCTGCGGAGGAAAGGATTTCATTGCAGAAAGCGCGCAAATTGGCCTTATGTTCTTCCGTCACATCAGAGGCGTCATAACGCGCTTTTACAGGCTCAAAACTTACAAAGTAATCCGAGTACTCCGCCATTTTCTTTGTCGTTTGCCCGCGCCCGTCCATCAAAGTCAAAGCGTCCGCCAGGTATTCATCCGAATGGTTCTGGACCGGCAAGCCCATTTCCGCCCAAAAAGGTTTTACCGTCGCAAGGCGTTCCATCGGAGGCAGCCGTTTGATATGGGACTGATTTATATGATTAAGTTTGTCAAAATCAAACACGGCGGGTTTACGGATAACGCGCTCAAGGCTGAAAAGCGGAACAGCCTCCGCTCTCGTAAAAATCTCCCTATCCCCTCCGGGAGACCAGCCCAGCAGCGCAAGAAAGTTAAACACTGATTCAGGCATGTATCCCATATCTCTGTAATCATAAATGCTTGTGGCTCCATGCCGTTTTGAAAGTTTTTTCTTATCATTGCCAAGTATCATAGGCAAATGGGCAAAACGCGGCGGTTCCCAGCCCAGCGCCTTATAAATGAGCACCTGTTTGGGCGTATTGGATATGTGGTCCTCGCCTCTTATTATATGAGTTATTTCCATAAGATGGTCGTCAATCACGCATGCGTAATTATAGGTGGGCATACCATCACCTTTCAGCATTACTATATCCTTAAGTTCATCGGAGCCCATTTTCTGAAGCCCGTCGCTCATGGATTCTATCCGCCCGTAGACGACATCGTCGAATGACGCGTCTACGCCGCGTTCGACCTTAAATATTATCGCGTCTCCCTCTCTGTAAGCTTTTCCGTCATTCAAAAGCTGCTCGGCGTACCGGCGGTACAGCGGAAGACGCTCGGACTGGCGGTAAGGCCCAAAACCGCCTCCCCTGTCCGGCCCTTCGTCCCAGTCGAGCCCAAGCCATTTCATGCCATCCATTATGGTTTGTTCATACTCTTTGGTCGAACGTTCAAGGTCAGTGTCCTCTATGCGGAGAATAAAAACGCCTCCGGTATTGCGGGCCAATAACCAGTTGAATAAAGCGGTATGCCCCCCTCCTATGTGTAAAGCGCCTGTCGGGCTTGGGGCAAAACGCACTCTTACTTTATCCTTATTTTGAATCATAAAAAAACCTCCTCGTAAATCTGACCTTGGGCAATTATAGCAAGACAAGATAAAAAAAATTACCTCTCAATGTGATTTTTTCAAAAACTGATGAGCTCACTATATGCAACGGGCTATTATATTTATCCATTTTACCCGTAGAACGGATTGTTTTACCTAAAATATAAAAGCCGCTTTTATAGCGCCTCTCAAAATCATGCACAAAGTTCAGACACATAAAACACTGTAAAAACTCAATTTAGTATCGAAAAGTTTGTACAGAAAAGAGCCAACGGCTCTATTATATTTTTTCCGCCGCCGCTTTTATTTTTACGAAATTAGTATCTTTTTATTTTTGCAATACAAACGGAAAATACTGTAAAATAGCCTAATGATTTCTTTATTTATATTTTTGGAGGCGCAAATTCATGGAAATAGTTTTCAGCGGAATGAGACCCACCGGCAAACTTCATCTTGGACATTTAGCGGGAGCGCTCACCAACTGGGTAAAGCTGCAGGATAGTTATGACTGTTACTACAGCATAGTTGACTGGCACGCAATGATGTCCGACTATGAAGATTCAAGCATGGTCAGGCAAAACTGTACGGAAGTGTTGCTGGACTGGCTTGCTGCCGGGATTGATCCGGAAAAATCATGCGTATTTGTTCAGTCTCATGTACAGGAACACGCGGAGCTTGCGCTTGCGTTTGCCATGGTTACCCCGCTTGGGTGGCTTTTTCGCAACCCGACGTACAAAGAACAGCTTCGCAATATAGAAAACCGTGATATTCAAAATTATGCTTTCCTCGGCTATCCTGTTCTTCAGGCAGCGGACATCCTTCTTTATAAAGCAACCATCGTGCCTGTGGGCGAAGACCAGGGCGCTCATTTGGAGTTGAGCAGGGAAATAGCACGCAGGTTCAACCATTTCTTTGGAGAAAACAGGCTGCCTGAACCAAGAATGCTTCTTACCCCCACTCCGAAAGTCCCCGGCACGGACGGACGCAAGATGAGCAAGTCCTATAACAATTCCCTTTTGATTTCCGAGGACGCTGACAGTATGTGGTCGAAGCTGAAAACCATGGTTACCGACCCCGCGAGAATTAAACGCACTGATCCCGGTGAACCTGAAAAGTGTCCCGTCTGGGATATACAGAAGGTATTCAATAACAATGAGCAGGAAATGCTTGAAATAGCGGCAGGTTGCCGTTCAGCCGGAATAGGCTGCATTGATTGTAAGAAGAAACTTAATAATCATATAGAACGCGTCATGACGCCGATACTCGAAAGACGCAAAAAATACGAAAATTCACCCGATTTGCTTTCGGATATCCTTAACGAGGGAGCGAAACGCGCTGCAAAAGTAGCGCAGAAAACGATGTCTGAAATTCGGGAAGCCATGGGATTGTTGATAAAACCATAATGCCGTCCAATATTGAAGTTTCCATAGATGGTTTTACCGGCCCTTTGGACCTTCTGTGCCATCTTGTGGAAAGCCGGCAGATGCAAGCATCAAAAATAAAGGTTGCTCAGCTTGTCAGGATTTACGGCGCGTATCTTTCCAAAACGAGGAATGCTTCCGCTGAAATCATTTCTGAATTTTTTTTCATGGCCGCTAATCTGCTTCTGCAAAAAGTGCTGTCTTTGCTCCCTTCCGATAAGGACGATGAATTAAGCGGGTTTGAAGAATTACAGGAATCATATGAAGATGTCATATCCGAAGAGGAGCTTCTTGCGCGTATGTCGCGTTTCAGCCCTTACCGCACAGTTACAGGCTGGCTGCTTGAGCGTAAAGCTAAACAGGGCGGAAGGTTCAAAAGAATATCCTTACAGGCGGATGATGAAAAAAGAATCCCGATATACGAACTTGGGGATTTATATAATCTGAGCAAACTTTGGTGGGACATTTTAAATGCCTGCGGTAAAAAAAATAATCAGGATAATGATTTTACGGACGAAGATGAGTGCTGGGACGGCGTTCCGGAATCTTTGCCCGACGAGGCCCGCATACAAACGCGCATTGAAGAGATAACCGAAAAATTGAAAATTTCTCCCACGCTGCTTTTGAGCAGCCTTATCGAGGAACAAAAGCTTTACTCCGCCCGTTCGGTTTCAGCAGTGGTCGTAACGCTTCTGGCCCTTTTGGAGATGTGCCGCATGAAAAAAATATCCGTATTTCAGGAGGAACTTTTTGGCGAAGTCAGGATTAACGTTGCTTTCAGCGACCGCGTCGCATATTGAGGCAATTTTATTCGTAGCATCAACGCAGGTATCGGAAAGAGAGCTTTCTGAAACTCTTGGAATCCCTATGCGCGAAATATCCGCAGGCTTGCTGGAATTACAGGAGCACCTTGTGAAACACGCTCACGGGATTGAATTACAAAAGATAGCGGGGGGATGGCAGCTTGTCACGCATCCGCATTATTCTGAAATCATCTCCTTATTCCGTGATGTTTCGGAGCGTCAGAGAGTGAAACTCAGCAAGGCTTCCGTGGAAACTCTTGCGATAATAGCTTACAACCAGCCGGTTACAAGAAGCGAGGTCGAGGAGATAAGGAGCGTCAGAAGCGAAAGCGTTATTGAAACGCTGCTTTCCCATGGGCTTATAAGGATAGCGGGCAGAAAAAAAAGCGTGGGCTCCCCGCTGCTTTATAGAACTACGGACAGATTCCTTGAGGTCTTTGGCCTGGCCTCAATATCGGAACTCCCCTCGCTTGAGGAGATAAGTATTGCCGTTTCGCAGGAGGAGAACCAATAACAATGCAAAAAATCAGGCTTAACCGTTATCTTGCTATGTGCGGGATTGCCTCAAGGCGCAAGGCGGAGGAAATATTAGCGCAGGGCAGAGTAAGGGTAAACGGAAAAATAGTTTTGCTCCCGTCGTTGCAGGTAGAATCAGGGATTACCCAGGTTACACTTGACGATAAATTGATGCTGCCCGAACGATATTTATATTTAGTTATGAATAAACCCGCGGGTTACGTTTGCGCGGTTACTGACAAATATGACAGCGTTATTATTGAACTTTTGCCGAAAGAATATCGGGAAAGGCGCATTTTTCCCGTCGGGCGCCTTGACCGTGACACCGAAGGGCTCATTATTTTGACTAACGACGGTGATTTTGCTCAACGTATAGCTCATCCTTCTTTTGGAATAACGAAAGAATACGAAGTCATGCTTGACCAGCCGATAACGGATAAAGCGCTTTCAAGATGGAAAGAAGGGTATTCTTTAAAGGATTCTCCGCACTGGCGCAGCGATAATTTTCCTGATGACCATATAGTAAAGCCAATAGAATTGGCCAGACTTGACAAATGCGACAACCGGGTGCGAGTGGTAATAAGAGAAGGCTTAAAGCGTGAGATAAGGGAAATGGTCAGGCTGACCGGTTACAACGCGAAATTTCTCATAAGGACCAAAATCGGAAAATTACGGCTTGCCGGTCTTGACCCCGGAGATTGCACAGAATTTGAAAAAGAGGAATTGCTCAGAAAAATCAGCGAGGGTGGAGAGATATGATAATAACAATAGACGGTCCGGCCGGGGCCGGTAAGAGTTCGGTATCCAAAAAAGCGGCGGCAAAACTTGGTTTGAATTTTCTTGATACAGGAGCTTTGTACCGCGCGCTTGCCTACGCTCTTGATAAAAACGGGATACCTCCCGTCCCCGGAGATAAATTGGATGAAGAGTTGGAGAAACTGGAAATTCAACTTTCCGACGGCATGGTTCTTGTAAACGGGACCGATGTTTCAAAGGAAATACGCAGCCCTCATGCGGACAGGATCGTCTCTCCTTATTCCGCTTTACCTCAACTGAGGGCGCGTCTTTTGAACTTACAGCGCCGCCAGGCCGCTTTTGGCAAAGGAATCGTCGCGGAAGGGCGGGATATTGGCAGCGTTGTTTTTCCGGAAGCCGACGTTAAAATTTTCCTGACGGCCAGCGCGGAGGAACGCGCAACGCGACGCTATAAGGAACGTTTAGCCAAAGGAGAAGCGGCTCAGTATGACGAAATATTGTTGAGCGTGAAGGAACGTGACAGGATAGATTCCGAACGCGAAACCGCGCCGCTTGTCAAACCCGAAGGAGCGCATCTGATAGATTCGTCCCATATGAGCGAGCAGCAGGTCGTTGACGAGATAGTTTCAATTGCCATAAAAAACAATGCACAATTTACAATGCATACCCTAAAGGGCATCACCTAAAGGTGACAAGCAAGTAACGAACAATGAAAAGACAAAATACGGACGGAACGCCCGCGCTTCCAGGGATTCGGCAAGCTTATCGTAAGCATATATCATCTTTGCTGCTTTTTGGCTCTAATGGTACCGTTGCCAGCTACATTTTATTAAATAGTTATGAAATCGTGTTCACAAGGACATTGATTGGGAGCTTATTCCTTATAGCCGTTTTTCTTCTTTCAAAAGGAAAATTCAGCGGCTGGAAAAATAAAAAACATTTCAGATACTTAATCGTATCTGGCGTTGCAATGGGGACAAGCGGGATGTTTCTCTATGAAGCATACACGCAAATCGGCGTCAGCATCGCAACGCTCACTTATTATTGCGGCCCGCTGATAGTGATGGTTCTTTCCCCTTTCATTTTTCGTGAACGGATAACCGCTCCTAAAATACTTGGATTTTTCGCGGTTTTACTCGGGATATTCTTTGTAAACGACAAAGTTATTGTACAGGGCGGATTTTCATGGGGATTGCTTTGCGGCGTCATGTCCGCTTTTATGTATGCGCTTATGGTCATCTTTAATAAAAAAGCAACAAGCATAACAGGGCTTGAAAATTCAATTTACCAGCTATCCGTGAGTTTTTTTACCGTAATGATTTTTGTATTGATAAAGCAAGGTATAACAATTTCCCTTGCACCTCAAAACATATTCCCGATTTTGTTTTTGGGTGTCGTTAACACAGGGATAGGATGCTATCTCTATTTTTCCTCCATCCAGAAACTACCGGCTCAATCCGTGGCTATTTGCGGGTCTTTGGAACCGCTGTCAGCTTTGATTTTCTCAGCTCTTTTACTGCAAGAACGGTTAACGCTTATTCAAGTAGCCGGGGCTATTTTGATTTTAGGCGGAACTACTTTTGCGGAGTTTTTTCATAAGCCAATGACCGACCAGTAGAAACGAAATTATGAAAATTCAGTCGTTATGTGCCGGCGGCGTTCTTTTTCGTCTTTAAGTTGCCTTCGATTTTATGGCGTTCCGCCAATTTTGCCCTTACGTCGCGGGGAGTTACGCCCTGCATGAACATCAGCACAAGCATGTGATATGCAAGATCGGATATTTCGCCGATCAGTTCCGATTTCACGCCATTTTTGGCCGCAACGATAGTTTCCGCCGTTTCCTCGCCGATCTTCTTTAAAACTTTATCTATGCCCTCGTTTAGCAGATAAGAAGTGTAGGATTTTTCCTTTGGATTGACGAAGCGGTCCTTGATTCGCGCATAAATTTCGTCCAGTACGTCAAATTCCGCATGCGCGTTGCCGAAACAACTGTAATTTCCGGTGTGGCAGGCCCCTCCGCCGGTCTGTTCCACTTGAATCAAAAGCGTGTCGTCATCGCAATCGAACGCCATGTTTATAATTTTTTGCACGTTGCCGGAGGTTTCGCCTTTGTGCCATAATTTATTCCGCGAGCGCGACCAGAAGCATGTTTCGCCGTTTTCCGCCATATAGTCGTAGCTTTCCTGGTTCACATACGCAAGCATCAGCACCCGCCCGGTGTAAAAATCCTGCACGACGGCAGGTATCAGTCCCTCTATTTTCTGCATGGTATTTCGTTTCTCTCCATTTCCGATTTCACGTCGCTGACAGTCGCCTTCCCATAGTGAAACAAGCTCGCGCATAACGCGGCGTCACAGTTGGTTTTTCTGAAAACGTCGATAATATCAATTATGCCGCCGCAGCCGCCGCTGGCGGTGACTGGAATGTCTGTGGCGTCAACCACCGCTTTCGTCATTGAAATATCATAGCCGTTCTGGGTTCCGTCGCCGTCCATAGATGTCAGCAAAATCTCGCCCGCGCCAAATTCCTCGCATTTTTTCGCCCATCCTGCTAAATCAAGCCCGGTGTCGTCCCGCCCGCCTCTGACGATAACGTGAAAACCACCGCCGATTTTTTTGCCGTCTATCGCGGCGACAATTCTTCCTTTGCCGAATTCCGCGCTTGCCTCGCGAATCAACTCAGGATTGGATACGAACGCCGAATTGGCCGACGCTTTATCCGCTCCGGAGGCGAATATCCTGCGCATATCGGCGATAGTGCGTATGCCGCCGCCGACAGTCACCGGAATGGAGAGCTTCCCCGCAATACGCTCGATAAGCGGATAAATGGTCTCACGTCCCTCGTAAGTGGCTGTGATGTCAAGCAGGACTATCTCATCCGCGCCCTGTTCCTCATAACGTCTCGCAATCTCAACAGGGTCGCCGATGTCGGATATATCGACAAAATTTACGCCTTTAACTACTTTGCCGTCCTTAATGTCGAGGCACGGGATTATCCTTTTCGCCAGAATTTTTGCCAGGTCCACTTTATTTTCGTAATATGCTTTGCCCACGATGGCGCCGTAATAGTTCAGCGCTTTTTTAATATCCGCCTCGCAGCTCACCCCGCCCGAGACGATCACGTTTATACCCTTGATTTTCGCGTACATATCCCAGTTCGGCGCGGTCAAAGTCCCGTCCCTGGAGATGTCCGTCGCGACGATAAACCGCGCTCCCATACTTTTCAGATGTTCTATAAAATCAAGATAATCCACGCCGCCGTCCTCAAGCCATCCGCCGGTCAGCACCCTGCCGTCCTTAACGTCAACGCCGACTACAATTCTTCCATCTCCGTACTTTTCGATCATAGCCCGCGCGAATTCCGGTTTTTTTACCGCGATCGTTCCCAAAATCACGCGATTGATCTTTAATTCATCAAGATAGAGGGATACCGTCTCCTCGTTTCTGATGCCGCCGCCGACTTGTACCGGGATGTCCGCGTTTCCGCGGATTTTGCTTATGGTTTCGACGTTTGCCGCGCTTCCTGCCTTAGCGCCGTCCAGGTCCACCACGTGCAGATATTTTGCGCCCATTTTTTCAAAATTACTTGCCAGTTCGGCGGGGTTTTTGCTGTAAACCGTCTTTTGCGCGTAATCGCCTTTATACAACCGTACTACCTCTCCGTTTTGCAGGTCTATTGCCGGAATGATCATCTAAAGCACTCCTTTCGTGGACGGTACGCCCTCCCCGGTCACCTTGACCGCCTGCCCGAACGCGCAGCCAAACGCCTTGAAAATCGCCTCGCATTTGTGGTGTTCGTTCTTCCCGTAAAGCAGGTTGATATGCAAAGTTATACCAGCATTGAAAGCAACCGCGCGGAAAAATTCTTCCATCATTTCGTCCCTGACATCCGCGTTAAAGACTAAGTACGGACGACCGGAGACGTCCACGTCCACCTGCGCCAGACACTCATCCATGGGTATGCGCGCGCCTCCGTACCGCGCTATTCCTTTTTTATCCCCCAGCATTTCGGAAACAGCCAGACCCAAAGTTATTCCGACGTCCTCTATTGTGTGATGCGCGTCAACATGTAAATCGCCTTTGGCATGGATCTCCAATTTCAGCCCGCTCCTAAAGGCGAACAATTCCAGCATGTGATCGTAAAATCCCACGCCTGTGTCTATTTTGGTTCGATTTCCGAACTCAACGGTTACTTCGGTTTCGTTTGTTTTTCTATACAATTTAGAAATGCCTCCATTTCAGCGTCCGTACCGATTGAAATTCTCAAGAAATCGCTGATCCTTGGCTTATTCCAATACCGCACCAGAATTTTATTGGCAAATAAGCGTTCGTATAAGCCTTTTGCGTCCGGAGCTTCCATAAACAGGAAATTGGCCTGCGAATCCAACACGTTATAGCCTAATTCGCGCAATTTCGCCGCTGTTCGGTCACGGGTCCCGATTATGCGCTTGCGTGTCTCATTCCAGTAATCCGCGTCGCCGATGGCCGCTATCGTTCCGGCTTGCGCCAGTAAATCCAGCGGATAGGAATTAAAGGAGTTTTTCACCGTCCGCAAACCGGCGGTCAATTCTTCGCTCCCCGCCGCAAACCCCACGCGCAGCCCCGCAAGAGAGTATGATTTTGAAAACGTCCGCACGACAAGCAAATTGTCATACTTGTCATTCAACGCGACCGCGCTTCCCACGTTTTCCGCGTTTTCCGCGTTTTTCGTGAGGGTAAAGTCAATATACGCCTCATCTATGATTACGACGCCCTTTGTATTTCTTACGATTTCCTCGATTTCAGCAAGCGTCAGCGCCACGCCGGTCGGCGCGTTGGGATTGGCGATTATCACGCCGTTCGCGTCCCGATAGTCGTTAACGTCAATCGTAAAATCCCCGCGTAACGGAACCGTTTTCACCCCAACGTCATACAGCTCGCTCCAAACCGGATAAAAACCGTAAGAAATATCGGGCATCAGCACGTTTTCCCTGCCGCTGAAAAATGCCAGAAACGCCAGCGCCAACACCTCATCCGACCCATTGCCAACAAAAATATTACCCGCGCGCAGCCCCAAATTTTCCGCAATGGCCTCGCGTAATTTATCGCTTTCGCTGTCGGGGTACAGTCTCAAATTCATAACATCGGCATTTTTCAACGCCTCCTCCACTTTTGCCGAAGGCGGGTATGGATTTTCGTTGGTGTTCAGCTTAATCCAGCCGCTTTGCGGCTGTAAGCCCGCGACATACGGCGTAAGATTTCTTGCTTTTTCGCTTAAATAATTCATTCTTTCACTCCTCAAACCTGACGTTAATACTGTTCGCGTGTGAGCTCAGTCCCTCTAATTGAGCAAATTTCACGATGTCGTCCTTGAATTCTTCCAGCGCCGCGCGCGGATAATAACTGTAAGCGCTCCATTTCATGAAGTCGTATACGCCGAGCGGCGAGTAGAATCTCGCCGTGCCGCCTGTGGGAAGGACGTGGTTTGTCCCGCTCAAATAGTCGCCCAGCGGCTCTGGCGTGTGTTCGCCCAGGAATATTGACCCGGCGTTATGAACTTTTGCCAATTTTTCAAACGGGTTTTCCGTTAAAATTTCCAGGTGTTCCGGCGCGATGTCGTTCGCGATGTCGAACGCTTCATCAAGGCTATCCGCCAAAATCGCCGCTCCGTAGTTTGCGAGGGATTTTTCAATAATTTCCCTGCGCGGAAGCCCGATGATCTGCCGTTCGATCTCCAGCTCAGTTTCGCGGATTATCCTTTCGCAGGTGGTTATAAGCATCGCGCTTGCCAATTCGTCATGCTCGGCCTGGCTCATCATGTCGGCGGCGATATACTTTGGATTCGCGCGCTCATCCGCGATAATCAGCACTTCGGACGGCCCCGCGATCATGTCGATGTCAACCTCTCCATATACCGATTTTTTCGCCGTCGCGACAAATATATTGCCCGGCCCGACAATTTTGTCCGCTTTGGCGATAGTTTCCGTTCCATAGGCCGCCGCCGCTATCGCCTGAGCCCCGCCTATTTTGTAGATCGTATCAATACCGCAGCACGCCGCAGCCGCGAGGATCACATCGGCAACTCTGCCATCCGCCTTGACGGGCGTTAAAATAAAAATCTCTTTCACCCCCGCGAGAAGGGCGGGAATGGCGTTCATCAACACGGTTGATGGATAGGCGGCGGTCCCGCCCGGAGTATATAAGGCAACTCTTTGGATCGGGCGGGCTATCTGCCCCATAATAACGCCGTTATCCTTGAAAATTCCCCATGATTTGCACTTTTGATTAACGTGAAATTCCCTGATTTGTCCGCTCGCCCTATGCAGGATCCGCATGAAATCCTCGCCGACATCTTGAATTGCCGATGAAATTTCATCCCGGCCGACAAGCAGGTTTTTGCCCGTGAATCCATCAAATTCCGCAGCATACCTGTGGACGGCTGTATCTCCATTTGTCTTCACATCCGCCAGAATTTCCCGCACGGATCGCGCGACCGTTTCGCCGGCCTCCGTCCTCCTGCTCTTGATTTTGGTTAAATCCCTATTTAAACGCATTCTTCAGTATTTCAACCATTTTTGACATATTTTCGTCATATTTGAGCGCGGCCCTGCTGACTAAAATTTTAGTCTGGATTGGCATTGCTTCGTCAAATATGACTAGGCCATTTTCCTCCAATGCGCGCCCGGATTCCACAATATCGAAAATCACGTCTACCCCGCCATGCTTTGGCATTAGCTCCGTCGAGCCTGAAACGGATATGATGTCAGCAGCAATTCCCCTGTGGGCAAAATATTTCGCCGCGATGTTCGGATGCTGTGTCGCGACCTCCAGAATTTTTTCATCGCTGCTCTTGCATTTTTCGTAAAATACCCTGCTCTTAGGCTGCCCTGCTACACAAAAACGCGATTTTTCGCAGAGTTTCAGGTCCGGGAGAATATCGCTTATGAAATTATCTCCGCGCATGGAGTTTGTGGCGTTTGCGCTCACGCTTGACAGTTCATACTCCCGATAGCAGTCAAACGCCGAAATGCCCATATCCGCCCAATTTTTGTCAACATACTGTGGAATGTCGGCGATACGCACAAGCAGGAATACCGCAGCCCCTTCATCGCTCGCAAATTCCAGATGTCTCAGTTCTCCAAGCTCAATTTCCCTCTCAAAATCCGCGGAGGAATATCCCGCTTTTTTGAATACCTCATATGCTTTTGCGTTCAGTCGTTTCCCTTTTGGCAGCGCAATAACAGCTTTTCTCATAAAACACCAATCCTCACATATAACATATTTTATTTCATACGCTAAGTTTATCACTTTTTTGAACCGTTCAAGCTTTATCTACTCAACTTTCGTTCTAAATATCTGAACATGGCCGTCCTGTATATCAAGCGGCTGTAGTGCAGATATTTACACAAGCCCCAAATACTTTTCAAAAAACTTCATCAGCTTATCTATAACGCCCTGTTTCTTTTCTGTGCGGTTGCCTTCGCCGAAACGCGACACGGGAGGCAGGATTTTATCTATGTCCGTCCCTGTGGTTTATTGTAGTAGTCATTATACGTTTTGAGAAGCACGACGACGCCCGCGTCCTTGTCGCCGAACAGGGCAATAGCGTCGTCGGTCGCCTGTTTCAAGTCGCGAAAGGCTACGATATTCCCGAATGTCTTTACGCTGTTGAGTATGCGATTGGCGCGAGAATATGGCTGTATCAAGCCGTGCCGCTTCAGGTTTTTATCCACCAAAAGCGTATTCAGCGTGGTCGCGTCAAAGCCTGCAAGGAACATATTAACAACAATAAGTAAATCAATCTCGCGGTTTTTTACGCGCTGCGAGAGGTCTTTATAGTCATTCTGAAACTTGTCCGAAGATGTATCGTAATTCGTGCTGAAAGCGGTATTATAGTCCTTTATCGCCGCTTCAAGGAAATCGCGGGAGCTTTTATCCAGAATATCATCTTTCTGCCTGACCGTATTGATAAAGTCAATGCGGAACGGAAGCACGTTCCCGTCGTTAATAGCCTCAACGATTGTGTTAAGTATGGAGCTTATCGCCAAACGCCTGTTCGGTCGTCATTGAAAAGCGGATTGCCACTGCCACCGGGTCCCCCGGCAGCGTTAACCGCGAAAATCAGCGTTCCAGTGAAGCCGAAAATAACGAGTAATGAATCCAACATTGGCAACATTTAATCGCCAAAAAGTTCGGCGCGAAGTTTAAGCCGCTTAAGATGTATCTTTGACGAAAAGTGATTTATTGCTTGTTTGGATATGATTTATCATGATGTTTTCGAAATATTTAACTATGTATGTACCCGCAAAAAAAATTTATTTTATTTTTCATGAAAAAACGTAAATATTGCCGAAATTGAGTCCTTTTTTTTTGCCGCCGATTATTACCGGTTTATCCCCGGTTTCGTTTCATTGAAATACTCATAAGAAAAATTTTTCTAAAATCGAAAATTTTTCTGTTGATGCGTTATAATCCAACTACAGAAACATATTTGGAGGTTTTGACGTATGACGGAAAGGTATAATTTTCAGACGGAAGCCAAAGAACTTTTGGAGATGATGATTTATTCCGTGTATTCGAATAAGGACATATTTTTGCGTGAGCTCATATCGAACGCTTCGGACGCGTTGGACAAGCGCCGTGTCGCCGCGCTGAAAAATGAAGTTCCGCCCCAGGACGCGCCTGAAATCCGCATAGAAAGGGACAAAGAGAAACGCATATTGTCGGTAAGCGATAACGGAATCGGGATGAACCGCGATGAACTCGTGTCCTATCTTGGAACGATAGCGAAATCGGGGACGCGCGAATTTATTGAAAAGGCAAAAAATAACATGGAGCTGCAGGAGGCCCTCATAGGCCAGTTCGGGGTCGGTTTTTACTCTTCATTCATGGCCGCCGATCATGTCGAGGTCGTGACGAAACGCGCGGGGGACTCGCTCGCCTGGCGTTTTGAATCATCGGGCGACGGGACGTATTCCATAGAGAACGCGGAAAAGGACGATGCCGGAACCACGGTCACGCTCCGCCTCCGAAACATGACAAAGGAAGAAGGGCACGAAAGCAAGGACTATACCGACGAATGGACACTGCGCGACATAATACGCAAATACTCCGATTTCGTGAGTTACCCGATAATAATGAAGGTCACGAAATGGGAAAATGATACAAGCACTCAAGCTGACGAAACGGTAAACTCCCGGAAAGCGATATGGACACGCGCGGAGAGCGAAGTATCGGATGAGGAATATGACGAGTTTTACCGCCATATCTCACGTGACTGGCAAAAGCCTCTTGCAAGGCTTTGTTTCAGCGCGGAAGGGACGGTCGATTTCAAAGGGCTCATATTCATTCCTTCCGCCGCGCCGTTTTCCATGATCATGGGGGAAAGGGACAGCGGGATACATCTTTACATCAAACGCGTTTTCATAATGGAGGACGCGGAGCAGTTGATCCCAAGGTATCTCAGGTTCGTGCGCGGGGTCGTTGACTCCGAGGACTTGCCGCTGAACCTCTCCCGCGAAATATTGCAGGACGACCCGCGCGCGCGGGTGATAAGGCGCGGGACCGTAAGAAAAATTTTCTCGTTCCTAAAGAAATTGCGCACGGATGAACCGGCGAAGTATGAAAAATTCTGGGAGTCCTTCGGGACCATATTAAAGGAAGGGCTTGTTCAGGACCACGAGCAGCAGGAGTCCATCTTTGAGCTTTGCCTTTTCCGTTCCACGAACGGCGATAGCTGGACTGCGCTTGACGATTACATCTCGCGCATGAAACCGGAGCAAAAAAAGATATACTGGATCGCAGGGCGCGATGTAAACGCGCTCCGGGCTTCCCCGCTTTTAGAGAACTTTAGGGGCAGGGGAACGGAAGTCCTGTTTTTATGCGACCCCATAGATGAATTGATAATGGGCGCCACGCGCAAATACAAGGAAAAAGAATTTGTTTCAGTTTCGGCCTCCTCCGAAGATAATGAATTGCCTGAGATCCCGAAGGAGCTTGAGGAAAAATTCGCTCCGCTCACGGAGGCGATGTTTAAAGCGCTCGATAAATCCGTAAGCGCCGTTAAGTTATCCTCCCGCCTGTCCTCATCCCCGGCCTGCCTTGTAAGCGACGGAGGCGGGATGTCCTTCCAGATGGAGCAGCTTATGCGCGCCATGGGAAAAGGAGCTGAAATGCCGGATGCAAAGCGTATCCTTGAGATCAATCCTCATCATCCTATAATCAATTCATTGCTGGAGCAGAAAGAATCCGACAAATTCGAGGATTTTACCGGAGTGCTGTATGATCACGCATTGATAATGGAAGGAGGGCAATTACAGGACTTACCGGCTTTTTCCGGCAGAATCTCAGCTTTAATGGAATTAGCTCTTGGGCATACAAAAGATTCAAAAACAGATGCGAGCGGAGGATGATGTCAAGTGGAAGGCGAAGTAACGGAAACTGCGGAGAACGAGGCGCTTCAGGTCGATTATCCGGTAGAAATCACGTGGGACGAGCCGATTCAACCAGCTTTTGATTCCGAAGAAGATATTATTAAAGATGCGGCAACAATTTTAGGATGCACTGAGAACGAAATTTTACAACTCTGCGCTATTTTCCATAAAGAGGCGCATGAGTTGCCGGATATTTTTTCAGAATTAGGCTGGGGCGCGGATCAAGTACTAAAACTTGACAGGACGCTTTCTCCGGTTTTTTTAGCCGTCAAACTCAAACTTGACAACGGAAGCAGTATTGGCGCCTGCGTGGCAATGTGCCTGATTTTTGACGTAAGCAAGAGTTCTGTAATGGAGGAATTGTATTGGGTCACACACGGAAAGTTCCCCGATTGGTTTTCCGTAAACGAAGTATGGGAAAAATTCCGCGTAGACATAAACCAAATAGGCGGAAATTTTGAAAGCGTCCTGTTTAAAATGGTACGCACCGACTTCAAATCTGTGTTTACAATAGAGACGCTGCGTAAACTGGCCACCGCCGACACCCTGGAGCTGAGAGACAATATTTGCGAAAGAATTATAGAATCTTGCGTTCCAAGCGTCTTTCCTCAGAAGCCTGTTTTTGAAATTGATGTCGAGCGTTTTAGCGCCTCCAGGCTGACGCTTGGAGGCATAAAAGCGGAAATAGAGGAAGAAGAACAGGTATTTATTGATTTTACAAGTGAAGAAGGAAAAGAAGAAGTTTGTATCGTATGCTCGCCTGTAATCGATCCGGTAAAAGGAAAAGTCGCAAGCGAACTTAAAAAAGGCGATTTTATCCGCGTGGAACTCAATGACGGTCCGGGCATAGCAGGAGTCGTATATTACCTGTTGAATAAAATCAAGCTTGACACTATGTTCCCGGTAATTTCCGCAGAAGTAAGCGAAACCGGTACTGCGACGGTAAAATTTTTGATCAATAATGAAATAACCGGAATAACGCGCGTGCCAGGAGAAGTTCGCTTAAAAGCTTATGAAAATCGCGTCAATATAAAAACGACGTTTTTAGCGAAACTGATTCCTTTATTTTTCATCGCGTCTTTATTGTCTATGCTGGTAATTGTGCTGTATTACCTGATCAGGTGATCCGCTGATTAAATATATAGGAGGGATATTTATGCGCAAAGTTTATATGGACAACGCCGCGACGACATACGTTTTACCTCAGGTCCTGAATACCATGGCCCCATGGTTCAACGAGTATTACGGCAACCCGTCGTCAATTTACTCTTTATCCGGTAAAAGCCGTGAAGTCATCGCAAAATCACGGCAACAGACGGCTGAGACGATAGGGGCCGACAGTTCCGAAATATTTTTCACGGGAAGCGGGACTGAAGCCAATAACTGGGCGTTAAAGGGGGTATCATTCACCTTTAAAAAGAAGGGCAATCACATTATAACCACGGCGATAGAACATCACGCAGTCCTTCATACCGCTGAATTTCTTGAAAAGAACGGGTTCAGCGTCACATATCTCCCCGTTGACCAAATGGGACGCGTGAGCGTTGATGATGTAAAAAATGCCATGACGGACAAAACCATAATAGTTTCGGTTATGTTTGCGAATAATGAAATAGGCACTATTCAGCCGATTTCTGAAATAGGCGCGCTTTGCCGCTCGCGGGGAGTGATCTTTCATACGGACGCGGTCCAGGCGGTCGCGCATGTCCCCATTGACGTCGCAAAAATGAACATAGATTTGCTCTCGCTTTCCGCGCATAAATTTAACGGCCCTAAAGGCGTCGGCGCCCTTTATATACGCAAAGGGCTCAGATTTGAGAATTTCATGCACGGAGGGGGGCAGGAAAAGGGGCGCCGCGCCAGTACGGAAAATACCGCCGGCATAGTCGGGCTTGGAGCGGCGGCGGAAATCACGCTTGCGGACATGCCGGGGGAAATAAAAAGAATAAGCGGCCTGAGAGATAAACTTATTGACGGCGTCATGAAGCTTATTCCTCACGCAAAGTTAAACGGAGCTCCCGGAGACGGAAGGCTGCCGAACAACGCTAATTTCAGTTTTATAGGTATCGAAGGGGAAACTTTGCTTCTTGACCTTGACTCAGCGGGCATATCCGCTTCCACCGGAAGCGCGTGTACATCAGGTTCATTGGACCCGTCGCATGTCCTCATGGCTATGGGGTTATCGCATGAAATGGCGCATGGGTCATTAAGGCTCTCTTTAGGGCAGCAAAATACGGAAGATGATATAGACTATCTTCTTAGCGTGCTTCCCGGAATTATAGCAAGAAGGCGTGAAATGTCGCCCTTATGGGATGATTATATAAAAAAGCAATAAGTAATTATCAGCGCGTATTAAAACGAAAAAAACAGGGGGGAATTATATGTACAGCGGCAAGGTAATGGATCATTTTCAAAACCCGCGCAACGTTGGCGAAATCGAAAACGCGGACGGAGTGGGGGAGGCAGGAAATCCGAAATGCGGAGATATAATGAAGATATTTATCAAGGTTGAGAACGACGTACTGACCGATATTAAATTTAAAACCTTCGGGTGCGCTTCGGCTATAGCTTCCTCAAGCATAGCTACTGAGCTTGTTAAGGGAAAAACATTGGACGAGGCCTGGAGCCTGACCAATAAAGCCGTGGCGGAAGCCCTTGACGGGCTGCCGCCTGTGAAGATGCACTGTTCCGTGCTCGCGGAGGAGGCCATACGCGGGGCGATAAATGATTACCGGGTCAAAATAGGGCTTGAACCGATACCTGTGGAGTATCACGACGAACATTAATCAATATGAACAAAATAAAAGAACTTCTGCTGGAGTTAGTTAAAATTGACAGCGTGACCGCGTCCCCTGACGGAGAAAAAAGGGCGGCGGAATTTATTTACGAATGGCTTTCAAAACTTGATTATTTCGTGAAGAACCCTGAAAAATTGCGCCGCATTGACGTAAAGGGAAAAAATTATTTTGCCGTTTCCGCTGTCGTACACGCGTCAAAGCCCACAAACCGCACGGTCATCCTGACCGGCCATTACGATGTGGTTGACGCGGAGGACTGCGGGGCAATCAAAGGCTGGGCTTATGACCCCGAGGAATATACAAAGCGTATAGCCGATATGAAGATAAGCGACGAGGCGCGGGAGGATCTTGAAAGCGGGCGTTACCTGTTTGGCCGCGGCGTGGCGGATATGAAGCTCGGTTTAGCCATTGAAATGATAATGTTGAAACAGTTTGCCGAGGATACGAGCCTTTATGATGTGAACATCATGTTTCTTGCGGTCCCCGACGAGGAGGGGGATTCTTTCGGGATGCGCGCCGCGGTGGAGCCTTTATGGCGTATGCAGGAGCAGGGTCACGAATTTGTGGTTTACCTGAACACGGAACCTTCATTCGTGGACGGAGAACATAAAAACTCCCCCGCAATCTATCACGGGACGATAGGAAAAATGATGCCTTTCTTTATGTGTGTGGGGAAGGAAACCCATGTCGGGAAATATTCCGAGGGGTTGAATTCGCTTCTCATAGCTTCATACCTGAACATAATAACTGAAGGCAGGGACGGAAGGACGGCGTGCCTTTACATGCGCGACCAGAGGCGAAGCTACGCGGTCACACTGCCTGAACGCACGGCGGTGTATTTTAATCATCTTTACCCACTTTCAAGCGATACGACCCCGGCTTCCCTTATTGAAACGATGAAAGCGGATGCGAAAACCGCGCTGCTGCGTACTTTTGAGCATTTAGGAGCAAAATGGGAGCCGCGCGTGATAACCGTCCTGGAACTTTTGGAACTTGCGTCAAAGAAAGAAGGGGCAGATAAAGCATCGCTCATGGACAAATTGGCGGGCGAATTGCCGGATATGGCGGACGAGCGGGAAAAAAATATCGAAATCGTAAACAGGCTGCTCGATATGAGCGCGGAAAAAGGGCCTTTGGTGGTTGCGGGGTTTCTTCCTCCCTTTTATCCCGCGCGCGAAAATTCGCCCGACTCGCCTTCATGCCGGAATATAGAAAGGGCCATAGAGAAACTTACGGATTACGCGATGAGGGAATTTTCCCTGCCCGTTTACAGGGCCGGCATAATGGGAGGAATAACGGACCTCAGCTTCACCGGTTTTAGCGGCAATGCGGAGGAGCTTGAACCGCTCGCGAAAAATATGCCGCTTTGGGGGCGCGGATACGAAATTCCTCTCTTGGCGCTTGCCCGTATAGACATCCCGGTATTGAACTTCGGCCCTCTTGGCAAGGATTGCCATAAAATGACCGAGCGCGCGGACATGGAATATTCCCTGAATATCCTGCCACAGCTTCTGAGTTTCTTAATAAAAACAGGGTTTAAGGGTTAGGGAAAGCAATTCACAATTAGAGATTAGAAAAAGCAAAGACAAAAAACTGCAGGGACGGCATTTGCCGTCCGCTTTTGTTGGGAGCGCGGGCGGGATCGCCCGCACTTTTTTATTTTTTGCCTTTGCTTTTCCACTACCCCTATACCCTGATTGGTATTACTTATCTGGCAAATTCTTCTTCTATTTCTTTTGGGTCCGATGTTTTTTCCAAAAGGACGGCTAATTTCAGGCGGGCTTTGACCCCGCTTAAGCCATTTGAAAAAATAATATCCTTCACTTCTTTTGTTTTTAGATTTTTTCCGCCGCCCACATATCCGTAAATATCTTGAACAGATCCGGCCAGGCACCTGGATGCAAGCACTATGGGGATTTTTCTGTCTTCCAGCTTTTTCAGGCAATCAATGATCCTTGGGGGCAGGTTCCCCGCTCCCAATGCCTCAATAACAAAACCGTCGATTGGGAAATGTTTATGTTCCCGGGACCCGGGCTGCTCCCGAATCCGTTTTTCTTCCAAAGCCTCAAAGGCTTCAAAGACCAATGAGTTTATGCCGGCAAAAGCCTTTACCAGCATAACATTTTTTGTCATGCTCTTAATATCATAATGCGCGCGTGGGGGTAATTTCCGGGTAAATACAACATGCTTTTCAGTCATGGCGCCAATGGGGCCAAGCCCAGGGCTTTGAAAAGTTGCCAAATTAGTGGTATGGGTTTTGGTTACATCGCGGGCCGCGTGAATGTCATCGTTAAAAACAACGATCGTACCCATGCCTTTTGCTTCATCGCACATCGCGGCCCTTATCGCGCATTGATAGTTATATACCGCGTCAGACCCCAACGCGTCTGAAGAACGCATGGCGCCGGTGACAACGACAGGGACAGAGCGATCGACGGTCATATCCAGGAACCAGGCGGTTTCCTCCAACGTATCCGTTCCGTGGGTGACGACCACGCCGTCCACATTGCCTGAATCGATTTTTTCCAAGATCGCGTTGCGCAAAATAAGCATATGTTGTTCGCTGACGTAGGCGGATGGTATAGGTTCCCCAAAGACCAGCTCCTGAACTAATTCGATATTGTTAGTTTTTAAAAAATCATCCATATTTTTACTGATATTATCGGCGAGAGGATTGCTGTCCTGCAGGTTTACGCCGCCGGCTTCGCTCTTCTTCATTGAGATCGTGCCGCCTGTATAAAAGACGGCTATTTTCTTTTTCGTATTTCGCATGTTGATACTCCTATCGTTCTATTCTGATAAATCAATGCGAGCCAAAGACATAAGCCTTTAACCCGCATCTAATAAATAAAATATTTTGGCGCAGCTCCTAACTGATTATCAATGTGATTACAAAGAGCACCAACATGCCGAACAAAATGGAGGGCCTTTGGAACTTGTTGGCAAGCTTAAGATCCGAGCCCGGGACAACGGGGATAACCGTGGCAAGCGCAGCGACCGGCCCGCCTGTCAGATAGTACTGCATAATGGCACAGCCACCCGCGGCGGCGACAGCGGCGGGAAAAGGATTAACACCCGGAAGAGCCAGGATCAACGTCAAAAACGGAATAACAATGGCTGCTGAAGCTCCATTGGACTGGGTTATTAATCCCGCTAAAGCGGAAACCAGCAGCATGACGAGTATAGGCTGCTGCTGCAGATATCCTCCCAGCGCGTCCGAAACCACGCCGACCAGTCCGGTTTCTCTGATAACGGCGGACATATACATGAATGCGACTGTGGCAAGGAGAGGCACTGCTATTCTGGTCAGGCCTTCCTGCATGGATTTTTCGCCGCCAATGAAGTCCCTGGTGGTCATAAAGACCACGATCAACGCCGAGCAGACGCCCACCACGACAATCGGGAGCCCTACAATAAAGCCCACAATCAGAACGAGAAACGGGAAAATTGCTCTGCCGAACGGGATGTCGGATGCCTCAACAGTAAGCTCGTTACCGTCTGCTGCAACAGCGCCCCCTTTTTTCATTTCCCAGCTCAGACGGAAATAGCTGGCTGCGAAAATTGACAGCCCAACAATGATACCTACCACATTAATGGCGCCGAAACCTATACCGGCCGTAGCTACAACAGCGACCATCGTGGGGTGGGTAAAACCGCCGAAATTGCCGAGGTGTCCGGCGTGGGCTATTGTGCCGGCCACTTTATTTTTATCCACACCCAATGCCACAGCGGGCGGAGCTGTGATAACGGCCGTTATGGCAGGTTGGGTGAATCCTGTCATGCCGCCGATAATGCCTGCGGCAATGCCTCCCGCCGTACAAACGCCGGGGCCTTTGCCCATTTTTTCACCAAACTGCATTACCTTCAGAATTATGGCGTTAAGGAAACCTGCTTTTTCCATAATTCCGATGAACAACAGAACTCCCGTCATATCGAGGATGACAGGGTGCATGCTTGATATAAGCAAACTATTGATAGTCGTCCCGCTGCCGGTCAGCGAAATGCCCGCTGATAAGGCAGAAACAGTCGAGCCCACAAGAGCCGTCAGATAAAGGGGCACTTTGCCGGTAAGCATTAAAATTAGCGTTACTACCATAATAATTTGTGGCACTGTCATTTTTTAACCATCCTTTCTGTCGAAAAACATAAAAACATAACGAAACCGATTTTCCAAACGCGTGAACTTGTGTATTCTGTGGCGCTTTCTTTGAATGATAGTCTTTTCCATGCACCCCCTTATGAAGAATTGAGAATTGAGAATTAAGAATTAAAAATAAAAGCTAAAATATATCAACTCTCAATTCTCAATTTTCCGAAAAATGCTTTTGGGAATCATGCTGTGGATACCCTTGTTGCCGTCAACGATTTGCGTCACGCGGAAGTCCACTGCCAGGCTGCACAGGCCATAGGCTTCCTCCGTGCTCAATCCTTTGGCAGCCGACAGGAAGGCAATGGCGTCGCGCAGCGCGATACGCGCCGCTTCGTCCAGGTCCTCGTGGAAACCCATGGTGATCCAGTGCGTTGGTGTCTCTGCCATTAGGCGCTCCAGTTTCATATCCTTGCGGACGATGAATTCCATTTCCACTTCTTCAGCATAGGTCTCCGCGGCGTTGCCGCATGACTCGCCGTCGCCCTGCATGGCGTGCGCGTCGGCAGCCATAAACAGCGCGCCGGGGACATTGACCGGTATAAACAGCGCCGTGCCGGCGATGAGTTCCTTATTGTCCATATTTCCGGCAAAGTAGCTGGGAACTCCCGGCGGATGCTTTCCGCCCGGTTTGGGCGCGACTGCCATGAAGCCGAGGAATGGACTGAGCGGCAAAGTGACGCCCGGTATGAACTCCGCGGTCTTTTTGTCAGCGGAAATACGAAGGGTTCTGAACAGGCCCTCTTTTACGCCGGCGCCGTCCGGCAGCCCGCCGAGCTTCTTTTCGTCCGGATGTATAAAGTTCACGGCATAATCGCCGGGAACTATACGTTTTATACGGACTTCAAGGACGTCCCCGGGTTCGGCCCCTTTTATGAAAAATGGGCCGGTCAGGGGATAGATGGAGTTGCCGCGGCTGACAACTTCACTGCGCGTATCCGTAAATTCCTGATATGTCATACCGGCGCGCAGTTTCCCTTCCTGCAGCATGACGGTGTTGAAGATAACGCTGTCGCCGTCGTCAATGGTTAGAACATGGGGAATAGCGCTTTCCAACATGCCGCTGTAGGCTTGATCCGGGGTGATTTTAAAGGTGTGGACCTTACTTTTCGATGGAACGGCGGTCAACATGCAAAACACCAAACACAGAAGAAATTTTTACCCACAATAACACCCCCCGAAAAAATGTCAGTGATTAATAATTCTTGAGCCGGACAATGACTTCTTTAGTAAGTATAATGTGAAGCAATCTTACTTGTCAAGGTAATGAAAAATAAGGGTTAGAAAAAGCGAAGACAAAAAAAACTGTCTTTTCTTTAAATGACTATCGAGTTTATTAAGCAATCTCTGCTCCAACAAGTTGCGCATAAGTTATAGTCTCAGTAGAAACACAAGCTTTCAGTAATCTGTTGAAAAGCTGATTATTAAAGCGTCTACGGTTAAAACGCCAACAAAATTCATCGAAATAACGCTGGAGGTGCTTTTTATCCAGCCCGTGATAGGTACCCATTATGAACGCTTTGAGATTCGAAATAATCACATGCAGCCAATGCAGGTGTTGGGGATTATTCTTAGGATCAACTTTTTCTCCTTGATGTTCATAACATGCATCGTTCAACGCATTATACACATTCAGCCCGTCGGTGCTAATCATAGCTCCTGGGGTTATAGTTTCTTTTGCTGTCTCTACAATCGTGGCTCCATCCACACTCTCAACAACCCGCATTTTCACATATTCAGGGTGACCTTCTTCATTCAGAGACACAGCTATCACCGCAGGCGTCTTGTTCGTACCTCGCCCCCTTTTGCCGCTTTCACCGGGTGCTCCGAAAAAAGCGTCATCCATCTCCACTATGCCGTCAAGGTAGTATTCTGCGTCACGATCTCCCATGGCTTTTCTCAGTTTATGTAACATAAGCCACGCTGTATAATGAGATATACCTACATTTCTGGCAATTTGCGCAGCGGCAATACCTCTTTTATCATGGGTGAACAGATAGATGACCAAAAACCACTCTCGTAAGCCTGTGTGGCTTCTATGCATAATAGTCCCAGCTGTTAGAGAAGTTTGGTGACGACATTTATGACACTGATAACGCCCGTAGTCTTGAATAAAAGTGTATTCTTCGTAGCTACATTTAGGGCATCTAAATCCATCTGGCCACTTGATCTTGGAAAAATGTTCACGGCAAGCTTCCTCTGTTGGGAAACGATTCATGAATTCCATGAGGGTAATTTCTTCCTGTTGCATCGCTTCACCTTCTTTTATAATTTGCATCTATTATTGCAAATTTATGACGCTTAGACAACTCAATAGTCATTTTTTTAATTAATTAAGGGGAATCTCTAAAAATTCAATTTTTCGCTGCTGCTGTGACGGCAAAGCCTTGATTTTACTAAGCCGTTTTTCTCAAAAAAGCTATTTTTGGAGGTTCCCTAAGTTTTAAAAATTACCTGTACTGTGGAGACAATTTTCTATTAGACGTTATACCTTCTTCTTCTGGGAAACAAAGGCTCTTCAATACTGATGTCAGGTTCGACAGGGAAGATACCGTCCGGGTTAGTTCCAAGATATTCTACTTCCGTGATTTTTTCATCAGGGAAATATTTCAATCTGAATAAGCCCTTTTCCTCAAGGGCTTTTTTAGCTTCAAAAACTCTATTTGATATTCCTAAATTTTTTCTTACAGTCTCGACTCTCATTTTCTTCTTTGTTTTACCTTCTAACTCCACCAATAAACCGATTGCAAGACATTTTTGCATGTGAGACAGGTCAGTTATGAGTATCTTTGCTATTTCATCTATTAATTGCTCAGGGTCTTGAAATGAAATTGGTCTTTTGACGTATTTCAAATGTATGGCGTTCATGGAATTAAAGAAGTCATTGGCCGCTCGGTCTTTTCTATATTTCTCAAAGGTAGTATCATCAGGCATAGATTGAATAAGATTCCATCGTTTCTGTACATTATCATCAAGTAACATTTGTATCACTCCTTTCTATTGAATATTATACCTTTTGAATATCAGTATCAAGAAAAAATTCTAAAATATTATTTTTTAGAAAGCCCTGTAAATGCTTGTTTTTGATACCCATTTTTAAGATGTCATTTTTATACCTAATATGTTTGAGTAACACGTAGCGGGAATAGAAAGAGTTTTTGGGGAAATTTATTGTTCCATCAATCAAACATTTTCAATTTACTCTGTTTCTGGTGTGTATTCTACAATTTCAGATAAATCACATTTCAATGCGTCGCATATTTTCAAAAGTGTTTGCATATCTACAATTTCATCTTTCCCTAATTTGGCCAGTGTATTAGGGCTTAATCCTGCCATGTTCTTTAGTTCCGTTCTTTTTATCTTCTTGTCAATGAGTAACTTCCATAACTTATTGTAGCTTAAAGACATAAAAACCACCTCCCATATTTTCATAAAATACTATCATATATTATATCAAAATATATTTTAAAGTTATGAATAATATTTTATAACATATTAAAAATATCCTTGACAATATATTTTTATATGTATATAATATATCTTGAACAATATAAAATATATTGTTTAAAATATATATTTAAAAAAGGAGAGGAACAGAATGACAATAGTTGAAATCACGAGCAAGGCACGGCAATTTAAGGAGCTGCAAATATTCATCAAACAGCTTGAAGAAGAAGCAGAAGCACTCAAGAGTGTAATGATAGCAGAGCTTGAGGCGCAAAATACCGACACACTACAGGCAGATATATTTACTATCAAATGGACAGTTTACAAGAGCAATCGAATTGACACAACGGCATTGAAAAACGAGCTGCCGGAAATAGCAGCCCGTTACACCAAATCCACTGAAGCAAAACGTTTTCAGGTCGCTTAACCTAAAACACGAGCTTCAAGGGGTGGATAGCTACGAACTATCCACCCCAAATAATAACACAAATTTATTTAAGGGGTTGTAAATTATGAAAAGGGAACAGTTAAAAGAAATTACAGAGAAATTAGAAATCGGCGTAAAGGAATTATTGAACAGCGATAAATACAAAGAGTATTTGACCTTCTTATCGAAATTCCATAACTACAGTTTTAACAACAGCTTATTGATTCTGCTACAGTATCCATCAGCTTCACTTGTCGCGGGATATGAAACTTGGAGAACTAAACATAAAAGGTATGTGAAAAAAGGTGAGAAAGGAATTAAAATCATAGCTCCTGCACCTATTAAAGTAAAAATGAAAAGTGAGAACGACGAAGAAGCTGATAAGGAAATTCTGTTATACAAAGCGGTTACAGTTTTTGATATAGCTCAAACTGAAGGCGCGGAACTGCCGATAATGCAGGCGCAGGAATTAACCGCAAGCGTAGAGAATTATAAATACTATTTTGCAAAACTTGAGAAAATCAGCCCTTGCCCTATAGTTTTTGAGAAAATCGAAGGCGGCGCAAAAGGTTACTATAATGAAAAGGAGAATAAAATAGCGATAAATGAAGGCATGTCAGAACTGCAAACACTGAAAACGCTGATTCACGAAATATCACATGCAATGTTGCATAACAGCGAAGAAGCTAAAAAACGAGATAAAAAGCCCTCGCGTAACGCGAAGGAGACAGAAGCGGAAAGTATTGCATTTACAGTGTTATCATATCTCGGAATGGACACGTCGGATTATAGTTTTCTATACCTTGCTTCTTGGGGAGGAGGAGATTTAAAAGAATTTAAGGAAAGTCTTGAAATCATTAGAGATACAGCAGCGAAGCTGATAAACGCTATAAGCAGCACGGATACAATAAATAAAGCAGCATAAAAATCTGTAGGGATTCCAGCGAGCAAACTTGCAAACTCGCAAACTTGCAAACATGAAAGCAAGCAAACTCGCAAATTTGCAAGCAAAAGACAGCAATATACTTATTCTGAAAGAGGTGGCGTTTATCAATGAAATATAAAGTGGAAATTATTGAAAAGCTGGCTATGACTGTTGAAATTGAGGCTTCATCAGCAAAAGAGGCGCTTAATCAAGTTGCTAAAAAGTATTGGGATGAGGAGATAATAGTCGAAGATAAGGGAGTTGATGTTGAGTTCCATGTTTCTTCAGTGGATAGAAAAAAAGACTGAGCTATTAAAGAAATTATTTAATCCAATGCCCTGAATTTAAAGGAGGGGAAGATTCTCTTCCCCTCGCATTATCATTCTACCACTTCAATGTCTATTTTATTCATAGCATGTTCCAAAACAATGTTGATTAGCTCATTCCTTGTTCGATTAGTTTTTTTCGCCAATTCGTCAAGCGAGGTCACAGTTTCTTCCTTTATTCTGACGGAGAACGTTTTGTAGCCGTCCTCTCCTCTGGCACTATTCTTTTTGTAAATCCTAATTGTTTCGTTATTCATATCCCCCACCTCTTTTGTGATTTCAAATTTTAAATTTAAGTGGGTAAGAATGATATGTTATAGTATATTATAATATGTTGTTGTTGTAATATATTATAGCTCATTATATGAGTGAGATATTTCGTTATGGTGACTACGTTTCAATTTATTTATTTATTTAAAAACATTTTGAGAGAAGAGTGAGGGAATACTTAGGTAATACTTAGGTAATATCTTATCGAAAAAACTCCAATAAATGACTTAGTTCAGCTATTTTGGAGAAAAAGGCTCGTCTATTTTAAACAGGATACCATCTACGGCACAGTTAATCAAAAAATGAAACCTGTTAATAAATTCAGTATATAAAAGGAGTTTTTAATATGAAAAAAATATTTTGGAGTTTACTTGTATGCGTACTATTCACAGGTTTAGCATTTGCCGCAATAAGTGATTCTGATTTCATTGCGCTTTGTGCAAATGGCTCTTTGCATCAAATTAATAGTGCCATTCTGAACGGTGCAAACGTCAACGCAAGGGATGATAACGGAATTACACCGCTGATGTCGGCGGTATGGAACAACCCCAATACATTGGTCATAACATCCCTTATCAATGCGGGAGCAGATGTCAAAACACGGAATGTAGCAGGAGTTACACCGCTTATGTATGCAGAAAAAAAACCTAAGCCGGAAGTGGCAGCGATTCTTTTAAACCACGGAGCAAAGCAGGAAACGAAGAATAACTTAACTGAATTGTCAATAGAAACTGATACTGATACTGAAGCTGAAACTGATACTGAATCAGAAATAGACGCTAAATTAGCAATGTGGCTTGCTGGTGAAAGCTATAAGGAGCCGGACGAGCCTTCCAGTCGATTTGATTTTGACTCTCCTGAACCGGAATTTGTGCAAGAACGAGCTTGGGATCAAACTCCCCGGACAATTCCCCCCGAAGATAATAAGGAGCCGGACGAGCCTTCCAGTCGATTTGATTTTGACTCTCCTGAACCGGAATTTGTACAAGAACGAGCTTGGGATCAAATTCCCTGGACAATTCCCCCCGAAGATAAAATGGCGTTCGCCGAAAGGGTCTATACGACGATGAAAAATGCCTTATCAAGCCGACGCAACGCTTACATGCAATACGGCGAACCTTTGAACATACGCAAAGCATGGCATCCGTCTAACTTGTTCAAAGAAGTTCCGTTCCCCGGTGATTGGGGCGAAAACATAGTTTTTACAAATGGAAAACGCGGAATTCTTTGGTGGAGCAAACATCATGTTTTCGGAATCAGCACACATGGCAGCAAAGTCTTGGGATCATGGATTTTCGATTCTGGTTGGGGGTATAACGATTCCAGAATACGTATGCAACATTTTTGGAAATGGTATGACGGACGCATTCTGTTGTTCAATCATTTTTTCAATAAAAAACCCGTCTTTGATGATGAAATGGCCGTCTGGATTCTCAATGAGCAATACTTGTTTATCCTTGTTCCCACTATTGAGATCAGGTGGAGAGGGTACGGCGATTTAGCAAAACGGGCTCAATTTCTTGATCCTGTGGAGTGGGTATTGCAGCCTCTCGCGTTGTTCGAGTGGATCGCTTGGTTTTTTGGATGGAGGCCAACGGGTAAACATTTACTTTATTACCTTGTGCGACTACCCGAAGTCCCGGACGAAGTTACATTAAATCAAATCATCCGTGCTTTGAGAACTCCTTTGAGTCCGGGAGATTTACATGATGCGCGGGATATAGAAAATGTGGAAGCGGCGGAAAGAGCGCAAATGCGCCGAAGGCGACAAATCCAAGAACAGACAGAATTTTCTCTTGAGTTTTAAATGTTTATTCCTTGAAAAGTTATGGAGGCTCTATTATGGATAAATGTTCGCGTTGCAGTAAAAAAATAGGTTTTCTTACTATGTTAGTTCACTACGATAAAGAACTTTGTTTTGACTGTATAGATTATATGAGGTTTATAGAGAATTGTACGAACTTAGATAAATAAATCTCTGCGTATGGATTTAAGTAAACATTTACTTTATTACAAGCAAAAGAGACGGAGGATAAAATGCAATATTTTGTGTCTGCTCTAAATGACCGAACAAATCTTACATTTGCCTGCATTATGATTTTAATTGTCATAACAGGCTTTCTCTTGCTTATATCTAAAAAACAGCTTCAATTCCAAGCAATAATTCCGAGCCTACTTGTATCAATAGGTTTGTTAGGGACATTTTGGGGAATATTTATCGGGCTTGCAGAATTTGATTCTCAGCAAATATCGGAAAGCATTCCAAAACTATTAGATGGAATGAAAACTGCATTTCATACATCATTAGTGGGAATGTCTCTCTCTTTGCTAATGAAAACGATACATTCAGTCTCGCTTAATGCAAGCCCTGATACTGATACTCCAGACGACCCAATATTACATCTGGCAAGTATCAAGAAATCAATAGAAGAACTTAACTTAACAATAACAAAGTGCTTAAAATCAGATGAGGAATACTCGCTAACTTCTCAAGTAAAACTCATTCGACAGGAAATAATAGACAGCCGCAGAGAGGTAAAAGCAGAGTTTAGTAAATTTGCGGAATATTTTTCAAAAATGGCGTCGGAATCTTTGGTATCAGAGCTTAAAGCAGTTGTTGACAAGTTTAACGCGATGTTATCAGACTTGGTAAGTGAAACATTCCGTAGCCTTAAACAATCTACAGATAATCTCATAAGCTGGCAGTCGGAATATAAAGAAGAAGTTCATAGTAATAACGAGTCGTTGAAAACTATTCTGGCAGATATTTCAGCGATTATACCAAAACTAACGCAAGCCGCAGATGGGATAAATAATCTTGCTGAACACATGGAGAATATTAAAGACGCTCTGGAATCAATAGCTTTATCTGGATCAGAGCTTGAAGCTGCGTCAAACGAATTAAAAAATCAAAACGAAATATTGAAAATATCCATAGAAGCGATAAAAATTGCCGGCGAACAAGCGGCAACTGTCGTGCCTAATTTACAGGAAAAAATGGAAGGGCTCATATCCGACATGAAGTCAATGCAACTCAGGACAAATGATTTCGTCAACGACACAACGCAAGATATGAAAATACAGAGCGAAAATATATCCAAACTATTAGATGAAAGAATTGAAGCAATAGACAAAGCTCTTGAAAACGAGCTTAACTCAGCCCTAAAAACTTTTGCCGGGGCAATGGTAGCTCTTTCTAATCAATTTACAAGTGATTATATGCCGCTAACTGCGCGTTTGAGAGCTTTAATAGGAATGGCGGAGAATATACAACGCAATGTTCAGCAAGATAAAACACGTTGACGACGGAGATCACTGGGCATCAATATCTGACCTGATGTCTGGTCTGATGATTGTATTTTTATTTGTGTCTATAGTTTACATGCTAAACGTGTCTCAAAGCCAGCAGCATGTAAAAGAATTAGCTGTAACATACCAAGAAGCACAAGTCGCGCTCTATGACGATCTGCTAAAAGAATTTGAAAATGACTTAGAAAAGTGGATGGCGACAATAGATAAAGACACATTATCAATAGAATTTTTTGAACCTGATATTCTGTTTCAGCAGGGACAATCAGCAGTAACGCGAAGGTTCAGGGAAATATTGGACGATTTCTTCCCGCGTTACCTCAATATAATATTTTCCGATAAATTCAAAGATGTAATATCGGAAGTGAGAATAGAGGGGCACACATCATCAGAATGGAGAGTAAACATTGATGAGCACGAGGCTTATTTTAACAATATGAGACTATCTCAGGAAAGAACGCTCTCTGTTTTGTATTATTGTTACGGAATTATAAAAGACGACGTGGCAAAAAAGCTGATGAAACAGAATATAACAGCGAATGGTTTATCTTCGAGCAGGTTGATTTTAGACAAAGCAGGCACAGAGGATAAAATGCGCTCGCGTCGTGTGGCTTTTAGGACTGTAACCAACTCAGAACAAAGAATTGTACAAATTCTGCAAGAATTTACCAGATGAAGCTATTAGACTTTACAAACACCATAGAAGTACAAATGCTACTGGAAAATATGGGAATAACGACAATAAAAATAGCGGAATTGCCAGAGGTCAAATTTACGCGAGTGGTAGAGAAAACGGTTTTAGTAACCCCTTCAGAAGTAATAGAGTTTGCTGAAAAAATAAAAAGAACGGCTATACCGCTGCATGAAATAAACAAAAATTTTAAACTCTCGACAACCAACGATTTTATAGAGATTAATGGTCAAAAAATGTGTGCTTACATAAAAGCTCAAAGTTCCGCATACGGCGGTTCATCATCATACAGGTATCATCTGTGTAACTGTAAAACTATTAAAAGCATGATAACTGAAGGTAGAGGCGATAGGTATGTGGTAACAGCGCGTGAAGATGGTAAATTCCCTGTATTAACTTATGATGACAGAATAGAGCGTTTAACTGAACTTGGGCTATGTCAAAATTGTATTGAAATTTTAAAAGCAAAAGGAATGTATTTTCAACCTTTTAATTTGGCAGAATTTTATAGAAGGTATCAGCCAGACGTAAGACAAACGTTTAAGCGAGAAGAATTAGTGAGGCATAAAGAAGAATACGCGCCAAATCATGATGAAGTTGCCAGAGCGTATAGAAAAAAAGTAGAAAATAAATGCCCAGCTTGCAAGGTAGATTGTTCATCCAATCCTTCGCTACTGGAGCTCCATCATAAAAACGGAAATAAAAACGATAATAGTCCTAAAAATTTAGAAATGATATGCACATCATGTCACTCTATAAAATATAAGCATGAACACATGAAAAGGTCTCCGCACCAAGTAAAAAAAATTAAAGAAATAAACGATTTAAAAGAATTTCAAGGAATACCATATTTACCATAGGGTTGGTAAAGTGGACAAAGTGGATCAGGAAAAAACCTAAAAAATATTTTAAAAACCTTGTAAATGCTTGTGTTTATCACCTATTTTAAGATGTCGTTTATAGCTTTATTCCGTTTGAGTGATACGGAAATGGCAGAGGAAGTGAATTTGGAAAAAACAAATTTAAAGCGCAAACTTTTTATTGAAGGGAGGGATTTTTAATGAATGAATTGATAGGTGTTATGCAAGAAATCTTGTCGGAATTAAAAGAGATTAATTCCAAGTTGGATGAAATAAAAGGTAGTGGGATATATAATTCTATTAGCGATGTCTGCGATAAGATTGAAGAAATAAAAGGTAGTGGATATAACACTATTAGCGATGTCTGCGATAGGATTGATACACTAACCTAACCAACACGGATTTGTATGTCGGCGTAATAGCGGAAGCCATCCTTGCAAAAAATTATCCACAATCAGATAAAAAAAGAACGGCAGACTGTTAAAAATCTGCCGTTTCCCTCTCTCTTCGATTCCCTACTTAGGCGCGGGTTCGATTCCTTGCTTTTATGATATAATTTTTAGCAGTTATAAAATCTTGGTAATAGCAAAGCCGTTTGGTAAATAATATAGTTTCGTTTTTCGGTCAGACAGCTCCACCAGATTTTAAACAATAAACTCTATGGCGTAATGCTATAGAGTTTTTTTATATGAAGCAAAAAATTTAAGAGAGAACATGCCGATTGAAAAATCATGATCAATACAATGCCCAGAAGAATATTAATAATTCTTTTGGCTATGATAAAATTACACACGTTGGTTTAATAACCCATCCAGTTTATGTTGTTTTAAGTTAAGGGATTGTTATGTATGATAATACAAAGGAACCTCAGAATCTTTCAGAGGAGCTTAATACCATAATAAACGCTGTGTCGGATGATACGGTAAAAGCGGATGAACCCTTGCAAGCGGAAGAAGTGATTGATGAGCCCAGATTGCGGCTCGACTAAGATTACAGAATCTTGATTAATGTATTTACTCTGATTTTTGAAGGATGTGACAGCAGAGTGAAGATGTATTTTGACCCTGATTCATTTGAACGTATCCAAGAAAGCCGTACATTAAACCCATGCCCATATCGGCCGTATACGCTTGCTGTTGTGGATTCCTTCGCTCTGTATATGCTGTTGCAACTCCATATTAAGGGTGACAGGTTCGCGGAGCAAAGGGTTACGATTGATGTGTTACGTCCTGTAATTGCAAAATCAGATGATAGTAGAAAGAACGATGACATAATATACCTTCTTCGCGTACTTAAAGGCGCAGGCATGATAAACTTTGAATTAGATGGGCGCAATATACTCTATACGATTTCCGAATGTGTACCGAAAAAACTTAACAATGATGGGGAACCACGTAAACTTGTTATGATAAAGAGAAGTAACCGCCATATACTTGAAGACTACCCATCAAACGTGCCGTTTGCGATTTACTGTTTGCTATGCAGTCTGCGGCGTTGGGAAGATGGTGTAAAATTCATGGTTGTAATTACATTTAAGCAAATGTGCAAGCGTTTACGCATTTCAGATACCACATTGAGCAGATATAAAGAAGTATTAGAAGATAACGGTTACATCAGAACGTACTTCGGAAAATTTAACAAAGCCAAACAAGAGGGAGAACCAAACGGGTATGAACTCTTTGATTACGGCCATAATAAAACAACCAACGGTTATAAAACATTCAAAATGGTAAGACAACGATTTAAAGAAAAAATAAGCGAGCAAAGACGGAGTAAGAAAGCCGGTATCACAGCAGAGCCGGCACAGATGATGCTTGATTCTGTTACAGAAAAAAAGCAGTTGCCGGAATCAACAAAATAAGTAGCTGATGTGTTTTATTTTGACTTTAAATAAAGGCGGAGTGTAGGATGGAAAATACAACAGAGGCGGCGCAAGGTATATTGATTGACGAGATAGAACATGTCATAAAAAACGCCAAGAAAGCGGAAAGTTACTTATTCTTGGGTAAAGCGTATGACGCCGCGCTTGATAAAGCGCTTGCTAAATTCCCTGAAATAGATCGTCATTTTATAGTAACTTACAGCGTCTATGATAGGGATTTTAGTTTTAATCGCCTGATACGCTTCTGTAAAAAACGTACTACTGAGGACTGGCGTTTTGTCGCAATATTACGTCTTAAAAGCAAAGGCGTGGTCTACCAAAGAAGGCTGTTAGTACTGTTGGAAAGGCTAAATGTATCGTTTTTGGTGTTCGCTGACAACGACAACGACGACCTTATCGAGCCATTTATGTCACGGTTCGGACATATTAAAAAGCAATCAAACGAAAACTTGCAAGCGGTGGCGTTTATCCCACCCAATAAGATGTTGTCGAGGAAATATATAGCTTCGCCTTACGATTGCCCGTCCTTGATAAAGTTGGGTGACTATGACAATCTATCACCATCTAATAAAAAGATGGACATTCTCATAAGTAGATTGAGCGGCGGAAATGTATTTACAGAGGTACTATCTGAACTGCAACCGCCAATAAAGGCTTTTGATGATGATATTAAACTGGAAACCCTGTCGTTATTGAGACAGCGGTTTTGCTCATAGGTACGTAGGTATGATAGACAATGGATTATTGGGAAAAGTCGTCAAGACTGACAACTACCACTTCATAGGTTTTCTGTACCCCAATTTCCCGTTTGTAGGCCATTTGTCGCATTTTAACACGGAAAATATACCGGGGATTATCTACACAGGTAGTGAACACCTTGTCAGAGAGGCAAAGACCTTGGTTACCAAATTTCTCTCTAAGGAGGACTTAAGCAAAACGGGCATAAAAAAGTTTATCAGTACCTATTCCGCTGATGGAAAATACGACATTGACCTAACGGACATAAAAAGCAGGGTAACATTATTGGACTTGGTATATTCCAAACATAAGTTGGATTACACCCAATATTTAGATGATGATATGCTTAAATATCTGTTAAACAAGGACGAACAGACTTTCTACGACTTCTTGAAACTTTGTTGGCTCTTTGAAGAACAGTGTACCAATACTGAAAACATGGGTTTGTATAGCAGTAAGGCTATTTTTAAATTGCTTAACAAATCAATCAAAGAAATATACACCAAGATATTGTCTATCGAAAGTGATACCGCCTTAGATTCGTTGGAGCTTGCCTTCGCTCATTTTATTACAGACGCAAAAATGCGAAACTATATCCCTAATAAAAGTGATGAGAAAAATGCCATGCTTAAAACTTTCGACAACAGCACTCGCGGAAAGGAAAATGAGATTGTGCTTATTTTCTCAAAGTACCGAAACATGAGCCACAACAAGAAAATAAAGCTAATATGGTTGTTTACGGAATTTAAAAAGCAAATTAAAACGGAGGAAGAACATAATGCTGACTAAAGAATTGCGCCCCAAGACCTTAAATGATGTGGATGGTCAACCTTTCGCTGTTGACTTGCTAAAACACTTTGCGGAAAACCCCGATGACGCGCCTAAATGCCTATTATTACACGGCCCGTATGGAGTAGGGAAGACGTGCGCAGCGGAGGCTTTTGCCTACGCTGTCAATAATGTTGATGAGCTTGACGAAAAATCTAAATATAAATATATTTCGGAGTATAACTGCGCATCTTTGGAATATGACGCTAAATACATGGAAAAGTCAGTGGAAGAATATTTAGAAGAATGCTTCTCTTTTGGCCATATTGGTTGGGCAGTTATAATTTTAGACGAAATTCAAGGGGCAAGAGACGATATTCAAACGTGTATGCTCAAACTTATTGAGCGTGGGTTTTTCCAAAAATTCTTTATATTCTGTACAACCGAACTTAACAAAGTGCTTCCTACCCTGCGTTCAAGGTGTCTGCCTATTGAGTTCAAATCCATAAGCCATAATGATGTTTATAAAAATCTTGACGATTATGGGCGTGAAAACGGGTTGGATATTCCCGACAAAATAAAATCCCATATCGCCACGAGATGTAACGGGCATATGCGGGACGCTCATATTGAGTTACAAAAATACTTATGTGTTGGCGAGAACAACTATATCGCTAACGCAACCTCGTATTATGGCTTAATTGCCAACATGTTTATGGCTGCCCATAAAGGCGATAAAGATTCATTGGTTAAACACTTGAAAGAGTTATCGTTTAACCCATTGTTTATTGTGAAAAAAGAGTTTGATAACTTCATAATTGACTGCGGCAACGCTAAATATTTGGAAAAAAAATCGCACATAAGCGAGGTTAACATGCTTTTGGACGAGTACGGGGACGACTTCACGAGCATTGTTGATTTCTACACGGGCATATGGGATAACTCGTTGTTTAGCTCGGACAGGCACTTTTATATGCACATGCTGTCTTTTTTCAAGGACTTAGAGAGGAAACGGGCTGTCATATAGCCATCTTCATCAATACGACAAGGATTCATATTAACCGTAATTCCGCAAGATTTGTTACCACCATGTATTTTATTAGTTTTCCAAGTGTGTAGTAAAAAAAGCCGGGAATTACGGACTAATATATTTGCTTCGTTTTTTGCAAAACAAATAAACAATTAAATGGTATAAAAATATTTAAAACATGGCGTTGACCTTCACCCAGCATTGTGATACATTAAATTTATCACGAAATGCTGATAATCAACATAAATTGTGATTATGAGCGACTCTAAAATGATTAATAAAGCTATCATGTTTGCCACAGTGGCGCACGAAAGCCAAAAGCGTAAGGGTACGGACATACCTTATATACTCCATCCTATGGAAGCCGCTGTAATCGTGTCACAGATTAAGTACG
>Ga0099364_10001482_pt1 | contig 38610 bp, 25 predicted proteins | sample TergutTh196P3_FD_73070 | JGI IMG/M metagenome (GOLD analysis project Ga0099364, IMG submission 73070) | Microcerotermes parvus P3 segment gut microbial communities from Pointe-Noire, Republic of the Congo - Th196 P3 | ecosystem: Host-associated > Arthropoda: Insects > Digestive system > Gut ... | reverse complement strand
ATCAGGGTTTCCAGGACAAAAGGCACCTGCATGTCAAGGGCGTAATCCCGGTTCATGTCCGGATCCAGACCCATGATCCTTACCAGGTCCATATAGACATCGTTTAAAATCACAATGGATTTATTGAGGGCATAGAGGCTGTTACTCATGGATCCCAGGGTTACTTCCATGGTAAGGGTATTAATCCCTTCTTCCAGTACAAATAAAAATGGTTCAGTGCTGGTGCCCAGGGTGGCGATCTGCCAGCTGTTGTCAAAATGAAATTCCATCGTTTCTGCTTCTGCAAAAGGGACATTACCGTTGATCTTCAGGCGGCGGCTGGTAAACATGCCAAAATTGAGGTTTTGCAGATACCGGGTATGAATGGCGTATAAACCGGTGTACGGTACTTCCACAGTCCAGGTGATCCAGCGATTGGGTATCTGCCAATGACTGCCGCCGATAACGTTTAACAGTAACAATCTGGGATCGGAAGGTTCTGTTGCGCCGGAAGTAATGTCCGCGCCGGGAGAATTCATGGCGTCCGATCTCAGATAAGGGAACTCCGCCTGAAATTTTACCGGTTCAGAAAGGTTAACCTCCCTGTACCCTGCCTGCCGGGCGGCGGCAAGATAGGCTTCATATCCGGGGATAATTTCGCTGTTCACCGGGATGAAGCTGATAGAGCCGATGATCCAAGACTCCCGTACCGATTCCAGGGAAATGGTATGCGCTCCGGCACTCAGATGAAAAACGAGGGGATGGGGGATAAAACCCGTTACATCACGAACATAGGAAGTCTGCCAGTCAAATACTTCCTCCTGGCTTGGGCGGATATGGTTATTAAGAAAATCCCGTTCAAATGCACCGTTGTGGACAACATCCCTGAACATCCGGGTAAATTGAATATTCCTGCATTCAGGCAGGGGAAGTACACCATTGATATACAGGTTACGTTCAACAGGAGAACCTTTTCCCGGAACGGTAAGAAAGCTTACCTGTATGTGGTAATCGCCGGCAGCAGGCAGTGTAAAGGACCAGGTGATTCTCCCGGTATCGTTTTGGTATAAATTTCCGTCATACCCGGCAGATTGATCAATCCCATCCCCCTCCACGGCGATATAATCCGCACCGGGGATCATAACAATCCCGGCAGCGGACAGCTCGGCAGCAGACACCGAACCGGCATTACATATCAGAATCCATATTAGTATACGGAACAGATAGTGTGCCTTATACATACAGCAGCCTACCTTCTGGTATTCCAAAAATCGTTAATAAGGCTCTGGGTTCGCGCGCTGGATTGTTCAAAGAGTGTGCTGATTTCAGTATCAAACCTGACCGCATCGGCGAGCATCACCCGTGTTCCCACCACAAAATCGTGGTAATATGCAGGGTTTCCCATGATGGCAGCCTTGTCGGCAGTCATATATTTTTGGGAAATATCCCTTATGTACTGATAAGAAATCGGATCGGGAATTAACCCTTTAACCAAATACTGTTCGTTTAAATTTATATCCACTTCCCGCTCGCTTTGTCTGGCCAGGGCTTCCAGCACAATTGCCGCTTTTTCCCTGTCCGGATTATTGATGAGCATCCCCAGCACATGGGCATTATGGTTAATGGCAGCATAATGCTTTTCGGAAAAATCCCATTTAGGCGGCGGCAGTATGCCAAAATCAAAATCACAATTAGCGGCAATATACGAATATTGATCCGCACCATCCACAAAAAATAATGCCTTGCCGTCCGTAAACTGATTCGGCCATATAAACTGGTTGTCATTGCGGCTCTGCAGCAGATATACTCCGGCAGTAAATAACCTTCGTAAATCCCGAACGACATTAAACGCCTGCTCGCTGCCCAATAATAACTGCATTCTGCCGTCAGTATCTTCGCCGATAAAAGTCAAGCCTGAGGCAAGAAACTGTGCGGCTAAATAATCGCCAAAGGGATCTGCGGCGGATATCCCAAAACGGTCATTGACATCCATAACCCCATTGCCGTCCATGTCCCTGTTGGCAGCCAGGGCAAGCTCTAATAACCGGTTAATCGTCCATTCCCCGGCTAAGTACAATTCTTGGGGGTCCTGCAGGCCCAGTTCCTGTATCATGTCGCGGTTATAGAAAAAGGCCTGAGTACCTAAAAATGTATGAAAAGAGACAGGAGCGCAGAGGTATTGTTCACCCCGGAAAGTACCCAGTTCGTTAATGGCCGGCTCCCAATACGGCTCATCCAGATTAAGCTCGGGAAACCGGTTAAGCGGCTCAAGAAGGTTGTTGGCGATAAAAGGGCCCATAGACCACACCGTGGACTGCAATACATCAAAGGGCTTGTCGCCGCTCATTATTTTAATCAATGTCTGTTCGTAGGCATCAAAAGGGCTCAAAATCTCAAATCTTATTGTGCAGTTGTATCGTTCTTCCACATACCTGATACGGGCAACCATGGCATCCTCATGGTCGGAATTACCCTGCACGGGGAGCCACCAGGCCCTTTCATAGCCGGCTACCACAAATTCATACCCTTCCAAATCAATAATGTAGTCCTGGCGGGCGGTGGCAGAACGGCTTGTTGAATCACGGGGGGTACAAGCCATAAACGACAGCAAAGCTACCAAACATGAAAATAATGCTTTTTTCATACACTCTCTCCTTACATAAAAAATACCATCGAAGCCCTCTTGACAATTAGTTCATAATGTGAACTAATTGTAGTGTGACATGGGTTTTTTCATTTGTCAAGTGGAAAATTGCATTTTTGAAGAAAAAAAGGGGAACAATATAAGCGTTGCTTATTTTCTCTTTTTTATCGGGTCTTAGGAGGATTTATATGAAGAAAGTACTGGTTGTATGGCTGATTATGACAGCCGCAGGAATGGGATTCGCCCAGAATTTGACTTTTAACGGTATGGTACTCGGCGGGATTGGCTTTTTTAAAAGCGATCATAAGGACTCTGAATTCGTGATTGGCCATTATAATAGTAGTGAAAACGGAGGTGTTTTGGCTCAATTATGGACCCACTTTTCCAATTCCAACAACACTGCCGGACTAAGGCTCCTTTTCAGGGCCAATGCAGATTTTATGCAGGACCATACCAACGCAAGTCATTTCCAGATTGAAACCTATGAAGGCTGGCTGAGGTTTTTTGACAACATTGTGGAAATAAGGGGCGGAAAACTCGATTATAAAGAACTGTACAACCCGTACGGCGGCGTTGAGGCGGCCATGTTCAATGCAGAAGGCTGGGGCATGATTGTCAACGTAAATCCTTTTGTGGGGTTTAATACCCGTTTTGGCGTTTTTCCCGCTGGGGGGCTGGGTCAGGCTTTCAACCATAAACAAACCCGTTATAACCTTAGCTTCAGATACGATTTGTTCGGCATGGCTAATTTTATGCTCAATACCGTAGTACATCACGAGGATCTCTACGATATTGGTTTTGGCGTCCAGGTTGTTGCCTTAAGAAGAATAATCACCGGTTTAAGCAATGCCAATTTTGACTTTGCCTTCCTGAACATACTGGGAAATAAAAACAACAGTATCGGGATCCAGATTGGCCAAAGGTTTGACTATGCATCCGGCAATATCGGCGCCGGATTACGTTTTATGCAGCTCTTTGTTGACGGCCGGGAAGCCGATCTTACCTTTGCCGGATATGTAATCTATACCCTTGGAAATATCGTTCCCCGTTTTAACTTTGGTATGAACTTCGGCTCTCCGATGAGGGGTACCGGCCATTCAGGGCCCGCAGGCGATGATTTACGCGGAGGTGCAAACTACTATGAAAGTATTCATAAAGGTTCTTATTATGACGGCCTGTCCCTTAACCCCAGGGGCGGTCAGGCAAATGCCGGTAACCTTATTCTGCAGCCCGGCGTTCAGTTCCGTATCGGCGGCAACCAGTATATAGAGATTGGTTATTCCCTGCAGCGTGATTTATCAACTCCCAAAAGTACCAGGACAATGAATAACTTGATTTACATTGACTACAAGTTAGAATTTTAAACCACGAGGTTTCCCGGCATCCGCCGGGAAACCCTGCTGCCGCTATACTCATTGAAAAAAACCGGTTTTGGCTGTATTATTATACATCGCCATGAATGACCAAATCTTATCCATTATTAATACTGATCCCCTGGATATATCACGGTTAAAAACCCTGTTCTTTGACAAGAACATTGCCGACATTGCCGAAGTATTCAAGGAATTACATAAAGAAAAAATTATTCAATTGTTCAGAATTCTGCCCAAGACCATTGCAGCGGAAGTTTTTGCGCATGTTGACAGCGACCAGCAAAAAATAATAGTCGAAGCACTTACCGATACGGAAATCGGCGAAATAATGAGCAAGTTGTTCGTTGATGATGCCGTTGACTTTATCGAAGAGATGCCGGCAAATGTGGTAAAACGCGTACTGCGTAATGTCAACGAGGATAAACGCCGGGTAATTAATCAGCTGCTCCAATACCCCGATGATTCTGCCGGCAGCATCATGACCACGGAGTATGTGGAACTGCAGGAAAATGATACGGTCAGCCAGGCTTTTGACTATATCAGATCGACGGGCGTTAACAAAGAAACCATTTACACCTGTTATGTAATCCGGCATGACCGGATTCTCATTGGGGTGGTCACTGCAAAAACACTGATGCTGTCCAGCCAGCAGGACAGGATTGGCGATATAATGGATACGAACTTCATCTGTGCCGGTACCACCGATGACCAGGAAGAAATCGCCGCTCTTTTTAAAAAGTACGGTCTTTTATCCCTGCCCATTGCCGATAAGGAAGGGCACCTTGTCGGCATTGTCACAGTTGACGACATTGTTCAGGTTATCCAGGATGAAAATACCGAAGATGTTGAAAAAATGGCCGCACTTAACCCGTCTGATGAGTCATATTTAAAAACAGGTGTTTTTAAACAGTCACGCAACCGTATTTTCTGGCTGATGTTTCTTATGTTATCCGCGTCCATCACCGGCACTATTATATCCCGCTTTGAAAATGCCCTTACGGCCTTACCCATGCTGATAGCATTCATACCCATGCTGATGAACACCTGCGGCAATGCCGGCTGCCAGACATCGGCATTGATCATCCGCGGCATTGCCCTGGGAGAAATCCGCTTCAGGAGTATTGTAACGGTTCTCTGGCGCGAAATTCAGGTTGCGTTTTTATGCGGGCTTGCATTGGCAGCAGTTAATTTTATCCGTGTGTATTTTATGCATGGCAGGGATCTAATGCTGTGCATAACGGTATCGCTCAGCTTGATTGCAACGGTCATTGCATCAAAAAGTATCGGCTGCATTCTGCCCCTTATCGCACAGAAAATTAAACTTGATCCGGCCATTATGGCAGCTCCCCTTATAACCACAATTGCCGATGCATCATCATTGATTGTTTATTTCTCAATTGCTAGTATAGTCTTAAGTATTTAACATAGGTTATGCATCAAGGAAATAGCGTGATTCAAAAAATTTTACCAGGCATTTTTAGTATAATGGCAGCCGGTATGGTCTGTATTACCGCACTACCGGCCGCTCCCCGTGCAGAAACACCTTCTATACACGCTGGACACATTCCTCCCGCACAGCAGCAGCCGGACAGGGCCGAACAAGTGGTACGAGCCCTGGTCCAGGCATATCCCCAACGGGTACTCAGGGCAGAGTTTCGTAATGGCGACTGGGCAGTGCTGCTGCGGGATACCTGGTTTTATTATGCCGACGGGAGGATGCTGCCTGAACATTTACGCAGCCGGGCATCGGAATACAGCCCTATTGCATTTTACAATTATCCCAGGGAACTGCCCCCCTGGACAGCGCCGTCGCCAGAGCAGGTTAACCGGTTTCGCAGCATGACCGAAACGAGAGCCGGCAGCAGAACCCCCCGTGCCCATTATTTTTTTGACACCCTGTACCGGGCCCACAACCATACTGAATCTTACCAGCGGGTAAAAACACTGAGGTTCCTGGGATTTTCGGTAATGGTTCATTATTCCATTTTAGAAGAACTTTCTCTGGTGGAGGAACGAATACTGGCTGCCGCACAAACAGACCCCCGTGTGCGCGCATGGATAAACGGTACCGGCACTGTATCCGGGTGGACATGGAGGACTATGGCCGGCAGCCAATCGAGGTCTTTTCATTCCTATGGTACAGCCATTGATATTCAGCCCCGGTCCCTGGGAGGCAGGGAAATTTACTGGCAATGGGCAGGACCTGCCTGGTGGAATATCCCCCATGAAGGGCGTCACCACCCGCCGGATGCGGTGATACAGGCCTTTGAATCATACGGATTTGTCTGGGGCGGCAAATGGCTGTTTTTTGATACCATGCACTTTGAATACCGCCCGGAAGTTTTTATTTTAAACGATATAGCAATGGCGACTCTGCGATAAAAAATATGAAGGAGAAAAACATGGCAAACCTGAAAGGTACCAAAACCGAACAAAACCTGATGGAGGCATTTGCCGGCGAAAGCCAGGCAAGGAACAAGTACAGCTATTTTGCTTCCAAGGCAAAAAAAGAAGGCTATGAACAGATTGCAGCCTTCTTTGAAGAAACGGCCAGCAACGAAAAAGAACATGCTAAAATTTGGTTTAAGCTGCTGTGCGGAGGCGATATCGGAGCAACTGTCGAAAACCTCAAGGCAGCAGCTGAGGGTGAACACGAAGAATGGACGGCAATGTACAAACGCATGGCAGCAGAAGCACAGGAAGAAGGTTTTGCCGACATTGCACTGCTGTTTGAATCGGTGGGAAAAATCGAAAAAGAACATGAAGAGCGCTACCGTAAACTCCTTGCCAACATTGAAAAAGGCGTGGTATATTCCCGTGACAGCGAAAAGGTTTGGGAATGCCGCAATTGCGGTTATGCTTCTGCCGGAAAAAATGCCCCGGAACTCTGTCTTGTCTGCAGGCATCCAAAAGCGTATTTTATGATTCGTGCGGAAAATTACTAAAACGACAACTGCCATCCGCCGATGGTTTTAAGAACAACATTGGGAGCATAAAATTGAAACAACTGTGTGCCTTTGCATTGCTTTTTGCGGCCGGTATTTCCTGGGCGTTGGCATCCGACACTTTGGTAAGAATAGAAGGCGGTACCTTTATTATGGGCAGCCCGCCCGGTGAGCCAAGGAGATTAAGCAACGAACTCCAGAGAGAAGTTGCTGTAAGCTCTTTTTATATGGGGATACACGAGGTAACCCAGGCCGAATACGAGGAGGTGATGGGGACAAATCCCAGCCTTTTTAAGGGACCGGATTTACCGGTAGAACAGGTAAGCTGGTTTGATGCCGTCATTTTTGCCAACAGGCTCAGCGAACAACAGGGTTTCCAGGCAGCATATACGATACACGGACACAATGTCACCTGGGACCGCAGCGCAAATGGTTTCCGGCTGCCAACCGAAGCAGAATGGGAATTTGCAGCCCGTGCCGGAACAACAACGGTTTTTCATACCGGAAATAATATCACCACCAGAGAAGCAAATTATGACGGAAGCCGCCCCTATAATAATAACGCTGATGGAATTTTCAGGCAGCGGACAATGCCGGCAGGGAGCTTCGAGCCGAATGCGTTTGGCCTGTATGATATGCACGGAAATGTCGGGGAGTGGTGCTGGGACTGGAATGTAGCCTATTCCCGTGAAGCCCGGACAGATCCTGCAGGTCCGCCTTCGGGGTTTCACCGGGTTTTTCGCGGCGGAGGCTGGAACCATGCAGGTGATTTTCTGCGTTCGGCACGCCGGGGGGGCAATGTTCCGACAACACGGGGATCGTATATAGGTTTTCGCCTTGCACGCAATGCACAGTAAGCGCTTTAGCCTTTTTCTATGTATTGTTTAATGGCCAGAAAACTTTTTTCACTTAATGCATGTTCCATTTTACATGCATCCTTGACGGCGGTTTTTTTATCAACCCCTAAAGCAGTCAGCCAGTCAGATATAACCACATGACGTTCATACATGGTATCGGCAATTTTTTGTCCCTTCCTCGTCAGGGTTATACAACCATCATTGTCCATGACAATATACCCCTTTGTTCGCAGGTTTTTCATGGCAATACTGACACTGGGCTTGGAATAATCAAGTTCATTGACAATATCGATTGAACGAACATGGCTGCCTTTAAGACTTAATATCAGAATCGTTTCCAGGTAGTTTTCTTCAGATTCATGTGTTTTCATATATGAGGATTATACCAGTAAACATTCAGCATCGAAAGATGTATACTATAACCATGCCATCGCAGATATTACATACATTATTCGGCGAGGATGTTATTACCGGGTTGAGCAGCCGGATTAAAAACAGCCGCATTGCCGGTTTTCTCTCTGACAGGGCGATAAAAAAAGCCGATGCTTCTTATCATGATGCTTTTACCCTGGGTTGTCAGGGACCGGATATTTTTTACCATAACCGTCACACACGGCCGATAGGGCTGGAGTACGGTACATTGCTGCACCGCAGGGGTTACGGTATTTTCAGCGCGGCGCTTTTAAAAATGGGCCTGCCTTTGCGCAATGAAAACCGTAAAAACCGCAGGAAAAGGGGAATGAATGCACTTGGAATTTATGCGCTGGGTTTTATGACCCATGCCCTGCTTGACCGTGCCTGCCATCCGTATATTATTTACAAATCGGAAGGTTTAAAAATTACCAATCCCAATGAACATGGAATATACCATCCGTTCTTTGAGCGGATAATCGATGTACTGATGCTCAAGAGGCTGCGCCGCCAAAAAGCATCATCATGGAATCAGGAGATGCTGGCTAAAGCCTGTACAAACCCGCCGCGTGGATTAAAAAAACTTATTGCCCGTGCTCTGACAGCAGCGTTCCCCGAAAGGGTTAAGCAAGATGGAAAACTCAAACAGCGCATTGACAATGCATTTACCGATTCAGGATATTTTTATCATTATAGCGATCCGGTCAAAACTTCCATAAATATCAGGACAATACAAGACGAGGAACTGCCTGTCAGCCGCCGTTTCCTTTCCATCGTTTTCCCGGAAGACCTGCCGTCTGATATTGATTTTCTTAACCTGTCAAAAGAACCCTGGTATTACCCCTACCAGAGACCCGATCAAACCCGGATCCCCGATACCCGTTCTTTCCCCGATATTTATACCGATGCCGTGGAAACAGCGATCAATACACTTGAGCCCAGCATGACGCAATACCTGTGTTCAGGTATTTTTCCCACTGCAGATGCAGTGCACACTATCGGTAACAGCTGTCTTTCCATTCAGGATGAAGAAGGAAAACCCTGCGCTCCCAATTGTACTGCTCCCCTGCCATTGGATGAGGTACTGGAAGAACAGGTTAGAATTAGAGGGCCTATCCCAACACTGACGTATCGTAATCTTCCGGAGGGATAAATCCAAGCAGCTCTATACAGGTGGCGGCGACAGAGCTTATTCCCAGGCCCGTTTTAAAACAGCTTTCCTGTGGTTTGACAGGATACTCACCCTGGTGCCCGGGATCGTAGACAATACAGGGGACGGGATTAAGGCTGTGGCTGGTTTTGGCCTTGGGGGTGCCGTCGGGTTTCAGTGAGGCAGCCCCGGTTTTTTTATCGTGCTCGAACATATCGTCGCTGTTACCATGGTCTGCGGTGATGAGCATTACCGCACCGTGCTGGTTAACGGCCTTGGCAATCCTGCCAAGCTGCAGATCCATGGCATCCATGGAGCAGACAACGGCCTGGTAAATACCGGTATGGCCGACCATATCACCGTTGGGGAAGTTAAGCCGGATAAAGTCATACTTGCCCGAGCCGATAGCTTCGATAACCTGATCGGCAATATCGGCGCATTTCATCCAGGGGCGCTGTTCAAAGGGAACAATGTCGCTTTTTATTTCTACATATGTTTCCAGTGTATCATCGAATTTACCGGTGCGGTTACCGTTAAAAAAATACGTAACATGGCCGAACTTTTGGGTTTCGGATATTGCCAGAGTCCGCACACCGCTGGCCGCAAGGTATTCGCCCAGGGTGCGGTCTATGGAAGGAGGGCTCACGAGATACCGGGCAGGAACGTGGAGGTCGCCGTCGTATTCCATCATCCCCGCATAGCATACCCTGGGACGGCGCTTACGATCAAACTTGTCAAAATGGTCTTCTTCAAAAGCGGCGGTTATTTCCAGGGCGCGATCTCCGCGGAAATTAAAGTATACAACCGAGTCGCCGTCTTCAATGGCGCCGATTGGTACGGGTGTACCGTCCGGGCCTTTTTCGGCTATGACAAATTCTTTTAAATCCTGGTCGATAATGCCGGGGATCTCAGTACGGTAGGTTTCTACCGCTTCCCGTGCCGATGCAAACTGCCGTGCTGCTGCCAGTACATGAGTCTGCCAGCCCCGGTCAACCATGCTCCAGTCGGCGCCGTAGCGATCCATGGTGATCCACATGCGCCCGCCGCCCGAACCGATTTTTGCATCAAAGCTGCCGTCGCTTTGTTCCTGTAAAAAAGCTTCAAAAGGATCGATATACTCCAGGGCGCTGGTTTCGCCGACATCCCGTCCGTCAAAAAGTACATGAACACGCACACGTCCCACCCCTTCTTTTTTTGCCTGTTTAATCATGGCTTTGAGGTGATCCAGGTGGCTATGGACATTGCCATCAGAAAATAAACCGATAAAATGAAGGGCAGCTGATTTTCGGTCAGCCTGGGATTTTTTGACATTGCCGGTAATTTCTTTCCAGGCTGAACCTTCAAACATGGCGCCGGTTTCAATTGACTTGGTAACCAGAGCAGCACCCTGATTAAAAACCCGGCCGCAGCCCATGGCATTATGCCCAACTTCGCTGTTGCCCATATCATCATCAGAGGGCAGCCCCACCGCCGTCCCGTGGGCTTTAAGCTGTGTATGGGGGCTTTGTGCCTTGATGGCTTTTAAGTTATACATCTTTGCATCGGCAACAGCATCACCTTCCTTATATTTTCCGTAACCAACACCATCCATGATCACCAGCACTACCGGCCCGCGCCGGCCCTTCCACAGGGGATTCTTTTTCAGGGCATCCATATCATCTCCTTTATCAACAACTACTTATTCAATGCTTCTTCATACAATTTTACATATTTCTTCGCAGATTTTTCCCAGGAAAAATCCTGCTGCATGGCGCGCAGGCGCATGGCTTCGATATGTTCACGATGGTTATACCAGGCCCACACAGCCCAGCCGACTGTATTGTAAATTGCCGAAGGATCGAGGTTATCAAACATAAAACCGGTACCGGTTCCTTTCTGCTGATCATAATTTTCTACCGTGTCAATTAAGCCGCCGGTTCTTCTGACAATGGGAAGCGTACCGTACCTCAGTGAGTACATCTGGTTAAGACCGCAGGGTTCATAGCGGCTGGGCATAAGGAAGAAGTCAGAGCCGGCTTCGATAAGGTGGCTGAGTTCTTCTTTATAGCCAATCTGTGCCTTAAAATTGGGAAGCCGGGACGAAAGGCTGATTATCTCATGTTCACACCAGGTCTCGCCGGTACCAATCAAAACAAGTTGCATTTTTAAATCATTGCAGATTGACCAGATACAGCCGTAACCGGGGCCAAACAGTTCTCCGACCCCTTTTTGTTCGGTCAGCCGTGTTATCATGCCAAAAAGAGGTACCAAGGGATCTTCAGGAAGACCAAAATGCCGTTGTAAAGCTTTTTTTACTTCAACTTTTCCCGACAAGTCGTTGATTGAATATTTATGGGGGATCAGTTTATCTTTCTGAGGGTTCCAAATCGCTGTATCAATGCCGTTGAGTATGCCGCAATAGTCGGCGCTGCGGTAGCGCAGCACTCCGTCAAGGCGGAACCCGTGGGCCTGGGTCTTGGTTTCTTCGGCATAGTTGGGCGATACGGTGTTGAGCTTGTCGGCGCTGTACAGACCGGCTTTGAGGAAATTCAACATGTTCCAGTCTTCAAAACCCGCATTATAAAAAATATCCCAGCCAAGGCCGGTATAGTTAAAATTATCCTTGTAATAAATACCCTGATAACCAAGGTTATGGATCGTCAGCACCGAGACTGTTTCATCAAAACCGCCCAGGCTGCCGGAAACCCCGCGCTCGGCATATTTAAGGTACACAGGCGCCAGTGCAGCCGGCCAGTCATGGGCATGCAGTACATCGGGAAACCAGTTAAGCTTCCGGCACAACTGAAAAACAGCACGGCAGAAAAAAGTAAACCGCCGGGGGTTGTCAAGAAAGTCCGGCTCAACAGGGGTTCCGTAGATGCCGTCTTTACCAAAATAAATTTCATGATCAATAAAGTAGACATTTACCGGGTGTTTTTTTGTTGATCCCGGCAGGGTTGTGGTGTACACAGCACTCCATTCTTCACCGCCGCCAACAGGAACACCCAGGGCTCCGGGAAGAAGCTCAAGTTTTTTCCGGTCAATCGCATAATAACGGGGCATGACAATGGTAACATCGTGACCAAGTTTAGCCAGACTGATGGAAAGCGCAGAGACTACATCAGCAAGACCTCCGGTCTTGGCAAAAGGAACAGCTTCGCTTGAAGCCATAAGTATTTTCATGCTACAACCTTTCTGCCATTACCAGATTATTTTTTGCAAGAATATCAAAACCTTTTTCATTATCCTCCAGCTTAAAAATAACCACTGCCTTACCATGGTTACCTTCAAGAGACGCATAGAGGTATTCAATGTTTATTCCCGAAGCCTGAAAAAGCTCCATAAGAGCGGCAAGGCTTCCCGGCTTATCTTCAATTTCAACGGCGGCAACAGCGGTTTTCCGGGTAGTAAAACCCGCATTCGTTAATGCCTGCATCGCTTCGTTCGTTTTATCTACGATGAGGCGGAGTATCCCAAAATCAGCAGTGTCGGCAATGCTGATAGCCCGAAGGTTAACCCCTGCCTGGGCAAGGGTCCTGGTAACCTCACAAATCCTGCCGGTGGTATTTTCAAGAAAAACAGATATTTGCTCTATTCCCATTATATGCTCCTTTTATCAATGACCCTCTTTGCTTTGCCGATGGATCGTTCAATTGTTTTCGGTTCAACAAGTTTGACTTTTAATGCTATCTGGAGTTTTGATTTCATTATCTGTTCAATGCGGCTTCGCAGCACTTCAATGGTACGAACTTCATCGCTGAAGAAGTCCTTTTTAACTTCAACCTGCAGTTCCAGTTCGTCCAGGTGATCTTCGCCGCGGGTAACCACAATAAGGTACTGAGGTTCGATTCCTTCGATTTCGATGAGTACCTGCTCTATCTGGCTGGGGAAAACATTTACCCCGCGGATAATCAACATATCATCGGTGCGGCCAAAGAGCCGGTGCATACGGATCGTGGTGCGCCCGCAGGTACACGGTTCGGTGATCAGGCAGGAAATGTCCCGTGTGCGGTAGCGCAGCAGGGGAGTACCTTCACGGGTGAGTGTGGTAAAAACCAACTCTCCCCTTTCGCCGCGGGGAAGGGGTTCCCCGGTAACAGGATCAATAATTTCCGGATAAAACAGATCTTCGTTCACGTGCAGGCCGTTTTGTGCCTCGCACTCAAATGAAACGCCGGGGCCGATAATCTCGGTAAGGCCGTAAATATCATAGGCCTTCATGTTGTACCGGGACTCTATCTCCTTGCGCATATTTTCGCTCCAGGGCTCGGCACCAAAACAGCCCTTGTTCAGGGGAAGGGATCGCAGGTCTATTCCCGCATCGGCAGCTTCCTCGGCCATATACAGGGCATAGGAAGGGGTGCAGCACAGCGTGGTGCTGCCAAAGTCCTGCATGACCATGAGCTGCCGTTCTGTCAACCCGCTGGACATGGGGAGTACCTGCGCGCCTAATTTGGCTGAGCCATAATGAGCGCCAAGCCCCCCGGTAAACAGGCCGTAGCCATAGCAATTTTGCACAATATCGTGATTCGTGCAGCCGGCCCCGGCCAGGGTACGGGCCATTGATTCCCGCCACGTATCAATGTCCCCTGCCGTATATTCATTGACCACCGGCTTGCCGGTAGTGCCCGAACTCATGTGTACTTCCACGATACGATCAACAGGGCAGGCGCGCAGGCCATGGGGATAGTTGTCTTTCATATCGTCCTTTGTGGTAAAGGGCAGCTTGGCTATGTCTTCCAGCGAATGGATATGGCCGGGCATGATTCCCAGCTCATCCATTTTTCTGCGGTAAAACGGGACACGTGCATACAGCATCTCAACCAGATTTTTCAGACTGGCAAGCTGGAGTTTTTTCCGTGCATGAACATCCATGCATTCTGATGTGGTATTGAATATCATACTATTAAAACCAATTTAATCGCATACCAGCGGAAATTCTGAATATTGTTTCTGCCTGAACATCCGATGAGGCAAACCACAATTCAGGCTGCAGATAGAAGGCAATTCTTCTAAAATACTTCCACTTGGGATTAAAGTACTGAAAATTAATATTTGCCACATCCCATTGCCCGATTATGGCACCCATATACAGAGGCGTCCTCCATTCATCCATGCCAAACCAGGAGAAATTTGCCCCTACGGCAAAGCTCATGGAATAAAATTCCCAGTCCGGTCCGAATAAATAATCAAACGGCAGGTAGAAAATATTTGCAAGCAGTTTTATTCCCACCACATTTCCGGTGTAACGACCCCCGCTGGTAATTGCAGAGTCCCTGCCTTCGGGAGGAGCTATGCCAAACTGGCCCTGCAGACGGACATTATCGTCGAATAAACTCAGGCCTAAACCTACATCAAAATAGGTAGCGCCAAGACCTTTTACATCAAAGTACATACCCCGCAGGGCGGGCGGCACCTCATAAAAGAATTTATTATAGGGGCGCAGGCTTATATCAACATCCGCCAGCATGTAATTATCGCTTGCCGTTCCAAAGACCAGTATATTATCCCGGTGAACACTTCGTTCGGGCGGAGCAATGGCATCAACCTGCGGCGCTGTGGTATCCACATACAGATATACACGGCGTACCGCCTCCTGGCCGCTGCCAAACCGGGCCCTGACCACGACCGGCTGCGGGCCTGCGGGAAGCATGCCGGTTTCCAGCCGGAATTTCCAGTCATTGCCGCCGTCAACCCGCATGAATGAACGGCCATTATCGTAGCTGACTTCAACCTGCCGTACATTCATCTCTGCCCTTTGCTGGCGAGGTATACGCCCTTCCGGCAGATCAGGAATGGTAACCCAGGATCGGCCGGCCAGCCAGGGGCGCCTCGTTATTACATCGCCGTCTTTATGGCTGTCAATGACCAGGACAGGGCCAAACGGATCATAATACACCGAGTGAACAGGACTGGAAATCATAAGGCCTGTTTCAGAAAAGTAATATGCCGCAAATTGATACATTCCCTCGCCGGCCAGCAGGGTTTGAGGTATATCAAAATAAAACACCCCGTAACGGTCAACTGGTGCATTGCCCATGGGGCTGTTATTCATCATAACACTGACTTCCCGGGGGAGGAATGTTCCGGTAACCATTCCCACTATGGAAATGGGGCCGCTGTGGAATTCGCCGGGCAGGGGATTAAAAATAGCAATCTGTGCGGCAGCATCATCGGCATCGTAGATAATTTTCCTGGATACTACCGTCTGATTATCCGCAAGGTCTGTGCCGACAACGCGGATGATATATTCACCCTGGGGAAACCCTTCAAGACTGATATTCTCAAAAATAACAAGGTGGGCCGGTATTTCAAAGCTCCGCTGGTGTTCAGGGTTTTCTGCGCTGATGATTTGGAATAACAGGCTTTTTAAATCAATATTGTCAAAAGCCCGTCCTGCCAGATGCAGATTTGTTCCCACATGCTGGCCGTTTACCGGAGAACTAAGGTAGAGTTCCGGCGGTGTATTATCGATATTAACCATGGCATTGGAAAAAGAAGTGACATTATAATAATCCCTGGTACGCAGCAATGCGGAGTAAATTCCATCGGTATAGGAAGCGGTATTCAGGGCAATCTCCCAGAATCCGTCATCACCGAGAATGACATTCTGCCAAGTATTACCATTATCCATGGAAAGGGAAACATCGGATACACCATTGGCATCGCTGGAAAAGCCCCGCATTAAAATTGCGCCGTTATTGTAACGGGTAATAACCGGATACATAACCCTTGTTTCCGGCGGGGAGGTACTGACTTTAATGGTACGCCTGGTAATTTCGCTCATAACGCCGTAAATATCGGCTGCGTATACTTCAACGATATATTCACCGTCGGTGATCTCATCAAAATCTATGGGAATATGGAAATTCTGATCAGTTTCTATCTGCCTGAACGGTACATCGGGGTTCGCCAGGAAAGCCTCTGCCCTTTGCATGGCATCCCTGCCCGCAGGCCCCGGAGAAATTGATTCAACCGTCGGCCCCAGTATCCGATAGTTAACGCTGCCTATGCCAACCTGATCAAATGCCACGCCGGATATGGCAAAGACATCGGTAAAAACTTCTTCGTGAACCGGGGTGTTCACAATGATCGTTGGAATGGGGGGCCGCGGGTTAATGGAATAATTGGGTACCCTGTCAAAAATTTCTCCGGCAGAATCGGTGATACGGAACGAAAGCTGTCCCATGGCATTGCCAATATCGGTAAAATTACAGAAATGGCTGAACCATGCTGTTCCATACCGTGATGTAAAAGGAATATCAATGTAGTTCGTCCGATCAAAGGAAACGGCAACATTGTAGATCGGCACATTGTACTCGACCATACCAATAACCGTCTTGCCCCCGTAAATCATCCCGAAGTCAGCCGGCGGAGACAGAAAATGAATTTCCGGCTGGGAGTGGGCCCGGTTAAACGGATGATAGAGGGGAATGCTCCTGTCGGTCCGCAGTTCCAAATGCACCGGCCCATGGGGCAGACCGGCAATATTCAACTCGGTGATAAAATTACCGGACGAATCGACGGTAAGCGGACGCCAGCTATCCTGCGGGCTAAAGCGGAATTCCAGGGAAACTCCCGGTCCGCCGGTACTGCCCTGGAGGATAAAAGAAGAACCCGAATGCCAGCTGTACTTTGGAGGACTGGTAACAGTCACCGGAGATATGCTTTGCGGTGAAGCTGCTGCCTTTGTATATCGTATATTTACCGCCGATCCCCTCGTACCATCAGCGGCAACGGGGGTCAGCCTGATTGATTGCCTGCCCCTGCCCATGGGGAGCATTGCAGGATCAATACGGAAAGACGAACGTGCTTCCACTTCCCTGCTGCCGGCAAACACCGAATGGCCCTGTATCCCTTCTGCAATGCGGCCATATATCGCCACATCCGCCGGCAGGGCGCTTAATACTTCAATCGGGGGATAATCAATAATCAGGACGGGAGCTTTAACACTGCGCCGGTCTTCCAGCTTTACGGTTTGAGAAACTGCATTGCCGGCCTTGTCCACTGCCGTTACCTTGATGCTATTTGCCGATCCCCTTTCCATGGTAAGCGGCACCGAAAAGAAGAGGTCGCCGGGAAGCATGGTAATATCTTCCCTTACCCTGCCCCACTCATAGTAAAGCCTGGAAATACCAATGGTGTCAAAAACCCGGCCAGATAAAATAAAATTGTTAAAAACATTGGTACCCACAGCAGGGGTAATGATTTCAAGCTCAGGGCTTTCGTTGTCAACAAAAAACAGGCATGGTACAACACTGGCTACACCGGTATTGTCTACAGCCCTCAGGTAAAAAACCATCGGTCCGTCATCCATGGTTTTAGTCCTGATCTTGATGGAGAAATCAACTGCATCAGCACGGCCCCTTGCTGACAGCGAGGTGAATGTAATACCATCTTCGCTGTACTCCAACGTCCTGATGCCGTTGGGATCGCTGGCCCTGCCTCTGATGGTAACCGTATCACTTAACAGATCGCCAATTTGATGAGAAATCATTTCGATACGCGGCGGGGTTGTGTCGAGAATAAAGTCAATCCTCTCCAGAGGGCCTGCAGTATTCGTTTCATCGAAGGCCTGTATGTACAGGCTGTGTTGGCCATCGGGCACATCGGAAAAGTTAAGGAGTAAGTTCCAGTATTCCGTACCGGTTGTTTCAAGGGGATCGCCGTTATTAAGGCGTACCGTCACTCTTTCTACGCCGAAGCGGCCCGATGCAACACCCAGGATATTGATATTCTGCCTAATTATCGCATTATTTTCCGGATACACTACCCTTGTTACCGGAAGACCGGCGTTGGGATCGATTCTCAGGTTAAATGCACCGGAGATAGATTCGTTTCCGGCACGGTCGCGGGCGTGGACAATATAGTTGTGGGTACCTGTCCGGCGGTGGGTTATATTAAAATCATGCTGCCATATTTCGCCGCCTTCTGCGGTAATTACTTCGATCTGTTTGCTTCCGGCAGCCTGGAGCATTGGACAAAGGACAGTAAACAGGATTAGGTACAAAATAACCTTACGTAAACATGCGCTGTTCAAAAATGTATTCATGGTAAACTTCACTGCTTTCCTCCTTTTCCTAGAACAGGCTGATACGTACGCCGAAGGCAATGGTAAACAATGTACGCCATGCCTGATCGGAAACCACATCCGAAGGGGCAAACCAAATGCCCGGTTCTGTATACAGTGAGATAGATTTGAAGTACCTCCATTTAGGGAATAAGTAGCTCATATCTGCTTTAATAATCTCCCACTGGCCAAGAAACTGTCCCATCCACAGGGGGTTTTCGCCTTCCTCCATGAGGAAGTATGAAAAATGAGCGCCCACAACAAGGCTCGTATTCCAGAATTCAAAATCAAGGCCCAGCAGCCGGGACATATTGAGGTTATAAATATTGGCAAGTATTTTCCCGCCAAAAGCCCAGCCGGAATATCGCCCCGGAGCAGCCTGGGAAACATTTACCTGAACCTTAACATTATCATCAAAGAAGGTCAGACCAAGGCCGGTAGACCAGGTTAGACCGCCGAGCATGCTGTAATCGATGTACAGCCCCTGGATAAAGGCGGGAACCGCATAACCGGCTTTGTCACCGGGACGCAGGCTGACTTCCACCCTGTCCATATCAAAGTCATCTCCGGCGGAACCATATACCAGCACCGAATCCCGGAACGACTGGTTTTCTGTAGGCCCTATGGTATTAACCATTGGTACACGGATATCCACGGTAAGGATGATACGCCGAACCGCTACACTGCCGTCTCCAAAGGTTGCTTTGATGACAACCGGCAGGGTGCCGGTGCTTAATTCACTGGTTTCCAGCCGGTATCTCCATGAGGTAGTCCCCCTTGCTTCGTCAAATGTCCGGCCATTATCCAAACTCACTTCTACCAGGGTAACCGCATGGGAAATATTCATCTCATCCGGGGAAAGAACTTCGGGGCGATGCATAAAGGCACGCCCGGAAATCCATGGACGCTGGGTTATAACATCACCGTCCCGATGGCTGTCAATTACCAGAACCGGCCCAAAGCTTTCTACCCTGACTACATTATCAAACGAGGTGATACGGTCGCCGTCCGGTGTTTCAAACACCGCCGAGAACACAACCGAATCGCCCATCCAGCTTTGGTCTTCAGGCATTTCGTGCCGGAAAACCCCATACCGATTCACATCAATGTTGGTATAGGGTCGGTTATTCAGCATCAATGTTACTCTTTCCGGAATAACTGCCCCGGTGATTCTTCCGGAGACATTCAAGGGGCCTGAGTGCATTATACCGGGCATTGGATTCATAATGGCAATTTCTGATGCAGCCCGTGCTTTGATCAGGGTAAAATTCCGGACAATTGACTGTTCATTGCCCGCATGATCCACAGCGGCGACTTTAACGGTATAATCACCGTCGGGGAATGCGGAAACATCCAGGGTTTCCATGACGACAAACTGCTCGGGAAGGGCATATTCAATCTGGACAGCAGGATCGTTGATATTAACCACCTGGATGGTGATATTATCCAGGCCGATACCGTCAAAGACCTGTCCGGTAATGGGAACAGTCAGACCAAAGCTTTCCCCGTTGCCCGGAGAACCAAGGTCGATGGTCGGCAGAGTGTTATCGATATTAATAATAGCTGAAGTAAAGGCGGTTACCCCGTAGGTATCCACAGAACGGATAAGCATGGAGTGTATACCATCGTGATATGCGGCAGTGTTCAGGCTGATACTCCATTCGGTCAGGCCCTGACGTGAAGGCGGCGAGGCATCCATGGGACTGACGGCAGATTCTCTTGTCCAGACCGTTCCATCAAAATCGATGCCGCTCGTCCAGGTAGTATCAATTTCCCGGTGAACAGCATGAGTTACTCCAAAATCCGGCCGCTGCCAACTGACACCGTTATCCATTGATATACGGACATCTTCTATGCCGTTCTGGTCAAAAGCCGTACCCCTAACCAGGGTATTCCTGCGGTTCCACTGATCCATTTCAGGGCTTAACACCACAATGTCCGGGGCGGCGGTACTCACCTGGAATGTCCTGGTAATGATATGCCCCTGGATGCCAAAAATATCCTCGGCAAATATTTCGAGGATATTATAACCGTCACGAACATCCCAAATTTCCAGAGGAATATAGTAGTTCTGGGTTGTTTCGATTTTATCAAATTCCACATCACGGCGGCGGGTTGCAAGGGTTGTCTCAACAGAGTCCCAGGGGTTTACCGGAGTAAGTATACGGTAGTACACAGCAGCTATGCCGACATCAACATAGGCAAGACCGGATAGTGTAAAATCTCCGGTAATTAAATCACCGTCATTGGGTGAATTGTGGATGACGATGGGCATGGCCTCGCTGTTATCAAAAGTAAAAACAGGACTTGCCTCCACAACATTACCAGCTCGATCAACAGCTCTGATAACCAAAACCTGCTCTTCAATATTCAGGGTGGTAAAATCAATATATTCATGGAACCAGGCCCTGCCGAATCTGGCGGTAAAATCCAGGGGTGTGTATATCTCACCGTCAATAGAAAAACTGACTTCTGCCAGGGGAACCGTATAGTCGATGATACCCGAAGCGGTGGTTGCACGCTGAATAATACCAAAATCTTCATGCGGGGTAAGAAACGAGATGGAGGGCAGAGCTGAATATTTATTAATCGGCGCAAAAACCGGATAATCGGCCCGGTCCCCCGCGATGGTGCGGAATTCCATGGGGATGGGGCCGTCAGCATAATTTGCCAGGCTGAGCGTCAGGGAAAATTCGCCTCCGGCGGTCACTGGAATCGTTTTCCATGGATCATCCCAGCGGAACCGGTATTCCAGAACCTGCCCGGGTGTGTACTCATCGATAAAACCCTCAAAGGTGACCGAATCGGTAACCCAGGGGGTGGTAAAATTCCCGTCATCATCCCAATATACCGGACTGTCAAATTCCACCAGCGATTCAACGAGCCGGAAACCTTCGGGCTGGGGCGCTCTACTGATACGCAGGTTTACAACATCGCCCATTTGTGTTTCTTCGTTTAATGCCCAAAATCGCAGTGTATTGTTTGGTGACGCGGCATTTCCGCCCATAACGACTGCCTCATTAATCTGCCATGGATCGATACGGAAAAACGGCTGCGCCCATGCATACTCAACCACACTTTCTATGGAAATGGCATGGGGGAAAAATCCATCGAGAATACGGCCATAAATCGGCTGATCATGAGCCAATTGCATCCTTCCCAGGCCGGTGGGCGGCGGCGGATGGATAATTTCCAGGGTTGGCGTCCTGAAATTCCGCCTGTCCTGGAAAGGCTGGGTTAATACCGTTACATTGCCGCTGCGGTCAACAGCCGTAATGCGAAAGGGCACCGGGCGGTTGTTTGCCAGTGAAAAATGGACGTCAACCGCCCAAAAGGGATCCCCGGGGCGCAGGGGAATGTCATGCCGCTGGCCCTGCCATTCATAGTAGAATTCAGTTAAGCCAACTCCGCTTAAGACCCGTCCGGTAACCTGGGTAATGCCGAAAGAATCTTCTCCCGGCACCGGAGCCAGAATTTCGATTACCGGCGCATAGTTGTTCACAAAGAATAAAAACGGTCTGGTATCGGAGAAACCCGTATCGTTGACGGCACGAATATAGTATACAATTGAGCCGTCTTCGTATTTTCTCGTTGGAATATTAAATTGGAAATATCTGGCCGGATCCCCTCCCCTGCCGGCACTGGAACTTAACCGGGAAAACCTATGGCCATCAAGGCTAATCTCAAGTGATTGGATTCCATTGGCATCGGTAACCTTGCCCCTTACCTTGACATTTCTGCCGGCAATCAAATCGCCGATTTCATGGCTGATAAGCTCTATCAGCGGAGGACTTACATCCATGATGAACTGCATGGTGGTTTCCAGCCCTTCCATATCGTTGGAATCGACTGCCTTAACGCTGATCGTATGAGTACCTTCACCAATGTCCTCTGCAACAATGGGGTAGCTCCAATATTCACCTCCGGGAATAGGGATATACTCAGCATCATTGATTTTTATATAGAGCTGCTTTACCCCAAACCGTGCCGCAGCTGTACCGATTAAATTGATATCCCCGCGTATAACCTGGCCCTGATCCGGATACACAACCCGTACTTCGGGAAGGCCGGCATAAGGATCGATCCTGATATTAAAAGGGCCGGAAACCCCGGTATTTCCCGCTGCATCTATAGCATTGACGATAATATTATATGTCCCCGGCCTCATACCGGATACATCGAATTCTGTCTGCCAAATATCCATACCATCAGCAACCTGGGTGATTATCTCCCTGCGGCCGCCTGCATATACGATGATAGGCAGAAAAAACATCATTCCCAATGCAATATATCTATGAATCCTGTGCATTGTCTGCTCCTTGCCAAATATATGAACTGCGCAGCCATGCCATCTGCGTTTCCCAGGAAATGGTATTAAACGGAGTTCCCGAAGGGTGAGCGGGAATCCATTCGATGGTATTTGCTATGACGGTCTGTGTTCCTGCATCCCTGAGCCACATAGCAACAGCGGCTGTTCTTCTTTCATTTCCCTGTGCTTTTGCCCAGAGTATGTCAGCCTGTAATCCATAACGATCCCAGCCGGGAGGATCGGGAAAGCGGGTTGCATCTAAAAGCCCCGAGCGGAAAGGAGGCAGAGAGCGCGCCTGGCTCAGCGGGGCATAGATCCAGGCAGCATCAGCCCGGAATACCAAGGGCCAGACCTGCGGCCACGAATAGGAAAAAGCTCCGCTTTGAAAAGGATATTCCCGGACAAGGGAACGGCCCTTTTCCTGCCATACCCCGCTGTCCGCAAGAAATACTCCCGGCCCCTCCTGGAGGAGCTGGCAGAGCCATGCCTGTACGGCACGGTGATCCGATCCGGCAAGAAGGATACTGCCCTGTGTGTTGGAATTATCCAGAAAAGACCAGACCGGTTCCGGATCCCGGTGCATGCGGAATACCATCCAGGGATCCAGGGCCAGTGTCATCCAGCCATCGTATACCCTGGTCCGCGATAAATCCCGGTAGAGGGCTACCGGTGTGCCTTCAACCGATTCACCTTCAGGTCCATACCGGCTGACAGTAAAACCAAAACGCCCCTGGGGAAAGGGGGCATCAGCCGTACGGGGAACTATTTCGTAGCGTGAAATGGGCGGAGGACTGTCCCGGAGAATTCTGGCCCAGGAAGCGGAAAAATCTTCGTCTACATACCATATCATCCGGGGACGGCTCAGGAAGGCAATAAGTAAACCTGCTCCCACGATAAAGGAGAAAATGACCAGAAAACGCCTGAAATAGGGCAAATTTATCACTTTTGAGGTATTTTTTTTACATCTGGCTTTTCCAGCCCTGGGTTTCATCCGGAGTCCACCTTATCCATTAGACAAATTTCTTAGTTTCCTCCTTAAGAATAGCATATTTTTGTAAAAATTCAAGTAATTTAGACAAGTTTTTCAATAATCTGCTTATGTTTTTGAAGCATGCATGAACACGTGCGCGGACGTGAGCAGACACGTCTTGACCAAGACCGGCATAGACAATACTATATACTTCGAACCATATTTTCATGTAAGGAGTATTGTATGACCAGTTATACTGAGTTGGGCTTAGTGAATACCAAGGAATTATTTAAAAAGGCGGTTGCGGGCGGATATGCAATTCCTGCATATAATTTTAACAATATGGAGCAGATTCAAGCCATTATCCAGGCCTGTGTTGAAACCAAATCGCCGGTTATTCTGCAGGTATCTTCAGGGGCGCGCAAGTACGCCAACCAGAATATTTTACGGAACATTGCCAAAGGCGCAACGGAATATGCCAATGAGCTTGGCCTTAACATCCCCATCGTATTGCATCTGGACCACGGGGACAGTTTTGAGCTGTGCAAGGACTGCATAGAAAGCGGTTTTTCTTCGGTCATGATAGACGGATCTCATCTGCCCTACGAAGAAAATGTAGCCCTTACCAAAAAGGTGTGTGAATTTGCACACTCTCAAAAAGATTATGTAACCGTTGAAGGTGAACTGGGAGTTCTTGCCGGTGTAGAGGATGATGTTTCCTCTGAACACAGCCATTTTACCGAACCCGAAGAAGTAGCCGATTTTCTGTCCAAGACCAAGGTCGACTCGCTGGCCATTTCCATCGGCACCAGCCATGGCCGCACTAAGTTTAAACCGGAGCAATGCACCAGGGATGCCAACGGCATACTCATCCCTCCCCCCCTGCGCTTTGATATCCTCGAAGAGATTGAAAAGAAAGTACCCGGCTTCCCCATTGTACTGCACGGCGCTTCGTCCGTACCCATTGAGTATGTGCAATTGGTAGAAAAGTACGGCGGCAAGCTCAGCGATTCGGTGGGTATTCCCGAAGAACAGCTTCGCCGTGCGGCAAAAAGCGCTGTCTGCAAGATCAATATTGACTCGGACGGACGGCTGGCCATGACTGCCATGATCCGCAAGGTGCTTTTTGAGCACCCCGATGAATTTGACCCCCGGAAAATTCTCGGCCCGGCCCGTGATGAGCTGAAAAAACTGTACATGCACAAAAATAAGAATGTACTGGGGTCAGCGGGACAGGCATAAGAATTTACTAATAGTTGGATTTTGAATACAACAAACTTGTTGCCTCACAGAGGGAAGAATCGGGTCCGCGGATTTAGAAGAAGTTCGCACGGAGGCAGTGCCACCCAAAGGGTGGCCAGGGCACAAAGGACACGGAGAAGAAAGAAAAGTGTCTGCGGTTTTCCGCGGAATAGTGCTTAACAACAGGCTCGCCCCGGCTGATGAGGGGTGCCTATTTCAAGCTCCTTAGTCTTCCTCCGTGCCTTTGTGCGAACCTCTTCCTTCTTCCCTGTTCCCTGCTCCCTGACCCCTGTTAATTATCCATTGCCCCTTGGCCTTCTTCGTGCCTCATTGCGGAAATCTGCGGACTCTTATTACCAATAAAATCACTAATAATCGAAATAATCGCGGGAAGTAAAGATGCACACAGAAGCAGGAAACCAAGTAAGGTGCGTTGAGAGAAAAATGCCCACCAGGATGTGGTTGCGATTATGGGCAGGGCTATGGCGCCGAGAACTGCAGATACCCGGAAAGGCCAAAGATTTTTTCGTAAAATAAAATTAATAAAAAAAGGCATGCCGGCTGCCAGAGCAGTCCACAATAACGGAACAAACACAAGCATGATGAACGACCCGCGGGTATTCCAGCTTACGGCATAATAAGCCGCAGGGGGAATAAGCCACAATAAGGCAAAGTCTGAATAGTTTGAATTCGAAGGGATCAACCGCAGGGCTGTAAGCAGCCAAAACACCAGGAGCGGAATAAATACCGGTACGCTGATTATATCGACAAAACCGCTGAGCCAGCGTAAAAATCCAAATCCATCCTGTATAACCACAGGGCTGATAAAAATATGAAAAATCACCGAGGCGCTGCCCAACAGCAGAGCCCATGTATACCCGCCGTTGCTGCCGGCTGCGGCAATTGAACGCCTGAAAAAGAAAAATACCGGTATCCATAGCAGGCAAAAAATACTCATGGTATATTCTACACAATGCCGGTAGTAAAGGGCAAGACAACTGGTTATAATGGGCAGGCATGATTGATAATATGATTCTTTCACATTCGGGCTGGCGCGGTATTTTTACCGCTTCAGGCGATGAGGAAGACAGATCAGGGGAAATCGGCGCTGCGCACAGGATGATAACTGCCGGTGCGGCATGCGTATTTGCCGAATACCTTCAGAGCCGGCAGGGTTTAAGCCCTCTGGTACTGGTTGGCTGCGATACTCGGCCGACCGGAAAAACCATAGCAGGGGTTCTTATCCCCGCGCTGCTGGCCTGCGGCTGCCGGGTTTGTTATGCCGGTATCACTGCATCCCCGGAAATAATGACATGGGCCCGCAGCACTGGTAACCATGCCGGTTTTATCTACATTACAGCAAGCCACAACCCCATAGGCCATAACGGGTTTAAATTCGGCCTGACTGACGGAGGGGTTATAGATGCAGATCAATCGGCAGAGCTTATCTGCCGATTCCGTACCCTCATGGAGGAACCCGGCATTTCCTCCCGTCTGGAGAAACTTATTACCGGCGCCGATCCCGATGCCCTGCAGGAAATTTTGACAGCAGAACCGCACACAAAGGCCAGAGCATGGGATGCATACTATACATTCAGCAATGTGGTTGCCTGGGGATACGCATCCGCCGGCGCGGCTGCCAGCGAAGCTGCCAGCGCGGCTGAAAATTTTAATCACAACCTCGGTGTATGTTGTGATTTCAACGGATCGGCACGGTGTGTTTCGATTGACCGGGAATTTTTTACCAATGCTGGTATACAATTTGAGGCAATCAATGCAGAGCCGGGTAAAATAGTCCACAGGATAATCCCCGAAGGTGCATCCCTGGAACCCTGCCGCCAGTACCTGGAGGAACTGCACTGCCGCAACCCGGCCTTCATCCTTGGCTATGTCCCCGACTGCGACGGCGACCGGGGCAACCTTGTTATGTGGGATGAGGCCCTGGGAAAAGCACGTACACTTGAAGCCCAGGAAGTTTTTGCCCTGGTGTGCATGGCCGAACTGGCCTTTGCGCCGGGAGAAAAACCGGCTGTTGTGGTGAACGATCCCACATCGCTGCGCATAGACCGCATTGCCGCTGCTTTTGGCGCACCGGTTTTTCGTGCCGAAGTCGGCGAGGCCAATGTCGTGGGTCTGGCCCGCCGATTAAGGGAAGATGGTTATACGGTCCGAATACTGGGCGAGGGCTCAAACGGTGGGAATATCACCCACCCGTCGGCAGTACGCGACCCGCTTCATACCGTGCTGGCCATTGCCAGGCTGCTTTCGTTCAGATCTGAACATGGAAAACCGGGGCTTTTCGAAAAATGGTGCACTGCATCCGGTCAAAGGCAGCTGTACCATCCCGGTTTTACCCTTGCCGATATCATAGCCAGCCTTCCTCCCTTCCACACCACCGGAACCGATGATCCACAGGGGATCCTGAAGATAGCCAGTACGGATCAGAACGCACTCAAAAGGCGCTATCAACTGATCTTTCTGGAAGAATGGGAAAAGTACAAAGATCCATTGATGGCCCGCTATGGTATACACGGATGGGCAGCTGCGGTGTACAATGGCATGGTAGAGCAAAAAGGCATAGCCGATTTTGGTCATGCGGGCACAGGCGGGTTAAAAATATGCTTTCATGATGAGGGCGGCACGGACATTGCATCAATCTGGATGCGCCGTTCGGCAACCGAGCCGGTTTTTCGCATCATTGCCGATGCACAGGGAACAGACAAGCAGGCTGTTGAATATCTGCAAAGCTGGCAGCGCCGCATGATAATTAAAGCGGACACACTGCCGGGAGTATAGGAGTTATACATGGGATTACGAGGAGAACTTTATTCAACAAAGGTATCATTGCCAAACCGGACCTATTTTTTTAATGTAAAAGAAAACCGCATGGGCGACCTCTACCTGAATATTGTAGAGAGTAAAAACCGGGAAACAGGAGGTTTTGATCGCCAGTCGGTAATCCTCTTTGCCGACGATCTGCAGGATTTTCTTAAAGGCTTTGATGAGTCCCTGCGTATTCTGGAAAAAGAAATCCGCCAAAGGCGTCTGAATGCAAAATCAGCAGCACGCGAATCAAAAGGCGATGCAGACTCTGTGTCCAAACCACGTAAAGGCAGCCGTGCACGCAGGGACGAAAGTTCACCCAAAGAACGTCCGGCAAAAGAACGCAAACGAGTAGTGGTAAAAAAACAGGGACTAGCTCCCGTATAAATGACTGTACACATCAAAGTATGAAGCCCATTCACCCTGATCTTTGTTGATAATATTTTTTGCCAATACACAGGATCGGCGCAGGGAGAACCTGGTTTCACCGGCATTAAGACACTGACTGCGGAATGTTTTCTCCTCAGTTGCCGGCAGATATTCCGTTTTACCATCCGTAGTAGTATAACCAAAACCCCACAGCAGTGAAGAAAGTGAATGCTTTTTCTTTCCCGATGGAACACAATAACCCTGGGCACGGTTAATCCTGATGCCTTCCGGCAGAGTATTATTAATTTTTTCCATAAATTCACATGGCTGCATTGGATGAAAAAATTCAACGGCGGCAACTTCTCCCGCGGCGCTGATGCCGACAGAAAGCGGTGAAACGATCTCCAGTTTTGCCAGGGGATTATATCCCTGGGTATAGATCACATCCAGTCCGGCACGGGTAAACGCCATGGAAAAAATCTCAACAAGGCTTAAGTGCCCGTGAAAAACAGCGCTGCCCTCCTTGGAAAAGCTGAACAGAAGTTTCCAAAGCACCGGATCTCGTTTTGATATTACTGTCTGAATACTGTCATCATGTTGATGGAAATCTACTGAATCTTCCGTTCCCTGTCCCCCGCTCACTGATCCCTGCCTGCGAACATTCGGTTCAATGCTCCCTGTATTGCAGCAGCCGCAGTGTGCCGTGCAGTCTTTGGCACAGGAAGGTGTCAATTGGCTATTGTTTGATTTTTCAAATTCTTTTTTCAGATATGCGCAGGAAACACCGGAAGCGATGGGGTACCATGGCAGCGTTTTATCAAGGTCTTTTGCAGAAAGGAAATCTGTAACAAGGGCGGTGTTTTTTTCCAAGATATTTTGCCAGGCATTTTTATCGATAAATTCCTGCCAGGGATCCAGCCTGCTGCCTGCGTGAAAGGCTTCTTCGGCCAGTTCTCCTGCCCGTTCGTCTCCACGGCTTAACACACCTTCAATCATCGATATCAGCGGATCGGAAATACTAACCTTGTGTCCCAGGGGTTTAAGCCGGGATCGAATACAATCAAGTTTGGCCGAGGCAGCCTCACCGTTGATCTGCCGGGCCCATTGGTAGGGCGTATGGGGTTTAGGAATAAAAATTCCCACATTGACATTAAACTTCATGCCTGTCTTCCGGCCGACATTGGTGACAAAATGAATGATTTCATTTTCCTCGGAAAAATCATCACTGCCGGCTGCCGGGGGAACAGGCAGGCCGATCATAAAATAGAATTTAGCCGTACGCCAACCGTTGTGTTTTGCTTTGTGAAGAATTGCAACAACAGAATCTTCGCTTACCTGTTTGTTAATGGCAAGCTGCCAAAAATCAAGCGGGGTTTCGATGGCAAATGTAAGGCCGCTTTTACGGGTCCGGGATACTTTTTCCAGGAGAGGCAGCGAAAAACCCGATACTTTGAGCGAAGGCAGCGCAAACGAAACATGCCGGGAAGAAAAACGGTCATTCAATGCATCAACCAACTGGTCAATACCCGGATAATCCCCGGTGGAAAGGGAGGAAAGACTTATTTCCCGGTAACCACCCCGTGTGATAAAACTTTCGGCTTCGCGGATAAGGGCTTGCGGGCTTTTCTGCCGCATGGGGCGGTACCAAAATCCGGCATGGCAAAAACGGCAGCCGTTGGGACAGCCCCGCATGATTTCCAGAATGCCGTGATGCTGCACAATTTTCATGCCGGGAACCGGGTACACAGCCGCATCATCAACAGATTCTTCCTTCTGCCCAAAACCCCAATACACCGCACGGACTGCCTTGTCTTTCCCCTTCATCCAGACATTCGGATGCGCTTGCAGCAATTTTAACATGGCAGCTCTGTCGTCAGCTCTTGCCCCCTGCCCCCTGTCCGCGAACCTCTGGTTCGATGTCCCCTGTTTTACCTCAAGCAATTGTGATGCAAGATCAAAAAAACCATTTTCAGCTTCGCCAATCCAGAATGCATCAATGAAAGCGCTGTACGGCAGGGGGTTGGACACAACAGGTCCTCCGGCTATGATCAGCGGATCATCATCGCCGCGCAAAGCGGCGCGCAGGGGAATGCCCGATACATCAAGCATGGTAAGAATGCCGGTGATCCCCAGCTCATAGCCCAGGGTAAAAAGTAAAAGGTCAAGGCTTTTCAGGCTGATCCCGGTATCCAGGCCGTACAGCGGCATGTTTTTTTCCCGAAGGAGCTTTTCAAAATCAGGTGCGGGAGCAAAGGCCCGGTCGCAGGAAATGCCGGGAATTTTGTTAAGGCCATTATAAATAATACGAAAAGCCTGATTCGACATGCCAATCTCGTACAGGTCGGGAAAGGCAATGAGGGTCTGCAGCAGTGCATCTGTCTTTGCCAGCCGGCCGTGCTCACCGCCGGTATACCGCCCGGGACTATCAATATCCAGCAGTAATGGGCCAAGGTCTTTGACCGGGTCTACAAAGATCATTACAGCCGGCTATCCTTATGTATTTTTATTGTTCGATACAGCCTTTTTAAGTAAAACAGTCAGTTCCTCTTTTACCTCTTTATTTTCGGCAGGGTCCCTGTTTGCTGCCCAAAGGTTTTCCAGTTCAACAGCCCGTTTTGCTTCATCCTGTGTGAGTTTATCCCTGGACTGTTCATCGTTTATCCACTGTTTAAAACTGCCAACCCAATAATCCCTGCAGCCCACATCTTCAGGGCAGCGTTCAATTTTTGAAAAATCCAGACGGCCGTATACGAGGCGGATGCTGTTGGCTTGCGGTGTTCCACCTCTGTTAATTTCCATTTCAAGTAAAGGATCAATAAGAGATATCCCATAACCGGCCAGCGGTCCATGCTTGTTTTTATCATCCAAATCTTTATGCACTGTAACCTGAACAACTTCACAGATATAATTAACCCATTTTTTGCCCAGTTTGTTTGTATGCAATATTTTCATTTCAAGGTTAACAGGACATTCAGCAATACCGCAGGGTTTTACAATATCGCTGGGTAAAGGGGTTAATCCCATAACATCAATTTCGCTGATACCTTTGGGAATCGGCATAGCAGCTATCCAGCTTTCTCGAATTAAGGGATAACCATAGTAACTAACTACACATTCAGGTACTTCAAGAAGGTTACAGTATCCCTGTTTTATGCCATCCTGGAACGGATATTTTTCCTGATCCCATTCATCAATAAATAAATTTGAAAAGGTAAAAGAAAAAAACCTGTGTCCAATCTGCGTCCCCATTGTCACCGGTGTTGTATTCATGTTTCCAAATTTATCAATTGTTGTTACAAAGTATGCTACTTGCGGTGGTTGTATATACCTGCCATGAGATCCGTTTAAATTTTCAGCTTCGATTTTATATTTTACAAATTCCATAATTTTACCTCTGGCATATAGTCATATATACCCTATATTACTATTAATTTCAAGTAAGGTTATCCAATAAAATACCCAGCCGCAAGCAGCGGGGTATTTCGTTCTCCCGAGGAATTGGTCTCCCCAGCACCAATACTTGGTACTGGGTCGCCACGAATAAAATACCCAGCCGCAAGCAGCAGTGTATTAAACCCTCGCCACGAATAAAAACTGCATTAAAGTAAATAACAGTAAATTTGGATCGACTGGTTTTTTTATATGGTAATTCATACCGGCTTTGATTGATAAATGGATATATTCACGGGACGAAAGCGCTGTAACCGCAATAATGGGAACTGTTTGCGCATTTGGCAGCTGCGAATCTCTGATTTTTTTTGCGGCTTCATAACCGTCCATATTTGGCATCATAATATCCATTAAAATTATATCAATTTTTTCTGCATTCGCCAAAAAAATACCAACAGCCTGTTTACCGTCTTTTGCTTCAAGTATTTCTATACCTGTTCCGGTTAAAATGCCCCTCATCACAACACGGTTATCTTTTACATCATCAACAACAAGAACGCTTTTCCCGGTAAAATCTACATTATCCAATTCTATCTCCTGCGTCTGTGCAGATAAAACCGCCCTGGGAAATTCAAAAGAAAATGTAAAACAAATACCACAAATGTTTTCGCCAGGGTCTTGTATACATTCTACTCTGATATTTGAACCCATTTTCCTGATAATATTATTACAGGCAGAAAGCAATATGTCACTTGATCCATAATTAATACATTTGTTCTCTTCGTTAAATATCCGGATGATTTCATCAAGTTTTCCCGCATTCATACCCAATCCATTATCGGTTACCTTAAAACAAACAGTAGCTGTCTCATCAGTTTCTGATTCAATCCCGATTGTAAATGTAACACTTCCCTGTTTGCCTTTGGTATATTGTATAGAATTTCTTAATAAAATAATCAAAACCTGAGTAATCATTACTTTATCCCCATCCAATACAAGATTATCTGATACAAATGGACAAGGTTCATAATGTATATTTTTTGCCCTGCATAACATTGAAATTATATTATTAACATCATTGACAATATCATTTAACACAAAATGTGAATTTGAAAGGATAAAATTATCTTTTTCGATATTAGCCATTTCAAGAATGGTGTTTATTACCGACAAAACATCATTAGAAGATGCCATTGCCTTTTGTAATGCCGCAATTGTTTTTTCATGTCCAGCAGCTGACATGGCTTCTCTTATCATATTAATTGCGCTGTTCATCGGCGTCCTTAGTTCATGGCTAATATTTGCAAAAAAGGCATTTTTAACTTCAAAAGCCATGCGCTCTGCTTCCATTGAATCATAAACCTTGGATTCCATCTCTATGAGAACACGCTCTAAAACCGCAAGTTCATCACCATAACGCAATGCAGCCTGTCTTGAGGGTGGTTCCTGATAATTTTCATGTATAAATGTTTCTATTCCCTTCGAGATTTTTCTTATTGGTGCAATGACAAATTTTTGAATTACATGGAGATTCAGCAAGATTGAAATGCAAAAACCCATTAAAGTTGTGAATCCCAAAATTAAAAACCCGTTTCTGCGTTCTCTGAGTATACTATCCAGGTAAATTGAAACAGCGATATTGCCGGCTACAGTACCATCTTCCCGGAAAACATACTCAATAGCGGTAAACAGATGTCCCCATTCTGAATTATGTATATATGGTTCTACTTGTAAACCATTGGAAATTCGCTGTAAAACAGGACGAATGCTGTTATGTTCTTCATTAAATATATATGTTCCTCCCAGTCCCACATGTCCTTCTGCACTTTCATCGGTATCAAAGACAAATATTTGGCAATCTTCGGTGATTCTTGATACGACAATATAAGTTACCCCTGTTTCTTTCATCTTAATTCTCAGGTGATTCAGTATACGTTCATACTCATTATCTTCTTCAAGAGTTATCAGATAATGATCAATCACGCTGGCATCCAGAAATGATGCTGTCATTCTTGCTGTGGAAATTACCCTGTTTTTAAATTCATTATTTATACGATTCTGATAAACAAAAGCCAGAAAAACTGCTATACTGGCTCCGGAAAAAAAGGCCAAAAAAACTATAATTATTGTTAACCGGAATTTTAAGGATTTTTTCCAGGGAACAGAAAAACTGCCGTTTTTTCCGGTAATAAAGTCAGTTTCCTTCTTTTTTGAGCCAATGCTCACATACATTCTGTTAATATTTTCATTCTTCATTCTCCCTCCATTAGAAATTATTTTAAAACCAAGAGTTGTATCGAATGAAAGTTAAATAGTTACAAATTGTATATTATTAAAAGTTATGTAAGTAATATAATATTACCATAAATTATAATATACACAATAAAAAACATTTCGTCAAGTCTTTTTGAGTAATATTTTTTCATGAAATAATACTGATATTGATAAATTAACCGCGGACTGAATATCTATCTTTATGCAATAGTACTAAAGCTGCTGGTTATACCTTCTGACATGGATACTTAAAACCAGACCTACCCCTATCATCGCAGAAAGCAGGGAGGAACCACCGTAGGACATGAACAGCAGGGGGATGCCGGTTATCGGCATAATGCCCATGGTCATGCCGACATTAATAAGAAAATGAAAGCTGAACATGCCGGCAAGACCGGCGCAGATGTAGGTGGCAAAAGGGTCCGAGACGGTTTTGATAATCCGCAGGAGACGCAGGCAGATGATCAGATAAAGAACAAAGACCACCATTCCGCCGATAAACCCCATTTCCTCGGAAAAAATCGAAAAAATAAAATCGGTGCTTTGGCCGGGGAGATAGCGGAAATTGCTCTGTGTCCCCTGTAAAAATCCCTGGCCGGAAAAGCCCCCGGCACCTATGGCGGTAATGGATTGTATGATATTCCATCCGGCGCCGCGCGGATCTACATTGGGATCCAGAAAAACGATAAGCCGCATGATTTGGTAATGTTTTAAAATACTGCGTGATGCAAAGGATGCGCCCAGTGAAAAAGTAATGATTGCCACTGCATAGAGCAGCCAGAAAAAATAACGTTTACGGTACCGCAAAAAGCCAAATGCCGAGACTGCCATGATAATGCAAAATGCCAGAATAACAATGACAATGATGCGGTAATCTGTGAGCACAACAAGGGCAGAAAGGGGGCGGCGCATAATATGTATCTGCCACAGCGGCAGGACCGTGAGGATGCTGGTAAGAGCAATACAGGAAACCGCGAAAAAAATGTAACGCATTGAAAGGCCGGCGACAAAGGTCATAACGAGCATAATGGGAAAAAATACAAGGGCTGTTCCCAGATCCGGCTGAACAAGTACTATCGCCATGGGGACAAAAACAATAACACAGGATGTAATAAAGCGGACAAAAACACTGTTGCTTCGCCTGGTATCGGTAAGATAACGGGCAAGAAATATTATCGTAGTAATTTTTGCAAATTCCGAAGCCTGTATGCCGAATATGCCTATCCGCAGCCAGCGGGTATCTGCAACCATCTGGCCGAAAACAAGCGTATAAACCAGGGGAACAAGTGATAAAAGATACAGGTAGAGGGAAAAATCGTAGAAACGGCGGTAGTTCAGCATGGCAATAATCAGGGCGATGCCAAGGCCGATTGATGCCCAGATAATCTGCCTGATATATTCATTGGAAACAAGTTCGCCGCTGGAATTCATCCCCGATGAATAAATAAAAAATATCCCTGCTGTCATGAGGGCAATTACCGACAGGAGAATAAAATAATCAATTTCCAGAAAATCCCGCGGTCTCATTCCCTGCGCCCCTGAATCGGCGCGATGTGCTGTAATCCCAGGCTGCGCACCGCATCCTCATATGTTTGCTCGGCAAAAATTCCCTGGTAAATAATGGCTGAAGCATAGGGAGCCCACCATTCCCAGCGGTTTGCCGCTTCCACAATAACCGAAACCACTACCTGTTCGTCGGGATTTCTGCTGTCATAGGGCGCATAGGATGCAAACCAGGAATGCCAGCGATCAGACACGCCAACCTCGCCGGTTCCTGTCTTCCCGGCAATTTCCACTGTCCTGATGTTCAGGGGATACCGGGCGGTTCCCTGGGTGATTACCCCCCGCATATCCCGTCTGACTGTCTCATACACCCGCGGTTCAATATCGCTTTGATGGATAAGCTTCGGCGTAAAGCTTGTTTCAATATCGCCGGTAACCGGGCTGCGTATTTCCTTGAGCAGGTGGGGCTGGTAGAGCCTGCCGTCATTGACAATCATGGCCACCATATTGGCCATCTGCAGCGGTGTAACGAGCATCCAACCCTGCCCGATAGACATGGTCATGGTATCCCCTGCCATCCACCGTTCATGGAACCGGCGGGATTTCCACTGCGGTGTCGGGATAAAACCCGCTATCTCACCGGGAAGATCAATACCGGTAACAGCGCCAAAGCCATAATCATGGGCATAGGCGACAATCCGCTCTACCCCCAGATTTTCGCGTCCAACCTGCCAATAGTATATATTACAGGACTGGGCCAGCGCCCGCGTCAAATTCATTCTTCCGTGACCCGGACGGCGTATATGGCATCTCCAGACCCGGTTGCCAAAATCAATCTCGCCGGGACATTCAACGGTTCTGTCCGGAGCAAAAATATTATCGCCGAGAATTCCTGTCGTCATGACAATTTTAAAAGAAGATGCAGGCGGGTATCCCGATTGTATGGCTCGATTGATAAAAGGCCTGTTTGGATCATTTGCAAGCGCCTGAAACTCGCTGCGTTCCCCGCGGATAAAAATATTCGGGTCATACCAGGGATAGGAGACAAGAGCCAGCACTTCACCGTTAGGACGCATTACCACCACCGATCCAATCCGTTCTCCCAGGGCATGTTCGGCAAGGGTTTGAATATTGCGGTCAATGGTCAATACAAGATTTTTTCCCATTTCAGGAGGGATACGCTCTCCCCTGCCGGGCATCCGCTTGCCCCGTACATCAACAATCCGTGTTTCCCTGCCGGGCATGCCCCGCAGCAGTTCATCATACTGACGTTCAATGCCCATCTTGCCAATCATGTCTCCCTGCTGATAACCATAATTGTGCAGCTGGGTTAGTTCATCCCTCGTTATATCTCCGACATACCCAATGATATGAGAGAGGCTCCTTACATCCATATAGTTGCGCATGGGCTTGCTGTTCCACGAGACACCCGGCAGAGACTCTCTTCGTTCGGCAAGGGCGGCAATTGAAGAAAATGGAACGTTAACCGCAATTTCTACCGGCTGGTAGAGGCGGTGCAGCTGCGGGGGGATAAGCGTTTCAATTTCAAGCACGGGAATTCTCAGAATTGATGCAACATTCGTAATTAATTCTTCCATGTGGCCGGAGGGGACTTCGGCGGGGACAATATTAACAGCAAAGGAATCGGTGTTCATCACCAGGGGGGTTGTAAAACTGCGGTCAAAAATCTCGCCGCGCTGGGCCGGCAATACTTCGGTGCGGCGGGAAATATCCTGGGCATGAGACCGGTACTGTTCATTGGAAAGTATCTGCATATTGAACAGGCGCGCACTATAAATAACAAACATTGCGATAAAAAGAATCCTCAGGAACAATATCCGGATTTCCGGTTTACCCTGTTGATTGTCATTGTTATTAAAAATCATTAAACTTCACCCCTCCTTGCCAGCAAAGGCCTGAAACGTTTAAGGAATGCAAACAAAAACGGCGCGGTAAATGTATTAAGGGCAAGTTCCGCCCAGAGTGCAGGAGCGGCAATGGAATAGACAAGGACAGCATCGCCCAATACAATTCTCAGCAGCAGAAGGATTAACGCTTTAAGAAGGGTTGCAAAAGCGCAGAGTATCATGGGAAGAAGAAAAACATCCAGGTAAAATGTCCCTTTCATCAGGCCGGCAAGAGCGCCGACGAGCATGCGTACCAGGGCATTAAGACCGAAAGGGGCTGCCGAAATAAAGTCCTGCACAAGCCCGGTAAAAAAACCCGAAAACTGTCCCGTCATCATCCCGTTAACATACGCAGAGTAGACCACAATCCCCAGAGCCAAATCCGGCACAGCCTGGTAGAGGGCAAGATGAGACAGCAGCGTTGACTGGAGGACAATGGCAATCAGGCCAAAAACAACTGTCCAGGTAATGCTTTTAACCATCGTCATACTCCCACAAAGGGTAATAATAGTCTGTGTAAGGAACATCATCCGGCACACTGTCATCATAGGGTACCAGTTCTTCGATGACAAAAACATATTCCAGACGGGAAAAATCTATGAGCGGTTCAATTTCCGCTTCCATGGAAATTTCATAATCACTGTATATCACATCAATAACTCTGCCAATGTTGATGTCCGGCGGGTACACTCCCCCCATACCGCTGGTAATGACCAGATCGCCATGGTTAATATCATCCCGTGCCCGCTTGGGGATAAAGCGCATCCGTAAATGCTCATCCCGTTCACCCTGCCCTTCCACAATGCCTTCAAAGCGGGAAAACGCAAAGCGGGAAGCAATGAGGAGATTGGAATCGTAGAGGGGCATCACCAGGCTGTCAAAAGTCCGCGCTTCAATAACCTTGCCTACCAGCGCCTGGCCTCCTCCCTGCCAGGCAATCACTGCCATATCCCGGGTAACTCCGGCACGGCGGCCCTTGTTAATAACAATTGCGGAATAAAGATTGTCCGGATCCCTGCCCACGAGCCTGGCAGGAATATGCCGGTAATTCAGGGCCTGGGAAAACCCAAGCTGTTCGCGCAGCCGGTTATTCTCTTCCCGGATCTCCGCAGCACTGCGCTCAAGCTGCTCAAAACGGGCAATTTGCTCAAGCAGTTCGGCATGCTCCACCCTGAGCCGGAAAAGTTCCTGTACGGAAAGCACCGACTGGGAAATGGATGAAGAAACATCTGATACCCTGCCCCGTATGCCGGAGAACAGGGATATCCGTGTATCACGAAAATTGTGCATCAGATCCTGGGACGAAACAACCAGCATGAAAAAGGAAACAATCGCCAGCCCAATAAAGGCAAACACCCCCGCCGGCAAACGTTTCCTGAGCGCCCCGCCCGCTTTTGCCATATACTACCCGTTCA
>Ga0099364_10001481_pt1 | contig 38612 bp, 28 predicted proteins | sample TergutTh196P3_FD_73070 | JGI IMG/M metagenome (GOLD analysis project Ga0099364, IMG submission 73070) | Microcerotermes parvus P3 segment gut microbial communities from Pointe-Noire, Republic of the Congo - Th196 P3 | ecosystem: Host-associated > Arthropoda: Insects > Digestive system > Gut ... | reverse complement strand
ACATCGGCGAAGACTTGGGCATTCCGATTAAAAAATTGCCGGAAATGATTGCCAAAATATATGAAATTACAAAAAGCGCTGACTTGATTCCGATGATTTACGGACATGCCGGCGACGGCACACTGCATATCGGCCTGTTCATCGACGTCTTAAACGAAGATGAATGGAAAAAACTCGATATTGCTGCCGATAAATTGCATCTGGCTGCCATAGAGCTTGGCGGAACAGTCAGTTCCGAACACGGTATTGGAGCCGCCCGCGGGATGTATTTGGAAAAACAATGCGGTCCGGCATTTAACATTATGAAAGAAATCAAAAAATCATTGGACCCGAAAGGAATTTTAAATCCGGGGAAATTGGGACTCTGAGAAAGAGAGAAAGAAAGAGAGAGAAACGGGAAAGCAGAGGGATAAAATGTTTCAAAAAATGGATAAAAGAGACCTTTACCGTTGTGTCAGCTGCGGAAACTGCCGCTCCGTCTGTCCGGCCTTTGAGCAAACCGGAAAAGAATCCAAAAACACCCGAGGACGCATACTGGTCATTCGGGATGTGTATGAAGGAAAACTATCGGATGATTCTGTTTTTGACAGCATTAACACTTGTACAACGTGCGGGCATTGTACAGAAACATGTCCGGCAGGCGTTCATCCGCCGGAACTTGTGGAAGCGGCCAGAAACGGGCTCGTTTCACAAGGAAAAATGACGCCGACACAAAAGAAAATTTTTGAAACCGTCCGCCAATATTCAAACACCCTCGGAGATTCCGGTGACCGGCTGGAATGGTTAAAGGGATCGGGTCTGCAAATCCCAAAAAAAGCAGAGGCGGTTTATTTTGTCGGATGTTTAGATACTTACCGCTATCCGGAAACGGCATTGAAAACATATGCCCTCTTAAACAAAATGGGCGTTGGTTTATTGGAAGATGAAAAATGCTGTGGCTCCCCCCTTCTTCGTCTTGGTTTTGACGCCGGCGACCTCATGAAACACAACGCCGATCAAATCAAAAAATTGGGGGCAAAAACAATTATTTCGGGTTGCGCCGGCTGTTACAATACATTAAAAAATAATTATTCATTAACAGGGTGCCAAAACGTGACCGTTTCAGAGTATTTGGCAGCACATTTAAAAGATTTGAAAAAATTAGGATTAAAGAAATTAAATTTGAAAGTCACCTACCACGATCCGTGTCACGCAGGCCGGCACAACCGCATTTTTGATGAGCCGCGCCAAATCATTCGAGAAATTTGCGGCGCCAAAAATTTCATTGAAATGCAAAACATTCGGGAAAAATCAAGATGCTGTGGCGGAGGCGGAGGCGTTCGCTCCGGCTACAACGAATTATCCGTTTCGATGGCAAAAAGAAGAATTGAAGACGCTCCAAAGGATGTCGATTACATCGTAACATCGTGTCCGCTTTGCCTTCGGAATTTAAGAGATGCTGACGGCAGCATTCCTGTTATTGATTTGATAGAACTTGTCAGCATGGCTTTGGAAGAATAAATGGCTTTTGAAAAAAAAACATTTGGAAAAATAAACAGTTTTTGAAAAAAAACATTTGAAAAACAAATGGTTGAAAAAAAATTGGAAAAATAAGAGCAAAATTACAAATGCTCTTTTAAGAAATTTCTGATTTCTTCTGACTTGGACCAGCCTTCATCCAAACCGGCAATCACTTCTTCGATGTGGTCGCATTGCCGAATAACTTGTTTTGCTGTTTTTGCGTCCGGGGAAGTTTCAGACAACAAAACAACATTTGTCAATGGATTTCGAATGTTGTCGATGATTGTTGCAAATTTTTCAATGTTGCTTTCCAGCTGCTCGAAAGACAGGCGATTCATTTCCTCTTGCTCTTTGCTTTCGGTAATATCAATCGCCAAGAGAACGTAACCGTCTAAAACACCGTTTTCGTCTTTTGCAGGATTTGAAATAATGTGCCAATATTTTCCGTTGGCGCTTCTCATTTCACGCGAAATGTTTCTGTTTTTAGAAAAATGAAGGTCCGTAATAATTTTGGGCACTTCGTGTGAAAACACATTAAAAGAGAGGCTGTCAAGCCTTTTTCCTTCAACGGATGTTTCATTAACATTAAATTCGTTGTAAAAGGAGCGGCTTACCCATCTGATTTTATATTTTTTGTCAATGTAAATCAATACTTCCGGAACGAAATCTAAAATCAAATTCTTTTCAACATCTTTTTGGTATGCAATTTTTTTTGCTTTAAGAACCTTATCGACAACAATTGATAATGAAACACCAAAAATCAAACATAACAAAAGAATGATGGTCGTGACGAAAACATTCGTGTCTGTTATTAGCGGTTCAAAAAGAAAAGAGATAAAACTCATTTGTACAGCATGGCGTGAGACAGCTTCCGCTAAAATATATACAAGCCCGATCATTATTGAAAAGAAAATGATTTTGTATTCCATTTTTTGTGACATTTAACACCAACTTTTGAAAAAATACCAACTTTTGAAAATAATAAAATACGATCTAATATAAAGAAGTATACCTATATAATATTTGCTTTGTAGTAAATGCCGAAAATTCTCCCGTTTATTTAAAAGACACGCATTTATAATAATTGGTTCGTTTTTAACATAGATTGCGTTCATGTTTTACTTACTGCAACATATTTAATGTTTGCTGAATCTCTGCCGGTCATTTGAAATACGATACCTTGACCACTCGCCTGTCAAATCGCCGATTAAATCACTCCGCCCGACCCTTTCAAGCGCTTGCCGAACGGTTTCTTTGTTATCCGAATTTTGATATTGCAAAAGAACACGCTGCATTTTTTTCTCTGTTTTGGTCACCGGAACGTAAATTTTTTCCATAGTAAACGGATCAAGGCCGGTATGAAACATACACGTCGAAATCGTCATCGGCGTCGGCGTAAAATCTTGCACCTGTTCTGTACTGCGATTGTTGTCGCGAATATATTCTGCCATTTCAACGGCATTTTCAAGTGTACAGCCGGGGTGCCCTGAAATTTGAAACGCAACAAGATATTGTTCCATTCCCAGTTTTTTATTGATTTCTCTAAAAATGGATTCGAATTTTTCAAAAGCGGCACGGTTTGGCTTTCTCATAACCTTTGTGACATTGTCGCAAAAATGTTCCGGTGCGACTTTTAATTGCCCGCCGACGTGGTAAGCACACAGCGTTTCCAAATAATCCATATCCAAAAGTGCTAAATCGAATCGGACGCCGTATCCTGTCAAAACTTTGCGGACGTTTGGCAATTCTCTTAATTGTTTTAAAAGAGAAAGCAATCGAGAGTGGTCAGCTTTAAGAGATGGGCAGATTTTTGGAACCAAACAGTTCTTATGTGTACAAGCGCCGTTTTTTTCCCAAGACGGACACGTCATGCCATACATATTCGCACTTGGTCCGCCAAGGCCGTTGATGATTCCGTTGAAATCTTCCATTTCCGAAATGAGTTTAGCTTCTCTGAGAACGGAAGCTTCGCTTCGGTTACAAATCGCGCGTCCCTGATGCTGAGTGATTGCACAAAAAGAGCAGCCGCCAAAACAACCGCGATGGCTTGTAATTGAAAAGCGGACAACATCTAAACCGGGAACAGGTTCCGTATAAGAAGGATGCTCCAGCCGAAGATAAGGCAGTTCATAAACGTCGTCCATTTCCGTTTCTGTTAAACCGCGCATGGGCGGATTTTGGACAATAACCGTTTTGGGATGCGGCTGAATTATTGCTTTTCCCGAAATTGGATTTTGATTTTCATAAATGACTCTAAAGGCGTTTGCATATTGTTCTTTATGATCGCGGACATCCCCAAAGCTCGGAATTTCAATAAATTTCGGATCAGCAAGGAGCCTTTCTTTAGATTCTTTCCATTCCTTAACCGGCATTTTCCAAACCGTTCCCGAAATATCGCGAATGCCGGAAATTGATTCGCCGTTTTCCAAACGCTTTGCAATTTCCGTGATTTGGAGTTCGCCCATTCCGTAAACAATCAAATCAATCGGCGCATCCGCCAAAACCGATTGCCGGACATCATTGGATAAATAATCAAATTCTGCGAAACGGCGAAGAGAGGCTTCAATACCGCCGGCAATGATCACAGCATCGGGATAAGCTTGGCGAATGCGGTTGCTGTAAGCAATAACAGCGCGGTCGGGTCTCAGTCCGCTGACGCCGCCCGGCGAATATAAATCGTTTTCGCGGCGATAAAGAAGGGGTGTATAATTATTGACTAAAGAATCGGCGTTGCCGGCACTTACCGAGAAAAAAAGGCGCGGTTTTCCAAGAACCTCAAAAGCGTCTTTGCTTGTAAAGTCCGGCTGTGCAATGATTCCAACACGATAGCCGGCTTTTTCCAAAACGCGGCCAATGACGGCGGTGCCAAAACCGGAATGATCGACATAAGCATCGCCGCTGACTAAAATTATATCCAATTCATCCCAGCCTTTTTGACGGGCTTCTTTTAAACTCATGGGGAGAAAATCGGCAGCTTTCGACTTGGCTTCTTTGCGGCGGCGCTCAAAAAAATGATTTACTTTCTTGTCAATGTCGTTTTTTTTTGGCTCGGATTTTACAGATGTGTCGTCTTCAAAATGTTTTTTTTTATTTTTCCCGAATTTTTCGGTATCGGTTTTTTTTATTTTTTCCGATTGAGAAGGGACTGTGGTTCCCAAAACACCCAATTGCCCGATCGGGGGCTGAGAAGAACGTTTCCCAAAAGCAGTTTTTTCTTTTCGAGAGGCCGTTTTTTCGGCTGCTGTTTCTGCCGGAATCACGATTTTGGATGAATCGGCGCCTAATTGACCGACCGGTTTTTCCCTGCCGGCAATAACGCGGCGATCATTTGCTTTTCCAACGACAACGGTACCTCGAATACCGACAGATCCGACAGGCTGATCTTTGTTTTTATTTTGTGGCTCTTTTTTTGTATTTGGTTTTTTTCCGGTATTTGTTTCTTCCGCATTTTTTTTCTTTGACTCTGCCATTAATACTTCTCCAATTTTTATTTTCTTTTTTACATATGCGGTTACGGATTCATCCTTGAAGACATCATGTATGATAATTGAATGGACTGCGATGCGTTTTTGATTGTCGGGGCGCCGTGTCCCGGATATAAATTCTGAACGGGGATTTGCGTTAGTTTGTGAATGGAGGCCGTCATCTTTTCACAAACGGAATTTTCAAAATCGGATCTTCCGATGCCGCCATCTGAAAAGACGGTGTCGCCGGAAAAAAGAGACTGTGAATTTTTTTCATACAAACAGATGCTGCCAACCGTATGTCCCGGTGTTGAAATGACTTGCAAATATTCTTCTTCTCCTTTTTCATTGGGACCGATTGGGATTTGATCGCCGTCTTGATATAAAATATCGGGTATCGGCGCTTTTGCCCTTTGCCCGAAATTAAGAGCACTGGATAATTTGTCGCTGAGAAGCGCTGATGAATCAGCTTCACTGATGCCGACTTTTGCGCCGCTTTTTTGGATAATGGCGGCGGCGGCTCCGAAATGATCATAATGCCCGTGTGTTAAAATGATCAATTCGATGTTCGAAGCGGGAACACATTTTTCCAGCTTCGACAAAACCTGATCAGAAGACATTCCTGTATCAACCAGTATTTTTTTGTTGATCAAATAAACATTTGAATCATAATAGCCCGGCATGATTATTTCAACTTGCATTGCCTCACCTCCCTCATCCTTTGATCACGCCAATCGGAATGAGCCGAGCAACTTTTTGAGCAATGCCAAGCTGATCAACAACGTCAACAACATCATCGCTGGACTTGTAAACACTCGGTGCTTCTTCTGCAATGACGGATGCCTTTTCGGCACGGACGGTCACGCCTTGCCGTGCCAGTTCGTCTCGGATTTTTTCGCCGTTCATATTGTGTTTGGCTTGACCGCGTCCCATAATACGACCGGCCCCGTGGCAGGCACTTCCAAATGAAAGAGACATAGAAGACGGCCCGCCTTTTAAAACAAACGACGGTGTTCCCATGCTTCCCGGAATTAAAACGGGCTGACCGACATCCCTGTATTGTTGGGGAACTTCAGAGTGTCCTGCAGGAAACGCACGCGTCGCTCCTTTTCTGTGGACATAGACATCTTTCTTTTGACCGTCAACAACGTGTGTTTCAAACTTTGCAACATTGTGCGCGACATCATAAAGCAGATCCATTCCAAGCGCATCCGTATCTTTGCCGTAAAATTTTTCGAAAACTTCGCGTGTCCAGTGCATGATGATTTGGCGATTCGCCCACGCATAATTGGCGCCGCAGATCATGGATTGGTAGTAATCCTGAGCTTCTTTAGAAGATGCCGGCGCACACGCAAGCTGCATATCCGGAACATTGATTTTGTATTTTTTAACGGCTTGATTTAATGTTTGCAGATGGTCGGTACAAATTTGATGGCCGGCGCCGCGAGAACCGCAGTGGATCATAACTGTGACTTGGCCTTCAAAAAGACCGTAAGCTGCTGCCGCAACCGGATCATAAATTTTATCCACATATTGGATTTCTAAAAAGTGGTTGCCGCTTCCAAGTGTTCCAAATTGGGGGCGTCCGCGCTTTCGTGCTTTCGCGCCGACTTTTTCGGGGTCGCCGCCTTCCATAAATCCGAAAGATTCGCAATTTGCGGTGTCGCTTTCGATACCGTAACCGGATTCAACTGCCCACTGAGAGCCGTTTGTAAAAGCGCCTGTCAGCTCCGCGTCTGTGACTTTAAATTCACTTTTTGAGCCGACGCCCGATGGAATTTTGTGAAATAAATTTTCTGTCAGCGTTTTCATGTGAGGGGCAGCATCTTCTTTTCTTAAGTTGGTTTTCATTAGCCGAACACCGCAATTGATGTCAAAGCCAACGCCGCCGGGACAGATGACGCCCTCGTCTTGGTCAAAAGCAACAACGCCGCCGATTGTAAAACCATATCCTAAATGGACATCCGGCATTGCCATTGAATAATCCTGAATCCCCGGAAGCATGGCAACATTTGCCACTTGGTTTACAGTTTCCTGATCAATTGTTCCAAATAATTTTTCCGATAAAAAAATGCGGCCCGGAACGGTCATGCCGGGTTTGTGAGTGATTGGAATGTCCCAAATGTTTTCGCCGGCGCGTTTGAGACCAAACGATTTGTCGGAATCGCTTTTTTCGGTTTGGTTTGACATAAATTTCCTCTTAAAACAAATTATTGTATTTTATTATGATTGACTCGTTTCTTTGATTTAAAATGTTTGATACTTTCTAAGTCTGTCGAAAAAAAAGAAATAAAAAAGGAAAGGGAAGAAAAGGAAAGGGAAAAGGAAAAGAAAAAGAAAAAAGAAAAAATGATTTGGCTTAAAATAAACCGGATATAACTGTTTTTACGATGTCGATAATATCAATGCCGGACAATTTCAGGACGGCATAAGCACCGATAAACGTGCCGATCATACTGCCGATGTTTGCAAGAGCTGCAACATAAATCACTTTAAAAAACGAATTGTTGGTCAATTCTTTAAAAGTTTCTGCCGACAGCATATTTTTCATGTCTTTTGTTGTCGGCTTTCTGCTTCCGGCTTCAGCCAATCCGGCAAACCAGCCGGCGGCGACTAATGGATTGAGGGAGGTAAACCACGCCAACAAAAAGGCTACCACAGCCGATTTAAGACGTCCGCCGGCAATCAAAACACCTGCAGCGCTTAAAACGCCGTTAATTAAAAACCAGCATCCGAAAGCAAAAAGCAAAGTTTCGGGCGTCATTTCGGGATACGTAATCACCGAATAAATGATGTAGGCGAATATGGAAAGGACAAATGCTATAATCCCGTAGCTGATCAGCTTTAAGAGGCTGAATCTTTTTTTCGGGATTTCGACGAGTGTTGATAATTCGGGAATTTTGGCAGGATTTTGAAGATAATCGACCACGCCTTGCCGATGTCCGGCACCGATCACAACGACAATTTTTTTCCCCGAACCGGCCATTTGAACTGTTTTTTGAATGCTTCCGGCCAAATAAGCATCTCTTTCGTCAATTAAAACAGAAGCTGCGGTTGGCGAAAACTTGCGAAATTCTTCGATTAAAGCCGTGACAACGGTTTGATCGGTCATGTTATTGATATCAACTTCGATCTCGTCTCCAAAACCCAAACTGCTGACGATAATGGAATAAATCATTTTGATTTTTTCAAAAAAGCTCATTTTTGCAATAAATCGTTTGAATGTGACTTGAATATCGCGGTCAATCAATGCGAGTCCTGCGTTGATTTCTTTGGCAGCATCAATTGCGGCAAACATTTCAGAGCCGGGCGGAACGCCCATTTTTTCGCCCATTTTTTTTTGGACATAAGACAAAAGGTTGTAAAGCAAAAAATAAAAGGTCTGTCCGGGCTTTAAAATTTCTTTGAATGAAACTTGTTTCTCGCCCGAATCCGGATCTGTGATGCTTTTATAACGTGCCGGGCACAATTCCACCGCAACGATATCGGGTTTTTCATCTTCAATTGCTTTTTGGACTTCCTGAACACTTTTTTCAGAAACGTGTGCCGTTCCGATGATAATAATTTTTGTCGGCTCGACGCCCTCCGGAGAAGAAACAGTCTGTGTTGAAACAACAACATCGGATTCACCTGATTCATCAGACTTGCCGGACTCATCAGACGCTGAATAGAGTTGCCCTGACGTTTCTTCAAATTGCAAAGAAACGGTTGTCAACCCGCCTGCTGTTTCAGATTGGTTTGAAAATGATTGAAAAGTGGGATCATCTTCGTTTTTCATAATTTTTATCTCTCTTGTTATTAAGGCTTTTAAAATATTCGTCCTTCTATTTAAAGCACGTTCAATTGAAAATAAAATCGTTGGAATCATTTTTTAAAAAGAGCGAGGAGGCTCTTTTTTTTGAATGATTATTTGGACAATTCCAAACGGATGTCACCGATACGCGCAACACGTTCGGCAAAGGCATTGTGTTTGTGAATGCTTTCTTCGTTAATTTGCTTGATTGTGATAATCGAGTCATCCGAAAGCTGAGGGAAAGTTTCAACGACTTTTTTTGCCATCGTCCGGACACAATCTTCTACGAATCTCGGATTTTTATGAGCCTGCTCGACAACGGTTTTTTCATCGGCGCGTTTTAAAACTTCATAAACATTCGAACTCATCGAAGCTTCAATGATTTGGATGATTTGATCTAAACTGACGCCGGCTGTATCGGTTGTTTGAATCGAAATAATGCCGCGGCCACGCTGATTGTGGCTGGCCATCGGGATTTCGTCAAAAAACTGTTTAATCTTATCTTCCGGAAGCCCCAATTTTTTGAGATGGAATTCGGCTTCTTCGTGCATCATGGATTGGGCGCAGGGGCAAGCAGTCATGCCGATAACTTCGGCGCCGATGAGTTTTTGAATTTGGATCGGATTTTGGCCGGGAACTCTTTCTGCAACGGCGTCTGCAAAAATGTCGACAAATTTTTGGCAGTCAATACCGGTTGCGGGGGATTTTCTTTTGATGACATATTCGCTTTTCATCCGCACTTCTGCACAAGACGCATATTCGTGGCGGCCAATTAAGTTTTCGGCGATATCGCCGCAAAGATTTTCAATTTCATAAACGGGCTGCTTTGAAACATTGTTTAGCGTTTCTTCGATGGCTTCGAAATTTCGAGAGAGGTTGGCGCCTTTGCGGTCAGACGGCAAATCGACAAAAATATCAAAAGACGACATCAAGATAATCGGCCTTTTGTTTTCCCGTTGTATTTCAATCATTTTTTTGACATCCGTCACCCCGACGCGTGTCAGATTGATTGGAACATTCGGGCGGTTTGCCTGAACATCGGGAAGAATGGAACATAATTTCATGAGGTTACCTCAAATGGTTTTTTAATGAATAAATAAACGGTACAAATATTTTGATGATATATAATCCTTTCAATTCATAAAAAAAGAAGGTATTCTAAAGAAAACGAAAGAAAAAGAAAAAACAAAAGGAGGAGGTAGAAACAGATAGGAGGCCGTTTTGTATTAAAGACTGCAAGACAGAGCAAAAATCACTGCCCTGCAGTATTGTTTACAGTATTTGTTTGCAATTTCAAAAATCTGAAATTAGATTTCATCGATTTTATCAATTCTGATTTTCTCAACAAAGGGTTTGTTGATCTTTGGGGGCATCCAGGACGGTCTGTTCTTGGGTGCATCAACGACTTCTTTCCATGCTTTGAAGACGTGGACTTTCTTTGTTCCTCTTTCTCTGAGCATGATTGTTTCCGGCTTCTTTTTTGTGCCGGCGCCGCGGTTTGCAACTTTGAGGGCTGCTTGACGGGGTTGCTTACCGGTAAAAACACCGGTCTCGTTTCCATTTTTGTCTCTTAAAACAAAGTTTCTTGTTTCAGCCATATTAATCACCTTTGCAATATAATATGATATTGCTAGACAACAATTAGTAATGCTTATATATATAATTTGTTACTAAATGAACTCTTTAAGAGCCGATTTGACAAAAAAATATTTTTTTTTCAAAGCCAAGATAATTTTATACATAGGTTCGGAATATTTTTTGATTTTTCGTTTTAAAAACCATCCCACGATGTTGTTTTTCGAAAAAGAGATGTCTTGAGAAGAGATACGTATTTTTCAAAATCTTGTCCATGATTTCCGATTTTTTGCATTTTTAAAACGATCACAGAAGAAATGAATAATACTGATTCAAAAACGGCATAAATTCTACACATTCCAATGACAAATAAAGCCTCATCAAAATAAAATAACAAATCATTTCATCAAAATTTTAAAATAACAAACCATTATAAAATAAAAGGGAATACTTGTTGTGTTTTGAAACAATTAAATGAAAAATAATACATAAAAAATGCTATCGGTTGGGAAAATATGGTCTTAAAATTTGAAGATGTTTTGATTGAATCTTTGCCCTACATCCGGGATTTTTCGGATTCTATAATGGTCATAAAAGTGGGCGGCAATGCCATGCTGAACCCTGAAAAAACAACCGATATTATGGAAGGCATTATTCAAGATATTGTTCTTTTGCATTTTGTCGGCATTCATCCGATAATCGTTCACGGCGGCGGTCCTGAAATTAACGAAAAGATGGAGCGCATGGGAAAAAAGCCGAATTTCATCGGCGGCCTTCGTGTTACTGATGACGATACGCTTGAAATTGCAACAATGGTTCTTGTCGGAAACATCAACACAAAGATGGTTTCTTTAATCAACAAACACGGTGCGAAAGGCATTGGTTTGAATGGCATTGATTCCAATTTGATTGTGGCCCATAAAAAGAAAAATCAAAAAGTTGTTGTTGACGGCAACGAAGAAGACGTAGACATCGGCTGGGTCGGTGAAACTGAAATCATCAATCCCCGCCTTTTAAAAATCATGATTAAGAACAATTATATTCCGGTCATTTCTCCGATTGCCGCCGATAAAAACGGCCATTCCCTAAACATCAATGCAGATACCGTTGCCGGCGATATTGCCGCAGCACTTGGCGCCAAAAAACTCATTATGATGACGGATATTTCCGGTGTCCTTCGCGATGTTAAAGATAAAAGCAGCCGCATTTCTAAAATTAAAGTCAATGAGATTGACCAATATATTGCCGATGGAATCATCGTGGGCGGCATGATCCCCAAAATCCGCGGTGCAGAAGTCGCCGTCCGAAGCGGTGTTGAGAGCGTTCACATCATTAACGGAAGCATGCCGCATTCTTTGTTGTTGGAACTGTTCACAGATACCGGTATCGGTACCATGATTTTTGATGTGAAGAAAGAGTAAAAAACAAAAAAAATTAAAAAAAATAAAACAAAAAAGTAAAAAAATCAGCTTTTGCCGATTTCTTTAACAAGGCGCGCAACATCTGTTCCGACTTCGGAACATTTGGATGAACCGCCCATGTCAACCGTATTCACTTTTTTGTTCAATATGTTTTGCTCAATTGCTTTGACAATGGTGTCGGCTGCCTCTTTTTCGCCCAACGTCTCTATCATCAAAGCGCCTGCCCAGATGGTTGCAAGCGGATTGGCGCGATCCATTCCTTTGTATTTGGGTGCAGAGCCGTGAATCGGTTCAAACATGCTGGTCCCTTTCGGATTAATGTTGCCGCCCGGTGCCAATCCAAGACCGCCTTGAATCATGGCGCCCAAATCCGTAATAATATCCCCAAACATATTCGGCGTCACAACGACGTCAAAAAACTCGGGGTTTTTGACAAACCACATTGTAATGGCATCAACATAATTAAAATCGGTTTGAACTTCGGGATAATTTTTGCCGACTTCTTCAAAAGTGTCTCTCCAAAAGCCGTACATGTCTGACAAAACATTGGCCTTGTCAACAGAAGACAGGTGCTGCTTTCTGTTTTTTGCCAAACCAAATGAATATTCCATGACGCGGTTGGTTCCTTCTTTAGAAATCATGCCGATTTGGTAAGCGATTTCTTCGCTGTCGGTTTCAATGTCAAGCCCGAATTTTGTGGAATAAATGAAACGCTCGACTTCTAAGAGGTCTTTGCTTTTGCCTTTTTTGTGGCGCCCGCCGATGCTGATGTAAAAATCTTCCGTATTTTCGCGGACGACAACAAAATCAATATCCTTTGCCGTTTTGCCGCAAATCGGCGTTTCAACGCCCTCCAGCAGTTTGATTGGCCTGAGATTGATGTATTCATCAAACGAAAAGCGTAAATTGAGCAAAATGCCTTTTTCGAGGATTCCCGGAGCCAAACGCGGGTCTCCAAGAGCCCCCAAATAAATGGCTTTGTGTTGGGACAATTCTTTTAGCGTATTTTCCGAGACCAGTTCGCCTGTTTCCAAATAGTGGTCGGCTCCGAGAGGATATTCAATCCAGTCGACATCAAAGCCGAAAACTTCACCGGCAGCATCAACAACTTTTCGTCCTTCGCGGATAATTTCGGGTCCGATGCCGTCTCCCCCGATTGTCGGGATTTTATATTGCGTCATATTTTACATCCATTTTTTTTGTTTAAAAATTAAAAGCAGCAGCAACAATTTACAAATTTTTTTGTGTGTGCTTTACCAATCCGCCGTCATTAATAATCTGCATTAAAAAGTCAGGAAACGGCGTTGTTTTATACGATTCGCTCCGGGTAATATTTTTAATAATCCCTTGGCTCAAGTCGATTTCCAAAACATCGCCCTCAAAGATGCGGTCTGCTTCTGCACATTCCACAAGCGGCAAGCCCACGTTAATTGCATTTCTATAAAAAATGCGTGCAAATGATTTTGCAATAACGCAGCTGATTTGCGATCCGATTAAAGCGAGCGGTGCGTGTTCTCGACTGGAACCGCAGCCGAAATTGTTGCCTGCAACAACTACATCCCCCGGCTGAGCTTGTGATACGAAATCCGGGCGTATGCCGCAGAATGTGTATTGAGCCAATTCTTTGGGTGTATTGAAGATCAGATATGTTCCCGGAATAACCGCATCCGTATCGACATCGTCCCCGAATTTGAAGGATTTGCCCTTAAAATTTTTATTTTCCATGAACGTCACATCTTTTGAATCGATTTAAATTTTTTGTATTACATCATGAATCTTTATTCTTATTGGACATATCTCCGGAATTGTCAATAATGTCTTTAATACACTATTTCACATACCCCAAAGGTATTTTTTCTTGTTCTAAACGCCAATTGTTTGTTTTTAAATGCTCATACAATTGTTGTTCCTCTTTTGTTAAGTTTAATGGACTCGAAACTTTATTCAAAGTGCCTTTACCATATTCAAAACGATCAAATGTATCTTGATTCATTAAAATGCTCTGTACGTGTGAAAAATAGCCCCTGAATTGTGATAAAATTTCAAATCCTTGGATATCCAAATCGCCCCAATACCATAATTCTATATTATTGAACCAATCAACATTTGCCAGATTCTCAACCTTGAATCCACTGCCAAACAGAACAATGGTTTCTTTAATGGTAGGAAAAGTAAGAACATTCATCTTGTTTTCAACAACAAATGCTCTTTTTATTGGCAATTTTAATGCTTCAAATTGGCTTATTGGAATACTTAAATCGTCAATTCCTGAAAAATGCTGTTGGCTAATATTTTTGTCCAAAATACGAAATCGTACTATTGATTCATCGTATTTCAAATTAAAGCGTTTTTCAAAATGAGTTTCCTCTTGGCTAATATGCTCTTTAATCAAAATATCTAACAATTCTTTTATAATGGTTTTATTGGTTTCAATAAATTTAGTATGAACTTGTATAGGCAGTTCTCGAATGTATAAATTAGGTTTAGGATTGGTTTTGAAGTAGTTGCATACCTCTATTATACCTGACCAAACATCGCAATCAATCAGTTTTTGGGGGTGTGAAATAACCCATTCTTTTAAGTTAGGAAACGCATCAATCAAGAGCTTGTAATTTTTTGTAAATATTTGATACTCTTTTTCTTTTCCAACCATCTTAAGATAATCCTCAAGTGTGTCTATTACAATCTTTTGGGGAACGAGCTGCTTCCCTATCTTATCAAACTGCTGTTCAATTTCTACTAAAGAATAACCAAATTTTTTATTTGGTTTAGAATTATTACGTAACAACGCAACTGCTGTTTGATATTCAGGCAATTTTTCCATCAAATCTTTGGAGGTTATTTTTCCAATCCTGGTAATTTCTTTTGGAAAATAATCAATAGATTCAATGTACGCTACCAATACACTTTTCCACCAATTGGAACATTGTTTTTGTATTTCTTTGGGTGTTATCATAATGCTGTTTCTTGAATAATATTAATTAAATTACGTTGCCGTTTTTCTTGCTTATATTCTTCTATCGTGAGATACTGTATTTCAGAATCGTTTCCTTCTATATTTGATACGATGTGTACTGTATTGATATAATTTTCAATGATATGGATTTTTTGAAGGGGTGTCACCACAAGTAATTGCAAATTCATTTTTTTAAAAAGTTCTAAGCCAAATTGAGTACTTTCATCATCGCCTCGCCCAAACGCTTCATCAATCACAACGAAACGGAAAGATCTGCTTTGTGGCTCATTGTAAGACAATCCAAATTGATAGGTCAACGCTGAAGCTAAAATTGTATATGCTAATTTTTCTTTTTGCCCACCCGATTTTCCCGCCGTGTCGGAATAATATTCTTTTTCGGCATCATCTTCAGAATATCGTTCAGTTGCGCTGAACAAAAACCAGTTGCGAACATCAGTAACTTTTTTAGTCCATTCTATATCTTTATTTTCGTTATTCATAAAACGGTCTAAAATTATTTTAACCATCATAAAGCGATTTTCAGTATAAGCATCGGATGTATTCAATATGTTATCATAACAATTACGCAAATCCTTTTTGAAATCACCAATTTCTTTGTCGGGATTACTATCGGTTGAAAGTCCAATATACGTTCCTTTGTTATATTCTATTTCTCTGAGATGCTTATTTATTTCCTCTATTTTTTTCTTTATCTGCTTACCGTGAGTTTCTAATTTGACATCAAAAACGCGAATGTCTTCAATCGTATTTTTATTCAATAAATTTTTAAAACGCTCTTCGTGTTCTGGTAAGCCTTCGTTGATTATTTTTTCATATTTCTGAATAAATTCAGGTAAAGATTCTATTTCAACAGATAATTCGAGCGTATCAGCCGGAAAATTGATTTTATAATCTTGCATTACTTTTATGATGCTATGACTCGTAATTTCCAACTTTCCGTTGATTTTGTCTTTTTCACCATTTTTCCCACTGTATTTGATTACTAATGAGTTAGAAATGGCATCTATATTTTTGACCGTAAGATTTTGTTCAATTAACTCATCTATTTTTGGATAATAAATTTCGGAATTTTCAATTTGAGTTTTATTTTTTTCCAATTGACAACTAGTAATACTGCCTTTATAATCTTCAATACCTCTTTTTATGTTTCCTATATTTTCTGTTTTTGAGGTTTTGTCATTTTCAAGTTTCATTATTTCTCCATTTACTTTTGTCAAATTATTTTGCAACAATTCCAATACATCATTGCTTGATTTTATATCATTTTCCTCACGATTTAACTCTTCAATTTTTTTTGCCTCATCTTGCCAATTCAAGTCATTCCAATTTTGATACACTAGCAGCATAGTCAAATTTTTGTTTAAATTAAAATTAACATTCTTTTTTTCTCTTAAACCTTTTAATTCTTCATCAATAGCATTATATTTCAATTTTAAATTGTTTTCCAAATCTTGTTCTATTGCTTTTATTTTTTCTATGTTTGTCCAACCCAGCACAAATTTTTTTCTGTCCCATAATCCAGTACGATCATCTTTGGTGTGCTTTTTTCCTTTTTTGTATTGCCCTTCAATCGTTATGGCATCTTGGCGTATTCTTTGAAATTCTTCCACCGAAACACATCGCAAATTAAAATGCTGCTCTAAATCCAATTGTAGCCAATCTTCAAAATAAGGATTATCTTTTATATCAATTTTATTTACGACCGAATCCAGTTCAATTTCCACCGATTGCGATTTTTGTTTTAAATTTTGTGGTACAAGAAAATAATCTAATTTTATGCCCTTTTGACTTTTATCTGATAAGGTTTTAGCATTAATGTATTTACTAACTTGAAGATAATATTTTTCAGGGACTAACAAACTGATACCAAAACCACGCAACAATCTTTCTAAAGCTCCCTCCCAACTTTTTTCTTCGTCTTTTACCTTTATCAACTCACCAACAAAAGGGATTTCATTTTCATCAATTTTCAAATCATCTATTAATTGTTGGCGGACTTCAAAAAGTGAAGAAGGAATCTGATTTTTACGTATTTCCAACGACCTAAGTTCCATTTTTGCTTTTTCTATATTTTCTTTTGCAATTCTTAAATCAGCCGTTTTCTCTCCCAATTCTTCATCATTTTTATCCTGAACTTCTTTCAATAATTCTATTTTTTCTTGCACTAATTTCAAATTTGAATAAAAAGCATGATCCGTATGAGCAACAGGCAAACCGCAAAGAGATAATAGGGCTGCATAATCATTATGCCCTTTGTTTTTTCTTGTTTTTTCTATTTCGTGTTGGTCTCTTTCTGTTGCAATTTCTTTTAATCTTGCGCCGCCGTTGTTATCAATATCTTGTTCAATTTGGGTTTTTGCGCTTCCTTTATTTTTCAAATTTGCGTTAATTTCCAGTAATTGATTATCATATTGATTTAGTATTCGTTCAAAAGATTTTATTTCCATTTCAAGGAGTGTAATTTTTTTATTCGCAAAATAACTCGGAATAGCAGAAAGAATATTTTCAATATCCTCAATTTGTTTTTTGTAGGCGTTATAATTTTTGCTGAAGTCAACCAAAGGAACCAACATATCTCGTTGTTTTTTAACCTCTATAACGGTAGTATGCGCTATATTCAAATCATTAAAACGATTTTTTAATTCGTCTATTTGTGTTTTTACATCGGTTTGTTCCAACATTTGTTCACGAACAAATGAAGTTAAACTGTTTACCGATTTCATTGAAACAGTTTGATAAAATAAATCAATGGCTTTATCAGAATTCATGCCAAATAAATGTCTAAATTTTTGACTGTATTCTGAAAAATTATCACCGGCATATTCAATGTTTGAAAGATTTTTTAGTCGCTGTTTTAAAGTTTTTCCGTCTTCAATGTTTTCAAATGTTTCTTTTATTCTCAACGCTTTTGTGCTGATGATAAATAATTTTTGTACTTTTTCATTTTCAATCCACATCACTTGCGCCAAAGTAATATTAGACGAATATCCAGCATTAAAAAAATTAGCAAGTATAACGGTAAAAGTCGTATCGTTTTCATTATTATAACGTAATCCTACAGCTTTTCCTTTTCTTTTTTCAGTGACATCACTATATTCGCTTTTTGTGTTTTTGTATTCACCGCGAATGTAACTGATCAATGTTCTTTCTTTGCCTTCAGCACCTGCCGCTTTGTTGAAAGTGATTTTGTGGTGCGGAACAATCAAACAAGTCAAAGCATCGACAATAGTAGATTTGCCTGAACCAATGGGACCAGTCAATAAAGAATTATTACCATTGGGGACGATTTGCCAAATTCGGTTATTAAATGTTCCCCAATTCAGTAATTCCATATAATCCAAGCGGAATCCTATTTGTGTATTGTCTACATTAAATTCAAATTCAATCATTTTCTTTTGTGCTGGTTGTATATGTTTTATACTTTTCGAGTTCATTTTTTACCACATCAGCATTAATAAACGCTTTGATAATTCGATTGATTTCATATCGTTCATCTTCGTTTTCCATTCGTCGCAGGAAACCATCCTTTACAACATTGTTAATCGCAGTGTTTATTTGTTTTATTTGTCTAGCTTCATTTGTAGTTTCAGGGTAAAACGGTTTCATCAAACTAATTATGTCGTCTTTACTCAAAATTGCTTTGATGGATTCGCCTTCGCTATCACTTTCTATCAATTGTTTGCGAAGCAAAAGACACAGCAAGGAATCGTGAAAAACAAGTTGCCTTTTTTCAATCAATCGCAAAATATCTTTGTTTTCCTCATCTTCTGTTTCTTTTTGTTTTAAGTACGCATAACCTTCCGATTTATCAATAATTACATCTAAACAAATGTCTGAAAAATAGTTTTTGATATCTTGTTCGTTTTTAATCAAATCGTCCCAATATTTGCTGTGGCTATATACAATTCCTTTGAGAAGCGAGACTAATATGTTTGAATATGATTTCATTTGCAAAAAATAATTTGAGGGATTTCTACTATATAAGATTTGTCAGTTTTTATATTATGAATCTCAATGGTTTGCCGGCTGTGTTCATCAATAATATGTTTTGTTTTTTCTTTTGTTGCGATGTCTACATACGCTACAATTTCAGCAAGACCTTTTTGAACTTCAAAGATTTCAATCAAATCAATTAAACTAATTTGAGTTTTGCCTTTTAATGCCGTTTTGATATTGTTACGTAACTCTAAAATATTTATTTCAAATTGTTCAAATATTTTGTCGTTGTCTGCTGTTGTTTCTCCGACATCAAAAGTTTTGTTTGAAAATTTAACTTTTTGAGGAACAGAAAACAGCGGCCTATCCATTATTAAATCAATTTTTACAATGTTGTCAATATTCAAAGAGGGCATTTCACTAAAATCAATTGCGGGTTCCTCTAAAACAATCTTTATTATTTTATTGATGTTTTCGTGGATGATTCTGTTCTCAAAAAATGATTTATGTTCTAAATATTTTCGAAGTTGCTCCCAAAGGGAATTAGTGGTTTGTTTTGTTTTATCACCTGCTTCAACCAAATTATTTGTTATATTTTCAATACTAAATGTATCGTTTTGCATTTGCTGAACAGCAGGAATTGTCAATATATCGTTGATGAGTTCATCTAATTCATCTTGTTTTGATTGCATCAAAAGAAATTCCCAAAAAGCAGTAAAACTTTTTCCCTGATCGGTTTCGAGCAAAAAATCTTGCTGTTGCCATAAATCATCCAATACTTTTCCTTTTGTTTGGCTTGTTGTAATGATTTTTTTTCTGAAATCGTGGTCCAATCTTCTGAAATTATCTTCAACTTGGCGAAAATCAGATAATAAATATTTAGCAGTTTCTTCTATCAGCATATATTGTTCTTTTATTCGGCGATCATCTAAAACATCATATTTTCCAAGTTTCAAATTTTCAATTTCTTCTTCAACTTGTTTTTTCTTTTCTTCCAACTCTTTTAATCGCGATTCCGTGTCTGTTTTCGTTTTTATGGATAATTCTTTCAGTTTTTCAAACAAATTTTTTAATCGCGATTCTGTTCCCACAAACTCGGATCGTTCTAAACTGTCTATCCACTTAAAAGCGTTTTCTGTAGCGGGTGTTAATTCAAAAAGAAATTCATCGTTTTTCGAAGGATATTTTCGCAAAAAACCAGCATTCGTCCAATCGGTGAGGTATTCTTTTGGTTTTTGGGGATATAAAATTTCATCTTGATTGATAGCAAAAAGATAATCGTCCAATGACGAAATTAAATCACGCTCAGATATTGAATTATACAAAAAATTATTTTGGGTTTGTTTGAAAGATTTGAAAAGAAAACCAATTATTAAAGGCGCATTATCCACTTTAATTATTTTTACTGTAGTATTATTTTTGAGTAATTGATCTATTTTTTCATACATCATACGTTTCATTCTCTTGAATTTTTGAGAGTTATTTTCATCAACATATATGTTTTTAGAATTCGATGGATAATATTTATTTTTTTTCAAAGCAACGGCTTTGTACGAAAAGCCAAAAAAAATGAGCCGTTTTCGTGCAAATAATTCTTTTTCATGCGTGACGATTACTTTTCATGCAAAGCATATTCTATCTGATAAATCATTGTGGGGCAAAGATAAAAAGACAACGTTTATTAATCCCATTTTCATTATTATATTTATTATGGAAAAGGAGAGATGACAACGACGAGATATAACCTTCACGCACTGTGCGGCTGTATAATAACAATAGAAATTAAAGGAAATAAAGACGAAGTTCAGAAGAAGAAAAGAGAGGTTGAAAGTGCCGTTTGTTCAAAATGTAAAAACTTAACTGTTTATAAAGAAGATATGGATGCTGGCACATTTTATGGAAAATTTTGGAAGAAAAATTAATGAAAATTTATTAGTTTTCATCTCATTTTTGTTAATTTTTCATTTGTTTAACAATATCAGTTGGGCATTATAAACAATTCTTTTTCGTTCAAATTTAAGACATTTCGTGTAAAACCCGAAGCAATTATCCAAAACCCCGTATTGCAAAAAACCTAAAATCCGTGATCCAAAAATGCCTCTCCACCAATCCTCTCAACCTCTCCAATCCCTCTACAACCAAGCCCTCCTCTACGCCGCCGAAGCCCACAACAACCAATTCTACAACACAACCCTACCCTACATCGTCCACGTTTGCATGGTCGCCAACGAAGTCCTTATAGCCGACCAAAATGAACCAATAAAAAACATAAAAGATGCCGTCCAAATTGCCCTCCTCCACGACATTTTAGAAGACACCCCCATCACAAAAGAACAACTTGAAAACCACTTTAACCCTCAAGTCGCCCACGGCGTTGACCTCCTAACAAAAAGAAAGAACCAACCGATTCGTGAATATCTTCAAAGAATAAAAGAGGGACCAAAAGACATTTCCCTCATTAAAATGTGCGACCGGATTACCAATCTTCAAAAGCCGCCGTCTTCATGGACATCTGAAAAAATCGCTGAATATTTGGAAGAATCCGAAATTATTCTTGAAATGCTTGGCAGCAGCCACACTTATGCGGCAAATCGGCTGAAATCAAAAATGGAAGCTTACAAACAGTACATTTAATGTTGATTTGATGATTCTGACATTCAAAACCATAAACGAAAAAAAAGGCAGTAACTTGCGGAAATAAATTTGAAATCATTTGCCTTCGCAGACAAATGACAAAACAGATTGAATAAAATATTCAAAACAAAACAGACTTATTTCTTCTTTGTGCCGCATGCTGCTCTTTTTGGTGCTTCCTTTGCTGCTGGTGTTTCTTTCTTTGCCGGTGCTTTTGTTGTTTCTGCTTTTGCCATATTATTTCTCTCCTTGGGGAGAATGAATGAATAACTGAATTCCGAAGAATTCTAAAAAATAATCTCACTCAAATTATATATATTTATCTGTGTCTCGTTTTTTAAGGGATGTTCTAAATTCATTTTTTGAATGGTTTTGAATATTTTTGTGTGAGGATTCAAATATTTTGACTGCCAATATTTCAAACAGCGGAGGCAAATCATGATTAAAAAAGCAAAAAATGCAACAGTCGTTGGTGATGTCAAGTTTGGTGAAAATGTCAGCATCTGGTACGGCGCCGTGATTCGGGGCGATGCCGGGGCGATAAGAATCGAAGACAACAGCAATGTTCAGGATAATTGTGTTATTCACGGCAATTTAAATGCGACAACCGTTATCGGCAAAAACGTGACAATCGGGCATTGTGCGGTCATTCACGGCTGCATCATTGAAGACAATGTGCTGGTCGGCATGAACTCAACCATACTCGATAACGCCGTTATCGGGGCAGGAAGCATCATCGGAGCAAACGCCTTAATTCCTGCCGGAAAAATCATTCCGCCAAAAAGCCTGGTCTTGGGCGTTCCCGGAAAAATCATTCGGGAAGTGACGGACGAAGAAATTGAGGGAACCATTCAAAATGCGCTTTGGTATGTTCAAATATCAAAAAATTTGGAAGATTAAAAGAAGAAGATTGATGAAATTATTTTTTTCTTTTCCTTTCTTTTTTCTTTTTTTCCTTTTATTCTTTCTTTTTTATTAAATCGTTTTTTTGGTGTTTAAAAAGCGTATCATCCTTCCTTTTCTTTGAACATGGATTTAAATAATAATACGTAATTTTAATATTCATGATTTCACACTCTTCCCAAAATATTCGATATCATTCGCCATCGGATACATATATTATTTCCAAAAAATCTTTTTTTGACCAAGACGTCATCATCAACGGCAACGTCATGGTCGGGCCAAATGTTTCCTTTTGGAAAAATGTCAAAATCCAAGGGGATGCAAAATTCGGAAAAGGGTGCATTATCGAAGGCCGCTTGGATGCACAAAATGTGCTGATCGGCTCTCAATCGGTTGTCAACGGCCCTATTCATGCAAACGGCAATGTGTCGCTCTTTCAAAATGTGGCGGTGCGGTCTATTGAAAGCAGCGGCGGTGTCAGTATAATGGAAGGGTGCACCGCAGATTACATAAACGGCAAAAAATTGGAAATCATCGGCAAAGCCCAAGTTAAAAAAATCGGCGCCATCGCAAAAATGGCTGTTAAAGCCAACAACATGAGCACCAACAGTGACAGGGAAAGAAAAAAGATCGGATTTTCTGAATTGGAAATGCTGCCTGATCTTGATTTTGAAAACGAATTAAATACTGAAATTAGTTCCGATATTCAAGAGGCTTCTTTGCAGCAGGCAAATGATCCTCTTACCCCACAATTTCCAATGGAAAATGAAGATGAAGATGCCGAGCTTTTGATGGACGGCTATCCAAAGCCGAAACAATCGGAAACGGCATGCGTTCCCGAAGATGAAATGATGAACGTGGAACTGATTGTCTGCGAATCAAATGATAGGGACACGACGGTCGGTATGAAGACAATTGAAACGCCTTTGGGATCCTTTTTTGTCAGCATTGATTCAAATACATCATTAATGTCAGAACCCGCCTCCGATTCGGATTCAGTTTCAGTTTTTGTTTCTGATTCAGTTCCAAATTCGGTTTCGGATTCTGCTTCAGATACGATTTCGGACTCCGCTTTGGATTCTGTTTCAGATACGGCTTTAGATTCTGTTTCAGATACCGCTGCGGTTCCAAAACGAAAGCCTTATCCCGATTTTAAACCTATGGTGGTTCCGGCTGAGGAAAGGAAAAAACACCCTTCTCAAAACAAACAAGTTCGGGCGCCAAGCCAACCGGAGGAAAGCAAAAATCTGCCGGACGCCGAAAGTGATTCTTCTTCATCCAAACTCATGTTTGAAATTTTGCCTTCAAAAACAAAAACCGATAAAGAAGAAGTGAGAAGTGCCGTTAAGCCTGCAAAGAAAACGGAAAAAGATATTGAAGCGGAACGTGAAAATTCTAAGCTGTGGTATGAAGATCGGGTCCGGCCGATGCAAAAATTTCCAAAAAAGTATCCGCCTTATCTTTAATTAAAAAAAGCGTCCGCTCATCTCAAAATAATAAAAAAAACCACAGAAAGATTGGGATCTTTCTGTTTTTCAATTGTTTGCCTAAGCTTTTTTTGTTTTTTGCTTAAACTTGCGCGGTCAAAACTTTCATATCAGACGGCATTTTCACAACATTGCCCATTTTAAGGCCGATAACGGTTTTTATGCCTTTCTCAGAGGCAATGTCAATGATTCTTTGGCTGACGGCACCGTCAAAAAGAATGGTGGCGGCACCTTCAACGCCTTCTTTAAGGGCGTTTGCCAAGTCCCGAACGGGCATTTCGCAAAGAACAGCGTTGTTTTCATCTAATACTTTGGAGTTTAATGTTCCTGCCAAGTCGCTCATTTCTTTGTCAAACGGCGCAGGGATGGAGGGTTTTTCGATTTCCGGCTCCTCTTGATCTTTTCTGCCTCTCTTTGGCCTTTCTTCGCTAAAGGGTTCCACACGGCGAGAGAAGGCGGGTTTTTCTTGCGGTTCGTCCAAATCAACGTATTTGATGGAAATGAAATCTTCGATTTCTTCCTTTTTTATTTGAGGCTGTATCTTTTCAGCATCGGGTTTGATTCTGTCTCTTTTAATGCTGTGGACGGGTTCAATTGCTTCTTCTTTTTCTTCCGCAAACTTGCTGCCGGCCAAAAGGGCGGTCTGCCTGATTTTTGCAACTCTCTTGGGCGTTTTCTTTTCAAGAAACTTGCCGGTCAAAAATTGCCTTTCTGTACTGCTTTCAGACGTCAGCGACTGTTTTTTAAATTTGGAAGACGGCAAAATAATGCCGTACTTTTCAATGTACTGGTCGCGGGTCAATCGGTGGCGCAGTGCCAAAATAATTTCTTTTTGAACCAAATCTTCAACAGCCTTTCCGTCCGGCGGGCGCGCCACGAAATCCACATTTGTCAACTGAATTAATTCGCGAATAATCAATTCGCCGCCGCGGTCACCATCGGTAAAGACGGTCACTTTTTTGCCGGCCAACAATTCAACAACTTCGGGAGGCACGTTTGTACCGCCGACGCTGATTGTGTTTTTAATGCCGTATTTCAAAAGGTTCAAAACATCAGCACGTCCTTCCACAACGATAATTTCGCCGGCGTTGTACTCCGGGCCTGCCGGCAATTTGTTTTTGCCGTATGTCGTAATGCCCTCGACACGCACAGATTCGCGAATGACGTCTGTAATTTCCTGCGCTTCCAAAAGTTCGTCATCGAACATTGTTTTGTAAATCGTTTTGGCGCGTTCGATAATGTTGACTCTTTTTGCGGAGCGGACGTCTTCGATTTTCATCACTTCGATCGTTGCAACGCACGGGCCGACACGATCAATTGTTTCAAGCGAGGCGGCCAAAACCGATGTTTTCACTTTGTCCAAACTGGACGGAATGAAAATGTTGCCGCGCGTTTTGCCGGCTTTTGTTGTGACCATCACTTCAATACGGCCGATCCGGCCTGTTTTTTGAAGTTCCCTCAAATCCAAGTCCGTTCCCAAAAGGCCTTCGGTTTGCCCGAAAATGGCGCCGACAATATCCGGACGTTCAATGATGCCGTCCGCATTAATTTTGGTTTGGATAATATATTTCGTTGTATCTTCATTTTGCATAATTTTGTCTCCTGTCAGATGTTAATCTGATGATTGATCCAAAAATTATCTGCAGTCGATCATAAACAAACCAAAAAAGAAACTCTCCGAAATAAAAATTCAAAATCGCTGGGGGCATTTGGCGTCCTGCAAATGTATGGCAGGCTTATCGAAAAAATGTTCGTTGGCATCCGGTTATGAACAAAGGCGGCAAAATTTCAAAAATCAAAAAAACAAAAATCTATAAAATCAAATACAAGACCCGTTTAAAAACGGACATGGATGAATAAATGAATCATTTTTTGAAATACTTCTGACACAGTCAAGGCTCTTTTGGAGGTGATGCCAAATAACATCGATTTTCAATTTTGCCTTTTGCTTTTGTGTGGTTTCAAACCGTGAGACCAAAAGCAGAGACGGTGTGTTCATTGATTTTGATTTTATTTTTTTAATTTTCTTTGCGGCATTGAATTCAATTGACGTTTCCTAATATGCTTTTAATAAACATCTTTTGGTTTTGAATTGGATAACAATATTTTTCCGATTTGGCGCGGCAATTTTCAATTTGGAGATTTGCCGTGCAAATGATGTCGATAATGTTGATGATAAATTTGATTTTGAATTGATTTTATCGGATGAGACAATCTTTTTGATAAAGTTTTATTGTTCATCGAATTTGATAATTTTTAAGTTTGATAAATTTTAATTATTTGATAAATTTTAACGGTTTTAATTTTTCGTAAGTCGTAAATGATTTAGGCAGGCAATTTGCAGTTTAGAAATCTGCAGTATTGCATGTTTTATGTTTACGTTAATGTACATTTTATGCATTGCATAGTGTATAATGTCTGTAAAGCCTTTGCTAAATTTTTCAGCAGTTGCACATATAAGCGGTAATTAATAAATGTTTGGTTTGTCATCATTTTTAAAATGAAATCTTAAAATGATTGAAAGTCAAACGCTTATTAAAACGATTTTTGACTTTAATAATTTTTTGGTGACGTTTTTAGCATTTTACAAAAAAAGGGTGGCTGTTGACTTATTCATAAATTTCGACAATGTAATCTGCCGGAATTTCTTCCGTCAGCAAAATATCGCTGTTTGCAACCATAATGTTTATCCCGTCCTCAATTGCGGCCTGCACGTCAATTTTGAAGATGGAGGGGTTTTCCATGTGGATCATGGCAACTTCAATGGCTTTCTCAAGTGTTGTGCTTAAATGCAAATACTTTTGTTTTAACGGCGTGATGCCCTCTTCCAATATGGGATCGACTTCTTCGGGGCTGACGCCGTAATAAGCAAATTCGCCGTCATAAGCAGGATAATCCAAAACAACGTCAATGGAATGCCCGTACACGGCGCGGATTTTACCGCCGGAGATTTCATACCGGTTCTTTTTATCAGATTCGACGAGTGCATAAATGTGATATTTTTTCGGCCATTTGTATTTTGCAGCCGCTGCGGCCGTCAATGAATTGATGCTGACCCATCCGTCAACGTACATCGAAAGACCGAGTTTTTCCGGAAAATGCCGCAAGGCACCGGAGACAAAGCGTCCCAGCCGTTCTTCTCTTTCATCATCCAATATAAACTGCCCTTCTTGGCTGCAGTCCGGACAGCTTTCCCCTCTAAAACAGCCGTGCTCCTCGCATCTTCGAATCATAATACAAGATAAAAGAGATTTTAATATAAATAGAATTTGTCCTCTCTCCTCTATTTTTATAGGCGTTGATTTTGCTGAATGGATTAATCTTAAATACCAACAAAAAAATCAAATAATAAAAGCAATCTATTAACTTCATTATTTCTTTAATGCGATTGTTATTCTTTTTATTTTGAACCGGCTTGATGAATCATTTTGTTTTTACTTTATGGCTTATTTGAGGAGATGTTCAATAATTTTGAGGGTTAGAGATGACAGAATTAAAAAACATTTATGAAAAAGTCCGCCACTTGATCAGCTACGAGGATTTTTTGGCGAAGGTCGAAGAACGAAAAGAGGCGCTTGGCGGTCTTTGTGATGATGAAATGTGCGCCCGTCTTGTTTTAAATGATTTGGGCGTTTCTTCAACAGAGAGGGAAGTTGTCACGATCGACGCGATTGATGAAAACAGCGGCAATATTTCGTTTGTCGCAAAAATTTTGGCTGTTTATGACCCGCGGGAATTCAGCAGAAATGACGGGACGGTCGGCCGTGTTGCCAATGTTGTCGTCGGCGACGCCACCGGAAAAATTCGTGTCTCGGTTTGGGATTCTAAAGTGGATGCCATTGCAAGCGGCGAAGTCAAGGTTGGAATGACAGCTGCAATTTCGGGCTATGCCAAAAAAGGAATGGCCGGCGCAGAGGTTCATGTCGGCAACAACGGTGTTTTTGCTCAAAGCAACGAAGATGTGGCATACAGCACGCCGACGCGCAAAATCGCAGACATCAAGGACGGCATGAGCGATATCACGATTCTTGGAGAAGTTTTGGATTTGAGCCAAATCAAAACATTTACTAAAAAAGATGGCGGCGAGGGTCGGGTTTCAAACATGACAATCGGTGACGATACCGGTACAATTCGTGTCAGTTTGTGGGATGACAAAGCCGATTTTGTAAACGATGCAAAAATCGGAAATGCCGTCAGAATCCAAAATGCTTATTCGAAAAACAACAATTTTTCTCAAAAAGTTGAAATGTCGCTTGGCACTTCTTCCATCATTGAAATTGTTGATGAAGATGCCGGCTATGAGCAAAAGTTCCTCAAAGTGGATGAAATCGCGGACGGGATGAATGGCGTGAATATTTCGGGCGTCATTTTAGATATTTCCGACATCCGTACATTCAGCAAAAAAGACGGATCGGAAGGAACGATTGGAACGATTGTGGTTGGTGATTCTACCGGCAAAATCCGTGTGACGCTTTGGGATGAAAAAACCGTTTATTTGGACGAATTTGATTTTGACGAAACTGTTGACATTTTGAATGCCTATTCCCGCGTCAACAATTTCAGCCAGCAGGTGGAATTAAATGTCGGCAACCGCGGAAACGTCGTTGCGTCCGATAAAAAAATCCAGTATCAAGAAAAGTTGGACAACATCAATGACATTCTTCCGGGAAAATCTTATTCCGTACAGGGCCGCGTTCTTGAAATCGGCGAAATCCGTGAATTTGCCCGCGATGACGGTACACAAAGCGCCGTTTCAAACATCGAACTTGAAGACGACACCGGCAGGATTCGAATTTCGCTTTGGGGCGAACATGCAGATGTGATAAACAGCGTTCAAATCGGCATGACTGTCCGCATCATCGATGCTTTTTCCAAATTCGGAATGAACGAAGAAATTGAATTGAGTGCCGGCAACAAAACGAGAGTTGTCATTCTCTGATTCAGATTCAAAAAAATTTTGATAGGATGAATAATCTTATCATTTTCTTTTTCGTTTTTTTCATTTGTTAACTGATTTTTTTATTTTTCTGTTTTTTAATTGATTTTTTTTATTTTTTCTGTTTGTTAATTGATCGGTTTTATTTTTCTCATTTTTCTTATTTTATTGAATTGATCTTTTTTTATTTTGTTTATTCAAATTATTGAATCGATCTTTTGTTATTTTATTCAACAATTTGTAATTTATTATATATATAATATCGAAATTTCGCCCAACTGGAGCCCTTTTCCAACGGAAATGCAGGGGTTGTTTTGAGTAAGATATTTATGGCTAAACGCCCCTATTTTAGTATATCCGGAAATTAATCTTGGGTGAAATCAATGAAAACCTATCCCAATTTCAGAGCATCTCTGTTCGAATACGTTTCTGACTTTTGCAATGCGTTAAAACGACAAAAAACATTTGTTTGGTACGATAAACGCGAATTGCGGAGTGATTTATCGAATGCTTGAAATGGATCTGGAAAAATTGTTTCTGCTGTTTTTGTATAGATGAGTTTACTTGATCGATAAAAATATCAGACGCTAAATATAAAAAGTTAAACCGGAAACGTAAAAGACAGTCGCAAGGAGAAAAAAGCATGAAAATGAAAAATATCATGAGTTCGCCGATCTATGTCATCGCTCCTGATGATACCGTTGCATATGCCCGAAATCTTATGATGAAACATAAAGTCGGTTCTATTTTGGTTGTTGACAATGAGAAGCTTGTCGGCATTTTCACGAAATCCGACTTGAAAAATAAACTTTTTGAGGGCAAAGCGGCTTGGAAACGGCGTCCGATTGATCAAATCCCGGTCTCTTCGGTCTGTTCATCCAATGTTGTGACGATGACTCCCAACATGCCGATTGTTGATGCTGCCAAGGTCATGGCAGATCAAAAAATAGATCATATTCCGATTGTTGACAAAGAAATTCTTGGCATTGTTTCAAAGACGGACGTCATCCGATACGCATCTGAACTTTCTTCAGACGGGCGCGTTAAAGATGTCATGTCGGGAAAAGCTGTCACTGTCAATGTCAGCCATACCTTGAATCATATCATCCACGAAATGGAACGAAACGGCGTTCAAAAAGTCGTTGTGATGGATAACAACGAAAAAGCCGTCGGCATCATTTCCGTCAAAGATCTTTCTGCTAATGAACTGATCGACAGCGACGGCAAAAGAAGTGTCCGCAAATCCAAAAAGGAATCGTCCAAAGAATCCAGATTCGCAATTGACGTGCCGTTTATCGCAGAAGACATCATGACAAACATCGTTGTTGCAGATGTCAGCGAATCTGTCAGCAGCGCCGCTCAAAAGATCATCAAGAATGATGTGATTTCTTTGCCGGTGACACAAAACGGCAAGATTGCCGGCATGATTTCAAAAGACGATATTGTCAAATGGCTTTCTCAAATGAAAGAGTCAGATTGAAAACAAGCCAACAGAAAAAAACTCCGATAATAATGAAATCGGAGTTTAAAACTGAACAGAAAAAAACTCTGATAATAATGAAATCGGAGTTTAAAACCAATAGAAAAGAATCAGCCAAAAAATCAAATTTATGAACGGGCTTTTGGAAAAATTGTTCGTTTGTAATCGGGCCGGCGTTTTGCTGCCTTTTGCAGTATTTTTGCCGCCTCATTATTTAATTAGTTAACCTATATCGAAAATAATCCCAAAAAGGTGAAAAAATGCAGGTTAAAGATATCATGGTCGCTCCGCCGACAATTGATAAGTCCGCAAAGATTTCAAATGCTCTCAGTATCATGGAGAAAAAAAATACCCGCCGTCTTCTTGTCACGCATGGCGGCGAGGTCACAGGTATTTTAACGATGAGAAATCTTGCAAAAGAGCTTGGAACAAAAAAGAGAACTAAGCCTGCTTCCTCTCTTCCGGTTGTAACGGCTGTTACGCCCGGTTTTACATTTATCAAGCCGGCAACCAAGTTTGCCATTGCCGTTAAAATTTTGAAAGAGAAAGGCGGCGTTTTGCTCGTTTCCGAAGATGATAAAAATGTTACCGGCTGGATTACGCCCAATGAAATCATCGGTGCTTTTGATTTTGCCGGCACGGCTCAAGAAGTGATGTTCCAAAAACCGATTACAATCAATTCAAGTGAACGCCTTGTTCACGCCCGCTATTTGATGCTTGAACACGACATTGGAAGGATTCCGGTCATGGAAGACGGCAAGCTGGTCGGCGTGATTTCCGAACGTGACGTTGCCATCGCTTTCCAAGAATTTAAAGACACCGTTCCTGACAACCATCAAGAAGCCCAAATTAAAAATCTTCTTGTTGCCGATGTCATGAAAAGAAAACCAATCATAGCCACTCCTTCAACATCGGCAAAAGATATTGTCGGCTTGATGGTGCACAAAAACATCGGTATTGTTCCGATCATGGATGAGAGCGAAAAGCTTGCCGGCATTATCACAAGAAGAAGTTTGCTTTTGTCCATTCCGACACTGGAATAAATAAAAAGCATTCCGACATTGGAATAAGCAAAAAACATTCCGGCATAATAAACAAAAAATAAAGGCAAAACGCGAAAAGCAAAACAGAAATGGAGTCATTCTCTGTTTTCTTTTCATAATTTTTTATTCTGCCTCCTTTTTTTCAAATCAATGAAAACCCGAATCAATCATTTCTTTTTCAATTGTGAAATCCGAATCAACCGCTTTTTTTTCAATTGTGAAACTCGAATCAATCATTTCTTTTTCAATTGTGAAACCCCATCAACCACCCGTTCGATCAGTCGCCAAAGGCGGCTGAATCGAACGGCTTCGACTTATAAAAAAATAAAATGAAAAATGATGAATCCGTTTTTTTGTTTTAAATTATAGGTGGCAGGAGCAATCCTATCAAAAATAATACAAAAATAGCGGAAATAGTCAATAGTAAAAATCTTTTTTTTTTGAAAACGCTCAATTTTTGCTTTCATCCGCTGCGCTGCTGAAAACAAAAATTGAGGGGGGTTTCGACGTCGTTGGAAAAAGAAGTTTTTAGAGGTTGATTGTTTTAGAAAAAAAGGTTTTAGAGGTTGATTGTTTTAGAAAAAAGGTTTTAGGGGTTTCCTGTTTTAGAAAAAGGTTTTTCAGTTAGCCGTTTTGGAAAAAATTATTTCTTTTTCTTATTTTTTGCCGTTTTGTTGGATTTTTGAAGAATTACCGGCAAATCAATAGCGTATTGTCCTTCTTCTCTAATTCCGACAACGATGTCTTCCCTTTTTAAGATGGATTCAAGGTTTAATTCATAAGAGCCGCTGTCTAAAATTCGAATTGAGTCAACTCTGTCGGGGTCCAAATCCTTTTGATTGATATCTGCCGAATCCAAAACCTTGTCGATGTTTTCCAAAACACTGTTCAATTCAGGACTGGTATTCTCTTGTTTTTTCATCAGGATTTCAATTTCCTTTTCTATCAGATCATCTTCAAGTTTGGGTTCCTCCGGTGAATCTATTTCTCCCTCTTTCACATAAAGAAATTTATTCCATTTGCATTCGGGACATCCTGTCAATATGACAGAGTCTCCGTCGCCAAAAACGGAACCGCATTTTGTACATCTGTGAGGCATGAATTTCACCGTTTTGAAAAACTTTTATTTTTGTATAAATCAACCATCTAACAGTATAAATATTTATTTTTTTTATGGGACGCCGCCAAAGAATAATCAACATTTTTGCAAAAGTTTTCTTTAGGGATGAAGTTTATATATCATTTGTGTATTTACGCAGTATAATTCTTGTTCTTTCGAACCCGAATTATTTTTTTATTGAAGCGAGGTAGGGTAGCCAGGAGATCCCGACGGGCTCATAACCCGTAGATCGATAGTTCGAATCTATCCCTCGCTATTTTTTTTGTTTTAATTTCATTTTTTCTTTTTGATTTTTTTAATTTCCTTCTATTGATTTACTGTTTTCATTTTTTCCTGCTTTGATTTTTGTTTTTTTGATTTTTTCGTTTTTTTATTTGAAAAACTCATTTTTTTCTCTTTTCGAAACAGAAATAAATAAGAAGAAGAATTGAGTTTTTCATCCATACATATTTGAATTTATTATGTGATTTTTCATGACACAAAAATTAGATCCGTGGAAGTCGTCTGAAATCAGCGACTATTCAAAACTCTTTGACGAATTTGGCATTTCGCCGTTTGCGGACATGGTCTCTGAGATTCCAAATCCGCATAAGTACATGACGCGCGGCATAATATTTGGTCACCGCGATTTTGAAATGATTGCAAAAGCCATTTCGGACAAAAAGCCGTTTGTTGTTCTGGATGGTTTCATGCCGACCGGAAAAGCACATTTCGGTCACAAAATGGTGATGGATCAAATTGTCTGGTATCAGCAAAACGGCGGAATTGCTGTTGTCGGAATCGCCGACAGAGAGGCACACGCTGTTCGGGGATACACCTGGGAAGAATGCAAAAGAATCGGCGTTGAAGAATATTTGATCAGCTTAATTGCTCTTGGTTTGAAGCCCGAAAAAACGCGCTTGTATTTCCAATCCGAATTTCAAGCCGTGAAAGATTTGGCTTTTGAACTCGGAACGAAAGTCAACTTTTCAGAAATGTCAGCCATTTATGGTTTTTCCGGCGAGACACATTTGGCGCACATGGTCAGCACGGTGACGCAAGGCGCCGATATTCTCCACTCCCAACTAAAAGAATTTGAAGGCCCGATCCCCGTTGTTGTTCCGGTAGGCGCCGACCAAGATCCGCACATACGCCTGACACGGGATATCGCTTCTAAAATGAATATGTTCTTGGTCGAACAGCGTGTAAGCAATAAATACATTTTGAATATTGGTAGTACCTTAGTCGGTGACTCCTTTTCAATTTTTGCAAAAGAAATCGGTGTGAACGGCGATAAAGTTCATCTCCAACTCAAATACAAAGATCGATGTAGTGATTTAATTCTATCATCCGGAAGCAGCATCCCCTTTCCCGTCGACGAAAATACGTTCGGTGACAGAACTGTTCCAAAGCTCAGTGTTACTTCAATTTTCCAAGGAACACAAACAAGTTTAGTTGAAATTGAAATTGATACTGAAAATGTTGCGGGTTACAACGAAGCCGGCTTCAAATATTGGAGCGTTCGCGGCAAAAACGCACCCGAAACGTCCTTTAAAGAAATTGACCAAAAAATAAAATCCCCCAAAGTATCAACCAAAAATTCTAAGGAACATATAGATGTTTTTGGAAATATTTTCAAAGAAAAAGATGTTTTTGGAGATATTTTCAAAGAAAATTTAGATCTCATTGTTCGGGAAGTTGAGCTTAGAAACGGCGGCTTTGCGTTCATCCTTCCCGCATCAACCTATCACAGATTCATGACGGGTCTCACCGGCGGCAAAATGTCCAGCAGCATTCCCGACAGCAATATTGCATTATCGGAAGACCCAAAATCCGCCGTTAAAAAAATTATGAAAGCCAAAACAGGTGGTAGAGCAACCGTTGAGGAACAAAAAAAACTTGGCGGCGATCCGAGCAGGTGTTCTGTTTATGAATTTTGTTTATTTCATTTAATAGACGATGACACAGAGCTGCTTCAAATGGAAGAAGAATGTCTCAGCGGCAGGATATTGTGCGGCGAATGCAAAAAAAGAGCGGCTGAAAAGTTAGAAGCGTTTTTAATTGATTTATCGAAAAAGAGAGAAGATGCTTACTCCAAGCTGCCGATGTTTGGGATTGATTATCAAAGGAAATAAATTATAAGGCATGAGCTTTATAGCACGTTTGAAATTTGGTGTTTTAAAATGACGGATTATGATTTAACAGCGAATGAAAAAAAGGTTTTATTGGCATTAAACACACTGGAAACAGCGGAGGCAAAAAAAGTTGCGGAAGTTTCCGGTTTAAATGTGGATGCTTCAACGCAGGCAGCCTTTTTGTTGGAAGAAAAGGGCTTGGTCACGATTACGGATGAAACTTTTGAGTTTTACGGTCTTTCCGATGAAGGAAAAGAATATGCAAAGGTCGGTCTTCCCGAAAGGCAAATCATTGACAGTATCCGCAGTCCAACGCCGCTTGAACAACTTCGCAGCAAGTTTTCGCCGCAGTTTGTCAGTATCGCAACCGGCTGGCTTCTTAAAAAGAAATGGGCGAAAATTGAAAGCAATATGCTCATCCCGTCCGAAAGCGTTTCCGAGAAAGGGGAGGATGAAAAAGCCCTTTTTGTTTTGTTTGAAATGAAAGAGGAAGGCAAAGAACCCGTTTCTGTTTCCGAATTATTGAAAAAATCGATCTCCAAAGGTACACTTTCCGATCTTTTAAAACGCAAGCTTTTGGAAAAAGAAGATGCTTCCGTGCGCCGCGTCTCAATAACAAGCATTGGTCAAGCGGTCGTTTCAAAAGGCATTGAAATCAAGGAAGAAATTGCTCAAATCACATCGGAACTGATAAAGGGCGGCAACTGGGAAAACAAAATATATCGCCCCTACAAAATCCAAAAGCCCGCCAGATCAATTTACGGCGCCAAAATCCATCCGTACCAGCGTCTTATTGACCAGATGCGGCAAATCTTTTTGGAAATGGGTTTTACGGAAATTAAAGGAGATATTGTCCAGTCGTCTTTTTGGAATTTTGACGCCCTTTTCCAGCCGCAGGATCATCCGGCTCGTGAAATGCAGGATACTTTCCATCTTGAAAGCCGCTCGGAACTTCCCGCCAAATACGTTGATTCTGTTCGCAAAAGCCACGAAACCGGCGGCAACACCGGATCAACAGGCTGGGGCGGAAAATGGAACCCCGAAATTGCCGAAAAAAATGTTCTCAGAACACACACGACTGCCGTTACTGTCAAATATCTTGCCGATCATCCGAAAGGTCCGATTAAAGCGTTTTGCATTGACCGGGCTTACCGCCGCGAAACCATTGATCCGACGCACACGCCCGAATTTGAACAATTGGAAGGCGTTGTGATGGACAAAGACATGAGTTTTGCCCATCTCCTCGGCTGTTTAAAAGAATTTTATCAGCGCATGGGCTTTTCCGAAGTTCGGTTCCGCCCGGGATATTTCCCTTATACGGAACCCAGCGTCGAGCCTGAAGTTTATATCGACGGTCTTGGGTGGGTTGAACTTGGCGGCGCCGGTGTTTTTCGAAAAGAAGTGACTGATCCCCTTGGAATTACAGAGCCGGTATTGGCATGGGGGCTTGGCGTCAGCCGTGTTGCCATGTTAAAACTCGGATTAAAAGATCTAAGAGAATTGTATCAATCCGATATTGATTGGCTGAAAAAAAGCGAAATCGGAAAGGGAATTTAACTAATTTAATTTCCTTTCAAAATTAAACATTTTAACGATTTTTGGATTTGGCAGTCATATTAATTAAGATTATTATTTCGTATTTTTTTTCAGTATGCTGTTTTCAGTATATCATTCGTATGTTATTTTTGGTATGTTACTCTGCATATTGTTTTTGACATATTACTCATCTGTCATTTTCGGTATGTTGTTCCGCATATTGTTTTCGGCATTATTATCCATATGTCATTTTTGGTATGTCGTTTCGCATATCGTTTTTGGTATATTATTCGATATGTTATTCGGCATGTTATTCTATATTATTTACTTATATTATATGACTCCATTTTCAAAATATACTAAATAGTTTGTTTTTCTAATTAAATGTAAAAACAATAAACATTTGCAGTTATTCTAATCTATGAATGAACTATCAAAAATTTTGATAACATGTATTCATCTTTTCCATATTCTAAAATAATATCAATTAATTCTTTCTCAATTTAATTCAAACTTCGTCATTCGTTGCGTCAAAATAAAATAAAATTGTTTTTAGTATGTCCTCAAAATATTATTTCTCAAATCCCATTTCCAAAAAAAAAAAATCGCTTAATGTATATACCAATTTTACGAATCTACTACTGTAAAAAACAATTTGTTATGTTTTTTACGTGTGGTTCATGATTTGGAAATTTCAGAAAATAAACAACGAATTGATTTGATTAACCGATGAAATTCATTGATTATTTCATTTTTATTTAACTATGGTTTGGGTTTAAAGAGATGTGTGCAGATTAAAAATTTTTCCGTGTGTTTAATTTTTGAGTTGCATCATTTCTAAATTTCAAAGCATATTGTTTATTCGTGAAGTTTCTTCAAAAAATATGAAACGGAGAGTAGAAAATGTTAGACTTAAAAAAAGAAGATATTGCAACAATTTTTGTTCGATATAACGTGAACATGGAAAAATCCATGACACCCGAAGACGCTGCAAAACAGCTCTATTCCAAAGACGACCTTTACAAAGCAGTGGCCGTTGCCATCTTTGAAGGCGAAGAAGACGATGTTATTGCAGCACTCGATGCCTGCATGAAAGCCGGAAAAGACCCGCTGAAATTAATCGACGATGCTCTTCTCCCGGGAATGGCAGTCGTTTCCGCATTATACGACCAAGGCATCATTTTCTTACCAAATGTTATGATGTCCGCAGATGCAATGCTTGAAGGAATAGAATACTGTAAATCCAAGACAAAAGAAACACCCAAAGCCAAAGGAGTCGTTGTCTGCCACGTTGCAGAAGGTGACGTCCACGACATCGGTAAAACCATCGTCGCTGCACTTTTGAGAGCCGACGGATTTAGCGTTGTTGACCTTGGCCGTGATGTTCCGGTTGACGAAGTTATTGCAAGCGTTGTTAAAGAGAAACCCCTCATGCTTACAGGTACAGCATTGATGACAACAACAATGTATGCATTCAAAGAAATCAACGACAAACTTGTCGAGAAAGGTATCAAATTGCCGTTCGCCTGTGGTGGCGGTGCTGTGAACCAGGATTTCGTTGAAACCTACAGCCTCGGTGTCTACGGTGAAGATGCAGCGCAAGCACCCAGATTTGCTAACTTCATTTTGAAGAACGGTGCAGATATCGGCAAATTGAGGGATGAATTCCACGGACACTAAGGAGGCACAAATATGGCAGTTACAAGATACACAAAAATGGCATATGCAAACGCAGACGAAATGGTTTTCGCCAGATGTAAATTCCCTGTTAAAGCAGGATTAGGTCTTGAAATCGGTGCAGGATACGCAATTCCTGAATTGAACTATGCACCAAGACCACAAGCTGGTGTTTCCAAAGACGCTCTTGTTAAAGAATACGAAAGAATCACAAAAGACGCATTGGGCAGACTCGTTCAAATCGGTGCTCCGGCAATCTCCCTTGAGTCTGAACACGTGCAGCAAATGACAAACAACCCGAAATGGGGAGGCGCTGTCGCAGCCGCACAAAAAGCAATTATGGAAGAATACCACGAAGAATACGGCATTAAATGTGCTCTCAGACACACCATTGGTGACGTCCGTGAAGACAGAGACTACCTTGCTCTCCGTGCAAAACAAAACGACACAATGCTCGAAGCATTCGACGAGTGTGCCGCAAGCGGCGCTGACATGCTCTCCATTGAAACAATGGGCGGCAAAGAAGTCTTCGACTACGCCATCATCCGTGATGACATTGCCGGTGTCTTATTCGGTATCGGTGTCCTCGGTACAAGCGACATGGAATTCGTTTGGCAAAACATTGTTGACATTGCAAAGAAGAGAAAAGTCGTCGCAGCCGGTGACACAGACTGTTCTGAAGCAAACACCGCCATGTTCATTGCCGGCGGCTTGCTCGACAAAAACTTGGCCCACACAACCGCCATCGTTGCACGCTGTATTTCAGCCGCAAGAACACTTGCAGCATACGAATCCGGCGCAACCGGCCCGGGCAAAGACTGCGGTTACGAAAACACAATCATTAAAGCAATTTCAGGTGTCCCGATTGCACAAGAAGGTAAGACCTCTACCTGTGCTCACTCTGACGTTATGGGTAACTTGACAATGCAGTGCTGTGACCTTTGGTCCAACGAATCCGTTGAATACCACGGCGAATTCGGTGGTACATCCGTTCAGTGCTGGGTTGAATCCCTTGC
>Ga0099364_10001480_pt1 | contig 38614 bp, 41 predicted proteins | sample TergutTh196P3_FD_73070 | JGI IMG/M metagenome (GOLD analysis project Ga0099364, IMG submission 73070) | Microcerotermes parvus P3 segment gut microbial communities from Pointe-Noire, Republic of the Congo - Th196 P3 | ecosystem: Host-associated > Arthropoda: Insects > Digestive system > Gut ... | reverse complement strand
TCCCGGAAGAAATTCCCGAAATCTCAAAACCCAACCCATTGAAAGCATATACCCAAAACAGAATCCTGTACGTCAGCGGATTGACCGTCGGCGAGACATGGCGCGTGTATGACATCTTGGGAAAACTTGTGTATCAAGGCGTTGCTGCCGATGAAACGGCGAATACCGCGCTGCCGGTTAGCGGCGTGTACATCATCCGGTCGGGGGGTAAGACGGGGAAGGTGGTGGTTCATTAGTTGAAAATTGAAAGTTGAAAGTTGAAAATTGATTTTACAGTCTTACGGTCTTCTCTGTGAAACTCTGTGTACCCTATGCTGAAAAAAATTAAAATTCAACACAGAGACACAGAGGACACAAAGTTACACAGAGAAAAAACAGAATGCAATTGGTAAAATAAAAATTCGTGATAATTCGTGCATTAGTGGCTAAAAAAAGAGAAAGAGGAAAATTTTAATGCGTTTGCTCTGCCTGCGAGAGATATCACATTTTTTTTATTACTATCTTTGCACTCCGATTTTTCAACTTATTTTGAAATAATGAAATCACAGAATATAAGGAAAAAGTTTTTTGATTTTTTTGAATCAAAGCAGCATCTCGTCGTGCCGTCGGCTTCGATGGTGGTGAAGAACGACCCTACGTTGATGTTTACCAATGCGGGGATGAATCAGTTTAAAGACGTCTTTCTCGGCAACAGGAAGCCGGCATCCTTGCGGGTTGCCGACTCTCAGAAGTGCCTGCGCGTGTCGGGAAAACACAACGACCTCGAAGAAGTAGGACACGACACCTACCATCACACGATGTTCGAAATGTTGGGCAACTGGTCGTTTGGCGACTATTTTAAGAAAGAAGCCATCGAATGGGCGTGGGAATTTCTTCACGAAGAGTGCGGCATCCCCAAAGACCGTTTATATGCCACGGTTTTCGGAGGCGACGCAGCCGAAAAACTCGAACGCGACGAAGAATCTTTCGAATATTGGAGAAAGTTCCTCCCCGCCGAGCGCGTCTTGGACGGGAAAAAGAAAGATAACTTTTGGGAGATGGGCGACCAGGGTCCGTGCGGTCCCTGCTCCGAAGTACATGTGGACATTCGGGATGACGACGAACGCGACGCGACGCCCGGACATCTGCTTGTCAACAAAGACCATCCGCAGGTGGTAGAGATTTGGAATTTGGTTTTCATCCAATACAACCGCAAGGCGGACAGCAGTTTGGAACAGTTGCCTGCCAAACACGTGGACACCGGAATGGGTTTTGAGCGCCTGTGCATGGTGTTGCAAAACAAAAAGTCGAACTACGACACAGACGTCTTTATGCCGCTGATTGACGAACTGTCGCTGTTGAGCGGAAAACGCTATCGGGAAAATGCGCCGACGGACGTTGCCATGCGGGTTATCGCCGACCACGTGAGAGCCATCGCTTTCGCCATCGCCGATGGACAGTTGCCGTCGAACGTAAAAGCCGGCTATGTGATACGTCGCATCCTCCGGCGTGCTGTGCGTTATGGTTATACGTTTCTCGATTTCCGCGAACCGTTTATCCACAGGCTGATACCCGTCCTCTCCCGCGAAATGGGCGACTATTTCCCCGAACTGAGACAGCAAGAAACGTTGATAACCAAAGTAATAACCGAAGAGGAAGCGTCGTTTTTGCGCACCCTTTCCAACGGCATTTTGAAATTTGAAAATTACATTGCCGCGCATCCGGATTCCAAAATAATAGCAGGCGACTTTGCCTTTGAACTCTTTGATACTTACGGCTTTCCCATAGATTTGACGCAGTTGATGGCAAAGGAAAAGTCGTTGGAAGTCAATATGCAAGATTTCCAAAAGTATCTGGAAGAGCAGAAAAACCGTTCCCGTCAGGCGGCAGCCATAGACGCCGACGACTGGGTGGAGGTGCATCAGGGCGAACAGACGGTGTTTCGCGGTTACGAGACGTTGTCGTGCGAGGTGAAAATCCTGCGTTACCGCAAAATAACCGTCAAGGAGAAGGAACTGTATCAGTTGGTCTTCGACCAAACGCCGTTTTACGCCGAGGCGGGCGGACAAACAGGCGACAGCGGCACGATAGCATCCACAGACGAAAATGGAACACTGAGCGCAGTCGAAGTGGAGATTTTCAATACCAAAAAGGAAAACGACTTGACGGTGCATCTGGCGTATCAACTGCCGGCTCGCGTTTCCGATATTTTTGTAGCAAACGTGAGCGAGGAAAAACGTCGTCAGACGGAAGCAAACCATTCGGCTACCCATTTGATGCATCGGGCGTTGCGCTCTGTCTTAGGCGAGCATGTCGAACAGAAAGGTTCGATGGTGGAAAGCGGTCGTTTGCGTTTCGACTTTTCCCATTTTTCAAAACTCACGCCCGAAGAGATTCGCGCCGTAGAACGCATGGTCAACGAAGAAATCCGTAATAACATCACGCTCGAAGATTACCGCGCCATCCCTTTGGAGGAGGCAAACAAGATGGGTGCGATGGCGTTGTTCGGCGAAAAATACGGCGAGACGGTGCGGGTGGTGAAGTTCGGCAACTCCGTCGAGTTTTGCGGAGGCACGCACGTGAAAGCGACCGGCAATATCGGCATCTTCCGAATTGTCTCCGAAAGCGCTATCGCCGCCGGCGTCAGACGCATAGAAGCCATCACCGGAAAACAGGTCGAAGAGTGGATATATTTCGTGCAAGACGTATGGAACAACCTGTCGCAACTCCTCAACAATCAAAAAGACTTCTCCACCGCCATCCGCAAGATGATGGACGAAAACAACGACCTGAAAACCCGTGTAACGGAATTTAAACAGGAGCAATCCAAAACATTCCGCAAACGCTTGGAAGAGATGGCGGAGTTGAAAGATAAAACCAACTACATCTTCACCCAAACAGTTCTTGACCCGGAAGTGATAAAAACAGCCATCGCCTCCTTACGTAATGAATATGAACGGTTTATGATTGTTGTCGGCACCTCTTTCGAGAATAAACCCACCTTGATAGTCGGCTTGAGCGACGCCTTAGTGCAGGAAGGGAAAAACGCCGCCAAAATCGTAGCGGAATTAGCCAAAGAGATAGAAGGCGGCGGCGGCGGACAGCCCACACTCGCTACCGCCGGCGGGAAGAACGTCGAAGGGATTGAGAAAGCGATTGCTAAGGCGCGGGAGATGTTTTGATATTTCACCGCAAATCCAATTTATCAATTTTATTCTGAATAGAAAAAGTTTTCCTTTCTGTTTCTAAATCTGTAAACTGACCTTTATATTTTAATTTATTGATTATTAAATGAATACGTTGTTTCGAAGCAAGGCGCGGAGGTGTGGTTTGATTTTTATGGGGTGCATTTTTATGACATACGCTGATATTTCGAAAATTTAATGTACTTTTGCACTCTAATTTTTAGATTATGAAAAAAGTCTTTGTATTATTCATTGTAATATTGTGTGCAGGAACGCTTCTTGCGCAAGATACCTCTTCACGATCAACACGTTCAAAGTCCCGTTTTAACGCTGATTATAAGACCTATAAGAAAATCAGCATCGGAACAGATTTCACTTATGACCTCTGGCAAGATATGCCCGAAGCCATCGGAAAGAAACGTTTTAACCGCAGTTCAAGTTTTTTCGGAACTTACAATTTCAGGTTGAATAACAGCAGTTTCTACCTGTGTCCCGGCTTGGGGTTTAATTTCAGAAATATCTATGCCGGCGCTCTGTTGCAACGCGATACCCTCACCGGCATTGCCTACGTCCCCATTCCCGAAGGAACATCATTCAAAAAGGCAAAAACCACGTTGAGTTACATAGAGTTACCCATTGACCTGCGTTATTCGTACAAGAGGTTTCAGGCAGGAATCGGACTTAAAATTTCGTGCAACATCGGAGTAACAAGCAAATACAAAGGCAAACAGTTTGCAGAAGATGGCATGGCGGGGCAATATTCCGTCGGCAAGGACATAAAAGAGAAATGGGTGCAAATTCCTGACGCTGAGCGTTTTCAGTTTGGGGCGCAGGTGCGCATCGGATACAGTTGGATACATGCCTACGGCTACTACAGTTTCAACAAAGTGTTTAAAAGCAGTACGAATATCGAAATGTACCCCATCTCGGTCGGTATTTCGGTGATGCCGTTTAGATAGATTATATCTGTGCTAAATTGCACTTAATCCAATCCTTAAAAAACATCCCTCTCTGTTCAAAATTCTGAAAAGAGTCGAAGCTCGGCGATGCAGGCGAGAGCAGACAGGCGCTACCCGGCGGCGTTACAGTGGCGGCTTTTTCGATAAGTCCGTCGTAGTGTTCAAAATAAAAAATCTCCTTTTCATGTTTGGGAAAGAGGGTATTTAGCGTTTCCATCATCCGTTTTCCCGATGGACCAGTGAAGATGACATTTGATACCGGACTTTCGGCTACGGCGGTCATCAGGTTGGTCAGGTCAACGCCGCGGTCGTAGCCGCCGAGGATGATAGTCTGCACATTCTCAATGGCTTGCAACGCTGCAATGGCTGCCTCCGGAACAGTGGCGATGGAGTCGTTATAAAAATGTTTCCCACCGAAAACGCCAACGTACTCTAACCTGTTCGACAAGGTGTGGAAAGAGTAAACAGCAGAGATCATCTTCTCCAGCGGAAGCGAAACTGCCGCCTTTACCGCCTCAAGGGCAAAGAGCATGTTGATGAAATTGTGTCCGCCCTTCAACGGCGTTTTCTTGAAATCCAAAACGGGCGCTCCTCCTCCCCTACCCTTTTCCGTAACTTGTTCATTATCATAATCAAAATGAAGGCTTTCGTATTTGGTTATCTCTATCGGACGGGCGAGAGTGTATGAAAAGTTCCGATTCTCGTCATTGCGAACGAAGTGAAGCAATCCAGAAAGGTAAATAAAAAGATCATCGGCATCCTGAAAACGGAGAATGTTGTATTTCGCCATTCCGTAGCGCTCCATCGTGCCGAAATAGTCAATATGGTCGGAAAAAAGATTCAGAAAGAGGGCGATATGAGGCGAGTGTTTCACGTCGTAAAGTTGCTGAGCCGAGAGTTCACAGACAATGATGCTCGCCTCGTTTATCGCCGAAAGCATACTCAATGGCGGAATGCCGATATTTCCAACCAAAACGGCATCGTAGCCATTCTCTTTCAAGATATGACAGGTCAGGCTCGAAGTCGTGGATTTCCCCTTGGTACCGGTTATCCCGATGATTTGCTTGTGGAACGCTTGCAGGAAAAGCGCTGCCTGAGATGTCAGTTTTTCTCTGATGGGGTTTTCTATCTCTGGAGGGAGACTTATTCCGGGCGACTTGATGATCAGGTCGAACCGGTTGAGGTCGTCCAAATAGTGCGCACCCGTTCGGAGTTCAACATGTTGACACTCTGCATCATCGAGCGTTACCTGACTTTCATCGGCAATGGTAATCCGGCACGGATGGTGTTCCTTTAAAAAAGCCAGCGTACTCTTCCCCTCCCGACCGAAACCGAGAATGCAGATGTGGTTGTACGTTCCGTTTTTGAAAATATTAATTAATCTGTTCATAAATCTTCTGTTCCATAAAATATCGGTACAACATATTATCCTGATGTCCATCCTGATGTCCATTCCGACACGCAGCCACGATAGAATTTCTCACTTCTTCGATAGTTCCGACACATTCAAAAGGTTTTTCCGGCGAGAGTCCGCACAGTTTTTTAAAATCTTCCAAGAGATGGAAGTCCGCGCCCAAATCTTTCCCGAAAATCGCCGTAAGTTGCTCGACAGAGAGATAGGGCGAAAGGATGATCCACACAAAGAGACATTTCGAACAGTTGCAACACCAAACATCGCTCTTGCTGCCGGCATTGCAACTGCGGAACGAGTGGAAATGCTGCGGAAAAGTCGAAAAAATCTTGGCAATGTCGCTCTCGGTATAAGAGCGCAAAAAACTGTAATAGTTCAGCCCGGACGCCATATAACGTTGACAATAGTTCCGGAAGTCCGTTTCAAACTCAAAGGATTTGGAGTATTGATGGTTGATATTTGTTCCGGGAATGGTCGCCTCGTTGGCGCTTGATTCGTTGGAGAGTGCGATGTCGCGTTTTTTGTAGAGAAAGGCGGCGAAAAGGGTAACAAAAGCCAGCAATGCCGAAAACGGGGTATGTCCGTTTAAGTAGCCGTCGGCGTTGAGTTTCAATAAAGTAGGGTCTAATGTCCGGGTTACGTTGACGCTTTTTTCGAGCGGGAATCCGGCTTGTACGATGGTGCGCCGCGATGCGGGTATCCCGTTGAGCATGAACGGAGTGATGCTCTCGCGTCCGGCGCTTTGCGACAGCAGTTCCAGCGTTACCGCAGAATCTTTTCCGCCGCCGATAGGCAGCAAGATTCCGGCGTTGTCGGTAACGTCAACTTTGTGAAACGTCTTTTTCGAAGAATAGCGAAATTGAACAAAATCTTTTTCCGCACACTCAATGCCGTTCAGATAGCGAAATTCACCTAATCCGTTGTAAAACAGTTTTTTCCACCATCTTTCCGCCTCCGCGTCAAGACAAAACGGATGGATGTCGAGGATGGGCGCACAACTCGCCTTCCAATAACTGATGACCTCGCACAATCCGATGTGGAAGAGGAAGTTTTCGATGGCGTGTTCTTCGCTGCTGGTAGCGTCATTGCAAGCGTTCCCGTCATCATTGCGAACGTTCCCGTCATTGCGAGCGTAGCGAAGCAATCCAGAAAAACAATTATCACTGGATTGCTTCGGGCTATCGCCCTCGCAATGACGCCTTGCATGCGTTGAAGTCAAAGCGTTTGTTTCTTGCGAACTTTGCGCTTCCTTTGCGAACCTTGCGGTAAAAACATACTCCGGAAAAAACTCATTTTCTCCATCGGAAAAGTGATAACGGACTTTTAACTCTTCATCATCAACATTCCAACTAAAACCCAAGTAACTGAAAATGGGATGTTTTTCCCTGAGACGAAAGAAGTCTTGCCGACGGTCTTGCATGGTTTACGGCTTTGGGTCGGGAAGTTTTATCGAATCCGGTCGGCGCTACGCACCAATTTATCGTCCTTCCTGATGAAACGAACGGCGAGCAACAGACAGGCGATGGGGATTATCGGCACATAAACTCCCACGCCATAACTGACCAGCGTATGCGACTTTTCGGCGAAAGAATCCGAAAGCAGGAAAAACGCCACTAACAAAACAGCATTCAACAACACCGTCAAACGCGAAAGTTGCACTTGACGCGGACGGTTCTTATGCATAAATATGGAAATGAACGGCGTCAAAATACACACCAACACAACCGCTATCACCGTATATTTTGCCAACGGCGCATATAAGTTCGACTCCATAGACTCTGCCGCATACTTAATGTTGTGAGCGTAAAAATCAAATATTACCGCATGGGCGTTGGCGGATTCGAGATCCGGAACAAAATTCGCCACCGGAAAAAAGAATAGTAAACAAACTGATAACGAGGCTAATAACAGCCATAAACTTTGGATTCTTTGTATCATCTCTCTTTAATTTAAAAGTTGCCCGACTAGGGCAACTTTGGAATTTTATTTACATTGTAAATCAACTTTTTACGTTAAGTCCCGTAGGAAATTCCGTAGGACTTTGTTGATATTTTAATTATTTTCATCATTTCAAAAAACTGCTGCAAAGATAAATAAAAAAACTGATTCATGATTGATATTTTTTAAATTTTGCTTTTTTTTACTTAATGATATAGTAAGTAACTACACCTCCTACCGTTACGCCAACCCCGAAGCACAGCCATTTCCCGTTTCTTTTGAACCATTTGCGCTCTTTGCTATATGCCTTACTCAGTCGGCTGTATTCGTTCATTAAATCAACATTTACAGCGTTTTTTCGTTCAATTTCGGTTTCGTATGCCGCGTTCAACTCCTGCAAGTTTATAACTTGTTTTTCGAGTGTTGAGACGAGGTTGCTTTGGTTGTCTGTAATAAGTTGCAGTGCGGTAATCAGACTATCGCAAAGGTCGAATTTCAGCGTCTCTGCACGATATTGCCCAATGTTGACGGCGACAGCGGTGTCGAATGGAGACCGTTGCCCCTTTGTCATAAAGGAGTAGTTACCAAAAACTTCCGCCGTTGTTTGCTTTGCCGCTTTCTGCAAAGCGTCAAGCCTGCTACCATCTTGGGCGCTCAATGACAATAGCGGAATAATCGTTAAAAAAACGATTGTAACGAGTTTCGTAAATTTTGTTTTCATTGCTTAAACTATCTATTTTAAATTTATAAATACTATCTTTTTTTTTCAACTCCGCCTTGTAGATTGCAAACTCGGCGGATTTGATGCTGTCAATTAGCATTATTCGCTCAACTGCACGCTGACTTTTTATGGCGGACACATCGTTCAATAATGTTTTCATCGTATAGCCGATTACAATCATTCCAACGACGAATATTATAGACGCTATTATTATGGTTGATTTTTTCATGTCTCAATTATTTTTTTCAAGTTCATGTAACAAGGTATCTGCATAAAGACGTGCCGCCGCGCAAATGGACTTTCTATTTGATAATAAACCACCCTGACCGTCTTGTGTGTAATCCCTGTAATATTCCCACTCCATTAATTTTAACATCGTTTGAAGGGCGATATTAAATCGCATTTCTTTTGTTTCCATATCAAATTTATTGTTTAATTTCAACGTGGATAGCCGGTTCGTTGCCATCTACCGACACTTTTGTACTATTATAGACCGACGCAAACGGTGTTATCACCCGCGTAACAGCATCATCCATTATCAGCGCTTTCACAAAATCCCTCGGATTGGGCATATTCTTTGATACGTCCACAATATTCAACTTGCCATAATCCGCTTCGGAAACACAATGCAGCGACACCCGTTGTTCTTTTGCCGAGAGTTCGTTGATTTTTGCAACCATCCATTTGATTACTTCGTCTTTTGCTTTTTCCTTGTTGTCATCATACACTTTGACAACTTCCCGTCCGGGTGCGGCATACGCTATCCGTTTGCCGGCTTCTAAATTATCATACATCGCAACTGCTTGCCGATGTGGACTTCTGATGCCACTATTTATTGTTATAACGGGATTCTTTGAAGTGTCCGCTGCCTTCGTTAAAATGTCCTTTGTCTTTTGGGAAATCATTTGTGGGCTTTCCATGCCCGGATTTAATGTCAATTTTGCCATGGTTTTAACTGTTTTGATCGTTATCTTTTTTATTGTTCAGCTTTTTCAAGGTTTCGATATATCCCGATAGTTGCTCAATGCCAATATTTTTAATAATGTCGATGGCTGCCTGAGGCACTTCTGCTGCTGCAGATTTCTTGCGCCTTAAGCTTTCTATTACGCTCTTTCCCTCGATAAAACAGCTGCCGAGCATGAAAACCATCGTTCCAAAAGGAACGACGTATGGCGTTACAATGAATAATACGATGTCAATAAATAGACCGAATATCATTAATCGCCAATAGTCGCCGATTTTGTTTACCGTCCAGCGAAGCTTGCTGCTTTTCATTTTTTCTCCACATTTTTTGGCGCGTTCAGTACCAATCCATAGGTCAATCAGTACCGCGATTATCATGATCACCTGGAATATAATGATTAAAATTAGCTTGATTTTAAGCCCGGTGTAATCACCGGCAATAATGTCATGTATGTTCTTTAACATAATTCAAAAATTTAAATTAATTCTTCTTTCGGATCCGGTTCGTCCACTTCCTCGTAGTTATCTGCGCTGTCGTTGATGCCGAGCCAAAGTTCTTTTGCCACTATCTCGCCCGTGCTTTTCAGGGCGAAAATTTTGCCGTTGTCGGCGATGATGTTGTTTCCGTTCTGTGTCATATATTTAATGATTTAAAGATTTAAAATTAAGCAAGGGTGTATCCCTTGTTCGTTGCTATTGCTTTTTCCGTTGAGGACAACTTTGCTAAGTTCGTTGCGCCGAGCGTGATTGTTACAGGGCTTCCTGTATTTATGCCCAAGTTGTTGAAGAAATCTATCATACTGCCGATGGACAACTTCGTGGATTGCGTTAGGTTGATGTTTGCACGCGCAATCCATCCATGCTCACAGTTGAAAGAGAGTAAACTGGGGCAGTTGGCAAACGCATTATTTCCAATGCTTATAACGCTGTCAGGTATGGCGATTGAGGTTAGGGAATTGCAGATGGAAAACGCATTATTTCCAATGCTTGTAACGCCGTCAGGTATGGCGATTGAGGTCAGAGAGGTGCAGCTGGCAAACGCATAATTTCCAATGCTTGTAACGCCGCCGGGTATGGCGATTGAGGTCAGAGAGGCGCAGCTGGAAAACGCATAATCTCCAATGCTTGTAACGCCGCCGGGAATGAAAATGTTAGAAACGGAAAAACAATATCGAAAAGCGTTATTTTGCAATGACCCCGGCTGTCCTGTTGCATTATCGTCTGCGGTCGTGGAGGCAAATATAACGTTAGCGTTTGTTGATGCCGAATTTCCACAAACGAAATTTCTGATCACAGCCCCGTTTCCGAAATGCACCCATAAAACAGGTTGCAATGCGATGTTGCATGTTATGAGATTATCCGGAGAGGACACTATCATGTAGCGTGTTTTGTAGCCATCTGAGCATGGCTTATCTTTCAACCTGTCCCACGTGTGGGAACCTGTATAGGTCGCCCCGTCAGACATTTTGTAATAGGCATCCAGGTTTCCAATGTCTGTCCGTAGAAACGCCGTATCATTCTCGCTATCCGCCAGCAGCACGATAAATCGCTTATTCGGGTCGGGGTCGGCGTCGAAGATGGCTTTGATGTCCCACCAATCGGGGTGTGGCTGCCACTCTGGTACAGACGGCGCAACTTCTACTGTTACAGGATTGTACCCGTCCGCGTTGTCGGCAGCAGCGTTGTACACACCATTCTCCGTGATTGTCAGCGGCTTTATCACCGACGGGGTGCCGCTGCCACCGCCGCCGGAGTTAAAATTTCCAACGAACTCGTTCAGGAGTTGCATACACTCCAACGCCGAACTTGGCACAGAGCCATTTATCCCCCATGTGCCGTACTGACCGCTGAAACCGCGACCAACTCTCCCTGCGACGGGGTTTAATGAAACGTTGCCGTTTTCCGTTTTTGCTGCTGCGTAAATCGCAGGTAAACCAACTTCGCCCTGTCCGTGCTCGTTCACGGTGAAGTTCTTGTTGTTTATTTTTGTTACTACTATCATGATATTTTGAGATTTAAAGATTTAGAATGTTATTTGCGTATATACACCATTTGCTTTTAGTTCGTAGTAAACAGCGTTTCCCGTTCCGTCGCCAACAACCTTAACCACACTTCCGGGTTGAAGCACGATGTATTCATCATGGGAGACGTAATATCTCCACTCCGGCGGCGGCGATGGCGGCATCGTTTCAACATGCCATCTCGCCTGTTCAAGCGGAGGCGGGTCTCCGGCGCCCGATATTCCTCTCGTTGTTACGACGCCGACGTGATGTTTGATAAAGTCTATCATATTAAACTCTTCTTCCGGTTGCACTGCCCCGTTTCCTATTAGGATATATGTTTTAAATTGCTCAACGCCGGAAATATTGCTATCTGGCGACATATTGAAAACCTTTGTGCCAACGGGCAAATCAACTTCCGCCGCTGCGCCGCCGAGATGACTTGGGACTTTCCATTTCCATCCGCCGGAATAATCAACACGGTTTGAGTTGGATGGCGCAGAGGTGGGAGATAATGCGGATTTTATGACGCCGATAAAATTTTCGGAAATGAAAGTGTTTAGCGTCATGAGTTCTGCTTTCTCCGCTGCTGGTTCCCATGCGCCGTCTTTTCTCCCGTATAGAGTGCTGCTTGACATTGCCTCCTCAACAGCCTCTTCCCATGCGTTGTTTTTTCTGCCATACAATTTGTCATCCTGCGGGGCGTCTGTGATTCCGCTGTTCCCTCCTCCACCAAAACCAAACAGCGCCTCTTTCGTCCAACGCAAAAGATAAGTGCCAAGTCCATTATCATGCCACACGCTTTTTATCAAAGCGACTTCGTTGGAAAGCGATATTGAATCTCCGTTTGTCTGTTTAAAGTCATCATAGATGAACGACGCATTTTGTGCTGATGCGATGTAGCACAATTTTATATGCGCGGGCACTCCCGTCGGCGGAATGGTTGTCGGTTCGGCTTTTCCGAGAAAAAGATACGACGAGGTTCTATCAAGGATTGTTTTTACAAAATCACTAAATCTCGTTTTTTGCGGTTCTCCCGTTGTTATGCCCGTACCGCTTACTTCTGCAATGTAGTCCATCCAATCGGGGTTGGACTTATTTGCAAAATCATCCACATATATTACGTTTTCTGCCATGTCAATTTACTATTAATTTATTACCTTCTTTATCTACTATGTTGTTCCAATCTTTATCAACCAAGTATTTAGCGTGCTCGTCGGATTGCTCAATGTATATTTCAAACTGAGCATTTCCGTTTTGGAAATATAGGGTTTCGCCTCTTATTTCTGTTACGCTATTTTTCGCTATCTTTATTGCTATCTGTTTATAATCTCCGCCGCCAGTGGGGGTTACGCTTACCCATCCCGGGGTATAACTCATTGTCCAATTTGAAGACGACCTTATAACTTCTACCACCGTTCCGCCTGCGTTGCTTATTAGTATATCATAATTATTTGACTGCGGAAAGAAATACATGTACTGCTGATGGAGCGTTATCACGCAGTTTTTGTAACCATTATTAAGTGTGATTTTTAATACACGAGACATTCCCGTGTTGTTTGCCGGAATGCTTATATTGACAGCCTTGCTGCCGGCTTCACCTGATTGATAGTTCATCAACACCCCCGCCGGCAAACTTCCCACAACATTCCACGCGCTTGACGATTTTACTGTAACAGGAATTGTTTGAGCGTCTGCCGAAACGTTCACGTCAAATGGGTTTTTGTCGTTTACGGTAATGTACGTATTTGGTTGTTTGAGAATTATCTGTGCCGTGTTTCCGGGTATATCGGAAAGCACGATAACGCCCTCTCGTACAGCATTGCTATTGTTCAATTCGACCTCTAATGTTGCTGCAACAATTCCTGCTGTTCCGGGAGACGGCGCTACGCTTGCCCACGATGGTTTTGAAGTAACTGAATATCCTCTTTCGGAAAAAATAACAATGCCATAATCTTTTTTCTCGCTGCTCAGCGATGGTGTATATACCGTTTGTCCGTTTACCGTTATTTTTGCATCGTTGTACAAGAACTGATTGCCGACAACAGAAACAGGCATATTCCAGCTCCGCAGGTTGTAATTGTCCTCGCTGTTGGCTTCGAGTTCGGAGCCTTCTATCTTCGTTATCCTGCCGTTTTTGACGTATATCATATCACATGAAAACATGCGATTTACGATTGATAGCAGCCAATCGGGTATTCCGGTGGTGCCGCCGATGTTGATGTTGAATGTGTCGTAAGGAGTGGAGAATATCTGTGTAAAATCGCCAAAATCGCTCTCGTAGATGGTGTTTTCGGAGTTTGGCTTGAGGGCGTTGTAGGTCATGTCGGCTTCAACACGCAGTTCAAAAGTGCGTCCGCCGGCGAAATAAACTTCCTGTGTGTTTTCGGAGTTTTTGTAATGGAAAAGCATCGTGTCGGGGTGCCTTTCTTTGACGCAGAGAACATCGGAGATGTATTGAACAGTGTTTGCGGTTATAACGAGCCGGTAATCTCCCTCTTGAACGTTAAACTTGATTTGTGTTCCGTAGTAATGGTGATCGCCGATTGTAACGGATGTCGTTATGCTCTGACTGATATGCTCATTCGTCTTTTGATTTACGAGCGTAGACGTAAAAGATGACGGCTTTTCACCATGAAAACAAAACTGCACACCGGTTTCGTCGCCTATCTGAAACTTCTGAAAATACTCTGCATGGAAAGCGTTTTCGTAGATTGGCTCTACAAAGTTCTCCTCTCGCAACCGGATGGGGTTTAACTTACTGATGTTTACTGTTAGCGACATTATGACGGCAAAAGTAGTACGATGACGACTACGTCTCGCCGCCGTTGAAAACTTTTTTTGGAGATTGTAAATGGTTGTGTTATAAAAAGATAAGAGCCGCTTGTTGGCGGCTCCGGGTCTTTTTTTTGTGATGGGGTTGGTTTTATTTGATTTTTTCCAGTATAGATGTAACCGTTTCAGCCACGGTTGCGTCCTTTGCCTTGAAAATAAAATATAACGCAGCAATGAAAAGTGCAAACGCAAGTGAGCCGAGAAAGCCGCAAAGCACGGATGCCCAGAAATTGTATCTTGGTTTTACGTGGCAGGATTTTTCGCGCCTTTCAATGGTTTTTTCTTTTCCCAAACACTTCTTTTCCCTCGCCGTTAACTCATTTTCTTTCGATTGCAGTTCCTTTTTTGTTTTTTCGTTTTCAACACGCATTTTTTCATTGTTGCTTGCAATAACATCAACCTCTTTGCGCTTTTCGTCCAGCGCCACATGCCCCGTTGTTATAAGATTGCCTATGAACCAATTTAAAAATTGCTCCGCTTTCGTGGCATACAGGTCAATCATTTCATCGCTACATTGACCGGATTGCCAATCCGAAAGTTCATCGTCTGTCGGTTTTCTTCCCTTGTTTTTGGCGGTATTCTTTATATGCGCTGCCTTGCCCTCTTTATAAAACCAATACGTTATCATGGCAAGAATTTCCGAATTGGCTCTTTTCTTGATTTCATTGAAAAAATACGGCTTGTTTGTTTCGGCAACGCCGTTTTCTAAATCATTCATTGGCAAATTCAAATGGGGTTATTTGTAAAAGACGTCTTGCTTCGTTCCACGCCCTATTAAAGTCTTCCGGCGTGAATAGTGGGCGTGGAGGCTTTTTTCTTTTTTTTACATTTCCGAAAATGTAATCTTCAATAGGTCCCGTTTTTCTTTCCGCCTCAATAATATCCTCCATTGTTATTCTTATCTCAGGAATCCTTTTGTCCGCCACTAAGACGTTGTCCTGATTTTCAATGTGTGCGTCCATAACTCACTGTATTTTGTATATAAATTTTCAATTTGAAAGTCTGCTGCAAAGATACAATTTATTTGCAAAAAATTTACATGCAAAGTTATTTGCAAAATTATTTGCAAAGTTATTTACAAATTGGTTTTTCCCACTGCCCTCTTTTTTCGTATCTTTGCCGCAGAATTTTTAAAGATATATAACGATGAAAAAACTGTTATTTACATTAGTTTGTTTGGTAATGATTGCAGGGTGCAAAAAGGATGAGGCGCCAAATACATCGCTTGAGGGGACGTGGGAATTTGTGAATTATAGGGATTTTATCTTGCCCGGATATGAAGAAACGGTTGTTGTAAACGATTCTATGCAGTTTTTTAATGTAAAATTGGAAATCGTTAGGAAGATTCATCTGCTCGTTTATAGACGCTGAGCCTTGTCTGTGGTGCAATTTTAAGTCTTGCGGGACCGGTTTGTTTGACATAACAAAAAATTTTTTAAAAAAGTACAGCCGCCTGTCCTGCTGTCAAACAAACCATTGTGGGCGTTTTCGGGTGCATTAACACTCCGAACAGGGGTGCGGCTGTACGAAATATCGTACTTTACTCTTGGTGAGTTTTTACTCTAAAAATTCAAATTTTTGGACAACAAAAAGTTAGAATAAAAAAACCGACTCTCGTCGGGTGGCTCACCACCCACAATATTTGTTTGACGCTGCAAAGATACACATTTTTTTAATACGACGAGGGGAAAAAAATATTTTTTTTCAGAAGCGCAAGGTGTACGGACTTATAATTATGAAAATCAAGAAGTTGAAAACTTGAGGTCACAATTTGTGACCTCAAGTTATTTTACAACGCATTTTTATTTGCATAAAAGTTGTATCTTTGCCGCAGAATAAAAAGTAAAAACTTATGAGCGTAGATTTGATAAAATTATGGGAAGTGGCTCCATGGTTATGCTTGATAGTAATATGCGTCATTGCAACCATTTTCATCACGCGCCTTTTTGACAGAACGAAAAGACACGATGTGGCTATCGCAGAAACAAGGTCGGATATAAAAGGGGTATCGTCAAAATTAGATAATCTCATTGGTTCTGTGTCGGGGATGCAGATTGCATTAGATTATCTGTCCGCATCCGTATCATCAATGCAGACCGGAAGTGCATCAAGGATAAAAAGCCCTATGCAACTTACAGAACTCGGCGATGAAATTTTAGAAAAAAGCCACCTGAAAGCAGAAATTGACGCTATCAAAGATTTTCTGTTTGACGAAATAGAAAGCCGTCATCCCGAAAATGACGCTGATGTTGATTCGGAATGTTTTAGTATCCTGTTTGGGATGTTTAGCAATAAGATGTTTGCGGAAACAAGAATGTTTATATATGAGAATCCGGTATATGGCGGAGAACAGTTAAACGGGCTTATGGTTTCCCGTCTCGGAGCTATCTATCTGAGAAATTTATATATCAACGAAAGTAAATTGGCGGTAGAGTGGAGACAAACATAATAGTGCCGGAAAGGGAAGATGATGTTGGGTTATCCATCATCCAAAGCATACACGAAATAAGAGGTGCAAGGGTGATGCTTGATTTTGATTTGGCAGAGCGGTATGGCGTGGAAACACGGGCATTAAAACAATCGGTGAGAAGAAATTTAAAACGCTTTGAGGGAGATGACTTTATGTTTGAATTAACTAAAAATGAGATTGTTGAACTTTCAAGATCACAAATTGTGACCTTGAACAAAGGACGTGGAAGCAATATAAAGTATCTGCCTTTTGCTTTTACCGAGTTGGGCGTAGCGATGTTAAGTAGCGTATTAAATTCGGATAGGGCGATAGAGATAAATAAAAACATCATGCGTGCCTTTGTTGCTTTTCGTCAATACGCCTTAAATTATGCGGAACTGAAACGTGAACTTGAGATGTATATGAATAAAACAGATAGAAAAATAGACGATATTTATAGCGTATTAGACATGCTTGTATCGCATAAAAAAGAAATTGAAAAACCCCGAAATCCAATCGGGTTTCGACTAAATAATTAATGATGAAAAAACTATTATTTATCACGCTATTAGCACTGGCGGTTTGCGGGTGCAAAAAAGACGAGGCACCGGTTGATGAGGTTACGACGTTTGAGTGTGTGAATTTCAGGGACTGGTTAATTTTTTCGGAAGACAAGGATTTGATTTTGGATCCGGATACGGAAAGGATTGATTCGGTTGCCATAGATACGTGTTATTATATCTGGGAGTTTCACAATTTGCATGAAAATAAGGGAAAATTATATCTCACTCCCTATAGCAAAGGAGTTTTATATTACAGTATTAAAATGCCAGAAGGCTCTTGGAAACCCGGGCATATGAATATAGTGCCAAGCGAAGAAACGCCTTTTGAGGCGGATTATTATTTCAGCAATGATTCACTTGTAATAATAAACACTACGACCGTAAATTATTTAGTCAAAGAGAAAACAGCGGATAAAATAATTTTACTGCTTTTATATGACGATGGCGATGAATTTGAATTTATACTCATAAAAAAGCCGGACTAAAAATCCGGCTTTTTCAAAACATGCAAAATAACGCCCTAAATAGGCGTTTTTCCGTGTCCTGCCTGTGAAATCAACCAACTGACATTATTGGGAGTGTCAGGGTGCGCAATCAGTTTGATTTCCTGCGCCTTTTTCGGCGTTGTAGCCTCTGTCATTTCTAAGATAAATCCTTTTAACTCCAATCCGAAATAATTGAACCGGATGTACCCACGTGGCTTTTTCATCTTTTCGGGCATTGCAAATTGGTATGCCGAATCAAAATCAAATATGATGGGTTTAAACAGCGGCGCTCCAAGGTCATAAATCTTTACAGCATCCCTTTCGCTCACCGATGCCTCTCCGTCCAATGGAATTTGAGAAACCAAATTGCTATCCACTTTCTCGGAACTTATAAACCTGATTTCACTTTGTGCCGGCAATTTGTCGCTATATGCCGCCAATAATCTGCTGTTACGCATTATGTTTCTTTTCGGCGACAGAAAGAAGTTGAAAAGTCCTTTTTGTTCGAGGTGGTGATTTACGTCCTGTTCTACTATAAGTTTTCCATTGCTGTCTTTTCTCACTGCTACAAAAAACATGTCGTTGTCAGATTTACTGTCCGTAGATGATTTTTTTGAATACTCCCACCGTAGCCATTGAATACCGAAACTGTCGGCGCGGTATTTTCCAACAAAAGATTGTTCAATGTTGTCTGCTTCTAAGTATTTGAATTCGGATATAAATTCTACCGTTGTGTTAAATTCCTGCCTGCCATTGAGTTTGTCATAATCCTTGTTCGGATAGCCGAATTTGAAACGATTTTTTATATTTTCAATGTAAGGGCTGACTTTTATTCGGCTCACCCGTCCGATGTTGGCAATTTCGGTGTTTGGGTCAAAAACACTTTCTTTTGAAAGGAAATACATTTTGTTGCCCTCTACTGCTGCTCCGCAGCCGATTACTCCAGTCAAAGCATCGTAAAAATCGCTGAAACAGCCCTTGCCAACCGCTCCTTCTATGCCGCGTATAGCGTCCGCCGATGTTACCATGATACGGTCTTTGTACTGCGACAGGTAGTGTTGCCCACCATCCTGTATTTCATCAACAAAATTGTAATCATCCGTTCCGCGCATCTCTTTGAAAATCTTTTGCGCCCAGTCTTCTAATTGGTAGGCGCGGAAAGAAAATGGATTTGTAACAACACTCCCATAATATTCAAAAGAACATCTGCCCGATAATTCTATTACGCTTGCAATAACTGATGGCGAAACAATCATGCCTGAAATATCAAAACCTATTTCTAATTTTATTGTAGAATTTATATTTTTAAGCATTATTGTATCATTATCAAGAATAATTGGAATGGATACCTTTTCATCATGAGGGTATGATTTCAAATTAAAGTCTTGGTCATAAATAACATAAGAATCCGGAGTTGAATTATATACCTGACTTATTCTTATCCTTAGACGAAACGAACTATCGCCATTTAAGTAAATAATGCTAGCCGGAACAAATCGCAAAACAAGTTCTTGCGATATTTTTACCTTTATGGTTTCATTTTGAGTAACATCTTTTATTTCCCAAAACGGAATTTCTAAATCAGAATCTTGAAAAATATAGTTATTAGTCCATATTGCTGACAAATCTTTATTTAACTTCATTGTTGCATTTTCTGTCATTCCCAGAAATTCAAAAACGTAATAAAACCCGTATTGACCCTGCTCCCGATGCACATCAAAGTTAATTGTGTTTTTTTGATATATTTCATACACCGCTGCCTCAAATAGATTCATCCCCTTTTCCACGCTCACCACCTGTGATGTATCGCTGTCCATCGGAATATCGTAGGTATTCTTCTCTTTTGCTAACAGCATCTGTTTAATTCCTCTTTCATCAAGTCCAACGATGACGTGATGCTGCCATGATTCATATTCGCTGAAATTAATGCCGAACTCCGCCTCAAAATCGTATTGATAGGTGTTCATATTGCCTTTTTCGACTTTCAGCGTAACATCGGCGTTAAGTCCGAAGTTGTCGTAGTACTCTCGCAGCATGTCCGCCGCTTCTTTGAAGAATTGGATATTGTGCGCTACTTTCGTGCCATATCCAAAGTATTTGGTGTCTAATCCCCACTCTACCCCGTAATCTTTCCATCCACCGGGGAGATGGTCTAACACTAATTCTTTTGTATCAACGGTTTTATTGCCGTTGCTGTCTATAAATTCCGTTCTACCTATTAAGGTGAACCGGTAGGGTTTGGGTTGAATATTCATGATGCTAATTTTTTAGGTTCTATAAACTGTGGTAATGCCATTTGAAGATACGGAAGTGCATTTTTGTCTCTTTTTGCGAAATACTTTACCGCCTTGTATTTCATCCAAACATTATAAAAATGTTCTCTGAAATCGCCTAATAAAAAATTGGGGTACAATTTCACATTCGGTATAACCCGTCCATCGGGATAGGTGTGCGTGTATGTTGGGAAATCGTTTGGCTCCAGTCCCTTTTCCTCTCTTACCCAGTTGGCAAACATTTTTCCTTCCGATATATCGGGTACCAATCTGTCGGGCAGTTCGTATCCGTATCTTTCAAGCGGGGCTATGAGGACACATGCAATTTCGCTAAGTATGGAAAAATGCGTCGGCGGAATTTGTAATTGATTTGCCACATATCTTTGTAGGTGATATGGCAGCCTGCTTTTGTTTTGTTGTTCCTTGCGCTCCAATTCTTCCCATCGGCGGTTTACTTTTATTCGGAGTTCTTGGCTATAACCGGTGAGCAGGTCAAAACATTGCATCTTTGTTAAAAGATATTCCCTATGTTGCTGATTGCCGGTCCCGGGGTGCGTATATACCCCTACCCAAATTTGGGGAAGGGTCATTTTGCGGTAACTTTCATCCAGCGCATCACAATCACGCAAGACATGGTCATGTCTTTTTCCCGTAATTTGTGCGATTTCTCTACTCGACATAGTTTTTATGCCATCTGTAATTTTAATTAGTTGATCCATAATATATCTATTTAAAAATTTATCTCAAAAACAAAGGCGCATCTTCAAACTATCCTAAATTGTAGCGACAGGAATAATCGAAATGCGCCTTTAATATCTTCTAACCGTCGCTACATGGTTCTATTTCAAATAACAGACTGCAAAAGTACGGCGCGTTGTTTTTTGGCACGCTACCGTTGAAAACTTTTTTTTGGAGATTGTAAATGGCTGTGTTATAAAAAGATAAGAGCCGCTTGTTGGCGGCTCCGTGTCTTTTTTTTGTGATGTTATTAGTTTTTCCGAATTTTAGACGGGTCGTTTGTGTCAATTTCGGATACATTAATTCCTTTTATGGATAGGTATTTGTCCCGAATTGGTATTGCAAACAAAGGGGAGTAGTATAAGAGCGGATTGCCCTCTCTGTATGCAAGCATTTTTATAGAGTCAATGTCGGCGTCGCTCAAGAATTTGTCAGGGTACATGGCTGCCGTATCCATGCAATACTGTTGAATGTCGTAGGCGTTTTTGCCATCAATGTTTTCTTCAAGGTTGTCATATATCTTGTCCCAATTTCTGGCAATCATTTCCTCTGCATTTATGATTTTCGACTTTTCTTTTCCAATGTCGGTAAGACGTATGGGACTAAAAGATTCTGCCATAGGGGATGCCCCCTTTTTAAAGATATTAAAACTTTCTTTTATAAAGTCAAAACTCCCCTTCAAATACGACAGGTCTTTTCTTATTTCGTCAATATTTGCCTCTATTTTATTGTTTGTCTTTACCAATCCGTCATGCGAATTGTTTATGGTTGTAACCTTTTTTGTTACCCAGTAAACAAGCCAAAACGCCAATAATAACAGAGATAATATTGATGCAAAAGACCCAAATGGGGACAATAATGAGTTTTTTAATATTTCAGCCATAGCACTATCTTTGTAAAAAATTTGTTCGCTGCAAAGATACAATTTTTATTTTAATTAAAATTTACATGCAAAGTTATTTGCAAAATTATTTGCAAAGTTATTTGCAAATTGGTTTTTTCCACTGCCCTCTTTTTTCGTATCTTTGCCGCAGAATTTTTAAAGATATATAACGATGAAAAAACTGATTGTTTTATTGGCTGTATTATGCGCTCTGGGCGGGTGCAAAAAAGAAAACTCCGACGCAAGTCCACAGAACCCATTCATCGGAACATGGTATCTCGAATACACGATGGATAGCGCTAAAACAATGAAAATTCCATATTACGAGTATCAAAGCGAACAGCCATATCTCGTATTTGGGGAAGATACGATAGTTCGCTATAACACTCGTAAACTTAATAATATTTTTGGCGGTGCATTTTGTTTCCTCAGATACTCTTACTCGATGGACTCAATAAAACTGCTGAATGACAACATAAATTACCAAATCAAAGAAGATACGCTGTATTTATATGGTAAATACAGTTGGGGAATGATACACATCTCGTGTGTTTATTTTGATGTGTATCCAAATTATTGGTACTGCATATTTTCCAAATCCCAAGAAAATCCCTCTACTTCTTACTAAACATTTCCTCAATATCCGGTGGTGTCTCCGGGTGCATCATCACCCTCCATTGCTGTTGTCCCCTTTTAATTGAATCCTGCGGAATTTCAAATGGAAATCCTTGCATAACCACGCCGTTATATTTAAACTCAATATAACCCCTTGGGTCTCCTGCCATCAGTTGCGTTACATTTTTACGAAGCCCCGTTTTAAACTCTGCAATAATCGGGGTAAACAGTTTTTCGCCCATGTTGCCAACGCGGACATCTTCTTTTTCAACTATAACATCAGGGTTTCCGTTGTTAAGCAGCATAGACGTTGTAACGTTAGCATCCACCTTGTCGGATGACACATACCGCACATAGTCGTTTATCATTTTGTCGTAGATGGATGCCAAATACGGATACCACTTCATCATACATCGTTTTGGCGTTAGTTGGGCGTTGAATGCCCCCCTGCGTCGCATTGGCTGTATGGTCGGTGTATTGTCAACAGTGTATTTTCCCTGAAATTTCTGTGCGCACACGATAAACAGGTCATTGTCGGAAGAGCTGTCTTTTGTTTTATTTTGTCCGAATTTCCATCGTATATCCTGTATTCCAAAACTGTCCGCCCGAATCTTGCTTATTATATCACGCTTGCTGTTTAACGATATGATTGGCGATTCAAATTCAAGTCCGATGTTAAACTCTTCCCTGCCGTTTTGTTCTTCGTATGTTTGGTTTTCGTATCCGATTTTGAATTTGTTGAAAATCCATTCTGCCTGTGGTGTTGAAAATTCCAAGTCTTTTACTTCGCCAACGTCTAACAGCAGCGTATTCTTTTCCCATATCCAGTTCTTTGGAACAATCTGTATTTGCTGGTCTTTGGTCTGCATACCAATAAAAAACATGGCGTCGAGGCTATCAAACATATCTTTCCACGATATTACACCTTTGGCTCCTTCAATTCCACGAATAGCGTCCGCACTCGTGATAAAGTATTTTTCGTTGATGTTGTGTTCTAATAAGTGCGTTACGATGTCGTTTTCTATCTTGCAACATTTTTTTGTTACCTCGTTGACGAAATCTATGATGGGGAGCGCTTTGAATGAAAATACAGGGGTTTGGTATGTGCCGTTGTATTCAAATGATACTTCGCCGGACGTATTTAAGTTGAAAAAATCGCTGTACTGACTTCCCGTGTCAATGGCACCATTTAATTTTGTTTTATATCTTAGCTCGTACTTTGACTTTTCATTTGTCATTTGAAGTTGGACGGACGCCCTTATTGTTTTTTTAAACCTATCCGAAAATTCCTGTTTTTCAATTATTGTTTTTTGCGACTCCGCCCTCTGTTTTACAACACCATTTACGAGTTCGACAATCTCAAATGACAACTCGGCTGAATCAATTTTTTCAATATACGACGGTTTGGTTTCGTATCCAATTGAAATATCAACATTACACGTTATTATGTGGTCTCCACTAATTGTATCAACTTTTTCTAAAAAATGCTGTTTGTCAGGACCGGCATTAGGGTTACTTGGATTAGCAACATGATCCCAGTCTGTCCTTTTTTGGAAAGCAAATTCAGGAGATTTAATTGATACATTGTCGTCATCAATCATCATATTAAAACAAAGATTATTATAATCGTACTGATTCCCCTGATATTCATAGACTGGAACCCTGTAAAACCTTATTGTATTTCCTTCAAATATAAAATACTTTGCAAACTCAATAAAAGTCATTCCTTCTGCGGTAGATATATTTACCGCCCTACTGGAATCAATATCAATCTCGTACTTAGTACCGCCATAAGCATTAAGCATTTGCGGTATTCCTTTGTCAATGATAGGCGCTTCAAAGAATAGCCTGTTGTTTGACGTTTTTGAAAAATCCACGCCGCCGACATAATCAACAAAATACGTCAGCGTGTTTCTATCTAAGCGCTCAACGGTGAACTTACATTCGCCGTTCATGCCATAATTCGACGCTATGCGCCGCAGAAAGTCGGCGCCTTCTTTGACGAATCGCATCGGGACGCTTGCCCTGCGGCTGTACCCGAACACGTCTTTGTCTAAAAACCATTGGTTGCCATACTCTTTCCATCCTTCGGGTGGGAGTTCTAATACGAGCTTGTCGCCGTATGCCTCTAATGTAAATCTAAAATCTTTTGGGAACATGTTATATAAATTTTGTCATTCTATTTATGTATGTGTAATGCGCCGACCCTTTTTTTGTGATTCTCGTCAGCCCGTTTTCGTCAATATTGACCTGCATGCTTGCTTTATTCTTTTCCACCGCCCTCACAATCTTTTTACCCATCTTGTCAAAGTCAACTTGCAACGCCCGTGCGTACTCCGCGTTATCGCTCGTGTCGGAAGCGGATGTGGCAACACCCCTCACACGCTCCGCCATCAGTGCGTTCCAATCGGGAAACACGACCGAGTGGCGTGGAATATCCATCACGGTTGCGACCGCCGGTGTTTCGTAGATGCGACCCGATGGCGTTTGGACGTATTCGTGTTTGCCGGCATCACCGGTAACGGCGTAGCCGCCGGGGTGGTCGGGGGTGCCGTAGCGGTATTCGGGTATCTTCTTGGCTATGACGAGCGCCATCTGTGCCGCTCCCAACGCTGCCACGATGCCGACGTATGCCGCAATGAACGCGGGCGCAGCAAGTCCGCCCTGTGCGCCTGATGCCGTCGCCGCGATGATTGCCTTTGCCGTTTCGATGCCTATCTGTACGACAGCCTGCGCCTTTTCCCACTTCGCCTGTTTTATCTTTTCCTGCTTTTTCTTCTCTTCGATGGCGTCTCTTTGCGCCTGCAACTGCTTTTCCTGCTCCATTGCCCGCTGCTCGATAGCCTCTTTCTCCATCGCGTAACGTTCTTCCGACATCGCCTTTTCGTCCAAGTCGGCGAGTTCCTGCTCTTTGCGCTCGTTGTTTTTCTCCATCAACTCATCGATTTTAGCCATCTGTGCATCTAAGGCGATGATGTTATTGTCAGAGGCGGTTTTGACGGCTTCAAAGATTAATCCTATTGCCTGCTTGGAGAGTTCTTTGATTTTGTCCCACTTGGCTTTTTCAATGTCTATCTGCTTCTTGGCGGATTTTTCGTTGTCGGAGATGATTTCGTCGTTGGTCTTTTTGCAGAGTTCGACCTCCATTTCCGCAATCTTCTTTTCAATATCCAATCGCGCCTGCCCTTGTATTCTTGAATCGTCTAACAGTTGATACAGCAGGTCTATCTCCGACTGCGCGATGTTCTGCTGTGCTTCGCGGGTGATACGCACTTTCTCTTTTTCGTATTCTTCGTGGGAGATAAGCCCTTTGGCATATTGGTCGGACAGGTCAACGAGCTGGGTAGATGTTTCCATCTCCGCCGCTTTTATACGCGCCTCTTGGTTTCGCTTGGTGTATTCAATAATTTTCTCTATTCGCTTTTCCTCTTTATCTTTCCAATCTTTCAGTTCGTCGGCGTGGAGTTTGTCAATGTCCATGTTATACTTCTCGGCGAGCAGTTTTAGTTGGTCGTCTAATGCCTTACGCGCCGCGATGGTCATCTTTTTGGTTTCGTCCTTTTCCTTTTTGTCGTCGTCCAACTGCGCCTGTATCTCTTTTTTCCGCTTTTCGTACTCGGTCGTCAGTTGCAAATGCTGCTGGTTGAACTTGTCCTGCTCCAATGCTATCTCTAACTTGGTGCGTTCTTCGATGGCTTTTAACTCGAAGTCGTACTGTTTTTTCAGTAGGCCCTGCCGTTTTTTTACTTCCGGCTCGTGGATCTTGGTTAGGTTCTGTTGGTGTATCTTTGTTACTATTGCTTCTTTGCTGTTGTAATCGTCCGTGAGACCCAACAATGCCTCTCTTTCCTGCTGTTTTATTTGGTACAATTCCTCTGCGTTCCCCTTGGCGAGTTTCCTTTGTTCTGCATAATGGGCGATAATTTTCTTTCGCTCTTCCTCTATATAGCCTGAAAGCAGTTTTAATTGTTCTTTGTAATGTTCTTGTTCTTTTTCTACTGCTGTTTTGTTATAGTCGTCAAGCATTTTGAGCATATCAACCTGTTTTTGCTGTGCTTCGAGTTGGGATTTGATGGCATCTTCGGTTTGTTTTCGGAGAGCGATTTCTTCTTGCATTGCATCGGTGTATTTTTTGGTTATTTTTTCAAGTTCATCCTTTGCGTTTGCCTCTTTCTCGTCAATCTCGTTCAGCAGTTTCTTTAAAACAGCCTCTTCCATCATTGCATCAACCCCATTCGCCATAAGTTTTAATCTATTGTCTTGTAAAAATGTTAGCCGCTCTTCTATCTGTGCCCTGCTTTCTTCATGTTTTATTTGCATTGCCACTAATTCGCCCGATTTCTCTATCTGCATATTTTTCAATGCTTCCATCATTGCAAGTTTTTCCATCACCGGCAATAGCATTTCGTGCGCCCTTGTTATATCTTCTAATGTTGATTTCTCAGAAAGAAGATTTGGGAGATAAATTCCGTATTTTTCGTTGATATTCTTTATTGCGTCCGCCCGTTTTGCAGTTCCTTCGCTATATACAATTGCTGTTTGGAACAGATTTTCCAACTCTCCGGCTTCTTTTTTGATTATTTCCGTTGATTTTTCCATAATTTCGTTGAGCAGTTTTTGCTCCATTGCCGCCTTTGAGTTAGATGTGGCAAAATCATAACACATCTTTCCCAATACGGCAAGTCCAGCTGCCAATGCAATATATGGGCACGCATACATTGCAGCATTAAGAAGCCATTGCGACGCTGTTGCCGCGCCCCTTACAACGATATATTTTGATTCCGTTGCCGCTTGTAATGCCGTCATCATGGCGCTTTGCTTTTTGAGGGCATTGGATATGGTAAGCAGGGAATTTGCTACTGCCTGTGCGCTTGCTACTTTCTGTATTATGAGTTTGAATTTTTCGTTTTCTTTTCCAAGAAGCCCCATGGTTCCATACCACGCCTGCATTCCGGCATTGACTGTCTGTATGCCTTGTAATGTGGCTTCAAAGTTTGATGACGATGATGCGAGGTGTTTTATTCTGTCCCCAACCGCGTCAATGTTTGCTTGTAATTTAGCCGCCTCTTCTGTTACGTCCCGGAATCGCTGTTTCATTTCGTTGGTTGCGTTTCCGGTTTTCATCGCTTCATATAGTTGCTGTGCCTCCCGTTTCAATTCGTTTAATTGCGCTTTCATTGGTTCGGCGTCCTTTGCGGCGTCAAGCATTTCTTTGGTAAAGGCGTCAATTTTAATCGTCGTGTCGGAAATGGTTTTTTGCAAGTCCTGATATTCTTTACTCGTTGTATCGCCTTTGGCTGCCAAGTCCTGCATGGCTTTTGAGGCGTCGGCTAATGTTTGTTTCATTCCGTCAAGAGCCGACTTGTAATTGCCGATGTTCATTTTTTGTTGCGAAATCGCATCTTGGTTCAGCCTGATAACATTCGTGTTGTTATCAATTATTGAATTTAATTGTTGTATTTTTTCGACATCGGTTTCCGTGTTGAGTTGGTCCCTGATAATGCGCAACTGTTTATTTTGGTCGCGAAGTTCGGCTATTGATTTAGCCTCTTGCTTTACAGCGCCAATGTATCCACCGGAAGCCTTTTGTTTTGCTAACATCAACTCTGCCTCCTGTTTTAATTCGCGATTCTTTTCCGCATTTTGCACCCTTAGCAGAGCGTTCACCCTTGCCTCATCTTCCATTGCAGCTTTAAGCCTTGTTTCCAATTTTATTTTTTCTTCCTGCAAACGCTGAATTTCCCGCATTTTGACAGAGGCTTCATCGAATGCCTTGTTGCTGTCATGTACCAATTTTATTAAGACTCCAAACGAGTTGTTTTTTCTCATTTCCTCATTCAGCTTAACTGCCCCTTCAAGAAGGGAGAGCAGCTCTCCATTAAGACTGTTGAAGCTCTTTTTTACCTCCGCTATCTGTTCGTTGATTGCTTTTACATCAAGTACCTCATTAATTAATTCTGCCATGTTATTGTTTTTTGTATTTTTTTCTAAAAAATTTTATTTATCCGTTTTAACTTTCATCAGCCTCTCCATCTCCAAAAACTCCGTAACCGTTACTACCTTCCTATTAATCCGAAAGCCCATAAACTTACTCACGATATTGATCCACCGGAGAAAGTCCGCCTCGGTCAGTTTTCCGGTTCCATCGTTTTGATTTGCCTTTTCGAGTTCACTTTGAAGCGAGAGGAGCGTTTTGTTGTCCCGTTTTATCAACGCCTCGACGTCGCCACGATAGCCGATTTTTTGCAACATGGCTTTCGCCTCGTCGTTATCAAATTGTATCATTAATGCGCCGATTTTGATTTTGTTTTCGAGCAGAGCAATCTTTTTCGCTAAGTCGAAGATATAGTTGTGTTTCACGTTGCCGCTCTTGGTGGCATACTCTTCGTTGATACCGTTCCATATCTCGGTCAACTCTTCGTCGGTGGCATCTTTGCTGAGCCTGCGGAGGTTGTTGTTGACGGCGCAGTCAATAAACACGTCTAAGGTGATTGTATCACACGAAATATTCAATCTCTGTTTTTCCATTTTTATCAAAATTTTGTAAGGTTGTAAAATCGTAGTCGGAGCATCGGAAGAATACGATGATTTCTCCGGTGCGTTTCTGTTCGGCGATTGCTAACTTTTTGATTGCATCTCGCTTTTCGTAGTCAATTGGTTTTTGTTTACATCCGCAGTCGTTCATACTTGTAAGGTTTTTCTCACGTCTGACATGAATTTATCGTTAAAGGTTTCTGTTCTATAATAATCCAATCCGGTTTCATTCAGTCCGAGCGCCTTTGGATACTTGGCAATGATGGCAGGATTGAGTTTGTTGGTGTTGATAAAGAAGCCGCCGTCTTCAATTTTAAACTGAATACCGCTCTGCCAATAACCGGTGATCCACAGGTTTGGAACTTCTTTTTTTCTGTCAGGATATGGGCTTAAAAATCCTTCCGGCGGAGTCAATTTATATTTGTACTCCATATATGCCTTTGCTTGCTCCTGTGTTTTAAAATATGGGTCAGTAAGATATGTAGGCGTTAAATCGTTCCCTTCATTATCTTTTCCTGCCCATAATTGGTCTTTTTGCAACTGTGTCAATTCTGCCGTGTCTTCTGCGATGATTTCCACCGCAATTTCCTCGACATCAAGCGCATCAAGCCTATTCAAAAAATCACTTATCGTACACATTGCTTTGTTTAAAAAAGGGGCGTTGCCGCCCCCAACCAAATTAAAACCTAAAACTATGAACAAAAAGTAAAATTAGGACACGTTTTCTGGAGCCTTTTCGGGCGCGGTCAAGAGAGTATAAATCTTCTTTAACTCAGCCTCGCGCTTCGCGTCTTTGAGTTCTTGGAAAATCTCTTTTGTTAAATGTTCAACAAAATCCTTTTCCGTTACCGACCTTGCCCACTCCTGATTGAAATCTACATTGTTAATCTTCATTATAACCTCCTTTCTATGCTACGTTGTCAACAAATGGGGTAACTTGTTCAAATCCGATAATGCCTTTTGCTACCAACTTGCTTACGGAATCCAATGCAACATTGATTTTGTAAGGCGGAGTTAAACCTGTGGCTGTTATCTTGAAAGACTTGTTTGTCGGGACAGCGGCAACAGTGGTAACGTTTACGGCGGTACCGTCTGACTTCGTCAGTTTCCACAATGACGAATCTGCCAAATTGGATTCGTAATCATCATACAGGCTCACACTTCCACATTCGGTCAATACTTGGTATTCGAGAGCTCCTGCTTTATTTAAAATAATGTTTTGAAGCCCTACGATTGCGTATTGGTCAAGATCGCATTTGATTGCCGTTGCGTCTCTAATAACCTGTTTGTCAGAGCCGAATGTTACCATCAATTGAACGGTTTTTATGTTCTGCCCATCACCCATAATGCCACCGGCAAATTTTGTTCCAACGCTTTCGACCGGAAGTCCAATGATGTTTCCGTTTGAAAGCCTTGTGCCGAGAAGGATGCCGCCGTCAAGAAGTATAAATGCGCGTCCGGTGTAACCATTAAGACCGAGCAATGATTTGGCACGGCATAATGTTGATACGAAATGAAACGTTGAGGTCAATGTTCCATCGCTTAGTTGTTCGGAATACCCATAGCCTGACAACGTTCCCGTTGTTGGCTCTGCGTATCCATCGTCCACTTGTCTGATTCCTGATACGGGAATTACTCTTTTCCCGTGATCATCTAATTGCGTTTTGTCCTGAAAAAACGCGCGGAGGTCATTAGCGTCTGTCGGCGTTATTTCAACCGATTTAGGCGCAAAAAACAGGGTAACGGGTTTGCTGAGCTTTATATCACAATCCGGTAACCCTGTATTAGCAACAATTAAACTACAAAAATTCTGATTCATTTTAAATACATTTTTTTAAGATTATTAAATTTAAATTTCTTATTTCGATAGCATCGAGGTTGTCGTTGAACAGGTTTGCCACGCCCTTGGTTGTTTCTACCAAGGCGCCGGAAACCAATGGGCGGTCTATCTTCTCGTGTGGAAAGCCGTTGTAAGACTTCATCAAATCGGGATTTTGCCCCAAGGATTTAATGAAGTTGGAGTAAATGGGATATAGTATGGGCTTAAATACCTTTTCGTATCTGTCTGCCGACCTGTATTCTGTTGCGCTGCCCGAAACGATAAGGAGTTGTAATGACACCTTCGTTTCGTATTGCTCGTCAATACCCATCTTCTCGGCGAAGTCCTGAAGCAGGAATATTGCGGGATATTTTTGTTTACGAAATTCCTCTGTCTTGGAGTACGACGTGAGTGTTTCGTTGATTTCACGAATATGACCGTATTGATAAAACACCTCTTTGCCTATCTCTTTTTGAGTAAGCAAAGATGCTGTTTTTACAACGTTGCCAATGAAATCTACGACCGCTATCATATCCCAAATTGATTTATCCGTTTAAAAATATCTGAGCGGTAATCAGGATTCATGTTGGGAAAATATCTCCCCGCCCATTCTGTAACAGATATGCTGTCGTCCACCATCTCATTCCAAGCACGAATCATCTTTCCGATCGGTGATACACGCTTTGCGTTTTCCGTCTCCGTTTCGCTTTCGCCGGAGCCGGAAGTTGCGCTGACGCTATCCCGTTGAAACCAATAGTATATGTAGTTGGCGCACGGTTTTTTGACCATATTTGCCAAATTTTTCCATTGTTCTTCCGGTTCGGGCTGCGAAATGGCATCCGCCAGTTCGTCAGCCAACGTTGCGCCAAGCAGACGGGACAGGTATTTGGGTTCATATTTCTCTATGAACTCGTCTATCACCGCTATAACGTCCGCGTGTTCCAACTGACCGAGTGATATTTCGGCTTGAAAATCTGATGCTTTGACTATCATTCTTCTATCTGTGTTTCGGGTTCTTCGACAACTTCTTTCGGTTTGATAACCTTTTCCTTTTTCGGTTTGATAACCTTTTCCTTTTTCGGTTTGATAACCTTTGAATCGAGGTTTACACCTGCGTACTTCGTGTCACCTTTAACCTCTGTGATGGTTATCAGTCCGATGTTGGCGCGGCGGCTGTTTTCCCGTGAGATTTTCATAATATCACAGGAATCGCCGGTTATAATGATGCTTTTCGTGTACATAACGCTTACGCTTTAATTGCATTCAAAACATCAGTCAGTTTACCGTAGGCGCAGGCAAACGGGTTGAACACTTGCAAAATCACTTCTTCCTGCGCAATGATTGCGACTTGGTTGGTTAATTTCGTTTCGACATCTTCCGCAAACTCTACCTCCAGAGAGGTGTAATCCACCAAGGAGACGCCTCTTTGCAGGTCGCCTGCAAAGAAGTATCCGGGCGCGACAGCCGTTGACTGCACGAGTGTACGTCCTGCGATGCTGTTTTCCTTAATAAGGTCGAGGTTGCGACCGGTGGTGTCTTTCAGTGTTTGGATTTCAAATACCGTTGACGGGTTCAACACGATGACATTCGGAGTGTACTCGCCATAGGTCATTATGGCAAATATTGCTGCGATGGCATCAACCAAGTTAGGATCCGCTACTTGGTTGTAGAAGTTGTTCTTGACGGTAAACGCCAATGCTTCAATCTCGGTAGTCGTAAGCGCTGTGTATGCAACGTCTATGGTGATTTTCCTGTCGTTGTATTTGTGAATCATGTTTGCAGAAAGCAACACGCTTCCAACAGGTGCGCCGGTGAATGTAATCATCTGCCCCTCTTCGATTTTTGCGAATGGGCTGTTGAAGGTAATCATCGTTTTTGTACCGCCGTCGTAGGATTCTACGGAAGCCACATCGCCGGCAACGCCGGTAACGATAACGCCCGTCAGCCAATCAACGATATTCAAGCAGCGTTTTGCGATTCCGGAAAGGTTATCGCCATTCCCGTCGCCAAACATGATTTGGAAGTCTTCGGCTTGGCGCACCCACTGCGGCAACCGGTTGATGAGGTACGAGCGCAGATACGTTCTTGATTTCAAAAGGCGGTTCGACACCATGAGATACGTACCGATGCGTTTTGTGCCATCGGTTACTTCTTTGAGTTTGAACGAAGATTGCGGAAGGCGTCCGTTTTCAGATACCGTTGCGGCGTTACGGTTCAATTCCACGACTTGCGCATACGTGATGTTCGGGTACGCCGGATCGCCTTGGTCAATAGTCAGCACATCACGAAGCGTTACCCTGCGTTCTGGCACTTCGTCCTCTAAGCGGGTTGTCTGTTGCGAGATAAGGATGTCACCGGAGTAATCATCTGTTAGGCTGACAACGTCTTTCAGACGTATTTTGCCCGACTTTTGAACCTTGCCGTCGCAGAAATCCCTTACTTTCGGGTGGTCGAGGATGGCGTCAACGGCTTTTTCTAACCTTGAGCCGCCGCCAATCTTGAATCCCTTGTCTCGCATTTCCTTCACTTCCTTGCTTATAGCCTTTATCGTTTCTTCCATTGCGCTTACCTGCCCTGAATACTCCTCTTTGATTTTGTCTTTCAGTTCATTAATCTTAGCATCCAAAGCAGCCTCGTCAATGGTTCCTGCGGCAAAGTCCGCAAACGCCTCTTCGATAATTTTCATAAGCGCCACATCCTCGTCCGATAGCGTTACACCGTCATCCTCGGCTTTCTTTTTCATCTTTGCAACAAACGCAAGCGGCGCCACCGCCATCGTCGTCGCAAAAATACCCCCCTTTACGGGTTCGGAGAACACACACATCGTCGCTATCAGTAAAAGAATACCGGTGGCGATCCATTTCATACGATTGTTAAAACGCATCTTTGCGCCCAACAATCCACCAATTTTTTTTGATTTTTTCATTGTAAAAAACGTTTAATGATTTATAAATAAATTAATTATGCTTTTAAAAATTTCTTTCCCAATCCTTTCAGTCCGGTAAAGGACTTTTCTTCCGTTGCTGTTTCAACGACATCAACACGGTGTACCTGATTGTAACATTTCGGGCAATACACGTATCTAACAAGGTCTTCGATGCTTTTTGTTTTCATCGTTTTCTGCTTCTGTATGATACTCATAACAGGTTGCGCTACTTCCGGCTCCAACTTATGCACCTCTTCCCACACAACATCATCTATCATCCATTGCGCATATCTCGTTGCCGATTCAATGATGTTTTCTTCAAATGAAACCTCGTGAACAGAGTTATAGTCGAACACCAATCCACAGTACGGACATTTTACGATATTTTCGCCAAGCACTGCTTTTTTGAGCAAGTTTAACGACTTTTCAATGGTCTGCAACCGCTCGTCGGAATAGTTTTTCTTCAATGCCTTTTCGAGCATTTTTATTTGCTCGTCGGTGGTTGCGTTTTTCATCTCAAGCAACGGGGTATTCGGGTTTGCGCCCCATGATGTGAGCGTGGAATATTCCCACAGTTTCCATTCTAAAACCTCTTTCGTGTTCGACTTGTTACGAATGACGTCCTCAACACCGACAGAGTGCTCCAATGTCCTGCCGTATTCGGCATACAGTTCGTAATCCGACAGGACGTCGAGGCATATCTGCTTTTTCATGTTCAACTGTGTAGACATCTTTACCAATCCATTTTCTTCGTATCCTGATATGGGTACGCCGAGCAGAATTGTTTGGTTGTGGTTCAGGTACCACTTCACCCTGTCAATGTCGTTCTTCAGGGTTTTGTTGAACGATCCGGGCATGGAAATGTCGCCGTCCGCGTCTTCGTTACCGATTGCGTTGATAGCAATGAGCAGACGACCCTCTCTGGTTACGTCTTCGACTTTTTCGCTGATGCTTTTAAATATTGGTGCCATTTTGTTGTTGATTTATATTGTTCATTCCTGATAATCTTTCCGCTTCCTCTTTGGTTCTGTTGAACAACTGCTGAAGCGCCTCGCTTTTCTGTTCCGGCGTCATCACGGCATCTGTCATTACGGCTATCATCGCCTGCGTTCCGCCGACGCCAAGTTTTTCCGCTAATAAGACATCCTGACTGTCCGTGTCCGTTATTTTCTTATAGCCTATCAATTCGCGTTTTTCATTGATACTTAATGTTTTCAATATTTCTGGCTGCACGAGGTTCAACTCTTTTGTAATCATCCTGATTCTGCCGACCTCGTCCGGTGTCATGGAAAGGATATATTTGTTGAAAATCGGATTATCCACTCTTTCACCGCCCAACTTTGCAATCCAATCATTCAACGTGATGACGCTACTCCAAAAATTCGTTTTACATGCTTCCGTCAGTGTTTTTTCCGTCTCCGCCTCCATCTTTTTGTCGGACTGCAACACGGGGATATGCTTGAAGTCAACATCCAAATACATCCCGTCTTTTTCAAGCCCCAAAAACTTATTGAGCGCCTGTACGAGCATGTTGGCGTGAGGAATGATGACGTTGGAGTAGAAGCCTATTTCGGAGTTGTTTTGGTTTGAGAAAGTGGACTTATCCCGTCTTGGTATCAAGTCCGGCGGTACTTCAAAAATGCCTGCTATCTGTATCGCGTCCTCTAAACTTTCATCGAACGGTTTCAGTTCTTCGATAGACATGTTGAAACGAAGAAATTCGATCGGAAGTTCCGAAATCATTATCGGAGACTTCCCATTGGTCATTCCGTATGTGTCGTAGTAGTCTTTTTGTATGTTTTCTTTTTCCGTTTTCGTCAACGCAACGCTTCCTGAATCATCCGCCTTTTTACTTACCAATGCTCCCAACGCACCACGCTTGACATATATCGCGTTCCTTGCTTCGTATGACGCTATCAGATTGCAAACCGGATATTTTTTCTCTTTCAACCGGCTGCTGCCTTGTATGTAGGAATTGTCAAATTTCAGAGATACGTCTTTTATTGACATCACGCTGTGCGGCTCGATAATCATGGATTGCTGCCCGTGTTTCAGTTTGTAGTTTTTGATGATTTCGGAGATGTTTTCGGCGGTGAATATCTTTGGACTGTGTTGCAATACCATCTCAACATGTTGGGATGGCAACACGGAGTAGGTGTCGCAGTATTTCCATCGGCTACCCGACAACGCACCAAATCCGGTATCGCCATACAGGTATGAATACCCGCAGACGAGTTTGTAAAACATCATCATCCTGACAAGTTCTTTGAAGGTATATAGCGGATTCGGGTTCGACAGGAATTTGTTTATCTTTTCGTTGTCATAGATGATGCCGTCCGTCTTGGAATCTTTGAGTTGGAAGTTGCCGTTTGCAACACGTGTGGCAATAGATGATACGGGAAAGAATATCTCGGACACGGAGTTACACAGTTCAACCATGTTTTGCATGATTACACCTGCATTGAATACACCGAGATATTTGTCAATGTTATTGTCAAATTTAAAACCGGTGATGTTTCCGGTTTCTTTATCTCGGAGTATTTCCGTGCTTTTTCGTTTCAAATATTTTAACAACGGTATCATGCCGCAAAAGTAGTACGATGACGACCACGTCTCGCTGCCGTTGAAAACTTTTTATTGCTCTAATAATCCGTTGCGTCTCAAATAGATAGAGACGTTTGCGAGGACGTCGGGGATGTCGTCTCGTTGGTCTTTTACCCCTTTCATGTACTTTGTCAGCATGTCAACAGACTTTTTGTACTGCGGCAACTTCTCGTAATCGCTACGGAAGCAGAAACGTTTTTTGATAAAATATGCCTGCGATGCAATCTTTTCTTCTTTGTTTTTCGTTTCGTTGATTATCCGAATATCAATGTTTTCATTCTTTGCCCAAATGCCGCTGCGGATGTCCTTTGCTGTTTGTATCCATCCGCCGTTGCCCTCAATTTGTGAGTATGACGGCTCTTTGTTCAATGCGAGGTCTATTGACGCGGGTATGTTATACTCCAGTCCCGTATTGTTGCAGATAATATCGTCAATGTAGATAATTCCATTTAACAGGTACCCGAACACACCGGCGAAATCATCGCCTCTGTCGGCAGGATCAATGAAAAATACCGAATAGTTTGTTTTGTCGAACTTAAACAGTTCCGGGTTATAGAAACTGAGTTCGGATTTTGGGAACAATTTGCCTTTTTCGGAAACGGGGTTCTGTTGATATTGGCTCTCAAAGGTGTATTCGTCGCTTTCTTTCAACTTCAACAGTTCCGTTACAGGCATCTTGCTTTCCCATATTGATTTGTATTCTCCGTTCTCTACGTATAGCGACGGAATACTTAGTACATCCCACTCTCCGCCATCTTCCTTTTTACCTTCAATGTCGAGAATGAATCCGCAAAAATCGTTTGGGTGCAATCGTTGCCCGATGATGATAATGGGGGTATGAATGCTGTTGATACGGCTTTTTATGGTGTTGAGGTAACGGCGATTTATCTTTTCCCGTAGCGTATCGCTGAAAGCATCATCCGGTTTTAACGGGTCATCTATCAGGATTGCACCATTGAAAAGGCTTGTTTTTACGGGAATAAACTCGTCAATGTCCTGCAACTCTCTGTCCGTGATGTTGTCTATCTCACCGGCTCCGAAACCGGTGATGGCACCGCCCGTTGCCACTGAATAGATGCCGCCGCCTGCGGTGGTGTACCATTTGTTTTTTGCCGTTGATGAAGTTCGGATTTTCAAATACGGGAATACTTTTTGATGCTCTTCGTTCCGTATGAAGTCGTCTCGGATAGATTCGGAGTTGTCGAGTGCTAATTCGTTTGAGTAGGTGAGATGGATAAACTTTGACGCCGGATTGATGGCGAAACCGCACGATATAAAGTTCTTTACCGCCAACTCTGTTTTGCCGCTGCGTGGGAATATGTTTATCATCAGTCGCGTGATTTCACCGGCATACACCCGGTTCAAAACCTCGCCGATTTGTGTATGGTGATGTGATTCGATATACCGCTTCTTGAACCGTTTTTCAAAAAAATAACGAGTGTACGTCATTATATCACTCGTTAGTAACGATTCAAGAAACTCCCTCTCTGTTATTTTACCGCCCATTGCTCCAATATCTCCTTTCGTTTTTCCGGCGTCAATGGCGCTTCAAATAGTTTTTCGCCGCCGCTGGTGATGTCCGTGCTTTGGCGGTTTTTCCAATTCTCCGGGTCTCGGTTGGTGAGGGTGAAGATTATCAGCGTCGGGTTCGGCTGTATGTGTTTTTCGGTTTTGGTGTGTTCCTTGATTTTTATTTTTGGCTTTCCCGTCTCCGTCTTTTCGCCGGTGTCAACTGTTACCGTCTTTGTCTCAGTAACGGTGTACCCCTGCAACATCTTTACGAGCGACTTTTTCGCCTCAACTTGCAGAAATTCATTGAAATCCTCTTGGGCTTTTTTAATAGCGTCAAAAAACTCTACTTTTTCGGCTTTCCATTTGTAAAACAATCCCTCTGAAATACCAACATTTTTACAAATCTCGGCAATAGTATAACTGTCCCCTCGTATAAGAGAACATATCCGGTCAACTATTGCTTTGTTGTACTTTGCCATGGTTAATCTTCCTCTGCATCTATTAACGAATCCGCAATGTCAATACAATTTTCCAATTCATTGACCACCGCTTTCAACTCTATGAATTTGCGTTTATCTACAGCTGTTGCGGGCATCTCTTTTTCAATAACAAGTTCTATCTCTTGGAGTTGCGTTTTTTTCCGCTCCAGCCTTTTTTTGATTACTTTTTGGAATGTCATAAGCATTGATTTTTTCATGTCGAAATATTTTTAAAATTTCGACAAATGTAGTTAATTTTCTTTAAACAGGTCGTCGTCGGTAAAATCCAACGCCGGATATTTTGTTTTTATGTTGCTCAAATCGCCTTTGTAGAACACGAGTACGTTTTGATGATGCTTGCCTATCTTCCGGCTGTTGTTGAAGCTCCGCGCCACACGCATTGCCAAACTGCATATCTGATTTACGAGAATCATCTCGTTGTAATAGACAAGTCCACAGTCCTGAAAAGCCTTTATGGTATCTGATACGAGGTTATAGTATGCGCCCTTTTTATCTCTTACTTCGCCAACGACGAATACGGCGAAACTGTCGTCTTTGAGCATGTCGCAACTTTTTTTGATGATTTCTCTGTATGTTTTAATGAATTTCGGATATGACATGTTCGACAGGTCTCTCGGATCGTCGGAGTAAACTTCTAAATCGGCATACGGTGGGCAGGTGAATAGCAGGTCAAATTCTGTTTTGGCGAATAACCTGTCAATATTTCGGCTATCCTCGCACGC
>Ga0099364_10001479_pt1 | contig 38635 bp, 31 predicted proteins | sample TergutTh196P3_FD_73070 | JGI IMG/M metagenome (GOLD analysis project Ga0099364, IMG submission 73070) | Microcerotermes parvus P3 segment gut microbial communities from Pointe-Noire, Republic of the Congo - Th196 P3 | ecosystem: Host-associated > Arthropoda: Insects > Digestive system > Gut ... | reverse complement strand
AGCGAAATTCCTTGTCTGGTAAGTTCAGACCTGCACGAATGGAGTAATCATGTGGGAACTGTCTCGGCGAAGGCCTCGGTGAACGTGCATTGGCGGTAAAGATGCCGTCTGATCATGCCAGGACGAGAAGACCCCATGAAGCTTTACTACAACTTTGCATTGTTATTAGGAACATATTGTGTAGCATAGGTGGAAGCCTTTGAAGCAGATACGCTAGTATTTGTGGAGGCGAAAGATGAAATACCACCCTATGTGTTTTTGATAACTTAACTCTAGACCATTATCTGGTTAGAGGACCGTGCATGGCGGGTAGTTTAACTGGGGCGGTTGCCTCCTAAAAAGTAGCGGAGGCGTTCAAGGTTTACCTAACTACGGATGGAAATCGTAGTGATAGTGTATGCGCATAAGGTAGATTGACTGTGAGGGCTACAACCCGATCAGACACGAAAGTGGGAGCAAGTGACCCGCTGTATTAGAACTTCGGTTCTTATTTACGTGGGAAAGACAGCGCACACGGATAAAAGTTACTCTGGGGATAACAGGCTGATTGCGCCCAATAGTTCACATAGACGGCGCAGTTTGGCACCTCGATGTCGGCTCATCACATCCTGGAGGGGGAGCACCTTCCAAGGGTCCGGCTGTTCGCCGGTTAAAGTGGTACGCGAGCTGGGTTCAGAACGTCGTGAGACAGTTCGGTTTATATCCGGCATGATCGTTAGGAAATTTGAGAAAATCTGTCATTAGTACGAGAGGACCGTGATGGACAAACCTCTGGTGTATCGGCTGTGGCCACCTGCTGCAGTGCCGAGTAGCTATGTTTGGGTGTGATAAGCGCTGAAAGCATATTAAGCGCGAAGCCGCGTTCAAGATTAGATTTCCCTAGGAGAGCCCTGAGAGATGATCAGGTTGATAGGCGCAAGGTGCAAGCACGGCAACGTGTTTAGCTGAAGCGTACTAATATAACTCCATTGTCTTTTCATTGTATTGTCGTGGATAGTGAGCGATTAACTGACTTCCGTCTTAATTTCTAATCTAGCATCTCTTGATGTCGAGTAAAATTGACGAGCCTTTTTCTTATTGTTGTGGGCTGGTCAATTTTACTCGGTGTCAATGGCGCTGGGGAAACACCTGTTCTCATTCCGAACACAGCAGTTAAGCCCAGTCGCGGCGATTATACTGGAAACGGGAAAGTAGCAAGATGCCGAATTTTGAGAAAAGTTGCCAGAAATGGCAACTTTTCCCTTGACAAGGGGCTTATGGTGTGATAGTATGATATGAAGAGAAGAGATGCGGTTCGTTAACCGGTTTTTTGTGTTTTAGGCGGAGCATAAAAAACTAGCGAGCGGCGGGGTTTTCTAAAAGCGCTTAGATAAAAAATGAGGGAGAAAAATGGCGAAAAAAGAACCAGCAAGATCAACAACCGCAAAGAAAACGGGCCCCAAAGCGACTTCGGCCACCCCAGTAAGGGAGTGGCTTAGCAAACGCAAGGAGATATTGGAGATCCCAGACCTAATTGCGCACCATACGCGCTCTTGGGCCGACTTTATCACCAATGGGCTGACCGAGCTACTGGCTGAGACAGGAGTGATTGAGGACTATTCGGGCCAGAAGTTGACGATTCGCCTAAAGGACTTTTATTTTAAGGAGCCACGCTATACGGATAATTTTGCGTTGGCAAACGAACTAACATATGTAGCACCGCTCCACGTTAACGTGGAGTTAATTAACAAGATTACGGGTGAGACAAAGAGTCAGGATATATTCTTTGGTGATTACCCATGGATGACAGACCGTGCTTCGTTTATCATCAACGGAACCGAGCGGGTGATTGTGTCGCAGCTGGTGCGCTCAAGTGGTGTGTTGTTTACGGAAAACGACACGACGCCGAGCGGGCGTCGCCTTTACGGGGCAAAAATTGTGCCTAACCGCGGTGCTTGGCTAGAGTTTGAGACTGCGGCGAACGGGGCGATTTATGTACGGATTGACCGGAAGAAGCGAATTGCAGCGACAACGCTACTAAGGGCGATAGGTTTTGACACGGTGGACAAAATCCGCGAGCTATTTAATGATATTGACACTGGCGAGCAGAGCTTCATTACGGCGACACTAGATAAGGATACGACGACGAGCGCGCGCGAAGCGTATATGGCGCTGTTTAAGAATATCCGCCCGGGCGATCACGCGACACCAGAAAATGCGAAGGCTTTGATTGATAATATCTTCTTTGACCCGAGGCGTTATGACTTGTCGCGGGTTGGCCGCTACAAGCTGAACCGCCGGTTGGGCTTGGATGTGCCAAATGATAAGGAGCACCGAATCTTGTCGCCAGATGAGATTGTGGCGATTCTGAGGGAGATTATCCGACTAAATATCTCGCAAGAGCCGGCAGATGATGTTGACTCGCTGGCGAACCGCCGAGTGCGAGTGGTGGGCGAGCTTTTGGAGCGGTCGTTTAGGATTGGTTTGATGCGACTGCATCGTAATGCTTTGGATAGGATGAGTATTATCAACCCAGAGGAAGCAACGCCAAGCAATATATTGAACCCACGGCCGGTGATTGCGGCAGTGCGAGAGTTCTTTACTTCGAGCCAGCTATCGCAGATGATGGACGAGACAAACCCGTATGCGGCATTGGCGCACAAGCGACGATTGTCAACGATGGGCCCGGGTGGGTTGACGCGTGAGCGGGCAGGGCTGGAAGTACGCGACTTGCACCCCTCACACTACGGCCGAATCTGTTTGATTGAGACGCCAGAAGGTGGATCGGTGGGGTTGGTGCTGTATCTAGCAATGTTTGCGCGAATTAACGAATATGGCTTTATCGAGGAGCCGTATCGCAAGGTTGTCAACGGTAAGGTGACGGACGAGATTGTTTATATGGACGCGGAAGAAGAGTTTAATGAAGTGATTGCCGATGCTAAGGCGTTGGTCGACGACAAGGGGCGCTTCATGGAAGAGCGAATCGGTGCGCGTAAGCAGGCGAAGACAGAGTTCTTCTCGGCGGCGGAGATTACCTTGGTGGATGCGTCAAACGCACAGATCCTAGGGTCGAGCGCGGCGATGATTCCGTTTGTTGAGCGAAACCGAATTGACCGGGCGCTGACTGGCTCGTCGATGCAGAAGCAAGCGGTGCCACTTTTGAAGCCAGAGGCGACGTTGGTCGGTACGGGTGTGGAGAGGGCGATTGCGAAGGCGACCGGCAGCCAGATTTTTGCGGAAGAAGACGGTGAAGTTGTGAAAGCTGACGGCAACGAGGTTGTGGTGGCAAGTGGGAAGAACAAGAAGAGCTACGCGATTACGCATTTTAGGAAGTCGAATGACGACCGGGCAATTAACCAAAAAGTTGTGGTAGTGCGAGGGCAGAAGGTCAAAAAAGGCGACATTCTGGCTGAGGGCGCGAGCACGGCCGAGGGTGAGATTGCGCTGGGCGCAAACTTGCTGGTGGCCTTTATGCCATGGCATGGATACAACATGGACGACGCGGTGATTGTGAGCCGGCGATTGGTGGAAGATGACGGCTTGACAAGCATTAATATCAAAGACGTGGAAGTGGAAATCCGCAACACAAAACTTGGTCCAGAGATTATGACGCGGGACATCCCGAATGCTTCGGAGCATGCGCTACGTCATTTGGATGAGAACGGCGTGGTGCGGATTGGCGCCGAGGTGGAAGAGGGCGATGTTTTGGTCGGCCGAATCACACCGAAAGGCGAGCAAGATTTGTCGAGCGAGGAACGATTGCTTCGGGCAATCTTTGGCGAGAAGGCCAAGGATGTGAAGGATACCTCGGAACGATTCAAGCAGGCGACCAGCGCGAAGGTGATTGATGTGAAAATCTTTACAACCGAGACTGGGCACGAAATGAAGTCGGATGTGCTGACGAAAGTGAAGATCTACATTGCCGAAATGCGAAAAATCGGCGTGGGCGACAAAATGGCCGGGCGACACGGCAACAAGGGTGTGGTTTCTAGAGTGATGCCGGTCGAAGACATGCCATTTTTGGCCGACGGGACGCCGATTGATATTCTGCTAAGCCCAATGGGTGTGCCGAGCCGTATGAACTTGGGGCAGATTTTCGAGACGCACCTAGGGCTCTTGGCCCGGGCTTTGAATATCAAGGTGGCGGTGCCGTCGTATGACAATATCTCGGATGAAGAGCTTTCAGACAAGCTAGAGGCGGCGAAGTTGCCGCGGGACGGTCGATTGCAGCTATTTGACGGGTTGACAGGTGAGGCGTTCGCCGAGCCGGTGACGGTTGGGGCGATGCATATGATTAAGTTGCACCACATGGTGGACGACAAGATGCACGCGCGGTCGATTGGGCCATACACAATGGTGACTCAACAGCCGCTAGGTGGTAAGGCACAAAACGGTGGCCAGCGCTTCGGTGAGATGGAAGTTTGGGCGCTAGAGGCTTATGGCGCGGCAGCGATGTTGCAGGAAATGCTGACGATTAAGTCGGACGACGTGATTGGCCGGGCACAAGCTTATGAGGCGATTGTGAAGGGTGAACCGATTGCGAGCGCGAAGTTGCCGGAAGGCTTTAACGTTTTGGTTAAGGAGTTGCAAGCACTGGGCTTGAAGGTTGACCTCTTGAGCCGAGGTGCAGTGAAGACAAAGGAAATGTTGAGCCGAGAACGAGTCGAGGCGGCACGTGAACTGGAAAAAGAGAAGTCGGAGGCCGAGGCAGTGATGGGCGAAGCGATAGAAGAGACAGTCGGTGCAGAGGCGGCAGAGTTGCCAAACGAAGATTTGGAGGATATGCTAACCAGCGAAGAGGGCGAAGACCTAGAAGTGCGGGAGATTGACGAGCTGGAAGACGCGATGGTCGCCGAGGACAAGATCGAAGAAAACAATGAAAGCGAGGAGGCGTAATATGTCGTGGATGAATCAATATATCGGTACGGATGACTTTGACGCAGTGCGTCTGGGTGTGGCGAGCGCGAACGATATTGTCAGTTGGAGCTACGGTGAAGTTTTGAAACCGGAAACAATTAACTACCGGACGCAAAAGCCAGAGCGTGATGGATTGTTTTGTGAGCGGATTTTTGGGCCGGTGAAGGATATCAACCCGAACGATCCGCGAATTAAGGGTGTGAGGAGCCGGGAGATGGCGGTTGACCGCGAGGGCAATCTGGTGACGAAGAGTATCGCCCGGCGCGAGCGAATGGGGCATATTAAGCTAGCGGTGCCGGTGGCGCATATTTGGTTTATGCGCGGGGTGCCATCGACGATTGGCCAGATACTAGATATGACGGTGAAAGATATTGAGCGGGTAGTTTATTTCGCGGCCTTTATGATTACGGACGTTGACGAGGAGGAAAAGCAGAAACTAATCCAGACTTTGGAGGAGAATACGGAAGCGGCAAGGTCGGCTATTAGTTTGCGCTACGACGAGGCGCGGAAGAACGACGGCGCAGATGTTGAGACGTTGAACAAGGAGCAAACGAAAGAGTCGGAGGATTTGGAGAAAAGCTACCAAGCGCAGAAAGACCAGCTCGAGAAGTTGGTCAAAGGCGGGTTAATCTCGGAGATAGATTACAATGCGCTGTCTGACGAACATGCGGACTTGATCCGAGTAGAGATGGGCGCGCGGGCGATTGCTAAGTTCTTGGGTGAGGTGAATGTCGAAGAAGAAGTAGAGCGGCTAAATAAAGAAGCCGAGAAGTTGACGGGGCTACGGGCTAAGCGAATCGCTAAGCGGCTGAAGACTTTTGAATCGTTGGCGCAAGCGGGGATTAGCCCGAGCGACTTGGTGTTGACGGTATTGCCAGTAATTCCGCCGGACCTAAGGCCGATTATTAGTTTGTCGGGCGGTCGGTTTGCGGTGTCGGACTTGAATGATTTGTACCGTCGGGTAATCAACCGAAACAATCGTTTGAAGAGGTTGATTGAGTTAAGGGCGCCGGAAGTGATTTGCCGCAATGAGATGCGGATGTTGCAAGAGGCGGTTGATGCGCTGATTGATGGGTCGAACCCTAGGAGTGTGCGAGCGGCGAACGCGGCAGGCGGCAGGCGCAGGCGGCTGAAGTCGTTGGCAGATATTTTGAAAGGCAAGCAAGGGCGTTTCCGCCAGAATCTGCTGGGCAAACGAGTGGATTACTCGGGTCGCTCGGTGATTGTGGTTGGGCCGGAGCTAAAAATTGACCAGTGTGGGTTGCCAAAGCAGATGGCGCTGGAGCTATTTCGGCCGTTTGTGGTGAGCTGGTTGGTGCGGGGCGAACACGCGTCGAGCGTGCGAGCGGCGAACAACATGATTGACTCGCAAAATGAGTTAATCTGGGATGCATTAGATGATGCAATTCAGGGGCGATATGTGCTCTTGAACCGGGCGCCGTCGCTACACCGACTGAGTATTCAGGCGTTTCAACCGAAATTGGTGGAAGGGCATGCAATCCAACTACACCCGTTGGTGGCGGAAGGCTTCAATGCCGACTATGACGGCGACCAGATGGCAGTTCACTTGCCACTTTCGGTAGCGGCTCAGGAAGAGGCGAAGACTTTTGTCTCGAGCGTGAACAACTTGATTAAGCCGGCGGACGGTGAGGCGGTGCTGGCAATTTACCAAGACGTGGTTTTGGGAGCGTATTACGCGACGATGGACACGACTGATGCAGATGCCAAGACAATGCCATTTTCGAGCTTAGAGGAGGCAGAGCTAGCATTTGACCGAGGCGTGATATCGATACATGCGCCGATTCGAGTTGATGTGAAGGGCGAAGTGCGAGAGACGACTTGGGGGCGAGTGCTTCTGAACGAGTGCCTGCCAGAAGACTTCCCTTATGACAACTCGGTGATGACGAGCAAGCGAATCAAGGCGTTGCTGCGGGAGATTTTCGAGCAGTATGGCAACGAGGCGATGGCGAAAACGGCAGATAATATCAAGGCGCTGTCATTCTATTATGAGACTTACGCCGGGGTATCGACCTCTAAGGACGACTATATTACATTGCCAGAAAGCGCGAAGATTATCGCCGAGGCGGAGGGTCGCGAGGCTTTGATTCAGGACCAGTTTGACAACGGCTTGCTCAATGAAGAGGAGCGTTATAAGGCGACGGTTGGCAGTTGGCGAGAGGCAGACGCGGAAATCAAGAACTTGGTGACCGATAAACTGAAGAGTATGAATACCAACATCTCGCTGATGGTGAACTCGGGCGCTCGAGGTAGCGCGTCGAACGTGAAGCTGGCGAGCGCGATGATTGGTATCATGGTGGACGTCTATAACCACGAAATTGAGCTGCCGGTGCGAGGCAGCTTCAAGTCGGGGCTGAGTCCGCTGGAATCTTTCGTGGCATCGCGAGGCGCAAGGCAGGGCTTGGTTTCGACGGCATTGAAGACCGCCGACTCCGGCTACTTGACCCGCCGCTTGGTGGATGTGGCACAGGATATCTTTACGGACGACATCGACAACAGCGAGGACTTGGGGTATGCGATTTACCGGTCGGAGAGCGAAGAGACGATGATTTCGTTTGCTGATCGCTTGAAGGGTAGGTTTGCGGCAGAAGAAGTTGAGGGCTATGTGCAGAAGGGCGAGTTGATTACGCCAGAAATCGCCTTGAATATCGCGGATGATAGCAATGTCGAGAGCGTAAAGATTGAAAGTATCTTGACGACACCGATTTTGGATGCAGTGCCACGAACGGCTTACGGCTACGACATGGCAAAATGGCAGACAGTTGACGCCTACCAGCCGGTTGGTGTGATTGCGGCACAGAGTGTGGGTGAGCCGGGTACACAGCTGACGCTTGATACCTTCCACTCGTCAGGTGTGGCAGGGTCGGGCGCGGTGGCGCAAGGTTTGCCGAGGGTTGAAGAGCTCTTGGAAGCGAGGGCGCCAAAGGGGCAGGCTTTGATGGCGACACTGGACGGCTTGGTGGAGATTACACATGATGGCGCTATGCAGACTCTGACCATTACGCCTAGCAGCGGGAAAGTCGAGACTTTAGAGCTAGCCGGGCGTAAAGTGCAGGTCAAAGATGGCAAGAATGTGAAGGCGGGCGATGTGCTGGCAGCGAAAGAAGATGGCAAAGAACCGCTGGTAGCGCCGTACTCGGGCAATGCGCAAATCGTCAATGACAAGTTGGTCTTGACCGGCAAGCCGGCAAATCCAGTAAGCTTTACAGTGAGCCGAGACGCCAACGTCGTGGTAGCAAACGGCAGCGAGGTTGAGGCGGGCGACCGCTTGACGCTAGGTTCGTTGAATCTGCAGGATTTGATGAAATACAAAGGCATTGAGGCGACGGAGCGATATATCTTGAATGAGGTGCTGAGGATTTATGCAGCGCAAGGTCAGAATATCGCGGATAAGCACTTGGAGATTATCGTGCGGCAGATGTTTAGCCGCGTGGTAGTTGACGAGCCGAATGACAGTACATTTATTGCTGGTGAGATTCGAAGCTTGGCGAGCGTGGTTGAGATGAACAAGAAACTAGAGCTTGAAGGCAAACAACCGGCAGAATACACAAGGCAGATCTTGGGTATCACGAAGGTGGCGGTCTATTCGGACAGCTTCTTGTCGGCGGCATCGTTCCAAGACACGACGCGAGTATTGATTCGGGCGGCGATTTCGGGGCAGGTTGACAACCTACGAGGCTTGAAAGAGAACGTAATCATCGGCCGCAAGATTCCAGTTGGTACGGGAATATCTGACGCTTCTGCAAACTAACTCCTCTCGGACGTCGTCGTCTCGGCCCGTCGCCACGGGCGAGCCGCTCCTCATGCTCGGCTTGCCAGCCTGCGCAACGCCTCGAGGAGTTAGGTTTGCATGCGCTTTCTACTTATGTTAGAATGTTAGCATGTGGAAGAAGAAGACGGTGCGTGATGTTGACGTGAAGGGTAAGGTGGTGCTACTTCGGACAGATTATAATGTGCCGATTGAGCGAGGCCGGGTAGCGGAAGATTACCGGATTCGAGCGTCGCTACCAACGATTGAGTACTTATTAGACCATGGGGCAAAGCAGATTGTGATTATCGCGCATTTGGGGCGACCGGAGGGCAGGGAACGTGAGCTTTCTCTGTTGCCAGTGGCTCGGCGATTAGAAAAGTTGCTAAATGGCGCGGTCTATCTTTATGACGGGAATGGTGTGGTGCCGGACAAAAAGGTGGTGATGCTGGAGAACTTGCGCTTTGACAAGGGCGAAGAGGCTGGGAGTATTGAGTTTGCGAAGAAGTTAGTCAAGCAGACGAAAGCGGATATTTTTGTGCAAGATGCCTTTGGTATGGTGCATCGGAGACACGCGTCGATAGTGGCAATTACGAAGTTGCTACCGAGCGTGGCAGGGCTACTGTTGGAGCGCGAGGTGGTGGCGATTAGTAAGGCTCTGGCGAGGCCGAAGCGGCCACTTTTGGCGATTATCGGCGGGTCGAAAGTAGAAGACAAGCAACCGCTGATAGAGCTTTTTGCAAAGACGGCCGAGACGGTGGCGTTAGGCGGGAGGTTGGGCTTGAACTTCGACAATAGGGCGCCGAATGTGATAGTGCCGCTGGACTATCATTATGGTAAGGATGGCAAGCCGTATGATATTGGTGAGATTTCGACGGCGACGATTATTGATTTGGTGCGCTCGGCGGGAACAGTGATTTGGAATGGAGTGGTGGGCAAGATTGAGGAAAAGGAGTTTGCCACGGCCTCAAAGCTGATTGCCGAGGCGATTGGCAGGGGCAATGCGAAGTCGATTATTTTGGGTGGTGATACGGCGAGTTTTGTGGTGGGCCTACAAGAGCGTGATCCGAGCTTAGAATACACGTTGATTTCGACGGGCGGTGGGTCGGCGCTGGAAATGATACTGGGAAAGAAGTTGCCCGGTATAGCAGCATTACAAGATAAGAAATAGCGCTACTCGGATCCCGCTTCGCTAAGAGACTCACTTCGTTCGCTCTACGATTCTCGTAGCTCTATTTCTTACCTTAAAATTCTCTCGTCAGGGCAGTGCTTGAGGGTCTTTTCCATGGTGCGTTTTTCGTCGGCGGTGATGCTGAGGCTGTATTTGAGTTTAATTGAGATTTGCCGGGCAACGAAGACGCAATGAAAAGCGCGATTAGGCGGCAGCCATTGGTCGGCGCTGAAGTCGGACTTTTCCATGTTGGCGGGGCCGTCAACGGCGAGGAGATTGAGCGGGTCGTTGGCGAACTGATAGCGTTCGCTGCTGCTGCGTTCGTGCATGCCGCTTTGCCAGCCGTTGGAGAGAGCGACGATATGGTCAATTTGGACGGCATTACTATTGACGCCACGCTCGAAATAGATGGTTTCGCCAGTATACAAATCGTCGAGTTTGCCGCTCAGGACGAGGCAGGCACCGTCGGCGCGGCCGAGGCTTGATGGGTCGCCAAGCGTGATGTCGTAGAGGTCGCGGTAAAGGATAACGTTGCGGGTGTCGCAGCCGTCGATGGTGCCCCAACCGGAGCCGAAGAGGTCGCGCTTGTAGCCGGGGATGGTTTCGCTAGCGCGGACTGTGAGGGTGGCGAGAGCTTCGCCTGCGCGCATTTCATCGGTTGAGCCGGAAGAGAGTTGGGGGACGGGAGAGAGGGCGCCGCTGAAGAACAGGTAGCAGAGAAAGCCGACTACGGCAAAGCCTAGGACCCAGAGGCGCCGGGCTTGGTAGGCGGGGGTGCTGGTTGACATATAGTTATTATAGCATCTGATGTGTGATATAGTATAGGCATGCTGGCTTTTCATACGATGCTGTTTATCTTTGTGTTTTGCGCGCTTTTTGGCTGGGTCTACGAGACGATTGTTTACGCAATCAGGCGACGGAAGTTTGTGTTTCGGGGGTTCTTGGTTGGGCCGTTTCTGCCAATTTATGGCTTTGGCGGCGTGATGATTCTGGTTGCTGCACACGATACGACGGCGTCGCCGCTAGCGATATTTTTGATTGGCATGGCGGCTACGACGCTGCTTGAATATTTGACAGCGGTGTTCTTGGAGCTTGTATTTAAGATGTCATGGTGGGATTATGATTGGTTGCGATTCAATTATAAGGGGCGAATCGCGCTTTTGACGTCGTTAGCTTTTGGTCTGGCGACATTATTGGCGGTTTATGTGGTTTGGCCGATTGCCAAGGACTGGGACGCCAAGGTGTTTGAGCGGTTTGGTTATATGCCATATATTGTATTTTTGATTTACATTACGATAGATGCGATCTTTAGTTTTATCCATGTGGCGCGATTTCGGGCCTATGCCAACCGGGTGAAGAAGAGTTGGAAAAAGGACGGGGAGCTGGATACGGCGAAGTATATGCGGTTTTTGTATCGTGAGGTCCGGGACCACTCGCCATTTTATTCGATCCGTAAGTTGGTTTTTCGGACAGCGCCGGACCATTTGAAGGAGTTGTTTGAAAACCAACGAAAACCAAAGCCGGCTAAAGGCCGAGGGAAGCCTGAGTAGACTCGGGGTTGAGCAAGCTAATTAGGGTGCGCTGGATGTGCTCGGCTTTCTCGAGCTCGTATTGACAGCAGAAGAGCTTGCCGCTATGGGTCATGACGACGAGCTTGGCGGTGTCGGGCTCGGATTGGTAGAGGACGACGGTGTCAATGCCAGAGAGCGGGACGACATAACGGTTAGCGCCATTGAAGCCGTCATAGATCAAGAAGTTCTCGCGGATGAAGAGATCGTGTGCGAGCTTGCGCCCCATTTTGCCTCCTTACTTTACCTTAGTAGTTTATACTACGAAGGCACTCGAACGTCAAGGACTTTTTTGCTAGAGGTGGAGCGGGGAACTGGTCGGGAAAAACTTTCGATTATCTAAGGTTTGGGCTATAATAGAAGGGTGGAAGACAGGTTGTCGATTAAGCAGTTTGCGCAGTTGTCGGGCGTACCCGGCTCAACTTTGCGCTACTGGGATGATATCGGGTTATTTAAGCCGGCGAAGCGCGACGAGGCGAACGGTTATCGTTATTATGCGCCGGAACAGATTATTGCGGTTAATTTTATTAAGGTGCTAAGTGGGCTGGGAGTGCCGCTCAATACGATTCAACGGCTGGGCGACGAGCGGACGCCGGAGGAGTTGTTGGCGCTGATTGGTGAGCAGGCGGAGGCGTTGGATCAAGAGTTGAGGCAACTGCGCGAAAGCTATTCGATTATCCGGACTCGAGGGGAGTTGATTCAGATGGGGCTAAAGGCAGTTGATGAGGATGAGATTTCGGTGGTGGCGGAAAGAGAGCGGCGATTTGTGCTGGGGCAGCGGAATGATTTTCGGCCGGGCGAAGGGTTTTATCGACCGTTTACCGAGTTTTGTGAGCAGGCGCTGGATAGGCGGATCAATTTACAGCTGCCGGTAGGGTCGATGTTTGATGATTGGGAAGGGTTTTATAAAACGCCGGGCGAACCGCACTATTTTTTGTCGGTAGATGCGACGGGCAATCGGGTGAAAAAGGCGGGTGATTATTTGGTCGGTTATGCGAGGGGTTATTATGGTCAGTTTGGTGATTTGGCGGAGCGGATGGCGCGATATATGGCGGAACATGGCCTGCGGCCGACGGGGCCGGTGTTTACGATGTATTTACTAGATGAGATTTGTGTGGCGGACCAAGCGCAGTACTTGGCGAGGGTTTGCGTAGCGGTGAAGAAACAAAGCATGACAACTTAGGCGGCGGGCGGGTGTATGTTATACTGGGGTTATGACAAAGATCGAGGCGGAGGTAAACTTTCTGTTTGAGATGGGGACGCTAAGGCATGTGCCGCGGACTTGGAACCAGTTCGGCGGGCTGCCGTTAGCGAATGATGCGGAGCATACGTTTAGGGTGGCGATGATTGCTTGGCTGATTGCGAAGCACGAGGGGGCGGATGTGGGGCGGGTGGTCAAGATGGCGCTGCTCCACGATATGAGCGAGACGCGGGTGGGTGATGTGCATTATTTGTCGCGCCTGTATGTGAAGCGCGATGAGGAGGGGGCGGTGCGGGACCAGACGGCAGGGATCGGCCCGCAAAACGAGATGCGGAAGTTGATGAAGGAGTACGAAGAGCGGGAGACGTTAGAGGCGCAGGTGCTGAAAGACGCGGACACGTTAGATATTGAAATTGAGCTGATGGAGAGTATCGCGAGGGGTGAGTTGATGGGTGAGATAATACATAAAAAGCGGGCGGTGCTGCGTGAGAAGCTGTACACGGAGACGGCGAGGCGGTTTTTCGACGTGATACGGCGGACAAACCCGCATGATTGGCATGCGAAAGGCCGCAATCGCTTCACGGCGGGCGATTGGCGGTCCTAGATTGGCTAAAATTATATTGGTGTGCCCGACTGGACTTGAACCAGCACAGCTTGCGCCATATGCACCTCAAGCATACGTGTATACCAAATTTCACCACGGGCACGTAGATATATTATATCACATTTTGGGCTTTACAAGGGCATAAGGCGTGATATACTAGTAGAAAAGGAGCTTTATGAACAACGAAAACTTTAACTTGGCAGCGGAAATTGCGAAAAATGCGGCGGATGAGGAGACGGCAATTCAGGGGTACTATGAGATTTTGCCGAAGATTATGGACAAGGCAGACCAAGATATAATCAAGGAAATCATCTCGGATGAGAAGAACCACGCGATGCTTCTGACAAAAATGATGTTAAAGTACGATTCGAACATCGTAATGGCCGAAGATTAGTTAGTGCGGCTGTCGGACTATAATTATGAGCTGCCAGAGGGGCTGATTGCGAAATATCCGCCGGAGGTGCGGGGTGGGTCGCGGCTTTTGGTGCTGGAGCGGGAGACCGGGGCGCTAATTGATAGCTGGTATCGGGATTTAGCGGAGTTTTTGCGCCCGGGTGATTTACTGGTGCTAAATGAAACGAAAGTGATGAAGGCGCGGATGTTTTTCTTGGATGAGCAAGACCGGGAGCATGAGATAGTTTTGCTGGAAAAACATGGAGATATCGGTGGCGCGGGCGCTGGGAAGATGGTGCTCTACAGGGGTCGATTACGCGAGGGGGAGGTTTTGAGGCTGCGCGAGTGTCCGGACACTCAGATTGCAATAACAGAGGTGATAGAGGGCGGAATTGCGAAAATTAATCGCGACCTAACAGAGGTGGCGGCAGGCTATGGCCGGACACCTTTGCCGCCGTATCTGCGGCGCGAGGCGGAAAAAAGCGATGAAGAGCGCTATCAAACAGAGTTTGCTCGGCATTTGGGTTCAGCGGCGGCGCCGACGGCAAGCTTAAACCTGACGAAGGAAATACTGGGAGCGGTAGAGGCGAAAGGTGTGAAAGTTGTGAAGTTGACGCTGCATGTGGGGCTGGGGACGTTTTTGCCGATCCGGACGGACGATTTGACGGCGCACAAGATGCATGCGGAATATTATGAGATTTCAGCGGAGGCCGAGCGAGCGCTGGAAGGGGCGCGGGATAAGGGCGGGCGGATTGTGGCAGTGGGGACAACGGTGGTGCGGGCGTTGGAGAGCTATGCTAGCTCGGGAAAAGCTAGAGGTGAGACGGAGATTTTTATTTATCCGGGTTATGACTTTAAGTTGGTTGATGCGATGCTAACTAACTTCCACGCGCCAAAATCGACGGTACTAATGATGGCGGCGGCGTTTGCTGGCTGGGATAATCTAGAGAAGGCTTACGAGCACGCGAAGCGTGAGGAGTATGCCTTTTTGTCGTATGGCGACAGTATGTTGGTTTATTAATGTAGCTTAACGCTATCAGGCAGCTTTGTGTTTGGTTTTAGTAGGGCAACGACCTCTTCCTCTTCTAAGGTCTCCTTTTTGAGGAGTTCGGCGGCGAGGGATTTGAGAGCGCTGAGGTTGGCTTTGAGGACGGCTTCGGCGCGCTTGGCGGCTTCGGTAGTGAGGCTTTCGACCTCTTCGTCGATTTCGCGGGCGGTGGATTCGGAATAATCATATTTTTTGCCGCCGAGCCAGCCAGAGTCGACCTCGGGGAAGACGCGGTTGCGAAGTTTTTTGCTCATGCCCTCTTCGATGACCATGGCGCGGGCGATGTCGGCGACGTGTTTGAGGTCGGAGCCAGCGCCGGTGGTGACGGCATCGGCGCCGTAAATCAGGCTCTCGGCGATGCGGCCGCCCATGGCGCGAGCCATGACGTCTTTGAATTCGTAGATGCTTTTATAAGAGCGGTCTTCGGGTGGCAAAAACCAAGTGACGCCGCCGGTGCGGCCGCGGGGGATGACGGTGACTTTATGGACGGGGTCAGAGTCGGGGAGTAGGAAACCGACAACGGCGTGGCCGGCTTCGTGGTAGGCGGTAAGCTCGCGTTCGCGTTCGTTCATGGCTTTGTTTTTGCGCTCGGGGCCGATGGCGACCTTCTCGAAAGCTTCGACGACTTCGGCATTAGAGATAGTCTTTTTGCCAGCGGCAGCGGTGAGAATGGCGGCTTCGTTGGCGATGTTAGCGAGGTCGGCGCCAGATAGGCCAGTGGTTTTGGCGGCGAGAGATTTGAAATCGATCTTATCATGCGGCTTGTTTTTGAAGTGGACGGCGAGGATTTCTTCGCGGTCTTGGCGCTCTGGCAGCTGGACAGTGATGTGGCGGTCAAAACGGCCGGGGCGGAGCAGGGCTTTGTCTAACATGTCAATGCGGTTGGTGGCGGCGATGACAATGACGCCGGTTTTACCGTCGAAGCCGTCCATCTCGACCAGAATCTGGTTGAGGGTTTGCTCGTCTTCGCGCCCGGCGCCGCCACGAGCGTCGCGCTTATGGGCAACGGCGTCGATTTCGTCAATAAATATAATACTAGGGGCATTTTTGCGGGCCTTGCTAAAGAGGTCGCGAACGCGACTGGCGCCAACACCGACGAACATCTCGGCAAATTCGGAACCGGAAATCGAGAAGAAGGGGACGCCGGCTTCACCAGCGACAGCGCGGGCCATTAGAGTCTTACCAGTGCCGGGATCGCCAGCGAGCAAGAGGCCGGTAGGTATTTTGGCGCCGAGAGCCTCGTATTTTTTAGGGTTCTTGAGGAAGTCGACAACTTCGAGGAGGTCTTGCTTGGCGTTTTCGTTGCCGGCGATGTCGGCGAATTTGACCTTTTTGCTGTCGTTATAAACTTTGGCGTTGGCCTTACCGAAGCCCATGGCTTGGTTGTTGGCGCCGTTCATTTGGCGAATCATGAAGAAGAAGAGCAGGGCAATGGCGATAATTGGCAGGCCGATAGAGACGAGGCCCCAAACAATGTCGCCGACGGCGCTTGGCTCGCTGACGATGACTTCGGTGGAGTCGCTAGCCAAACCCTGCTCGAAAATAGAGCTGCCGGATTCCTTGCGGGAGACTTGGGTGGGGTTTTCTTCGCCCTCGGGGGTGATTTTGACTTCGTTGCCGATAATTTCGATTTTAGTGATTTCGCCGTTGTTGGCGCGGCGGATGACTTCGGAAATTGGGACTTCTTCGAGTCGGCCGGTGCTGCCCTCGCCCGACCAAAGTGAGCTAACGCCTAAAATAATGACTGCAATAATCGCCCAAAAGAAAAGGTTGCGAATGGTATTCGACTTTTTGCTAGGCTTCTTGGGTGCCGACTTGGCACCATTTTTTTTATCACCTGTGTAGGTGGGCATAATTTATCTCCTGTAATTGTCGGCCTCACTTTTTCAAGTTAATGACTCCGATACCGATATTATATCATAATTATATGCTAAATCTAGCTTTCGTGACCGCTTTTGCCGTTTTACCGTCTACGCCTCAATCTCCACAATCTTATACCCCTGCACATAAACAATCTTCGTATCGTAGTATTGTGTCGTCATCTTGTCGGGGTTCGGGTAAGTATGTCCGTGTAATAACATCTTCGGGTTTTCATGCGCCAAATAATTCTCTAGCTCAATCCAGCCCTTGTGTATGGTCTCGTCATCGTTAACATTAGTCGGTGGGCAGTGGGCAATAAAAACATCGACATGTGGGATCTTCCTAATCAGGTCTTTGGCTTCGCGCTGGGAATACATCGGCTCAACCTTATGCTTGCGGTATTCTGGGCAGCCCTCAAAGCCGGCAAACTTTAACCCCATAAAATTCCAAGTCTTACAGTGTAAATCCTCTATGCCGAACTGAGGCATATACTTAACAACATCGTGGTTGCCATACACGCCAATCTTCGGCACCTCTACCTTATCTAAGCCCTCAAGATCCCAAATAGTTAAATCACCTAAGGTAATCACTAGGTCTATCTTTTCTTTCTTAACTGTCTTCGGTATGTCAATTTGGGGGTCGGTATCCGCTATCACTAAGGTACGGATGGTAGCCATTAGGATGACATCGCTTCCATACGCTTTTGTTCCTCTCGCTCTCTTTCCTTGGCTTCGATTGTTGCTACAAACTCCACAGCATGAAGCTCTGCATTGGCTAGGACTTCTTCGCTTGGCTCGGCCATAAAGTCGTAGTTTATCGGGCACTCCTCTCGTAGTGGTTCGGCTGTATTGCTAAGAGAATCTACTAGCTTCTTGAAGTTCTCTGCGCCGAGGTTGTTTTCGGACAATACGGCATTCCTTGTGCTCTTGGGCTTAATAACATTGGGGTATTCCTTCAGTTCCGGCACGGCCTTAAACCACCGTTTATCTCCTCGCATAAGCAAAATAGTGGCACCTCGCTTAACCGCATTCCTTACAGCCTCAAAGCCATATTCTTGCGACGGAAGTGTGATGTCGAGTTTAAGATTAAACTCCGCTGAGTGATACGGGAAATACTCCACGACAGCTAGGTTTCGATAAATATCGTCCTTGCTAACCCCAGCGTCAAGCAAAGCCCCTATCTTGCTCTTCCACCACCTGCCACCTGCCGTCCAGTCGAAGTTATCGTCGATAAAGAATAGCTTGGATTTGGCAGGGTCTAGGTTTTCACGGAGAGTTCTTTGTAAATTGCCGCTTTGTAGTTCAACGCCGGACTCACTGGTGGTGTAGCCCGGATTTAACAAAAGAATAATGACTTTTGCAGTTTCTAGGTTGCCCATGTAAGGCTGGGGTAGTAGCTCAAGGCGTAGATCGTAGAAATCCCGTAGCTTCATGTCTTGGTCGCAGGGAGCTAGATAAGGCGGATTCTTCGGCAAGGTTGCCCATGGATTACTTATCATACGCCACCACTGTTGGTATAAAACTTAACAAAACCTTGTCCATTCTCCACTAAAAGACCCAAAAGGGTCGTTACATTCCCAATGGTCGGGGTTAAAGGACTCGAACCTTCGACCTCACGGTCCCAAACCGCGCGCGCTACCAACTGCGCCAAACCCCGCCATATATAATATATCACGCGAATTGGGATTTTGCAACGCCGGGCGTTAGGTTTTTTTAACAGGGATGCTGTTTTTGCGGAAGGTTTTGGCGAGCGAGAAAACGAGAATCAGGCCCTTGGTCAGGCGGTGCTCATATTCATTGCGGCGGGCGAAAGTGATGATTTTCTGATGTTGGCGAGGGTCGGCTTCGAGGATAACAAGGCCGTTTTTGGCGAGCTTGTTTTTGGCCTCAAGGAGGAGCTTCTTGATGTAAAAGAGCCCCTCGTCGCTAGCGTAGAGGGCGCGCTCGGGCTCAAAGGCAAGCTCGGGGCTGGCATCCCACGAGCGGTCAAGATAGGGGAGATTTGCGATAATCAGATCATAAGTGCTAAAGAAGTCTTTGAGCAGGTTGGACTGGACCAACTTGCCACCAACGCCTAAAATCCGCATGTTATAAGAGGCGACCTCGTAGGCCGAGCTCGAAATGTCGCCGAGAGTGACCTTGGCGTCGGGAATCTCGAGGGCGAGAGTGATACCAATAACGCCCGAGCCGGTGCCGACATCGGCGATGCGGGGACTTTTAAGCGGCAGAAGCTTGACGATTTCGATGATGGTTTCAGTTTCGGGGCGAGGAACGAGGACGGCAGAGGTGATAGCAAAGTCGCGGCCGTAGAATTCTTTCTTTTCGATAATATAGGCGAGTGGCTCGCGATTTTTGCGGCGCTCGAGCAGGCTAGCCGCGAGTTCAAGGGTCTCGGTATCGAGTTCGGTGTTGGAAATAGCGTGAAGTTTGGCGCGGTCGGTAGGCTTGCCGCTCTCGACGCTAATGGCAGTAGCGAGGAGGATCTCGGCATCAAGCCGGGCGCTAAGAACGCCAGCGCGGGCCAGAGTCCGCTCGGCATCGGCCACCCAAGTGCTAACTATCATCGCGATTACTCCTCATCTGCTTTTAGTATAGCAGCCCCTCTGTTTAATTGCAACTCGTTTTGGGCGAGTTCTTGGAGTAGGTCGTCGATATCGCCCTGCATGGCGGCGGGCAGGCCGCTGCGGGAGTAGTGAATGCGGTGGTCGGTGATGCGGTCTTGAGGGAAGTTGTAGGTGCGGATTTTTTCGCTGCGGTCGCCGGAGCCGATGAGCGATTTGCGGGCATCAGAGGCTTTTTGGCGCTCTTCGGCCTGTTGTTTTTCGAGCAGGCGGGAGCGGAGAATGGTCATGGCGCGGAGACGATTTTGCAGTTGGCTGCGTTCGTCTTGCATCGAAACCACGATACCGGTTGGCAAGTGAGTGATGCGGACGGCGCTGTCGGTGGTGTTGACTGACTGGCCGCCATGGCCACCAGCGCGGTAGATGTCGATGCGGAGGTCTTTGGTATCGAGGGCGAACTCTTGCTCTTCGACCTCGGGCAGGACGGCGACGGTGACGGTGGAGGTGTGGACGCGGCCCTGACTTTCGGTGGTGGGGACGCGCTGGACGCGGTGGACGCCGCCCTCAAACTTGAGTAGACCATAGGCATTGGTGCCGGCAACTCGGAAAATGACCTCTTTGTAGCCGCCGCTATCGCTGCGGTTCTCGCTAAGTAGCTCGGTCTTAAGGCCCTTATTATCGGCATAGCGAAGGTACATTTTATAGAGCTCGCTGGCGAAAAGCGAGGCCTCGTCGCCACCAGCGCCAGCGCGAATCTCAACGATGGCGGGCTTATCATCGGCCGGGTCGCGGGGGGTGAGCTTGGCGGTCAGCTCGGCTTCAAGACTGGCGATTTTGGCCTCGTTAAAATCGGCGTCTTCGCGAGCGAGGCTAGCGAGTTCGGCGTCAGGGCTAGAGAGGAGCTCTTCGGCGTCGGCACGCGAGCGCCGGGCGGTTTGGAGCTGGGTGTCGAGGTCGAGTAGCTGGTTAATCTCGGCGAGACGGCGGCTACGATCGGCAAAATCAGCTTCCTGATAAGCGCCGGGCGCAGCGAGGAAGTGCTCAAGTTTGATCTTTTCAGTCTCTAATTTGGCGCGATTTAATTGCATACAATACATTATAGCACATCGAGCAAGCTGGCTAGGCGGACTGCTTGACGGCGCGCGAGGCGGCTTTTTTGGCTTTGTTGGCAAGGGCGTCTTTGCGGTCGCGGGCTTTTTGCTCGCGGGCCTTGAAGCGGTCGACGCGGCCTTCGGTGTCGAGAATCTTCTCTTCGCCGGTGTAGAATGGGTGCGAGGCGCTAGAGATGATTACCTTAACTAAGGGGTACTCTTGGCCGTCTTGCCATTTGATGGTTTCGGTAGTGGTGGCGGTAGATTTGCCAAGGAAAGAGAAACCGACCGCTTCGTCAAGGAAAACGACCGGGCGATAGCTTGCAGGGTGAATATCTTTCTTCATAAAACATATTATAGCAAGAAACTATTGCAAAATCAAGTCTTTTCTGATAAACTGAAGATAATAAAATTAATCAACTCGGGCGGTTTCCTGAAGCTGGGCTCGAGTGAAGGAAAGGAAACAATGGTAGAAGTAGATATTAAAGAATTGTTGGAAAGTGGGGCGCACTTTGGGCATTCGGCAGCGAAGTGGCACCCAAAAATGGCGAAAAACATCCACAGCAAGCGGGGTGAGACGCATATTATTAACTTGGAGCGGACGGTAGAAGCGCTGGAAGAGGCGTTGCCGGTTTTGACGGAGATTGTGGCGAGCGGCAAGTCAGTTTTGATTGTAGGGACGAAAAAGCAGCTGTCGGAAGTGGTAAAAAATGCGGCCGAGAGCGTCGATCAGCCGTATGTGATTGACCGGTGGATTGGCGGGACGCTGACCAATTCGGAGACAATTTCAAAGCAAATTCGCAAATTGACTGACCTAGAAAAGCGAATGGAGAGCGGCGAGCTAGGGCGCAAGTATAATAAGCTAGAGGTGCAGCGCTTCCAAGAGGAAATCGATATGCTGAATGCGCGCTACGGCGGAGTGAAAAAGATGTCGGGCAAGCCGGGTGCGTTGGTGGTGCTAAGTGCAAACGAGGACGTCAACGCGGTGCGCGAGGCGAAGATTTTGGGCTTGCCAATTTTTGCGATTGTTGATAGTAATGTCGATCCGACGGGCATCCAATACGCGATTCCGGGCAATGATGATGCTTTGAAGGCGTTAGAGCTTTATACGAAGTATTTTGTTGAGGCAATCAAAGCAGGTTTGAAGCAAAAAGAAGCGAAGAAGGCTTAAAGGAGGAAAATGAAAGTCGATATTAAAGAAGTCAAGAAGTTGAAGGAGTTGGCGGGCGTGGGCCTGACGGACGCGAAGCAGGCGCTAGAGGCAGCGAACGGCGATTTTGACAAGGCGCTAGCCGAGATGCGGGAAAAAGGCCTGACGAAGGCGGAAAAGCGGGGCGACCGCGAGACGCGAAGCGGGATTGTTGATGCTTATGTGCATGACGGCCGGATTGGGGCGATTTTGGAGCTGAACTGCGAGACGGACTTTGTGGCAAAAACGCCGGAATTCAAGGAGTTGGCGCACTATTTGGCGATGCAGATTGCGAGTATGAACCCGCTGTATGTGGCGTTGGCGGATGTGCCAGAGGAGCAGCTGAAGAAAGTGCGGGCTGAAGCAGAAAAAGAAGTCGGCGACAAGCCAAAAGAAATCAAGGCGAAGATTGTTGAGGGGAAGGTCGCGAAGCAGTTTGAGGAAAAGGTGCTCTACACGCAAAAGTATATCTTGGACGACACAAAAACGGTGGAAGACTTTATCAAGACCTATATCGCAAAAACGGGCGAGAATATCTCGGTGCGACAGTTTAAGCGGATTGAGCTGGGCGTAGTCGAATAGCCGGGCGTGTGGTATAATGGGCCTATGAGCATAAAGCCGAGGTTTTATAATACAGCGACGCGGAAGGTTGAGGAGTTTGAGGCTCCAGAGCGGCCGGTTTTGATGTACACTTGTGGGCCGACGGTTTATAATTATCAGCATATCGGCAATTTTCTGGCTTATGTTTACTGGGATGTGTTGGTGAGGTTGCTGGGGGCGCTAGAAATACCGGTGAAAAGGGTGATGAATATCACGGATGTGGGGCATTTGGCGAGCGATGGAGATGAGGGTGAGGACAAGATGGAAAAGGGGGCGCGGGCGGCCCAGAAAACAGTGTGGGAGACGGCGGATTTCTTCACCAATGACTTTTTAGGACACTTCGGGCAGTTGAATCTGCTGCCGCCGGACAAAATCGCGCGGGCGACCAATTATATTGACGAAGACATGGCGTTGGTTGACCGGCTGACCGCGGCGGGCTATACCTACGAAACGGCGGACGGAATTTATTTTGATACGAGTAAGTTTCCGCGCTATGCGGACTTTGCGCGGCTCGATTTAGCGGGTCTAGAGGCGGGGAAGCGGGTTGGTTTCAGTGCCGAAAAGCGGAGTGTCAGTGATTTTGCGCTCTGGAAGTTTGTACAGGAGGGTGAATCGCACGAGATGCAGTGGGAATATCTGGGTCGGCCGGGCTATCCGGGGTGGCACATTGAGTGCGCGAGCATTATTTTGACGGAACTGGGTGAGAGTATTGACATCCACACGGGTGGGATTGAGCATATTCCAGTCCACCACACGAACGAGATTGCTGAGGTTGAGCCGCTGACGAAGCAACCGCTCTCACGTTTCTGGCTACATAATAACCACGCGATGATAGACGGGGAAAAGATTAGCAAGAGCTTGGGCAATGTGATTTTGTTCCCGGATTTGTTAGCGCGCGGGTTTAGTTATATGGATTTCAAAGTTTGGGCGCTCGAGGGGCATTACCAGAAGGAGCGGAATTTCACTTGGGCGGATTTAGAGGCGGCGAAGAATCGGTTAGATAGTTGGCGCAAAACCGCCGACTTAAGACACCAAGTTGAGGTTGCATTGCCGGGCGGTGAGGCCTTGGATGAGATTATGGCAGCGGTGGCGGATAATTTGGCGACAGGGCGGGCGCTAACTTTAATCGATGCTTATCTTAAGACTGGCGTGCCGGGGGAAGACTTTTGGGTTAAGATAGATAATCTACTCGGGCTAAATATCGTGGCCTCAACGCCCGGACTTTCGGCAGGCCAAGAAGAGCTGCTGGTAGCGCGAGCGGATGCGCGGGCGGCGGGAGATTACGCGACTTCGGATAGATTGCGCGACGAGCTGTCGGAGCAGGGGATTGCTGTGCTAGACGGCGCAGACAGCCAAACTTGGTATCATACTAACTAAGCAGCTTGGGTTTCGGGGCTGGCGAAGCGGTTGAACATGATATTTAGGGCATCGTCGGATGGGAGCGGTCGGCCGGGGTACTTCATGGCGAAGTCATGTTTGAAGCGGGCGGCAGCGCGGTCGCGGCGGTTCTCTAGGGATGGGGTCTGGACAAGTTCTAATGCAGGAGCCGGCGAGGTCTCGGCCTGACGTCGTTTTTCGAGGGCTTCGGTGCGGGCGCGCTTAAAAGCGGCGATAAAATCAGGCTGGTCAATCAGGCGTTCGCCGACCGGTCTTTGTTTGACTTCAGGTGGGGCCGCCTCGGCTAGCTTAGGCCGAGGAGGGCGCGAGCCATCGACTTGCTGGGTGCCCTGAGCCTGCTTCTTGAGGAGAGCTTGGTACAATTTTTCTTTTTCGGCAGCGGTATATTGTTTGCCGTATTGGTCGGGCTGCTTATCGTCGGCCAGCCGCTTGGCGCCTCGGGCCATCTGCTTGGATTCGCCAATGGCACCGCGAGCATAAAGAGCTCCGAGCGAGGCCGTCGTGGCAATCCGAGCACTAGCTGTGCCAGCGCCGAAGATGAGGCCGGGTACCCGTCTGGCGGCGGAGAAGAAGCTGACAAAGGCAGCGGTGACGAGGGCTTTCTGGACGGAAGAGTTGCGCTTGAGCGCGGCAAAGGCTTTCTCGGTTTGGCTGTGCGCTTGATCGAGCCGTTCGGCTTCGCTGCCGTCATATTGCTGGCTTGCTTCAGCTAGCTGTTGGTTAACTTTCTCGCGGGCGGCTTGGACAGCTTGGTCCCAACCCTCGCTATGCGGCCGGGCACCAGTTTGAAAAGCATTAAAGTTGATTAAATGGGTCTGGAGTTGGCTGCGGCGTTTGATCATTGTACTGTTGAATTGCTCGCGAGTTTCGCGGCTAGGGTAGGAGAAGAGGGAGACCTCGAAAGCCGCTTGCTTAGAAACGCGCTGGTCAAAGCCAACAAGGTTCTGGAGGATTGACTGTTCTTCTTCAGCGGTGAGGCCACGCTTCTCTTTTTGAGCTTTGCCGACGACGGCTAGCTTACTGTCGAAGCTGCCAATAACTTCAGCTGCCGGCTTTTGCTCGATCAAAGTTTCACGGATCTTGATTTTTTCAGTCAGACCCATTTGCTTGCTGATTCGCGCGCGCAACTTATTCTTTTTCTCTTCCGAGAGGACTTTGCCCTTAGCCTCTTTAGCAGCGACGGTCTGCTCAAATTTACGATCAACAGCGGTTGTGAGATTAGCAATGGTTTTATCATACTGCTTGCCAAAAGTATTTTGGCGGCTGGCGCGGCGGCGCTCTTTGTTGAGGCGCCTAGCTTCGCGGATACCTGAGAAAGAGCCGGCGGAAATGCCGGGTACGGTCGAGGAAAGGATGGTAGCCGCAGCGCCGGCGACCGGCAAGGCAGCTATCATCGGGCCGGTGGCTAGAAGGGCGGTGGTTTGGGCGGCTGCAATTGTGATGTCGCCTGCTACACTGTTCATAATCTTGCCCATAGTGGTGAGGCGCTCGGCTGGCTGGGCCGAAACGGCTTCAGCGAAAACCATCGTCGTATTATCAAAGCCTCGGACGACTTGCTCAAGGCTGTATTTGGCGTCAAGGGCGTTTTTGCCGGCGTCGGCAAACTGCATTAAGTTATTAGCGGAAAAGTCGCCGCGGGTTTTGTCGAGCTGCTTAACCCCTGCGTTATATTCGGCGACGGCTTGATTCAACTCTTGCTCAAGCATGGCTCGGCGTTCGGTTTGGTAGTTGGCGTCGGCTTGATGTTGGCGGGCGGCAGCACCGGAGACATCTTGCCAATAGGCAGCGAATTTGTCGTGGACAAAACTGTCAAGCTTCTGCTCGGGGGCGCTCTTAGCTTGGTTAATGGACTCGCCATCATTTAGTACAACCACCTTGTCGCCGTCAACGGAAATCTGCTGGCTATAGCGCTTGAGCTGGTCTTGGTAAAGGTCGCTCGTATCATGGCCACGCTCCGCCTTCATTTGTTCAAGGCTTTGCTTGGTGAGTTTGTGCTCAACCATGTTGCGTTTGATATCGGGGATGATGCGGGAGGCAAAAATGACTCCCGGGAGAGCGCCTGCCAAGGCCCCGATATTGCCGACTATCGGCATAGCCAGCATTGCGCGAGAAGCGACCTTGTTGGCGCGGACGACTTCGGCGCTTTGGCCAGCGGCATCAGCGGCGCGGTCGGCGGCAGCGGAACGGACATCGTGCGAGGTGCCGAGGACGGTCATCTGTGCAGTATTGGCATTGCCTTGGACCTGCCCGGCGCTATCTAGTTTGCCGATGGCGAAACTCAACTCATCATTAGGGCCGACAGCGAAGCCGACGCCAGAATCTCGGTTGACGTCAAGGGAGCTGGCAGCAACAGTGTTTTGTTGGTCGCGGCCGTGCAACATATTAATAACCTGACCTTGTGCTTCTAGCGCCGAGGTATCAACGGCGGGGCCGGCAGGAGGATAGTTGCCAGAGCTAGATCGCTCGCTCATTCAGCAGCCTCCACTACCACTTCTTCTGCAATGTCGTCATCATCGTCGTCGTCTTCGAACTCTTCGGGCAGGACTTCGCCGGTATAAAAAGCTCGAAATTGGAGCATCGTGTCAAGAGTAATGGCGTCGATGTCGAGGCCGGCTTCTTTAGCCTTAGCGAGGATGAGCTCGGTAATTAACGTGGGGTTAGGGTCAGCGTCGACCTGCTGCTCGATTTCCTTTTGTGCCTCGTCGGAGAGCTTATTAAGGATGGCGAGGGTAAGGGCGTCATTAAGCTGGGCGGCAATGGCTTGCTTTTCGGTGGCGAGCAGGGCAGGATCGGTGGAATTGGCGCGATCGCCGATTAGTTGATCGATGAACTGCTCCAACCCGTTTTGGTTTTGCTCTTCCATGTTTGCTCCTCCTTGCCTAGTTATCATTATCATAAGCGATATTAAACCAAATGTCAATAGGTAAAAGGAGCTTTTGGGCGCGGCCGTCTTGGCTTTTAATCTCGACTTCGACCGGCGCGTACTCAATATCGGCGACATAGCGGAAGCGGCGACGGATGGTGCGGGCGTCTTCACGGGTCCAGCCGTTGGGGACTTCAAGCTCGGTGTTAGCGGCAACCGAGACCCAAACGTCTTCGGTGAGCTGGGCTAGCCCATCGCAACTCTGTGCATTACAGGAGACAGTGAGGACAAAATCGCCCGGCGCATCGGAATCAGAATCGGTCGGCGGCGGCGTGTCCGGCTGGCTGGGGATAGATGGTGGGCGGGGTGGCGGGGAATTAGGCGATTGATTGTCCGGCGGATTGTCTTGATTAGAGCGGGCTTCGGCTTCGGCGCGTTCGCGCTCGGCCTGTTCGGCCCGGGCGATGAGTTCGGCTTGCTTGGCAGCGGCAGATTCTTGAATAGACTGCATCTGAGATTTGACCACCATGTAGACGCCGATGCCGAGAGGTATATTGATGACTGGGATAATCAGCCAGATCCAAGACGCCTTCGTTATCTTCATCATATATATATTATATCATATGGTATAATATAGGGGTTATGGAGAAAATCCGAAATTTTTGCATTATTGCCCACATTGATCATGGCAAGAGTACGCTGGCGGACAGGATGATGGAAGTTAGCGGGACGGTAGAGAAGCGACAGATGAAAGCGCAGCTACTGGACTCGATGGAGCTAGAGCGAGAAAAGGGCATCACGATTAAGTTGACGCCGGTAAGGATGAAGTGGCGCGATTACGAGCTAAACTTGATTGATACGCCGGGCCATGTGGACTTTTCGTATGAGGTGAGTCGGAGCTTGGCGGCGGTGGAGGGGGCGATTTTAGTGGTCGACGCGAGTCAGGGTGTACAGGCGCAGACACTGGCGAATGTTTATCTGGCAATGGAGGCGGGATTAGCGATAATACCGGTTTTGAATAAGGTCGATTTGCCGGCGGCCGATGTGCCACGGGTAAGCCGCGAGGTTTGTAGTTTGCTCGGCTGCAAGGAAGAAGAAGTGATAGCAATCTCGGCTAAAAGTGGGCTAAATGTGGAGCAAGTGCTCGATGCCGTAATTGATAGACTACCTGCCCCGCTCGGGGTCCTGTCGCCGAATGAGAGCGAGAACACCCGGGCGTTGATTTTTGATAGCTATTTTGATGATTATCGGGGGGTGGTGCTTTATGTGCGGCTGTTTGGTGGCGAGATTAAGGCGAACGAAGAGATCTTGATGGTGGCGAGTGACAAGAAAGGTCTGGCGCTCGAGGTCGGCTACCTAGCACCGAAGATGGAAAAGGGCCCGAGCATCAAAAACGGCGAAATTGGCTACATTGTGTCGAACTTGAAAACCACCCGCGAGGCGAAAGTGGGCGACACGATTACGCTAGCGAAAAACCCGACCAAGACACCACTAGCAGGCTATAAGAATGTGCTGCCGTTTGTCTATGCTGGGTTTTTTACCAGTAGTAACGAGCAATTTAAGGACCTGAAGGAGGCGATTGAGCGCTTGGCGCTATCGGATTCGGCCTTGGTTTGGTCGGCGGAGAATTCGCCGGTCTTGGGGCAGGGCTTACGAATTGGTTTTCTAGGGCTCTTGCACCTTGACATCATCAAAGAGCGGCTGGAGCGCGAGTTTGAGTTGGATCTAATCATAACCAACCCAAGCACAGACTATAAGGTAAAGTTGACCGACGGCACAGAGCTAGATATTAAGTCAGCGGCGGAATTGCCGAATATGAGCAAAATTGCGGAAATTCGCGAGCCTTTTGCGGCGGGCGAGATTATCGTGCCGAAACGCTTGACCGGCGCGGTGATCGACCTAGTGGTGAAGCGGCGCGGCTTGGTCAAGAACTTGTCATACCTAGAGACAGGCGAGGACGCGCAGTGTCTGATGGCGTTTGAGGCGCCAATTGCTAACTTATTGACTGATTTTTATGACAAGTTAAAGTCGGCGACCTCGGGCTACGGGACGTTTAACTACGAGCTGGCGGATTACCGGGCGGGCGATTTGGTGCGGATAGATTTCTATGTGGCCGGGGAGATGGTCGATGCGCTTAGCGTGATGGCGCACCGTTCGGAAGCGGAGGCGATTGGGCGTGAAGTGACGAAGAAATTAAAGGAGGCGATACCGCGGCAGAATTTCGAGGTAGCCTTGCAGGCGGCGATTGGGACGAAGTTTATCGCCCGGGAAACGCTAGGGGCGTATCGGAAAGACGTGACGGTCGGACTTTACGGCGGCGATGTGAGCCGGAAGAAGAAAGTACTCGAGAAGCAGAAAAAAGGCAAGGCGCGGATGAAGCGTTTTGGCAAAGTCGATATCCCGAGCGAAGCCTTCACTCTGCTGCTAAAGCGCTAATGTGCTATACTGAAAATAGACATTTCCAAAAGAGCCTGAAGAAACCTTAAAAAAGGAGGGGATAACTATGACTGCTGTGCAGAGAGCAATGGAGAAAGCGCGGATCTACGCCCATGCGTACGATCCGGAACACGCGTAAATCCGGCCGGAATTCATCATAGCCGGGCTAACGGAAGTATCGGGCAAAGCCGTGAAGGAATTTGTCGAGTACGTTGAGCTGGAGGTGCCGAATTTCTGGTCGCAATTCCGAGACTCTTTGGCCAGCCAGTATCAGGTCAGAGTGGCGGATGTAGTGCGCGAAGTGCAGATGACAAAGCCAAAAACAGTTGCCAACATCAGACCGGACCGAATGATGGCCAGCCTGATAAAAGCAGCGGAGGCAAACTGGCGAAAACACGCCAAGGTGGTGAAGATGGCAATGCCGCTTGATTACCTGCTGGGCGAAATGCTGATGCTGGAAGGAGACTTGGACATCCTAGACATCGTGCTATACGAACTAGAGATGGACCGAGAAGCTCTAACTGCCTACTTGGCAGGTTGCTCGCGGCATTTGACAAACGCATATCTGCGCGAAAACACGGCGGCGCGGCGAATGACCGGCTTCGAAGACTTATCAGACTGGCTAACAGATTCGAAAGAAAAGCCGAAAACAGCAAGCAAGCCAAGCCGGGCGAAAGAACCGCCGGGCACAGCGATGGCCGACGTCGAATCGAAGTTGCTAAGTCAAGTAATCGGGCAAGACAGGGCAACCTCGGCGGTGGTCAAGGCGTTGACAATCGCGGCAGTCGGGCTGAAAGACCCGGTCAAACCGGTTGCGGTACTGCTTTTTGCCGGCCCAACCGGAGTAGGCAAAACGGAGCTGACGCGAGCTACAGCAGGGGCGACGGAACGGCCGTTTCTGCGAATTGACATGAGCGAGTATCAAGAGTCCCATAGCGTGACGCGACTTTACGGGGCACCGCCGAGCTTTGTCGGCTACGACGAAGGCGGGCAACTGACAAACTTTGTCATGCGACAGCCAAAAAGCGTGATTGTTTTCGACGAAGTTGAGAAGGCCCACCCGGACTTGATGAATGTGCTGCTACAGATTGCAGAAGAGGGCACGTTGACAAGTGGCGAGGGCAAGATAGTGAGCTTCGCGGAGACAGTAGTGTTCTTGACGACCAATATCGGCGCGGCGGAAGCAAGCCGCAAGAAGGTTGGCTTCGGAGCAGCTGGCGGCTCAAGGACACTGGATTTCAAGACGGCACTGGAGAAGTTCTTCCGACCGGAGCTACGTGGGCGGCTGACCGACACGATAATCTTTGAGCCACTGAGCGAAGAGAGCATCTTGAAAATCGCGGGCTTGGAACTGAAGAAAATCGGCCAACGCCTGCACGACAACCGGAAGTTGACGCTAGAGTTCGCGCCAACGATGGCTCGATTAATCGCTGGGCGCAGCGAGACCCTCCAATATGGCGCGAGGAACATAAAGACCACAATCAATAATTTGATTGCGGCCCCGCTAGGTAATTTCCTCTTACAGAGCAACCTAAACGACCAGCAGCAGATTCTGATTACCGGGGATGAAAGCGAGGAGATTAAATTCAATGTTATACCAAAGGCAAGATCCTGACACCCAGCGCTAGAGACGCTCACATGATAATAGTAATTAATGTGGGCGTTTTCTCTTGCAAAAAGCCCCCCCCCCGTTTTATAATAAAACATAAGCAGATAGCGTAAGGAGAAAGATGAAGATAGAACAGATTTACATTGGCGGTTGGTTCCAGCGGACGATGCTGCATTTGACAGAGATTTACAGTTTTATGAAAGACGGCACGAGCTACCTCGAGCTGAACGAAAAGAAATTGCTAGGCCTGCGCGAGACGCTAGGGATCGAAGAGCTGAATTTTGAGGTTGATGGTTTTGAGCAAATCGAGTTCACCACCAAGGATGGCGTGGGCGTAAAGATTTTTGAAGACGGCTTGATTATACTGTCGTCTAAGGTAAAAAACAGCGAAAAGCTGAATGCGGGGATTGATGAGCTGGCCAAGTATTACGAAGAGAGATTGAGCCCGGCGCTAAGCTATCTCTTTAGCTTGGGGGCGCCGGTGCCCAAGGAGCTAGCGAACATCAAGACGGTTTATCCGTACTTTATTGTGCTAGATAACGCTAAACCAAAAGAGATGCAGAAGTTCATGCAGAGCATCGACAAACAGCGATATTACGAATACTCAAATAAGCACTTTGATATTCTGCGGGGCGACAAATATTACTTCATCAACAATAAAACCAAGTCGATTGGGCGGGTGGAGGCTTATATCGAGGAGCAGATTTTTGTGCGGGAGTTCAAGGGGCAATTGCACCGCTACTTGGACCTGCACCGGATTATTTGGGAGCGGATTGCCGAGGTGAAGGAAAAGACCAAAGTGCGGGGCAAGGATATTGTCGCTTTCACGAGCAAGATCGAGGACTATGCCAAGACAATTAACTTGGTCGATTCGCGGATTAACCAGATGAGCGCCTACCTAAAAACACGCGAGAAGCTGGCGCTTAATGACCCGGAATTTAAGGATGTGCTAGAGATTATGGAGTACCGCTACGAGACGCTAGGCAACACTTTGTCCTACATCCAGAATATCTGGAAGATGACGCAAAACTATGTCAACAGCGCGCGGAGCCTCTTTAGCGACCTGCAACAAGAAGTGACGCAAAAATCGATTAGTAATCTGACCATCGTGACTTCGATGGGGGTTGGTGCGAGCTTGATTGCGCTGTTTACTGAAGACTCAATGCCGGTGATAACCATCTTTGGCGTCTTCTACTTCTTGGCCTTGGCCTTAATCGGCTTTACGGTGAGCAAGGTGATGAAAACGATTGGCGAGAAGAGCAGCTACGAAATTGCCGACAAAGACTACGAAAAGATCGGCTGATGAAACTCCGCCTGCTCTATGTCTACACATTCCTGCATTATGCGGGCGATACGATTGGCGAAGTTTTTTCCGCGGTCTTGCTCTACAACTTAGGGTTCTCGGTAGTCAATATCTTGGTTTTTCTGGGGCTAAAGTGGGGTGTGATGGCCCTTTTGACGCCAATGATGCCGGTGATTGTCTCGAAGGCGGGCTATTTCGCCACCGAAGCTCTAAGCGCGCTGGCGATCTTGGCGGCCAGCCTGACTCTGATGGTGGTACCGGTGGAGCATGCGAATTATGCGGTGCTGGGACTGCTTTTGGTGTTGTACGGCTTCGGCGGTGCGTTAACGACACCAATCCAAACCACGATGAAGGTGATGTTTATCCCCGAACCGGAACGGGGCCGGGCGAATGGGCGGCTGTTTGCGATCCGGGCGGTGGCGGTAATGCTAGTGTCGCTATTAGTCGGCTTTTTCCTGAAGCACAATATTATTATGATTGCGGCGATTGCTGGCACACTCTTGGCCTCATTGATACCATTAGGCATCTTGTTTAGGGGTGTCAAGCGCCCGGCAAAATATTCCTACAGCACGACGTTAAAAATCATCAAGCGCAAGGAGTTTCGTCGCTACGCGCCGGTCTTTATGCTGCGGTCGTTGATGCATATCGAGCGGTTCTTGATACCGCTTTACATTTTTTTAGTAGTGGGCGACATCAAAGTGCTGGCGATTTATGTGGTGGTGGCGACCTTGGCCGAGATGATAGCGATGCTGGCATTTGGGCAGCGCTACGACAAGAATCGGCGCCGGGCGTTTGGCTGGACGGCGGCTTTCCGGTCGCTGGCGTCGCTTGCTCTGACTTGGCGCTTTCTAATTGAGCGACTGCCGGTCTTTGGCCAGATATTCAGCCGGATCGCCGGGCGGGCTTACGATAACCTCTACCAAGCCTATGAGCAACGGATTGTGAAGAGTACGAAGCTGGAGCCAAGTGCGACTGCAGCGGCCGTGGAAACGACAATTTGTACGGCCGAACTGGTGGCCTGCCTAGTTTTTGCCGGGCTGGCCGTCTGGATGGATTATGAGATATTCTTGGTCGTCTTCTTGGGGTCGGTCGTAGCGGCTTGGTCGATTTACTGGCGCCTAAGGAAGGCTTGACAAGCTGGGTCAGAGTCTGGTATAACACTAGCATATGGCAGAAGCAGACAGGAAATTGGTTTGTCGGCGGACGCTAGGTATGCGCAATAAGGGCGTATGGCATGCAGTAAGGACGTTTGGCGCGAGCTATCGCAGCCAGACGAGGTGTCGGTGCTGGGAAGTTTATGGAGGTAAATACTCACCGCCAGAGCTTTAATTTTTCGTGCATTTTTTCGTGGATAAGAGAGAAACAAAAAACTTGAACACTTAAAGTAGAAGGAGCATTAGTTTATGAAAAAAGCATTCTTGAGAGTGCTGTTGCCGCTTTTGACAGTGGCAACAGTGGCAAGCGCGGGCGTTTACCAACTCGCCCGCCAAGACAAAAAACCGGCAGAGAAGCCAGCGGAAAAGACGGCGACGGTCGAAAAAGCGCCGGGCGGGATTAACGAGAACGAGGAGATAACAGAGGCGGACGAGCCAAAAGCGCCGGGCGGTATCAACGAGAACGAGGGGGCAACGACAGAGGCGGACGAGCCAAAAGCGCCGGGCGGTGGGGTGGCCGAGGCGCCGGGAAATGACGAGACGCTGCCGGTCGAGGAGGACAAGCCGCCACTCTACGCAAGTGTGCGATTCGAGTCGGTGATGGCGACGTTCGACGGCCAGGCGCACACAATCACCGCAACTGGGGTACCAGCGGGTGTGGAGGTGCATTATGCCAACAACAGCGCGGTCAATATGGGGGTGCATAGGGCTTTTCTGCGTTTGTACCATGCCGAGTGGGGCGAGCGGCTGATGACAGCGACAATCACGATTACGAAGTCGGAGATAAAGGGCCTGAGTTTTAGCGACGCGACTTTTGCTTACGACGGAACAGTGCAAAATATCAAGGTGGCGGGCGAAATTCCAGAAGGCATTGAGGTGGCCTACACGATGGACGGCAAACCATTTGAGGGGGCGACAGAGGTCGGCAGCTACAAGATAACGGCGAAATTGACGGGCGGCAACTATGATGACCTGACGCTAACGGCAACGATGAAGATTGAAAAGGCCGAGATTACGGGCATTAGCTTCAACGACCGGTCATATACCTACAACGGCAGCAACCGGACGATGGCGATTAGCGGCAGTTTGCCAGCAGGGACGAGCGTGGCCTACACGGACGAGCAGGGCAAGGCCTTTACGGGCAGGTCCGGGGCTGGGTCGTATCTGGTGAAGGCGACGATTACGGGGCCAAACTACCAGACGCTGGAGCTCTGGGCGACACTGACCATCAACAAGGCAAATATCACGGGAATCACATTTAATGGGCTCTCGACGGTGGTCGATGGCGAGCTGCACAACATCAAGATTACGGGCAGTCTGCCGGGCGGTGTGGCGGTTAAATATACGCTGGACAGTTCGGAGGGGCCGGTGTTTGAGGGGGCGAGCGCGCAAGGCGTTTATGACGTGGTGGCGACGATGACGGGGCCAAATCACAACACATTGGTCCTAAACGCGCAGCTGGTGATTGCACCGGGGCACTTGTCAACGGTGGTCGGTTTGGAGCTATCGGAAGTGCCAGCAAAACCCGAAGACTGGGCGGTCGGCACAACAAATGTGGTGCTCTCGTGGGATGCGGTGCCAAACGCCGGCAGCTACGTGGTGCATATCACCTACAAGGACGGAACGCTAGCAACGATGGTTCACGTGGCGGAGGGGACGACCTACAACATCAAGTCCGGAATCTGGGAGGTGCTCTTAAGAGACACTTATAATGTACAGGTGATGGCCTTGCCGGTCAGTGGCGACCCAAATTACGCGCCGTCGCTGCTCTCAGAGCCGATTACCTATAAGCACGAGGGTAGGGTGCAGCCGCCGACTAATATCCGGGTTGAAGATGGGATGCTAAAATGGGACCCAGCGCCAGTGGTGGACCGCTACAATATCCAAATTACCGAGCTCAGCGATAGCGGCAGCGTAATCAGTACCTCGACAGTCTACTGGACGGACATCAAAGACCTGCAAATCTCGGTCAAGGAGTTGATTGTTTACATGAAGCTACCGATACCGGGCAACTATCGGTTTACGGTGCGGGCGGGCATCCTAACGGGCGGAGCTTGGGTGCCAACGCTGGCGTCGCCGTGGGGAACGCCAACCGAAGTGGTGCGGGTAGAATAAGCTGGACGCGCGACCTAGACTATGGTATAATCATAGTTGAATGTTGAAAATTGGGATAGTTGGTTTGCCAAATGTGGGGAAGAGCACGCTGTTTAATGCTCTGACGAATGCGAAGGTGCTGGCGGCCAACTATCCTTTTGCGACCATTGAGCCCAATAGCGGCATGGTCGCGGTGCCGGACGAACGCCTGCTAAAGTTAGCTGAGATCTATGCGACTGAGAAAATTGTGCCAGCGCAAGTTGAGTTTGTTGATATTGCCGGGCTAGTGGCTGGGGCGAGTAAGGGCGAGGGTCTGGGCAATCAGTTTTTGGCCCATATTCGGGAGTGCGATGCGATTTGCCATGTGGTGCGGGCGTTTAAAGACGACAACGTAATCCAGACTGGCAGCAGCCCGAAAGACGATATTGAGATTGTCAACCTCGAGTTGCAGCTGGCGGATGAGGGGACGCTGGAGAAAATGCGGGCGAAAAAGGGCTTCAAGGAGAGCGATTTGGCCGAGGTGCCACTTTTGACGCGCAAACCGGTAATTTATATGTTTAATGTGGACGAAGAGACGCTGAATGACCCGGCAAAACAGGCCGAGCTAGCAGGCCATGCCGCGGGCAGGGAGGCGGTTTGTATATTTGTCAATGCGAAGATTGAAGCGGAGCTAGCGGAACTAGACAAGGAGCTAAAGACGGAGTTTTTGGCGGAGTATAATATCCGGCATTCGGGGTTGGAACAGCTGATAAAGGCGGCTTACGAGGCGCTGGGGCTAGAGAGTTTTCTAACAGCGGGGAAGAAAGAGGTACGGGCTTGGACGGTCAGAAAGGGCGCCACAGCGCCAGAGGCGGCAGGGGTGATTCATACGGACTTTGAGAAAGGGTTTATCGCGGCGACGATTGCGAAGTATGAGGATTTGGTGAAGCTCGGCAGCGAAAAGGCGGTGAAAGAGGCGGGGAAATTGGCAACCGTGGGCAAAGACTACGTGATGCAAGAGGGCGATGTGGTCGAATTCAAATTTAACGTTTAGCATCCAACTCAGAGTCGAGGGAAGCAAAATAGTCGTAGAAGGGCATGAGGAATTTATAGCCGGCGACCAGTCGGTCGACTAGGGCGCGGGAAAAGAGTTCGTCGTTGATAGGTTGGGAACAGATGAGGGAGAGGGTCTTTTTGTTATACCAAGGGGCGGCTTGAGCGGTGGGGGATGCTTTTGGGCGGATATATTCGGGGCCGTCGAGCTGGAATTCGCTTTGCTTGGCCAGTGGGGCGATGAACTTGGCGAACTTTTTAGGGTCGCGGTCAATACGGGCGCGCAGTTTGGCCATGGTGGCAGGCCGGGCGGAGTAAAAGCCAAGGCCGTAGCTCCAGCCGTCGGGGCCGAGCTCGAACCAAAAAACTGGCGTGCTGGTCCATTCGTCAGGGCAGGGCCGCTCAATCGAAAACCAGAGGCAATCGCGGTAAGGGCGGCCATCGCGAACGCGGCGAGCGTCGCGATAAATGCGCGAAAGCTTGTGGATAAAGCCGTGGTTGGGGTAGGCGGCGGCAATTTGGCCAAAGACTTCCTGCCCGAGGGCGCGCATCGGCGCTTGGAAGACCTCTTGGTACTCGGATTTGTGGGCCTCGAACCAAGATTTCTGATTATTGAGACGAATGCCCCACATAAAATCAATCGTGCGCTTGGAAAAACCTTCAAACATAGCAATTATCCTTTCAGTGCCTTGATTATATCATAGAAAAGACTATAATTAATCTATGCGATTAGCCGATAGTGCGAGAAGTTTTTTGGATGGGATGGCGTTTGGCATAACGCAAATTGTGCCGGGCGTTAGCGGTGGTACGGTAGCGATAATCTTGGGCTTTTACGACCGCTTGATAAATTCGATAAACAATTTCCGCAAAGAGACGAAAAAATCGCTCCGGTTTTTGATACCGCTGGCGCTAGGCATCGTGCTGGGGGTACTGATGTTTGGGTCGCTGGTGAGCTATCTGCTGGCCCATTTCTCGTTCCCGACGATGCTCTTTTTCATCGGCTTAATCGCCGGCATCATACCGTTAATTTTTGAGAAAGTCCGGACCAAAGGCAAGCGGTTGACCTACCGCGATGTGTTGCTAGTGGTAGTACCGGCGGTGCTGCTGATGGTAATATCATACATCAAGCCAGATGGGACGGCCGACCCGGCCGAGATGCTGGCAAGCGTCAACCTGCCGATGATGTTTTTGATTTTTTTGGCCGGTGTAATAGCGGCGGCGGCACTGATTACTCCGGGAGTAAGCGGCTCGTTTGTGCTGCTGATGTTTGGCATTTACCCGCTGATAACTTACACTATCGCGCAAATTGGGCCGTGGCTGGCTGAGCCGTCGAACACGGCGCTGCTGCTAGATATCTTGCGGGTGGGGGTGCCGCTGGGGGTTGGTATTATCATCGGCGGCTTGGCGACGGCGAGGCTGATTGGCCACTTGCTCGAGAACCACCAACATAAAGTCTACTCGATTATTTTGGGTTTGCTGGTGGGGTCGGTCTATGCGCTTTTCAACGAGCCGATGGTCTACCAAAGCCAGATGTCGGGCTGGCTGATAGCGGTTGGTGTGGTGATGTTGGGGCTGGGCGGCTTGATTTCCTTTATGCTGGGGCGGAAGAAGCTTTAGCGAAGCTTGGCTTCGAGAGCGGCAAGGAGGACTTTGGCGTGGGTGTGTTCGACATCTTTAGCAGCAAAGAGGAGGGTGACGGTCTTTTTGTCTTTGATTTGGTCGATAAAATCATTAAAGGCAGGGTTTTGGGCGAGCTCGGCGCGGTAGTCGTGCTCGAAGGCAGGCCAATCTTCGTGGCCGGAGTGGAAATCTTCGCGCAGTTCAGTGGTAGGGGTAATGTCTTTAGCCCAGAGGTCGATTTTGGCCTCTTCTTTTGAGACGCCGCGCGGCCAGAGGCGGTCAACGAGGACGCGGAAGCCGTCGCTCGGCTCGGCCGGTTCGTAAATACGTTTTAGTTGAATGGTAGGCATGGAGCTCCTTTACTTGTTAGTATATATTATAGCATAAGTTGGTAGGGCTAAGGGGCGACGCAACGGACGGGGAAGCCGGCATTCTTACCGCCCGCGCTCGCAGGACTGACATTGGTGCTGGTGAAGTTCAGCCTAAAGGCAGTGGGGGGAGGGCTGCTAACAGTAGAAGACCGATAGTTGCCGGCTGAGCCCTGATCGCTGAACAAGCCATTGGCGAAGAAGCCGGCGTACATATAGAGGCCGTTGGTAAAGAGGCCGCTTGGACTGGTGGTCGAACCGGAGTTGATGGCGTTGTTGAGGAGGGTGAACTCTCCGGTAGTTGCTTGGCCTGTCGGCAACCTCCAACCTGCCGGGCAGATGTTGTAAATTGTGCCATTGCCGGGGTTGACGCTCTGATTGGGTTGAGTGGATGCCGTGATTTGGCAGGCCTCTGGTTGCCCAGCCATAGCGGCACACCAGTTATAGAGGTAGCCATATTGTCCTGTTCCGTTGGTGCTGGGCGAGGGGTCGGTAGTGTTGGAAGTTGGGTTCGACCCAACAGGCTCCCAATAGCAGCCTTGGCCGAAAGCATTGAAAGTGGCGTTGTCGCCATAGCAGACCGCGGAGGCAGCTGAGTTGGCATTTAAGACACCCGGGCTATCGGTACCCGCTGTGATACTGATGATGTCGCCGTAGGTATTGGTACCACCGCCTTTGTAGGCTAGATTAGTCTCCATCCAGCACAAGTCGCCAGAAGAGTTGTCGCCAAGGCCATTGGTGCCCGGTATGAGACGTACCCAGTAAGTACTGCCATCACGAGCATCAGCAGCTAAGGTTCGGTTAGTAGGGC
>Ga0099364_10001478_pt1 | contig 38659 bp, 35 predicted proteins | sample TergutTh196P3_FD_73070 | JGI IMG/M metagenome (GOLD analysis project Ga0099364, IMG submission 73070) | Microcerotermes parvus P3 segment gut microbial communities from Pointe-Noire, Republic of the Congo - Th196 P3 | ecosystem: Host-associated > Arthropoda: Insects > Digestive system > Gut ... | reverse complement strand
CGGCAGTAAGAGTATTGCCGTTCATTGTAACAGATGTCACGCTGTCAACGTGATAGCCGGAGGCGGCGCCAAGTGTGATGGAAACGCTTGTAGCGTCGTGCTTCGCGGTTGAAGGCGTGGCAGAAACGATGTTTGTACCGCTGGCAGAGACGTTGTAATCGTCAGGAGCAGCAGTGGCAGTAATGACAATGTTGCCGTCGACAGGGCCGTCAATTGTGACAACGCCGGCACTGTAATTGTAATCAGAGCCATTCGTCAGAGTAGTGACGCCCATTGTAACAGATGTAACGCCTGTTACATGATAGCCGGAAGCGGCAGTAATTGTGACAGCAACATCTGTATTGCCATGCTGTACCGTTGTCGGTGAGCAAGAATCAATATTTGTACCTGTGACAGATACGGTGTAACCGTCAGGGGCAGCAGTCGCAGTAATAACAATGTTGCCGTCAACCGGACCGTCAATCGTTACGACGCCGGCACTGTAATTGTAATCAGAGCCATTCGTCAGAGTATTGCCGCTCATTGTAACGGATGTAACGCCGGACACGGAATAACCGGGGTCGGCAGTAATCGTTATTACCGCATTCGTGACACCATGCTGTACAGTCGTTGGGGAATAAGAATCAATATTTGCACCGGTGACAGTCACAGCATAATCATTAAGATCGGCAGCTGCAGTAATCACAACATCATCATCAACACCAAACACCACAACATCGCCTGTAATGTTATCATACGTATAATCTGTTCCATTTGTGAGAGTTACGCCACCCATCTCAACATCAATATCATCGGGCAAACTGAAACCAAAATCGGGGGTAAGAATAAATTCAAGGTCTTCGGTGTCATCCACGTATGCCGGAGCATCATGAGTGAGATCGGATGCAATGACCGTGACGGTGTGTACTAAAATGCCATCGGCGGTGATCACAACATAGTCATCAACTCCAAACACAACAACTTCGCCGGTCTGCGGATCATAGGTGTAATCTGTTCCATTCGTGAGAGTGCTTCCGCCCACCTCAACATCAATATCATCCGGCAAACGAAAACCGGAATCAGGTGTAAGAATAAATTCAAGATTTTCATTGTCGTCTATGAATGCGGGAGCATCGTGAGTGAGATCGCCTGCGATGACAGTGACCGCGTGCATCAAAACACCGGCAGCAGTGACCTCTACATCGTCATCCACATTAAACACAACAACTTCGCCGGTCAGCGGATCGTATGTATAGTCTGTTCCGTTTGTGAGAGGAACGCCGCCCATCTCAACAACAATATCATCCGGCAAGCGAAAACCGGAATCCGGCGTAAAAATGAACTCCAAATTTTCATTATCATCCACATACGGCGGAGAATCGTGAGAAACATCAGCAGCGTAAACCGTGACTATGTGCACCGGTACGCCAACAGCCGTTATTTCCACATCATCAATGACACTAAACACAGTCACTGCGCCGGTAGCAGGATTGTATGTGTAACCCGTTCCGTTAACGAGATTGCTGCTGCCCATCACCACAGCAATCGAATCCGGCAAACGAAAACCGGAGTCAGGTATAATGTTAAACACTAAATTAAAACCGTGGCTTGCCGTTGGCGAAACATCAGATGTGAGGTCTGTTCCGTTAAAGGTCACCAAGTAGGCAATATATTCCATCTCAAAGTTTACCCCGGTGTGAGCCGCATTCATGGTGATAGGACCGGGCAGGCTGGTAACCAATCTGTACAAAGGCAGAATAACATTGGTGATCACAACAGCTGCGTCTGCCTCAGCAACGATCGTATATGCACCGCTTACATCAGTGGCCTCTGAAAGTACTGATCCCCCGTTGACCGTATACAAAACCGTAGCATTCTCTAACGGCAGATTTGTAGTTTCTTCAGTCACTGCACCCGTAATTGTAAATGTCGTGTATATCATCACATAATCTTCATATTCATGATCCTGATCCATAGTATATTGACCGGGCAAACTCGTGACCAATCTGTATCCGGGCTTCGTTACACTAAGGACATCAACGGTATCATTCTCTTTTGCAGCAATTTCGTATTCTCCGTAGGCGTTTGATATGGTTATTGATGTAAAATTGCCGGTGCCATCGTTGACCTCATATTCAACGATAACGCCTGCAAGAGGATTTGTAAGAGTGTCGCATACTGTACCTTTGACGAAAAATAATGGGATGTCATATTCCATCATGAAGTCAACATCTTCATAAAAATCATACATCAGGAAGGTTTGCGGCACAACTCCTTCGATGAGCCTGTAACCGTGTTTCCATACGTTATAAATTTCGACTGTATCCGTTATATGTGCGTTTATTGTGTATGCGCCCTGTCCATTTGTCATTGCGATGCCGGGTACATTGTTGACTCTGTATTGAACGGTGACGCCGATAAGAGGTTCTAGGGAGCCGCTGTAATGTTCATGTGTGACCGCACCGGTTACCGTGAATATTGCGCCGGAATCATACCCCATTTCAAAATCCACATTTGTATAGTGCTGATCCCCATAATATGCCCAAGGCAGAGGGTCAAACGGGTCTTCAATCAACGAATAACCATACTTCGACACGCTGGTGATTTCGGCAGTACCTCCGGGGCGAAGGACAAGTTCATACTCTCCGTTGGCATTTGTGGTTGTTATTAAGTTGATAGTGCCCAGAATGTCGGTGACTTCATATTCTATGATGGCGCCTTCTATCGGCGAACCATTGGAATCAAGCGTCACTGTTCCTGAAACAATCCACGCCGGTACGTCAAATTCCATTTCAAAATCGACGTTGCTGTAATACTTGTTCATCGGATAGTTCCAAGGCAAATTATACACAGGCTGACCAAATGTATCTTCGAGCAGTTTGTAGCCGTATTTCGTTAAACCCGAGATTTCGACATTGTCGCCTGCATTTGCAGTGATCGTGTAGCCGCCGGAGGCATTCGTTGTCGTGGTGTAGGGAACATTGTTGATCTTGTAAGACACGGTGACGCCGGCAAGCGGGAAAATGACATTGGTTGTATCGTTTTCATTCGTAACTGTTCCTGTTATCGTAAATGTGGCGTTTGAATCATACATCATTTCAAAGTCTTCGCCGGGAAACTCATCATCCATCAAATAGGATCGAGGCAGAGGATCAACCAATGAATAACCATATTTTGTCACATTCGTTATGAGGAGGGTGGAATATGATTTTGCGTATATGGAATAATCGCCGTTAGCATCAGTAGTCACCGTACCCGATACCCCGTTGGTATATGAAATCACAGCCCCTTCGATCGGACTGGAAGTGCCATAGAATGTGACTGTGCCGTTTATCATGTGACTGGTAACGATATGCCAGTCAATGTTTACAGGACTGGTAGTCGTGTCATCCCATTTGTAATTCGCCGTATCTTTTAGGGTGACAACAGCAACGTAAGGAGTGATAGATGGATTTGTACTCGTTCCCGTGTTGCCGGCAATATTCATTATGTTGCCGTCAAAACCATGCGGATAAAATGTCTGTTGGCTTCCTGTGTAAGGAAGCTCGTTATTCACGTCTGTCGGTTTTGGCACAAGCATGGGTACAATGTTTAATGTTATTGTTTCCGGGCTTCCGAAATATCTTGGTTCATTGAATGAGATATTAACTTCATAAGTGCCGACGTTGATCGGGGCTGTTTGGGAGGGACCGTAAGTTGTTCCGTTTATGCCTGTGTACACGATTTCCAGGAGAGCGTCATTAATTAAGGAGCTGTCACTTGTTTTTATTACATTGACGTGCTCATCTATGTATTTGTAATTGCCGCTATAAGTTTCATTTATGGGATTTGGAACCAGGATCGTCGCTGCTTGTGGGATAACAAATTTTTGAATGGTTATCCACCCATTGCCGGTATTCCATCCTTCGGGTGAAGTATGATCCAAATCGGGAATCAGATTACTGTCGATGTAGCTTGAGCCGCCGCCACCGCCACCGCCTGCTGCAGGACCGGTATTGCCGGCACCACCGCCACCGCCACCAGTGTAACCTGAACCGCCGCCACCCGCATAACTTGTTCCGGTAGCGCCGTTGCCGCCATTAGAAGTACCGGCAGTGGCGCTACCGCCGCCGGAAGTACTGAGAGTGCCACCGTTTCCGGTACTGTCGCCACCTGTACCACCAACGCTGGTGCCACCACCGCCACCGGTACCACCGCCGCCGCCAGCGACACCGTTAGAACCGTTAGAGAGATAAATCGCACTAGAGGGAAAACTGAGAAAACCGCCGGCATTACCACCATTTCCACCACCGGTGTTTCCATTAGAAGACGAGGTACCGCCGCCGCCACCGCCACCTGCAATAACCATTATTGTTGAGTCCTGTCTTAAAAAGGTTGAGCCGCCGCCGGGACCGCCGTTGGTAGCTGTGCCCCCGCCACCCATATTACCCGCGGAATAAGTGTAAGAAATCGGAGATACTTCTTCTGTCAAATCTAACCATGCCCATATAACTGCACCGGCGCCACCGGAACCATTGGTAGCATTAGCAGTGGGTCCATTAGTGCCGCCTGCACCGGCAACCTCAATATTATATGCGTACCCGTGATCTAAAACAACAGTACCATTACCGGTTGCATTGGTAATTACATTCCCGACATAAACAAGCGCGTTGGGATCAAATTGTGCCTCAGCAGGCATTGGCAATATAACGCCCGCAAATGTGGCAACTACGATCATGGCAATGAGAAAAGTATTTGTCCCGATTCCGGGGCGGAGGGGTCCGCCTTTATCCCATAAACTTCTACTGTCCCTTTTCGTATCAACTGCCTTGTTTTTTTTCACTGTTTCCCCACCGTGATCTTTTCATGGAAAATGCTGAAATTACTTGTCTATATCAAAAGATATTGATTGACGTTATTCCCTATCACAAGCACCACATTTTTAAATTTTAATAACAGAAGCCGTATTATTACGGCTGTAATAATAGATAATTAATAGGTTAGTATATGAGTAAATATGTTTATAAATGTTTGTATAAAATGTGCTTAACGGAAGACTTTTTAATTGGGAAACATTTCGATTATAATTATTTTTATATTTTGATTTTTATGTGTGTTTTTTCTTCTGTTGACCCTCATTGTCTTTTTGATACGATGAATAAAATTGTGACGTATTTTGTGAAATATTTCGATTTTTTTCAAAATTTTTCAAAAAATAAATCAAAACAGACATAACATTTAAACGGGAGAACGATTATTTTATGAAAATTACATTAAAAGGAAGAAAAATTATGAGTTTTGATAATAAAAGTTCGTCCGGCTCACGAAAAAAATCCCCGCCGCCTTCTGATGAAGAACAGGTTGTTCGTGTCAGAGTCCCCCGTAAAGAAGCCCGTGAGGTTTTGGCAATTGTTGAAAGCCTTCTTGGTGCCAATCACTTGAAATTAAGGTGTATGGACGGCGTTGTTCGAATGGGACGCATTCCGGGCTCCATGAAAAAAAGAATCTGGATTCATGAAGGAGATGTTGTCATCGCAGTGCCATGGGATTTCCAAAATGAAAAAGCTGACGTTATCTGGAAATATACACGACCACAAGTAGATTGGCTGGATAAAAAGGGTTTTTTGAGAACATAATTTCTCAACTTTTTCCATATCTTGCATCTTTTTTACATTTTGGATACATCAACTCCTCCTCTCTTTTAAGGTGTCTTCATGAGCCATAACAAAATAGACAAACAAATGAAACAAATCGAAGATCACAGAGAGAAAAATCGTATCTTTAAGAAAGATTCGTCTTTTTTAAAAGCCGAAGAAAATGTTTTTGATGTCCCCACATTAAAATTGCTTTATACGCTTTCAAACAAAGGTTTTATTTCCGAATTGGGCGGATCCATCAGCACGGGAAAAGAAGCCAATGTCTTTTATGCTGTCGGAAACGAAGGCGAAATTGCGGTAAAAATATATCGCGTCTCCTCAAGCACTTTTAAGGCAATGGATCCTTACATCTTAAAAGATCCGAGATTTACACACATCCGCCACAGCCGAAAAGATATTATTTTTGCCTGGACTCAAAAAGAGTTTCAAAATCTAATTCGCATAGGCAAAGCCGGTATCCGTTCTCCAAAACCAATTACATGTGATCGAAATGTTTTATTAATGCAGTTTATGGGAAAAAATAACATCTCTTATCCACAATTAAAAGACGTCAAGCTGGATGACGAGGACGCGCATTTCGTTTATGACCAAATCATTGAAAACATGAGAAGGCTCTATGTTCGTGCTTCTTTGGTTCATGCCGATTTAAGCGAATACAACATCTTAATCGATCCCGAAAATTGTGAAGCCGTTTTTATCGATGTCGGTCAGGCGGTCACTTTAAATCATCCCAATGCACGTGATTTTTTGTTAAGAGATGTTGAAAATATCAGAAGATACTTTAAAAAATATGGTATTGATGAAGACACAAAAAAAATAATCGAAAAAATTAAACATAAAACAGATGAAGATAACATCATTGAAACAGATGATAAAAATATCATTGAAGCAGATGATAAAAATATCATTGAAGCAGATGATGAAAATATCATTGAAGCAGATGAAGATAACATTAAAGCAGATGAAGATAACATTAAAGCAGATGAAGATGACATTGAAATCGAAAAATTAAAGAAAGAAAAAAAGTAAAGGAAGAAAATTATGGTTCAATTCGTTAAAGTTCCCAAAGAAAGGATTGCCGTCATCATTGGTCCAAACGGCAGCGCCAAAAAGAAAATAGAAGAGCTGGCAAAAATCAATTTAGACATCAACAGTGAAGACGGCCGTGTTGAAGTAAAAGCAGAAGAAGACCCTGTTCTTGCATTACGGGCTGTTGAGGTCGTCAAGGCAATTGCTCGTGGTTTTAGCCCCGAAAAAGCTCTTGAATTGTTTTACGAAGACTTTTTGATTTTAGACATTATTGATTTATCCGAAGCCGCCGCTACCCCAAAAGAACTGGCGCGCCTCAAGGGCCGCATTATCGGACGGGATGGAAAAACAAGAGAAATCGCTGAGCGTCTCATTAATGTCAAAATATCGGTTTATGGAAAAACGGTGAGCGTTATTGGTTTTCCCGAACAGACAACCATTATCAGAACAGCCATTGATATGCTCATCAACGGCGTCAATCATGGAACAGTTTACAGTTTCCTCGAAAAGAAACATGATGATTTGATCCGCTCTCAATTAGATTCGATTGAATTTAATGAATCGGAAGAATGAATTTCAAGAATTTGATTCTTTTATTAATTCATGATATTTCTGAATCAGAAATCGAAATTTGAGAAAAAATGTACAAGACCATTTTGCTGACGTCAGCAAAATGGTCGAAATAGGTTCCGTGCTGAAAAAACGATTGATGATACACTTTTCATACAAAAATTTGGCTATTTCGTGCAAAGCTTTTATCAAAAAAAAAGAGTGCGCCCTTTACTCTTCATCTTCATCTTCGTCATCAACTTCATTTTTAGAATCATCGTCTGGCGACGTCATTCCCAAACCGGGCAAAAACTTGCCGCGACCCTTTTTTGCAATGACTTGATTTCCATCCCAGACGACTTCGCCGCGCGAAAGTGTCATCCCCGGAAAAATGCCGTCCATCCCCTCGTAAGGCGTCCAATCACATTGTGTATGCAAATTTTTGGCTTTAATCGGCTGAACATTTTTTGGGTCAAAAAGAAGCAAATCGGCGTCATATCCAACTTCCATCTTTCCTTTTCCGAGTCGGTCGATGTTGAAAATGAGCGCAGGGTTTTGGCTGGTGACTTGAATCATGCGTTCCAATGAAATGAGATTTTTGCGAACAGCGGCAAGCATAAGCGGCATTAATGTTTCAACGCCCGGCACCCCTGACGGTGCGGCGCGCATTGTTGTCTCTTTTTCATAATACATATGTGGGGCATGATCGGATGCAACGGCATCAATAAGCCCCGAATTCAGCGCAGAAATCATGGATGCCGCATCTTCGGATGACCGAAGCGGTGGGTTCATTTTCCCAAGCGTCTTTAATCGGTTGCAGTCTTTTGTTGACAAAAACATATGATGCGGCGTCACTTCTGCGGTAATCCGAATTTGATTTTCTGTTTTTGAAGATTCTTTTTCTTTTGTATTTTTTATTAATGCGGCGGCTTCGGGCGTGCTGGTATGACAAAAATGAATATTTGCGGGCTTTTTGAGGGATTGATTGATTAAAAGGCAATCCCGTACAGCCGTTTCTTCGCATTCGTTTGGACGAATCCGAGAATGAACATCCCATGAATTATCATTCAAAAGCAGCGCCTCGTTTTGAAGACGCATGGCGTCATCTTCTGCGTGAATACACGCAAGTGCCCCCATTTTACCGATTTTTGACAACGCTTTTTCAAAGACGTTTTTATCAATATTTAGTCCGCCTGTTGATTCTGCCATAAAAATTTCACCAAAAACGGAAACGCCGAGTTTCCAAAGTTCGGAGAGCTTTTCTAAATTGTTTGTCACACCGCCGTTGATTCCAAAATCAATGACGGATTTCTTTTTGGCTTGTTTTCGTTTGAGTTCAAAACCCGCTTTATCGGTTGTAGTCGGCATCGTGTTTGGATGCTCCAGTACCGCAGCAATGCCGCCTGCGGCAGCAGATTGTGATCCGGTGAGCCATGTTTCTTTATAAGTCATCCCAGGATCACGAAAATGAACATGCCCGTCGATTCCGGCAGGAATGGCAACCATGTTTTTAGCATCAATTGTTTCATTAAAATTAGAAATACGAAATTCTTTGGCAATTCCGATTATTTTTTCATCTTCGATCAGGATTTCTGCCGGCGTCAAACGCCCATCTTGAAGAACACGAACATTTTTGATTAATACATCAGGCATAATAGATAATGGATCGTCAAATTAAATAAATGTCACGAAAAAAAGAATTAAAAATCAAAAAGGGATTTTTGGGGTTTCTTTTTGCCGGCGGGTGTGGTATTTTCCAAAGACGAACTTGATTCTGTTTTATTTTCAGAACTGCTTTCCGATTCTTTTTCAGATTCTTTTTCAGATTCTTTTCCAGACTCTTTTTCAGATTCTTTTCCAGACTCTTTTTCAGACTCTTTTTCAGATTCTTTTTTAGACTCTTTTTTAGATTCCGTTTCAAATTCTTTCTCGGATTCCTTTTCAGATTTTTTTTCAGACTCTGTTATTGATTCCTCTTTTGATTTTTCTTCCGATTCTTCTAAAAAAGATATTGATGAATCGAATGTATCATCTGCAATCTCTTCTTTGTATGCGGAAGATTTTGACGGACCCATATCTGCCCCATCATCTTTTGTCGGCGTTTGGGGGGTTGTTTCTGTTTTACGGGGGGGGATTTTTTGTGTGTCTGATTCCGATTCTGTAAAATCAAACAAGCCTTTTTGGCGGTATTTGTCTAGAGAGCTGACATCGACGCCAAAGACTTCAAAAATACGCTCTACGGGTGGCAATATTTGTTTTTTGATGTAATATTCAACATCGAGCGGGATATTATGTTTAATGACAAAGTCGGGATCTTCCGCGCGCTCGACAAATAAATTTTTACCGGAAATGATAACAAACGGAACACGTGTTCCGACGGGTGTTGAAATTCCGGTGCGCTGTTTGATTTTTTCAACGACGGTCAAATGCGGCTGTCTGTTTTTATAGTTGTCTGTATTTTTAGAGTAATTTTTCGTCAAAATCAATTTGTTAATAAATTCGGGATCCTTTTTCAAATCTATTGAACGAATATCACTGACCACGGTACGCACGTATTTGACAGCTTCTTCAACATCTCCTTCCATCAAAACAAGTTCAAGGACACGCATGAGAGTTTCGGATGTTAATTCACACCAATCGCGGCGGACGGTTTCCATTCCTTTGACTTTGATTTTATCGGTCCAGCCGGAACCGCTGCGCTCAAAAATCCATTGAGCATATCTTTTTTTGGCAATCAAGACGACGCGGCGTGCGACGGCTTCAAATTCCAATTCCATTGGAGGCGGCAGCGATGATGTGACAATAGATGATGCTCTGGAACCGACAAGTGCGGCTTCGTCTAATGTAAAATCATCCAAGTCAAATTCATCACCGGATTCTGAGGCGCAGTGCATAAAAACACTGTCTGTGTCACCATAAACAACAGAAAGAAGCACGATTCGAATTTTTTTTGCAAGGATCGCCTGATCCAAATCCGATAAGGAACCGGAGTCAAAATTCGAGTCGATCGACAATCCTTTTGATGTAAATTCATTTTGAATTTCATCCAAAAGCAGGGCTTTATTTTCATAAATATAAATTTTGTTGATGTCTTCCGTGATGATTTTTTCCGTATTTAAAATATTTTCGCGACCGATACTTGTGACAGAGTTTGCCATATCCATACTGTAAAGACGCGCGCGAACATAACCGGAATAGCCGTAATAGCTGTTGAGCAAAATTTTAAGCGCCATCTGCGTCGCGTCAAGTGCTAAAATTTCATGTTCATCCGCTGTTTGTTTCATTTTCTTTTTTGTTTCAACACGGCGGTTGAGAAGGTCTTCTAAAATCGACGGCACGATCCCTTTTAAAACACTGCTTTTGGCAAAAATGCCGCCAGTGGGTGTTATTTCAACATCGGATTCTTTAAGACCGAGGGCATCTAAATCTTTAATGTTATTGATAACGGTCGTGTAACACAAATTATGCGCCATCATGATGGTTGGGTAAAGCGATTTGTAGTCCAAAAGGATAATATTTTCATGAAGCCCGCGTACGGGATCTAAAACGGCGCCGCCCTTTAAACCTTCATCTTCCGAATCGCGCTCTTCATACATTTCACCGTCCGGTTTAATCGGCATCAGACGCTGATGCCGACCATATTCTCTGAGCATCACCTGCTCAACCATAGACGTTTGTCCGCCGTCTAAAATTTCTTGGATCACAGAATTTGTAATACGGGCAAGAGCGATGTATTTGTCTAAAATTTTCAAATTCAAAAGCAACTCGATTGCCAAATCTGCATCGCGGCGTGAATAACGGATAAAATCGGCAAGTTTTTCGCCTTTGTCTTTCCAATACGCTTCCATTTCCGCCGGCGGCACATCCAGTTTTTCACGTCCGAGCAATTCTTTGGCGGTGTTTCTTAAAGTGTATTGCTTTAAACTGTAATTGCGGCGGATGAGCGGGAGGGCGTCAGAAATAATTCGTCCGGTCACTTCCGTTTTGACAGTCAAGCCGAATTTTCGGGAATAAATCGGACTGCTGTCGCGTGCGATTCCGGTTTTTAATGATGCGCTTTTTCTTTTAAGGACGTCGGCGCGTTTTAAAAGATAAGGAATGTCAAAATCCGAGATGTTGTAGCCGGTTATGAAATCGGGATCATAGCGGTTAATGGTTTCAAAGGCTTTTGAAAGCAATTCGATTTCGTTTTCAACCCAAACAGTTCCTTCGTTTTTTTCGCCCAATTCATAATTGAACCCTTCGGGTTTGTTTTTGCCGACAATAACCAAATTTTTTTGTCCGCCCCATGCCGGTTCGAATGCAAAACTGACGAGAATCACCGGCGATTTTTCAGGCGTCGGCATGCCACCGTTGTCCGGCAAACATTCAATGTCAAAAGAAAGATAACGAAGCGGTGCGTTAGAGATGCGCTCGGACGGTTTTACGGTTTTGGTACAAATAACAACGTCGGCTTTGATCGGGACTTCTGTCAAATAATGTTCACGGTCAAGAGACGGATCTTCTTCAGCAAAAACCCATTGAAAGCCGCCGATGTCGTTATCAACTAAAAATCTGTTTCGAAAAAGAATGTCGCTTTCAAAAAGAGCGGTAACGCCTTGCATTTTTGCAATTTCGTCTCTGATTTCAGGAACGTTTTTCGGGGCTTTAACAATTATTTTCAAGTACGGTTTTGTGGAAACTTGATAGCCGACGGGTGCGAATTTTTGAACAGATTCGATTCGAACAATTTGAGGAAAGTTCTCTATAAGCTGCGTTTTTGTTGCATCGGGATTTTTACTTTCGACATAAAAATAAGGCTCAAATCCCGGGATTAAGCAACAGACACTTTTTCCATCGTCACTTCTTCCGAAAAGACGGATCACCGGTTCATCTTCGCCGATTAATTTGTAGTCTGCATCAAGTATTTGGAAGTTCATTAGCGTATAAAACAAACCAATTTAATATATCCTTTTTGATTTCAAAATAAAAAAAGGTTAATTTTCCGAATCCTTAATTTCTTTTAAGATTTCGCTGATAAATGATTTAAGGTCTTCGCGAGAAAGGGAGGATATGTCAATATTTTCCATTTTTTTGGATATCAATTTTTCAAATCTGTTCGTTTTATTTGTGTGGAAATCAAAAAAACTATCCAGTGCAACACGAACAAGGAAAGATTTGTTTTTTTGAGTCATTGATGAGAGCCTCTCCAGCTCCTCATTCAAATATTCGCTATAAGATACGGATATCTTTTCGCGCGGAGAATCATCTTCCTGATACGAGGCAATGAATGCGGAGTAATTGAATCCTTGATCCATTTCATAAACAGAAAGCTTACCTAAAAACATAGAAACGGAAACATTAACAATGTCCGAAACAGATGAAAATTTTCCAGATTTAATTAATGCAACCATTTTGCTCAAAAGTTTTTGACTGATTGTTAAGGAACTGGATGTTTTTCTGCGTTTAATCAAACTCATACATCTCACGATTATTTTTAAAATATTCTTTTTTTGAAAAAAGATTAATTTTAAAAATAGCTATTTTATTAAATATTATTGCGCTATAGATATATCATATTATCTAAAAATCACATATTTTTGGTATTGTATAAATGTGTTATATGTAATATATATTTATACATTTATGTACTAATATGTCGTATATGTGTGGAAATACAATGGTATAGATTGATGTACTATTGTCATTTGCCCAAAAATTATGAATTCAATTGATTAAAGTGATTATATGAATTTAATTTATATGAAAAACGAGTGATATCATTCATTTTATAGGCGCCTCTTAGCAGATTTCCTCAAAACCGGCGTACATAATAATTTTGGAATGCGGCATCAAATAAATCAGGTCAATTCAAATGAGAAAAAACAAGAACAGTAGTAATGTTTAATGATCTGAAAAATAGAGAAAAAAATGACAGCATACAGAATTTACATTCTGTATGTCCATCCGAGTTCAATGTTTAATTGATCCACTTCTTTTTTGAGTTGACAGGTCAACTCTTTAAGTTGTTCATTGAAATCAAAAATCATGTCATCTATGCTTAAGAGATGTGTTTCCACGTAATTTGTTTCAAATTCATTATTTAGGAAACATGTATTGAAATTTTGGATCACATCATCCATTTCCCAATAAATATTCCAGGCTTGAAAAGATAATTTCATAGCCGGATACGCTTTTTCAAGTGTATTTAACTGGTTAAAATAATGCGTGTTTACCTCTTGCATTTTCTGAATGATTTCGTTTTTTGTGTTTAATGTTACGTTTTTTAATTCAGGATATTCCTGGCTAAAAACGGTCCGAATTTCTGCAACATTTGATTGAACAGATGAGACAGCTTCCGATAACGGTTCATAGAAAGAAAACAAGACGTTGTGTAAATACTTGAATTTCTCAATTTTTATCTGCAAGTCTTGATTTTCTTTAATAGATATCAAAATATTTTCAGATAACATTTTCGTTTTCCTGCAATGTAAAATTGCCCGTTTTTTAATTTTTAAATTTTAGAATTGAACATTCTTGATGACATAACAATAGTTCATTTTATATAAAGTAGTTGATTGGTTTAAACCAAATTGTAATTATAAAAACAGATATAGACGGCTGAACATCTTTAGAAAAATATCGGAAAGGAATAAAAATTGGAAACGAAACATCAACAATATCCGGAACCGTTATAATTTTCCGGACAGTGTTAATGAATTCGTTTTTTTAATTTTTGTTGCTGTAAGGAAACAAGCATTTTTTTGATGCCGCTCCTTATTAAATTTTTGGTTAATGACAAATTCGCGGAGAAATAGGTTGTTTCAAGTGCATTTAATTGGTTCAAATTACACTTGTTTTTTCTAAATGATTTCGTTTTTGTCTCCGTTTTTGTTTTCCGTTTTTGTTTTCCGTTTTTGTTTTCCGTTTTTGTTTTCCGTTTTTATTTTCCGTTTTTATTTTCCGTTTTTATTTTCCGTTTTTATTTTCCGTTTTTGTTTTCCGTTTTTGTCCCCATTTTCGTTTTTGTTTTCATTTTTTGATGAACATCATTGAGGGGAGGAAAGAGGGTTAAGTAAAATTTTCGTTTTTCTTGCAATGGTACAATTGCCCGTTTTTCTTTTATTTTTAGAATTGTTTCAATTCTGATGATATAAAATTATTCAATCGTATATAAAATAGTTGATTAGTTTAAACTGATTCGTAGTTATAAAAACAACAGCCGGCATATTTGCATCTTAAAAAATGGTATCAAGAAAGATAAAAGATGAAAAACGGAATCGTCGAATTAAAATAAAAAAAGGCGATTCGATTTGAAATCGAACCGCCTGTGTTATGCCCGGAGCGTGACTCGAACACGCGACCTCCAGATGCCTCAGGAATAATTTCCAAAAGGCCATTTATTTTCCCTATGAGTCTGGCGCCCCAACCGACTAGGCTATCCGGGCAATCGAATGAGTAGAATAGACAATGTTATATTAAAAAGTATTGATCGGAAAATCTGAAATTGTATATTTCAGATACGGTGTCTGTTTTTAAAGATGTTCCACGAACATTATATAATTCATTGTCGTTTATTCTGATAAGGTGATTCTGATGTCAAAAATCGTCGGCTTTTGCGGCAGTCCGAGAAAAGGAAATACGGAATTTTTAATGAAAACAGCACTTGAAAGTGCTGAAAAGGCAGACCACGAAACGGAATATGTTTCTCTTCATAAAACAAAAATCGGATTTTGTACCGCATGCAATGCCTGTAAAATAACACATTCCGGCTGTGTTCAAAAAGATGATATGGCGATTTTTTGTGAAAAAATGAAAATGGCGGATATTTGGATTATCGGAACACCTGTTTATTGGTGGGGTCCGACAGCTCAGATGAAAGTTTTCGTTGACAGGTGGTATGGACTCCCGAAAGACACGTTTAAAAACAAAAAAGCCGTTTTAATCGTTTGTATGGAGGATGTTGAAGAAAAAACAGCTGCGCATACAATCGGTATGTTTAAAGATAGTTTCGACTATCTTGGCGTTGAATTGATTGATACCGTTCTGGCTAAAGGCGTTTGGGAAGCAGAAGATATACGCAAAAAACCTGAGATTATTCAACAAGCAAAAGATTTGGCTCAAAAATTATAAATAAACATTAGAAAAATTAGAATTAATTAATTTGTTAATTATGTTTTATAAAGAGGCGGCATTACATGCAAATCAGTAATGATGATATGAATATTTTGTTTAAAGAAGCTCGAACACATCGTGTTTTTGAAAATCGGGAAATTCCTGACAGTTTACTTGCAGAAATATACGACACATTAAAAATGGCACCGACCAGTGCAAATTGTCAACCGGGGCGTTTTATTTTCATCAAAAGCCCCGATGCAAAAAAGCGTCTTCTTTCTCATGTCCCAAAAAGCAATGTAAAAAAGATCGAAAGCGCAGCTGTTACGGTCATCATTGCCGGAGACACATGCTTTTATGAAAACATGCCGCGCCTTTATCCGCATATCGATTTACTGTCTTACTACAAAGAAAATCCCGAGTCGGTAAATAAAGAAATGTATCAAAGCACTTGTCTTCAAGCCGCTTACTTAATTTTAGCAGCACGCGCACTTGGACTCGACTGCGGACCAATGAACGGGTTTGACAATGCCGGCGTCGACAAAGAATTCTTCCCGGATGGAAAATTCAAATCCAATCTCTTATGCAATTTAGGTTACGGCGATAAAACCAAACTTCATCCCCGCGATGATCGTCTTCAGTTTAATGAAGCGTGCCTCATATTGTAAATTCAGCCGCTGATCCTTGAAAACCTCCGTAATCATATCCATCATTATTACAAATTTTCAATAGCTTGCTGCATATTGTAAATTTGCCGCTTATCACTGGAAACATCTGCAATTTTATAATACATATTTTCAAAAAATAATGAGAAAGTATTAAGAATTTTTTCAATCGTAATACTTAAATGCATGTAAAACTTACAACCTCTACACATTCTACACTGTACGAATAATATCGTATCAAAAAATGAATATGGAGAGATTGTAAAATATGCATATGGCAGACGCTTTACTTTCCCCCGCAGTTGGGGGAATTATGATTTTAATCAGCTTGGCAGCGATCTTATTTTCTGTTTATAAATTGAAACAAAACGGTTTGGATGAAAAGAAAATTCCAATGATGGCTGTTTTAGGCGCTTTCGTTTTTGCAGCCCAGATGATTAATTTCACTATTCCGGGAACAGGAGCAAGCGGGCACATCGCCGGCGGTATTCTTTTAGCAGTTCTCTTGGGACCGTATGCCGGTCTTATTGTTCTATCGATCGTTTTGATTATCCAATGTCTTTTCTTTGGAGACGGAGGCCTTCTTGCAATCGGATGCAATATACTCAATATAGGGATACTTTCCTGTTTCATTGCTTATCCGGTCATTTTCAAATCAATTATTAAAAGCGGGATAACGCCGTTTAAAATCATGTCGGCGTCCATTCTTTCAGTTGTCATCGGTCTTCAGCTGGGGGCTTTTGGTGTCGTCGTAGAAACACTTGCTTCCGGCATTACTGAACTTCCATTTACAACATTTGTTGCTCTGATGCAGCCGATTCATTTAGTTATCGGACTTGTTGAAGGAATCATTACCGGAAGTGTTTTGATTTATGTGCTCAAAGAGCGCCCCGAATTAATCGAAAACACTGTTGCAAAAACATCTAAACAATCCGTCAAAAAAATAACGGCTGTGCTCCTTGTTTCAGCACTCCTTATTGCCGGCGGTCTTTCACTTTTCGCGTCTTCTCATCCGGATGGACTCGAATGGTCTATAGAGGGAATTACAGGGTCCACAGAACTTGAAAGAGAGGGCGGCATATATGATACGGCTGCAAATATTATTAACTGGACGGCAATTATGCCGGATTATCGTTTTAAATCCGACAATGGAGATGGATCCGCTCTTGGAACAAGTACAGCCGGTATTGTCGGAAGTGTCTTGACACTTGCTCTTGCAGCTCTTATTGGGTATGCGGTTTATTATGCCGCAAAGAGAAAAAAATCAGCCGCTTAAAAAACAATACAGAAGTGACAATTCAATTCCAAAAAAGAAAAATTAACCGCTTAAAAAACAATACAGAAGCGACAATTCAATTCCAAAAAAGAAAAATCAGTCGCTTAAAAAACAATGCAAAAGCGGTAATTCAATTCCAAAAAAGAAAAGAGGAATGAATTTTTATTTTCACAAATGGTCGAAAAATATGTCAAACATAATGAAGGCAGCTTCTAAATTAAATGATTTGGAAGAAATGGCAAACGGAAAATCGGTTGTTCATACATTTCATCCGCTATCAAAAATTATCATAACTTTTGTTTTTTTGGTTGCCGTTATTTCGTTTGACAGGTATCAAATCAGCGGTCTTGTTCCGTTTATTTTATACCCTGTAATTATGCTGGCATTATCTTTGACGCCCCTCAAACCGATATTTTACCGTTTGATTCCTGCTTTGCCGTTTTCACTGTTTGGAGGATTTTCAAATATTATTTTTGATCGTCTTCCTATTTTGACGATCGGTATGATAACAATAACAAGTGGGATGGTGTCTTTTGTATCTATTCTTTTGAAAACTGTTTTGACAGTCACGGCCGTTCTCATTTTGATTGCAACAACCCCGATGCCGGCAATTTCAAAACAATTGACTCGTATCGGAATTCCGTCTCTTATTGTCTTTCTTCTAATCATGACATACCGCTACATTTCTGTTTTGATTGAGGAAGTTTCGACAATGATAACGGCTTATACCATTCGTGCGCCGCGTCAAAAATATGTTAAAATGAAAGATATGGGCTCGTTTATCGGACATTTGCTTCTCAGAAGTATAGATCGAGCCGAACGCGTTTTTGCTGCAATGAAATGTCGGGGATTTAACGGCACTTATGTCACATCTCCAATTCCTAAGGAAACGATAAAAGATGTTTTATTGACCATAGGTGTCTGTACACTATTCATCGTGTGCCGTTTTGTAAATATCAGTATGCTTCTTGGAACTTTTCTGACGGGAAATATTTAATCAGCAAAGAGTTTTTTGTAATAATTAAATCGGATGGGCAGGAATTTAGGGTGAAAAAATGGAAAAATCAAAAGACGCCGCAGAATTAAAATCTGATACGTCTTCTAATGAGAAGGTGATTTGTGTTGACCATCTGACTGTGGTCGGTACCAATGATGCTGAAATTCTCAAAGATGTTTCATTTTCTCTTCATGCCGGAGAAAGAGTGGCAATAATTGGAGAAAACGGTGCCGGGAAATCCACTTTTTTACTCTCTCTTGTCGGAATTGTTTCTCCGTCATCCGGAACAATATCCGTTGGCCACACTGTTTTAAACAAGAAAAATTTGGCGCAGATTCGAGAAAAAGTTGGAATGGTCTTTCAAAATCCGGATGATCAATTGTTTATGCCCAATGTTTATGATGATATTGCTTTTGGACCTCGGAATATGGGCGCCAGCGAAGAAGAAATCAATCGGCGAATTGAGGATGTTCTTGAAAAGCTGGGCATTTCACATCTTCGGAATCGAATGACAAGCAAACTCTCCGGCGGCGAAAAGAGAAGCATTGCAATTGCAACAATTTTAGTCATGAACCCGGATGTTATTCTTTTTGATGAGCCGACGTCTTATTTGGATCCAAAGTCCCGCCGTCTTTTAATTAAAGAATTGTCATCAATAGGGCATACACAATTGATTGCAACACATGATTTAGATTTGGCAATGGAAATCTGTGATCGAGTCGTTATCCTCCAAAAAGGAGAAATTCAGGCGGAAGGACCGACAAAAGAAATTTTGATGAATGAAGAGCTTTTGAAAAATTGTGGTCTGGAACTTCCATTGGGAATTGAAAGCTATCGGCAGAGAGACGAAATAAAATAAAACAAAATAAAAAAATAAAACAAAACAAAAAACATTTAAATCGTCTGTTTCTTATTTTTTGATTTGTCATCTTTTTTCTCACTGTCATTAATTATAAATATAGTCATTTCATCAATAAAACAAATTTTGTTTATAATAACAGAGGTGGACAATGTCTGAAAATACTGAAAAACAGTCTCCTTATCCTGTAATCCATGCGCTCGAATGCAAGGCTTGTGGTCGATGCGTTATGGATTGCCCTAAAAATGTTTTGGAATTTGGAACCGTGTTGAATGAACGCGGATATATGTATGTCGTTTACAAAGGATCCGGATGTAGCGGATGCAGCAATTGTTATTACACATGCCCTGAACCAAATGCCGTTGAAGTGCATGTCCCAAAGAAAACAAAATCGGAGGCCTAAATTATGTCGGCTCAATTGATTAAAGGAAATACAGCAGTTATAATCGGTGCGATGTATGCCGGATGCGATTGCTATTTCGGCTATCCCATCACGCCTGCCAGTGAAATTTTGCATGAAGCATCTTATTATTTCCCAAAAGCTGGACGCAAGTTTGTTCAGGCAGAATCTGAAGAAGCTGCCATAAACATGGTTTATGGTGCTGCCGCAGCCGGTCATCGTGCGCTGACTGCCTCTTCCGGTCCGGGAATGAGTTTAAAACAAGAAGGAATTTCTTATCTTGCCGGTTCGGAATTGCCGGCAGTGATTGTTGATATTCAGCGTGCGGGTCCGGGCCTTGGAAATATCGGTCCCGAACAGGCAGATTACAGCCAAGCCGTTAAAGGCGGCGGTCACGGTAATTATAAAAATATTGTCCTGGCACCGAATTCGGTTCAGGAAATGTGTGATTTCACTTACAAAGGCTTTGAATTGGCTTTCAAATACAGAAATCCGGTTGTCGTTTTGGCAGATGGTGTTTTGGGTCAAATGATGGAGCCGGTCGTCTTTCCGAAAAATGCCGTTGAGCCTGTTATTGATACAACTTGGGCAGTCAGCGGAAATGCCGACACACGCAAAAATTTGGTGACGTCCATCTTTTTAGATTTTAATCAGCAAGAAAAGTTTAATGACAAGCTTCAGAAAAAATACGCCGAAATTGCCGATAAAGAGCCGCTTTATGAAGAATACATGATGGATGATGCAGAAATCGTTTTGGTTTCCTACGGCATCAGCAGTCGCATTTCAAAAAGCGCAGTCGATACCGCCAGAGCAGAAGGCTTAAAAGTCGGACTATTTCGATTAATCACGTTATTTCCGTTTCCCGAAAAAGCGCTTCAAAAAATTGCGGAGCGCGACTGCACATTTGTTGCTGTTGAAATGAGTGTCGGTCAAATGCGTGAGGATTTGATGCTTGCGATTCGCTGCAAGCGTCCTGTTGAGTTGGTGAACCGTCTCGGCGGCAATATTATTGAAATGGGCAAAGTCATGGACAAGATTCACGAAATTGCCGAATATAGGAAGGTGTAAATATGGCAGGTGAAATTAAGAAAAATGTTTCCGAAAAAGTCTTTAAAAGACCGGACAGTTTGAATGCCGTTTATACAAGAAAAGGCGGCGCTGCACCGACGGCAACACATTACTGTTCGGGATGCGGTCACGGCGTCATTCATAAACTGATGGGTGAAGCGATTGACGAACTCGGAATTCAAGACCGCTGCGTTTTGATCAGCCCGGTCGGCTGCTCTGTTTTTGCTTACTATTATTTTGATGTCGGCAACGTTCAAACCGCTCATGGTCGTGCGCCTGCTGTCGGTACAGGCATTTCCCGTGCTGAAAATCAGGCAATTGTCATGTCTTATCAAGGCGACGGTGATTTGGCATCCATTGGTATGAATGAAACCATTCAAGCTGCCAATCGTGGTGAAAAGATGGCAGTCTTTTTCGTCAACAACACTGTTTACGGTATGACCGGCGGTCAAATGGCGCCGACAACGCTTGTTGGTGAAAAAACCGTGACATGCCAAGATGGCCGCGACTCTAATTTTGCCGGCTACCCGCTTCACATGTGTGAAATCTTAAACAATTTGATCGCACCGGTTTTCATCGAGCGCGTTTCCGTCTCAGACGTCAAACACATCCGCAAAGCCAAAATCGCAATCAAAAAAGCACTTGAAATTCAACGCGACGGCAAAGGATACACTTTTGTTGAAATCCTTTCCAACTGTCCGACCAATTTAAAACAGGATGCGAAAGGATCGGCGGAGTTCATCAACACCGAAATGGAAAAAGAGTTCCCGCTCGGCAATTTTAGAGACCGATCCGCTGAAGTTGGTCCTGTTGTCCGTCTTGAAAGCGATTTTTCAACAGAAAAACTCAATGCGATCTTTAATGTCGAGTCCGGCGCAGACGTTATCAACCCCGACCCGAACATGAAAGATTGTTTGGTCAAAATCGCAGGCTTTGGCGGACAAGGCGTTTTGTCGATGGGCATTATTTTAGCCCAAGCCGGCTGTGCCGGTGGCAGAAACGTATCATGGTATCCGTCCTACGGTCCCGAACAACGCGGCGGTACAGCCAATTGTTCCGTCGTCCTATCGGCAAAGCCCATTGGATCACCAATCGTTTACAACCCCGACATTTTAGTAGCACTTAATCGTCCGTCACTTGAAAAATTTGAAAAAGACGTTAAAGAAGGCAGTTATCTGATCTACGATTCATCGATTGAAAATTACCAGCCCCCAAAAGGCGTCAAAGTTTTGTGTGTTCCGGCGCTGGACATTGCCATTAAAGGCGGTTCTGCAAAAGCCACCAATACGGCGATGCTTGGTGTTCTTTTGGCACTTGGCGCCACCGGCTTGTCCGAAAAAGAGTTTAAAGAAGCAATTGCCGCTTCTTTTGCCGATAAACCTGCATTGGTTGATTTGAACTTGAAGGTTTTGAAGGCAGGAGAAGAATGGGCGAAAGAGAATTTGTGAAAAAATTCTCTTTTTTATTTTTTAATCGATCAAAATACTCTTATTTGCTTTTTCCAAAAGTTTTGGTGGCATTTCTATTTTTAATTTCCAAACAAAATTGATGGGGCTGCTTCCTGAATGTGTTTGGTATTCACATTCACCAAGAAATACAAAAGGTGAAGTAGCTCCATCTTCTTTCAAATATTCCCTCACAAATAAAATGATTTTATTTCCTTTTTCTCTGTGATTTATATATCGTAAACCTGTTGGGCTTTCGGAAGATGTTCGGCTTTGACTTTGCCAGTGAAAAAGTGTGCTATTTATGGCATAATCTTCGTAAAGCGTTGATGGTGAGAAGTCTTTATTTGATTTATTTAACGTAACAAAAAATATGTCTAAATTTTTATGTTCTAAATATTTTACACCTTCTCTGAATGACGGATTTTCTATTTCATTGTAGTATCCAAGAGCTGCAAATGCCTGTGTTATTGAATAATTACAATGAACTTCCAAGGGACATTCAAAATCAAATGTGTTTTTTTCTGAAATAAAATTAATTCGATTGATATTGTATTCTAAAATGTCTAAGATTTCTTTTTTCATTTCAGGACAATGTATAACCTTTTCAATTCCTTCTTCAATTGAAATGAAACCCTCCTTTTTTGGATTGGACGTGTATATCGTATAATAGAACATATTCAACATGAGCCTATCATTTTCAGTTTCAATTTTCTTTACACCAGTGATATAATCTTGAATGAATTGAATCCATTGTCTTGAATTTATTTTTAATAATCCTGCTAACCTTTTTGTTAAAGCCAGTTCATTTTCACAAACAAAATTTTCTTTCAACCCAGCTTCAACAATTAACCTTTGAAATGTAAAAACATATGAAGGTCCATAAAAATCATAAATTTCAATATTATGGTGTTCCAAAAAATTTGACAGTGTCAACTCTTTTTCAGTATCTACTGTAAAAGTCTTAATTTTTGTAATTAAGTTGGTTTTTGTATTTGAAGAATTTTTGATATTTTTTAATATGTATTCTTGTGCTTGTTTTTCGAGTAAAATAGAACATCCTTTTGGCAGATTTGAAAAACCATTTTCAATATAATATTTAATCGAATGCTTGGTTTTTCCAATCAATGCTTGGAATTTTTCTTGGAAGTTGTAATTTTTATGGGCTTGTGCCACGAAATCTAAGACCGTCAAACATTCTTTTCCTTCTGATAACCTTAATCCTCGTCCCAGTTGTTGGACAAAAATTGTCAAACTTTCTGTTGGCCTCAAAAACAGAACTGTATTCACATCTGGAATATCAACACCTTCGTTGTAAAGGTCACAAACGCAAATGAATTTAATATCACCACGGGTGAGTTTATTCTTTGCAGTGTTTCTTTCTTCTTCCGTTGAATTGCCATGAAGTGCAAGAGATGTGATATTCGATTTGTTGAAACAATCTGCCATAAAAATGGCATGTTCTACACTGGCACAAAAGGCTAAACCTTTAACATCTTCAATGTTTGTGACATATTTATCAATACTTGAAATAATGTCACTGGCTCTTTTCATGGCTTTTGCCCTGTTATTGACATATAATTCGTTTAATTCTGAAACATCATAGCTTCCTTTTGTCCATTTAATTTGAGACAAGTCAGTACTATCTGTGATGCAAAAATATTGGAAGGGTGATAAAAGTTGACGATCGATTGCTTCCTTTAAACGCATTTCGGCTGCAATTTTGTGTTCAAAATGATCCAATATGTTTTGCCCATCCATCCGCTCTGGCGTTGCTGTTAATCCTAACAAAATTTTTGGTTTGTAATAATTCAATAATTTTTGATAAGAAGGAGCTGCAGCATGATGAAATTCATCAATGATAATATAATCATAAAAATCTGGATTTGTTTTTTCTGTTAAACTTAAAGAATTGAAACTTTGAATACTAATAAAAAGGTGATCTATTTTTTTTGCCGAATATTCACCAACGTGCAAGTCTCCAAAATTGTTATCTTTTAAAATCGCTCTGAATGTGTCAATACTTTGCTTTAATATTTCTTTTCGATGTGCAACAAAAAGAAGTTTAGAAGAAGATTCATTCTTTTTAAAGGATTTATAATCAAATGCAGAAATGATAGTTTTTCCAACACCTGTTGCCGCTACAAGTAAATTTTTTGTTCTTCCAAATATCTCTCGTTCTGCCTTTAAAGTTTCTAATATTTCTTTTTGATAAGTATATGGTTGAATATCAAAATTAAACTGAATTCCATCGCTCTGTTGTCTATTTCTCATCAAAGCATTTTCCAATAAGACCCTATCTTCTTCATTTTCTAAATTTAATGTCTTGAATTCTTTATCATTCCAATAACTTTCAAAAACCGCTTCACATTTTTGTATGATATCAAAAGAATCTTTTTCTGTTACTTTGATATTCCATTCAAGACCGGATGTTAGAGCAGGATTGGATAAATTAGAAGATCCAATATAAGCCGTTGTAAATCCCGTTTCTCTTCTAAAAAAGTAAGCTTTTGCATGCAAACGTGTTCTTTTTGAATCATATGATATTTTCAGCTCTGTATTTTTAAGGCGGCTCAATTCTAAAATGGCTTTTAAATCAGTTACACCCATATATGTCGTTGTGATAACCCTTAGCTTGTTTCCTCTGTCGGTAAATTCTTTTAATTCATTTAAAATAAGCCTTAAACCACTCCATTTTACAAAAGAAACTAAAAAATCAATTGAATTGGCGGATGATATTTCATTTTTTAATTCACTCATCATATCTGGTTCAAGTGCCGAACCCGTAAAAAGAGAACTTTGAGAAAGAGGTGTAATGGGACGTATAATTTTCTTTGGGTGGATTTGTCCAGTGTTTGAATAAAGATGTGTTAATATTTCTCCTTCTTCTTCAATTTTTAATTCATGAAATGGTTCGTCTAATGCTTGGAATTGTTCGCTATTTAATATTATTGATAAATTTGAGATGAGTTCATTGCATGCTTTAATTTGATCTAATACAGTGCCTTCATCGTCTTTTCGACTTTCCCGAATAAGAGAAAGTGCCTTTTGTGTGACTTCGGAGATATATTTTGACAATAATTTTTTCGACTCTCCAACATCCATTTTTTCTGTACCAATATCATATTTTTCGGAAGGAGGGAGTTCATTTCTGATTTTTTTGTTTATTACTTGTTCATATATTCCTTCTTTTAACATGTTTTTTAAAAGTATTCCTTTGTTTATTATATTTTCTTTTGATATTTGTTTATTTTTTATCCTTAATCTTCGGCCAAGAAGTGCATAATTTCATAATTTCAATAAACAACGTCATGAAATTCAAATGATTACTTGGAAGGTTAGATCCCATTATCCCAATGATTTTTGATTCATGATATTCTTATGGACAACTATGAAAGATAACATCCGTCTGCTTCTTTGAAGATTATGCACTACTTCACTGAATATGGGTATTCCTTTTCATCTTCGTCATCATAGAGATGTGTCCAATATAATTCAATCTCGCTTTCTGAAAAACCCATTTCTTCCAAAATGCTTGGAACAGCATTCCTATTCCATGGATTTACTATATTTATAAAATGATGAAGTGCCGATTTAACAAGTGTATCGTCGGGCTTATCAAAACTTGATCCATATGATTTAAGTACTGCTGTACTTTGTTTTATTGACCAGCGATCCTCTTCATCTTCAACCCAATCTGTCAGGTAGTCTATTAATAAATAAGCCAATTCCCTTTGTCTTGCCATTTTTTTATCCCCTTTTCTTGCCAGTCTTCTAGTTCCTTTTTTTATTTTTTTTCTAGCTCCTTTTTTTATCATTTTTTTATCTCCTTTTATCCTAAAAATATCATCTCATTATGATATTCAATAAATTGTTCATCGGGTTTAAACTTATTCGGAAGCGATATTTTCCCCCCAGAATATTTCTTTAAAGCATTTTCAGTGAATTCATCTGTATAATCACTTAATTTATCTGAAACGATGACTTTATTGTCGAGCCCAATTGTGATATAACCCCTATCAAATGCGATATCATGTAATACATTTAATAACAACCCATTATGGGGATTTGTTTTTTCATTAATGTCATTTGATTTTGACCACGGTTTGATATGTGACGCTCTTAATAATTCAGGGATGGGAAGTCCTGTGATGCAACATTTTCCACCATATGCAGAGAAAAGAGTTCTCCTAAAAAAGCTTTGGCCGACGCGAATTTTTTGAAGGGATTGCTTATCATAACCATGAGTTATTAAATTTTCTTCAAACGATTCTTCTGATTGTGGGGGTGTTCCCAAGTCATATTTTTCTTTAATTTTGTTTGCTTCAAAGACCAAAGAATCCCAGTTTTGGAGAAATTCCCTCACGACTTCAGCATCAAGTTTGCTTCCATGAGATAAGCCGGTCCGTCCGTCTTGTGTATAAGATGGATCATAACTTTTGAAATTTTGCAATTTCAATTTAACACTGTTAGATGTCCTTTCAATTGCATTTGATAATTGAATAATTTGAGAATTTTGAGTTGTAACTTGATGGCTTGGAATCGTACAATACAATTCAAAAGCAAGAATTGTTTCATCGCGTGTCCATTTTCTATTTTCCTGTTCGAGCATATTTCTTCCTTTTATTGTTTATGTTTAACGAGTATTTTCTTTAAGGGAAGATTTTGAAACATGATAAATTATTCTAAATTAGTTTTTATTTTTTATATTTTTTATATGAATGATGAAAATATTCATAAAAGTTAAATTTATTTAAGGCGTTTTCTTTCTTATGTCCCCCAAAAAACCCTCTTGTTTTGGTCTCGATTACGATAAAAACATCCAAAAAATGCTCCCCAATTACATTCAATTCCATCAAGCTGTAATTGATCTTATCCAAACATACACCCCCTCTCCAGAGAATTGGCTCGACACCGGCTGCGGCACCGGAAATCTCGCCGCTTGTCTTTTGCCGCTTTTCCCAAAAACCACCTTTGTTTTAGCGGATCCGTCATCAGAAATGATTGCCGCTACCAAAGAAAAAATCAAATCAAAAGATGTCACTTTCGTCTTCGGCGGCTCTCAAGAATTGGAATTTGAAGACGACACGTTTGATGTCATTACTGCAGTTCTCAGCCATCATTATTTGTCAAAAGAGGAGAGACAAAAAGCCGTTGCGAATTGTTTTCGAATGCTTAAGAAAAACGGCATTTTCGTGTATTTTGAACATATTCGACCGTTTTCTGAAAAAGGAATTGAAATCGCTCTTCATAGATGGTATAATTATCAAATCGCAAACGGTAGAACACAAGAAGAAGTGGCGCAGCATCTCAGCCGACTTGGCAAAGAATATTTCCCGATAACTGTGGCAGATCATTTGGACCTTTTAAAGCAAACGGGGTTTGACTGCGTTGAAATTTTGTGGGTTTCTTTTATACAAGGCGGATTTTATGCGATTAAATAATTTATTCCCAACGTCTATAAAAATTAAAAAGGTGATGCAGAAAAATTGATCGTCAATTTTGCGCATGCCAGTCCTAATATAACGCCTAATAAGCTTAAACCAAGATTGAACACAATGTTTCCGATGGCCAAAAGATAATTTTCAGATTTGAATAACTCGATTGTTTCCAAACTGAACGCTGAAAATGTGCTTAACCCGCCCAAGAGACCGGTTGTCAGAAAAAGTTTTGTTTTTTTCAAAATACCAATGGACTCCTGCTCAAGCCCGATAATAAACCCAATAAAAAAACCGGCAATTACATTTGACAGCAATGTACCCAATGGAAATGATTCTGATAAGTTTTCGGTCTGTTTTGTAATTAAATACCGAAAACAAGACCCAATAAAGCCACCGACTCCTACCGCTAATAATTCAAGCATACTCCTACCTCTTTTCAACAGAAATTAAAAAAATAGAAGTCATCAGCTTAACAGCGGTTTGGCGTTTTTCACTCAGGGAGAACTTCATTCCCGTAATCTCGTATTAATCACAATTCATATAAAAGTCCTTTTGTTTTTCTTAAGTGACTTGTTTTATTAAGACAAGAAGCATCACACATCACGATATTTGAAAAAGAAATATCAACCCGCAGTTTTTATTTTAACAGCTGAACAATCGCTTCACCATATTCATAAGCACATTCGGGTCCGTTTCCGGTGACAATATGTCCGTCAACGACAACGCCTTTTTGCACTAAAACGGCGCCGGCTTTTTTCATTTCTTCAATGGCGTCGGGTGCATTAAATATGGTTGATGATTTTCCTTTTAGTAAACCGGCTTTGGCTAAAACGACGGGTGAAATGCAAATGGCAGCGATTATTTTATTTTTTGAAAACATTTCATTTAAAAGATTATGAAGGACGCTGTTGTTCCAAAGATAAGCTTTAGAGCCGCCTCCGCCTGCGATAACAATGGCGTCAAAATCGACTGCAGAAACTTTATCAATTAAAACATCCACTTTAACCTCGCCGCCTTGAACGCCTTTTGCCGTACCAAGTTGTGTTGATCCGACTGTTATCGAATAACCATATTTTTCAAAAACTTCGCGCGGGTGGAAGAATTCTTCATCTCTGAAACGTTCCGGCGCAACAATCATTAAAATCTTTTTTGTGGTCATATTCATTCTTCTCCTTTTGATTAATTGATGAATTGATTAATTGGTTGATTGATTAATTGACGAATTGATAAATTGATGAATTGATGAATTGGTTGATTGATTGAGTCACTTTTCATTTCTTTGTTCCGATTAAAACGCCCATTTGAGAGGGCAGAAGTTTTCCAATTGATGCGACAATTCCGGGACCGTCTGTGTTTTCTTTACAAATAATGACACATTCCGTCAGCCCCAATTTTTCAACACCATAAACATCTCGACCGTGACCTTTTTTTTGAAGGGCGGCTTTCACTTGAGAACGTGTGGCGCTGTTTACAAAAATGCGATCAGTAGAAGTTTTTTTCCATGCCCACCATTGGTCAATTTGTTCTTTTGAAAAAACAGCTGTTTTCAAATCCGGCGACATTTGAAATGTGACCGGCAAGTTTGGAATCATTCCAAAACGTGCGGCAATTTGTCCGGCATTTCCAACGCCGAGTTCTGAAAGAGAAGAAAGAGCCAACTCGATTTCAAAACCGGCGTAGAGGATTATTTTATCCGGTTCTATTTTTTGGATATATCCCTTATAATCCGTACCGCTGATAGCATCTTTTTTTGCCAGCAATTGTCCGAATTGTTTATACAAAAAATTGGCACAGAGTTCTTCATCTTCGCCGGTTAAAGAAACAGTGAGATGATTTTTTTGGATTTTGACTTCAAAATCGACCTCCAAGTCCTTGAGTTCTGTTTCTAAATACGCCTTTAATGAACGAATGGATATGTCTTCTGAACCAACCGGCTGCAATAATTCAATTTTCATAAATATCATTTTTAATTTCCAAATTAACAAATAAAGCCTATGCTTGTTTATTCTTTTCCAAGATAAAATTTATATTGCATTTCAGCAGCGCGATACGCCGACGTCAACACAAAAGCGGAGGGATCAGAAGGATCCAATTTTTCAATTTCGCGCCCGATCATTTTTAATTCACGGTCATAAGGACCCAATTTTTGAAGAAGTGTTTTTGTGTCTGCGCCTGCCTCAGTTTGTTCTTCATAAATTTCTTGAATCCGAAGACAGAATAATTGAATCCGGCCGGCTAATGTGTGCGTTTCGATCGGAGGGGATTTTTCAAAGCCGGAGTCGGACTTATTCTCAAAATGAATGGAAGATGTAGATTGTGCGGATTGATCGCCGTTATTTTCATTTTCTTCTTCTTTTCGAGTTGGCACATACCCTTCAGGAAATTCAAATATTTCTTCGGATCGGCAAGTTTCAAAGGCAGATTCCAGATATTTTGCATAATAATAACCGTGCGGCGTCAGTTGAAGAAAACGGGTGCGTCCTTCAAATACAGATGATATGTATCCGAGCTCTTCCAAGCGTTTGATAATTTTGTTGGTGTGGGAAAAGGTGGAATCAATATTCGCAGAAACTTCCGAAATATACGTCACTTCTTTTTGGTAAATAAAAAGGAGTGCTAAAAACGTTTTTTCATGAATCAAAAATTTTTCAGAATCGCTTAATTTCATGTTTGTGCCTCAAAGATATGCTTACTTAAAAGAAGATAATGAAACATCTATGAAAATAAGTTTTCCGTTTAACTAAAAAAAGCAAAAAGTAAAAAACAAAAAGTAAAACGTAAAAAGTAAAAAATAAAAAGTAAAACGTAAAAAGTAAAAAATAAAAAGCAAAGCGTAAAAGGTAAAAAATAAAAAGCAAAGCGTAAAAAACAAAAAATAAAAAGGATCAAAATCGGGAATATCCGATTTTGAATTGTTTTTATAATTAGTTAACAGTCACCGTTAAAACACTGCCTGCATAGGATTCGTTTGTGTCCGGATTCCACAATTCAATGTGATATGTTCCCGGTTGGTTGAATGTTAAAAAGACTTGGTATCCTTTAGTCTTTTTAATCGGTTCGAATGCGCCTTCTGTAGAGACATAAAGGTATGCAGGGTACACATTTTCACGGTTCCAAATTGAAATTGTGTCGCCGGCACTGATCGTGACACTTGTTGTTTGGAAGACTCTGTTGTTTGCATAGATCGGCAGAATTGCTGTTTCACCACTGTCTGATACAGTCACAGAACCAGCCGGTGCTGTATTGTTTGTTGAATTGTCCGTGGCGTTATCTGTGGAATTGTCAGTGGAGTTGTCTGTTGAATTGTCAGGAATTGTTGTATTGTTTGTTGTGTTGTTATTGTCATTGCTGACACAGCCGGAAAATCCGACGACCGCAGCAAGCATGACTAAAACAAGAAGAATCATTAATGTTTTCGATTTAACCATATGAACCACTTTAGGTAATTTTTATAAAATTGAATCAAAATAAAACAATTTATGTTTAAATATTGAAAAAGTAGAACAATAAAAAACAATAAATTGCCGAATAAAAAGAAAACGAGTGTTTGATATATAAATATATTTCAAAATGTATAGGCATTTGGTTCAAAATGTCACTTTTTTATTGTGACGATCTTAAACTTAAGTCGATTTTTCTTTAATAATCTTTTCTTATCATTCAAGTCTGTTTTTCTTTAATAATCAAATCATTTTTTTATCATTCAAGTCGGCTTTTCTTTAAAATTTCTAAAATTGTGTCAAGCGGTGCATCCGACTTGAATGATGTTCCCGAGAAGTGTGTTCGGGTTGCGGTGTATCCTGCATGTCTCAAGTTTTCCAAAAACGGCTCAATTGCCGGTGCCGATATTTTAAGTGTTTCACAAAGCAAGTGCTGGTCATAAAAAAACGGAATTTCCGCTTCATTGCGGCAAAGTGTTAACAGTTTTTTGGCTTCGTCTTTTTTATTCAAAGATAAGTTTTCTTTTTCTAATTCTTGAATCACTTGATCGCAAAAATCAATTTCTTTAAGCGGACCAAGCCATAGCGGGCCGGATATTTTTCTTTTGGGCGGCTCTGCCTTTTTTTGGCAAAACGGACATCTTTCATCCATAAAAACAGCCAGCCCTTTTTTTGTCTCAACGCTGCCGCATTTCGGACACCATGCCGCAAATCCAATCTCACCGATCGTTTTGTCAGCATTTTGTGCACCGTGAAGAATTTCAGTATAAACACGAACATAATGCCTTGTCGCGTGTGAAAGCAAAATTTTAATGCCTTTGTCATATTTTGCGGTTTCGCGGGCAATGCTGCCAATCAAGATTCTTAAACCCATTTCACTATGGAATTCGTTGTTAAAAGGAACAGCTGAATATTTTCTCATTCCGGATTTCAAATGAGCGCCGCAAAGCGGGGCGGTATCGGTTGCAGTAACTCCCAGAAAAAAAGTTGCCGATGACGCCGCAGCATCTAAAAACGGAGAAGGCGTCCCAAAGGGATCAATATCAACGATTGCAAATTTTCGGCTGCATAATAACTGATTTGCATTTTGATGTGACGCAAAAACGATTTCATCCAGCTGATTGTGTGAAATATTCCTTTTAATTAAGGAAACCGCTTCTTCTTTCCAATCATTTAAGACAGCTGAAATTCCGATTTCTTTGGCGACGCGCAAACCGCGAATTCCGGATGCTGCAAACGCATCCAAATAAGTAATATTCGATTTTTCAAACCCTTTTCTTTCAATTAATTTTTGAACGCAGACAGACGTTGCCGCAACGTTGATGTCACGATTGAGCTCCATTTCGGGGTTGTAAAAAACAGATGCGGAAGCTGATGGTATCTCCAAATCATTGCTGTCGGGAATATAAATTTCCGTTTGCCCTTCCTTGATGAAACGATCCATTTTCAAAAACTCACAAAACTCACAAAAAATAAAATTAAAAAATAAGGGATGAGAGGATCATGATTCATTAAAAATTTGATCAACAAACCATTTCGAATCAAATTTCATTAAATCGTCATATCCTTGACCGACGCCGAAGAAAAGAATCGGTTTTTGTGTGATGTAGGCAATAGAAATGGCAGCACCGCCTTTTGAGTCCGCATCCAGCTTTGTTAAAATTGTCCCGTTGATGGGGACAGCTGAGCTAAATTGAGAGGCGCGTTCTACAGCGTCATTCCCAGCCGTAGCTTCGTCTACAAAGAGGATTAAGTCCGGAGTACTGACGCGGCAAATTTTTTCAAGCTGTGCCATTAAATTGACGTTTGTATGCATTCTTCCGGCAGTATCTGAGAGAAGGACATTGACTTTGTGCGCTTTTGAATATTGGAGCGCATCGTAGACGACGGCTGCCGGATCTGAGCCTTCTTGATGGCGGATCACCTTGATACCAAGACGGTCGGCATGAATTTGAATTTGATCAATGGCGCCGGCGCGAAACGTATCACCGGCAGCAATTGTGACAGAGTACCCGTTCTTTTGAAGGCGGTTTGCGATTTTTGCAATACTTGTTGTTTTGCCGGTTCCGTTAATTCCGATGAATGCAATATGGATGGTTTTGTCACGATGATTTTCAATAAACTCGTCGAAATCAAAAACATTCGCAGACATCACTTCTGATATTGCGTTTTTCAATGCTTCTTCAACAATACTTCCCGTATTTTTTCCGAGACGTTTTCGTGTTCCACTCAATTGTTCTCTAACAGAAGCAACGATTGCATCTGTAACGGATAATGCCAAATCACTTTCAAGCAATGCGAATTCAAGTTCCATTAACGGTTTTTCCAAGTCACCTTCGTCTAAAATGACTTCACGATCAAAAACAAGGGCTTTTGCTTTTCCAAAGAAACCGACTTTTTCTTTTTTTGTTTCCTGAGGCTGTTGTTCATGCTGTTCTGCAGGCTCTTGATTTTGAGATAGGGAGACGGTCTCTTTTTCAGGTTTCGTCTTTTTTTTCAATTTCGTCTCTTTTTCCGGTTCAGACTTTTTTTCCGGCTCAGACTTTTTTTCCGATTCAGACTCTTTTTCCGATTCTGTTTCTTTCACAGATACATCTGTTTCTTCCGCAGATACATCTGTTTTTTTCACAGATACATCTGTTTCTTCCGCAGATACATTTGTAAATTCTGATGTTTCGGTTTTTTCCGATTCCGTTTGATTTGGAGCTTCAATTTGTGTTTGCATAACCACTTCCGGCTCTTTCAAATCAACGGCTTTTTCATCGATTGTTTCATTTAAGGAAGAGGTAAATCCTTTTAATTTTTCTTTTAATTTTCCAAACAAAAAAACAACTCCTAATACTTATTGAATTTTTTTTAATTTCGTTTCCGTTGCAGGAATAACACTGTAATTTGAATATGAAGTAATAAGAAATCGAATATAAATAAATAATTAGCTTGCGCAAAAAAAGAAAAACAAAAAACAAAACAAAAAACAAAACAAAAAACAAAACAAATGAAAAACAAAAAGAAAATGAATCAAAAGAATTAATTCTTTGAATTCAGCCGAGATTCAATTTGATTCATGTTTTGAATGATTTTAGCAACGGATTCGCTTAAATCTCGAATCATTTTCTCAAGTTTTTCTTTTCTTTCTTTGAGGAAAGCTAAAGCGTCATCAGCATTTTTCTCAATGCTTGTACCGGAACCGACATTGACGATTACTTTTGAAAAGTCACGAATTTCTGCGTGAACAAAACAGCCGGAACCGACCGGAATGACAGATTCATAGTTGCCGCTTTGAGAAGCTTCCATTAATGCAGAAATCGTATTGATTGAACTCTCACAAGCCATCAAATTGTTTCGAACCATTGCCATTTGTTCCTGAAACATTTCAACGTTTCTTTGATATTCTTGATATTCTGCAACAAGCTGTCGTGCTTCTTGTTCACTGACTGCCATAATTAAACCTCTGAGACGGATTCAATGATAATGTTGCGTCTCTTTAAGCCATGCTGGCTGCCGATGACGGAGTAAGTTTTTTCAAGAGCATTCTTTTCATTTTCGCTTTCAATGATTTTGGTAAATTTTTCCCAGAAAAATCCGAGCTTAAGTTTTCCTTTGATTTCAAAGTTTGCCATGTATTTTCACCATTTAATTTTAATTTGAATTTATCTTGATACTGATAAGAGATAAATTTATTTCAAAAGCCAAGGGCTGTTGAAATTCTTCCAAGTTCGTAACCGCTGGTCTCTGTGCCGGCAAGATATCCTTTTGTGTTTGCCAAAATACCTGAGCCGACCATTCGCGAACCGAAGTTAACGCTGCCGACCACAGGCTCAAACCCAAAAAGATCTTCCAGAAGCGCTGTTTCATCTTCTGTAATTCCCGGGCTGACAAAGAGACCTTTGTTGGTCACACATCCGGCCATGCCGACGGTATTGATTCCGGCAATTGTCCCTCTTCTGACATCTATTTTTAGTGCCTCGCCGATGAATTCCACAACCTTGTCAGAGACTTCCGGATGCACAAGACCGGCCGTGTCATTCGCCAACAAAATGTTTCCGACAGCATTTAATTTGCTTGGAAGGACGTGAAACGGCCCCTCGATTTGTTTTTTGAGGGATGAAATTTTTGTAAATTCCGGAACCAAAAATCCGTTGGAATTGCCACGGCACATCGAGCCGATTAAAATGCTGTCATTGACATAGCATGAATAAACCGGAACTTGTAAACGCTTTTCGATTTTTTCGATCACGTCGTGCCGCGTTCCTTTCGGAACCAAACAGACTTCTTCGGTACATGTGGAAAAAACCCCGAGTGTCGAGGTATCCATGATTTTTATTGTTTGCATAATTATTCTTATTTTTTACAAAGAGGAAAAATCAGGCAACTTCTGCCTGAACTTCTCCGTCGTCGTATTTTGCAGCTTTAACGCGAATGAATGACGGCGGTTTTTCACAGCCGCGTTCCCAGACGCGTTCATTGATAGATTTATCAATTTTAATTTTGTCTGCTTCAACTTTCATGTGTCTTTCAAGATAGGCTCTGATTAAAACCATTGCCTTGTTCGCCCGTTTCCAGCGGGGTGCCATTTTGACGCCTCTTAACGGGATTGTGTAGATTTGTTCTTTAACAATATCTGCCATTTTAAATCACCTTCATTTTCATTTTCACAACGATGCTGTCATCACTTCAATCGCATGCTGGATCTTCTCCAGTGGCGTCTCTTCGGGTGAGAGGTGACATTTCTTTTTGTCTTCACGATGACCCAAATCGGAACGCGCGCGTTTTGGATGTGGGCCTTTGCGAGTCTCTTTTTCTGTCCTTTTAAATTTTTACTCATTTCAAACACCTTTTTATGATATAAGCTTAATATTTCAATTCATGCCCGGTTGGCTTTTTTTATTCTTGAAATCACACGGGATTGTTTGTGTGATTTGGGAAAATATGCGCTTGCTTTGTCTGCACCGATGTCGCGTGTTAAACATTCGCGAAGTTCGGCTTCATAATCGCATTTCAACATGCCTGCGCTTTCTTCTTCTGTGATGACAAGGTTGGATTCAATCAATTTATTGATGGCGGCACGCCCAAAACCCATAAGCGGACTGCAGTAGAGCACTTTGTTTTTGTCTTCAAAGCTTTGGATTTCCGAAAGATCCAAACGCGGAACACGGTCATCTCGTCTTAAACCGTCGGCAATAAGTGAAACATCCTTATTTTGCGCCAGCATGAAGAGAACTTGACGGTGAATGCTGTTGATCGCATTGTTGACAAATCCGTCTGTTTTGACCATTTCTACAGCTTTGTTTAATATGTCTATGCCAGGGGTAATAATTTGGTGCGAAAAACCCAATTCTTTGGCAATTTCTTGTGCGACCGGACTTGTCGGCAAAATGCCGAAGTTGCATGTGACAAGTTGTATGTCAAAGTGCGGTTCAAGGAGGAGGGCTGACAATGAACTGTCTTTTCCACCGCTGAACAATACATGAGCTTTCATGATTTACACATCATTTTTTTGATTTTTTATTTCTAAAGTTGTCATTTTTTCAAGAATTTTTTGAAATTACATTCTTTTGATCGAGGTTTCTCTTTTCGGCGGCTGAATTTGCGCCAAAAGCTGCTTTAATTGTTCGTCATCAATCATATTTTGAAGACGGCCACTTTGAGCCAGTGAAAGCAATTGTATTTCCAATTGTTCAACCAATGTCGGACGAGACATGCGAAGTGTGGTTAAACGCTCGCGAGCTTCCGGTGTTAAAATTTTTCTCAAAAGCTCTTGCTTTCTGGCGTCCATTTCTGCTTTTGCCTGCTCCTGCTGGTAAGCAGCCTGCTCCGGGCTCATTTGTGCCTGTGATTGCTGCTCTTGCATTTGCATAAGTCGTCTACGGCGAATTTCTTCAAGCTCGTTATCCATTTCAAAACACCTCTTTAATAATCATCTTGAAAAGACCGGACTGATTGTTTTGATCTGTCACATTCTGATTCATTTGATTCGTCTGATTCATTTGATTCGTCTGATTCTTTTGATTCATCTGATTCTTTTGACTCATATTTGATCTCAGAATTTTGTGAAACAGTTCATTTAGTAATTTTTAAGCCCGGGGTACTTTTGGAGAAGTTCTCCTTTCAATTCATGAGCTGTGTTGTCAAGCAGTGCTCTGCCGGGACCTGCAACAACTCTGCCGGTTTTATCGGTTTTTTGGACATAGCCTGCCGCTTCAAGCTGCTGAACAGCTTTCCTAAGAATTGATCCGCTGCCTTTTACTTTTCTGTAAGCTTTGGATCCGCGGTCTTGCTTTCCGCCATAAACAGATGAAAGTCTTTCGATACCGATCGGACCGTTCATGTAAATGGACCTCAGGACGGCGGCACATCTGATAAACCACCAGTCTTTTTGGATAGGCGGAAATTCTTTGTGAGCACCGGTTTTGACAAATTCTGCCCAGTTTGGCGGCACGATTTTGTCATTTTCTTTAAATTTTTCTGCGACTTTGCTGATTAAGTCTGCCGCAGGAACATCGTATGCTGTTGTCATTATATCTCCTTACTGAATTTGATAATCTCGTACTTGAGTTGCACCCCATATTCTGAAATATGTCAGCATTGAGGGTACCAAACACCGTCTCAATAAAAAAAGTCCAAATTTTATGTCAGCCCGATTAGAAAAAATGCAACCGCTAATATAAGCGGCGAATACAACATGGTACATGCTTGTATTGATAACGTACAAAACGCCCCGCATTTTTCCCGGTCTTTTCGTAAAGAATTGACTCGATAAATTGATGATCGGTTCGTTCGGATTATGTCTCACATTCAATACGACGCTGGCTGAAGCATTGAATGATTTTTTTTGAATGGTTATTTCAGTATCCCAGGGCCGAAACGGAACTCTGAAATAATTATGACTCAAATGAACCTATCAATAGGATGAATATATAAAAAGATTTTGTCAAAATGAGCTTTGTGCGAAAAGTCAAAAAAGAAGGAGAAATAAATTAAGAGTGACCAAAAATGGTCACTTCATTGTTGTTTTGTTACTGCGGAAAAGACTAAATCACCATCGACAATATAGACGTACAATTCTTTTTCGTAAAGCACGGCATATCCGATGGCTTCATCAGTGCCTTTGTTGCCATATAGCAGATAATATCCGAGGGCTCCCGGATATTGGGCTAAAGAATATTCACTAATGTAAACACTTTCCCATTGTCCGGCTAAGTTGCATGAATCTGCTTTGATTGTGTAGTTGCTTTTGTTGAATGTGATTGTCAAATTTTCAGTGCCAGATGTTTGATTCTCGTTGTCGTATATCACTGCTTGATCGTCTTGAGTACTCCATGTACCGATAACATAACTGTCTGCTAAAATGCTGCTTGAATTCCTGCTGCTGCTTGAATCAGTGCCGCCTAAACAACCGGCACAAAGGCATGTAACAAGCATCATAGTCACAATTAATAAAATGGATGTCTTTGTTTTCATTTTTTCCCCCACCATTTATTGGCAGAGTTATTAGTGTAAAAATAATACATGTATATTTCGGTAGAGGGGGCTTTGCACAAAAAGCCAAAAAAATCATGGATTAAAGAACTGACCACAAAACTTGATTGAAGATAAGAATCAACCGAAGAATCAACCGAAGAATCAACCGAAGAATCAACCGAAGAATCAACCGAAGAGTCAACCGAAGAATCAACCGAAGAATCAACCGAAGAATCAACCGAAGAATCAACCGAAGAATCAACCGAAGAATCAACCGAAGAATCAACCGAAGAATCAACCGAAGAATCAACCGAAGAATC